>Ga0070679_100000189_pt1 | contig 49812 bp, 34 predicted proteins | sample KBSC63BmetaG_FD_65652 | JGI IMG/M metagenome (GOLD analysis project Ga0070679, IMG submission 65652) | Corn rhizosphere microbial communities from Kellogg Biological Station, Michigan, USA - KBS C6-3B metaG | ecosystem: Host-associated > Plants > Roots > Rhizosphere | place: USA: Michigan... | reverse complement strand
CGGCGGTTCAGCAGCACGTCCTCGACCAGCGTCTTCAGCTCGGGCTCGATCTCCTCGTACACCTCCAGCATGCCGGCGTTGACGATGCCCATGTCCATGCCCGCCTGGATGGCGTGGAACAGAAAGGCCGAGTGCATCGCCTCGCGCACGCGGTTGTTGCCGCGGAAGCTGAACGAGATGTTCGACACGCCGCCGCTCACCTTGGCGTGGGGCAGGTGCGTCTTGATCCAGCGCGTCGCCTCGATGAAGTCGACGGCGTAGTTGTTGTGCTCCTCCATGCCGGTGGCCACGGTGAGGATGTTCGGGTCGAAGATGATGTCCTCGGGCGCGAAGCCGACCACGTCGACCAGCAGGCGGTAGGCCCGCTCGCAGATGCGGATCTTGTCGGCGTAGGTGGCCGCCTGCCCCTGCTCGTCGAACGCCATCACCACCACCGCCGCCCCGTACTTCAGCACCGTGCGGGCGTGATCCAGGAAGATCTCCTCCCCCTCCTTCAGCGAGATCGAGTTCACGATCCCCTTGCCCTGCAGGCACTTGATCCCCGCCTCGATGACCTCCCACTTCGAGGAGTCGACCATGAACGGCACCTTCGCCACCTCGGGCTCGCTGCCCAGCAGGCTGAGGAAGCGTGACATGGCCGCCACGCCGTCGATCATCCCCTCGTCCATGCAGATGTCGATGACGTTGGCGCCGTTCTCGACCTGCTGGCGGGCCACGCTGACCGCCTCCTCGTACTTGTTGTCCTTGATCAGCTTGGCGAACTTGGGCGACCCCGCGACGTTCGTGCGCTCGCCGATCATGATGTACGACCCGAGCTGCTGCGTGAACGGCTGCGAGCCCGAGAGCCGCAGCGGCCGCGGCGCCTCGATCGGCGCGACGGCTGGCGTGGCGGGCCGGCTGGGCAGCGCGCGGGGCGCCTTGCCCTCCAGGGCGCGCGCGATGGCGGCGATGTGCTCGGGTGTGTTGCCGCAGCAACCGCCGGCGATGTTCACCACCCCCGAGGCGGCGAACTGGCCCAGGAAGCGCCCCATGTCGGCGGGCTCCAGATCGAACCCCGTCGGCGACAGCGGGTTGGGCAGGCCGGCGTTCGGGTAGCAGGAGATCGCCGCCGACGATCGCTGCGCCAGCTCCGCGAGAAAAGGGAACATCAGGTCCGGCCCCAGCGAGCAGTTCAGCCCCACCGACAGCGGCTTCACGTTCTCGACGGCGTTCCACAGCGCCTCGACCGTCTGCGCCGAGATCATCGTCTCGCCGCCCCGCCCCACCGCCGCCGAGATCATCACCGGCAGCTCCACCTTGTCGGCCGCGAACACCTCCTGGATGGCGACCAGCGCCGCCTTGGCGTTCAGCGAGTCGAAGATGGTCTCGACCAGCAGCGTGTCGACGCCGCCCGCGATCAGCGCCCGCACCTGCCTGACGTACGCCGCCTTCACCTGATCGAACGTGACCACGCGGAACCCCGGGTCCTCGGCGTCGGGCGAGTTCGACAGCGACACGGTCAGCGGCCCGATGGCGCCCGCCACGAACCGCTGCCGGCCAGTGGCGTTCGCCACCCGATCGGCCCAGGTGCGGCACTGCTTCGCCGACTCGACGTTGATCTCCCAGGCCAGATCGTCCAGGGCCTTGTCCTCGATGATCCGCTGGTAGAACGCCGGATCCTTCCGCCCCCCGTGCTCGCGCGGATCGTCCACGAAGAACTCGCTCTGGGCGATGCTGGTGGCACCAAAGGTGTTCGTCTCGATGATGTCCGCGCCCGCCTCGAGAAAGCGGCGGTGGATGTCGCAGATCATCTCGGGCTGCGTCAGCGAGAACATGTCGCCGTTGTTCAGCAGGTCCTTCTTGGCGTTCGCGAACCGCTGGCCGCGGATGTGCGCCTCGGTCATGCCGTAGGTGCGGATGGTGGTGCCCATCGCGCCGTCGATGATGACGATGCGCTCGTCCAGCAGCTTCTTCAGGGGATGGATCATGTCTACGTCTGGCCTTTTCGGGTCGATCTTCGTGTTTCTCGGGACGCTTCGCTTCGGGCTGGCTTGTCGGCGATGCCTAGCACGACCTGCAGCCGGGGCTTGCGGGATTCTCGGCACGCCACCTCGGAGGTGACGACGTCCAGGCCGGCGCGCGCCAGCAGGCCTCGCAGGGCCCGCGGCGAGAAGCCGGGGTGCCGCTCGCCATAGCGGGCCGTGACATCCAGCTGGCGGTGCTCGTCCAGGCACAGCAGCACCAGCCGCCCGCCCGGCCGCAGCACGCGCGCGCACTCGGCCAGCGCGCGCGCCGGATGGGCGGCGTAGGTCAGCGTGTGGAACATCAGGACGTCATCGAACGACGCCTCGTCGAACGGCAGCTGGTGCAGATCCGCCACCAGCGCGCGCGCGTGGGGGAACCGGGTCAGCCGCCCCCGGGCCGTCTCGATCATCTGCGGGTTCGTGTCGATGCAGGTCAGCGACCGGCAGTGCGGCGCCAGCGTGCTGGCCGCCGCGCCGTCCCCCGAGCCCGCGTCCAGCACGTCACCCAGGCGCAGCAGGCCCGCCAGCCCCAGCGCCAGCGATTGCCAGGTCCGCCCCGGCGAGTAGTCGCGCTCCAGCTCGTCCACCGCCGATTCGGGGAGCCCCTCGCGGCGCTCGACCTCGATCTCGTTCAGCCGGCGGCGGTCCCCCTCCAGGGTGGGATCGGTCGAGCCGACCGCGTCCTGCAGGATGATGCGCGCGGGCACCGGCAAGGTATCCGCCGCCAGCGCGTAGAACGACTGCGCGCCCTGGCGCCGATCGCGCACGAACCCCGCCTCCCGCAGCCGGCCCAGGTGCGTCGAGACGCGCGACTGCGCGATGCCGGTGGCCCGTACCAGATCGGACACGCACAGCTCGCGCCCGCTCAAGAGCGCGCACAGCCGGATGCGGCTCTCGTCGCCCAGCAAGTTCAGCGTGTCGATCTGTTCGGCCAGGTTCATGCGGTGGACTCGGGGGATGGAGCTCGTCTCATCCCTGTATCGGGATAGAAGGATATATCACGACGGGCGCCCTGGCTGTCAAACCTCCGGAATCTCGTCGTAGTCTCGGCGGGATGACCTCTCCGCGCGCGCCCCGCTCGTTCCCAGGCCGGCTCTCCGCTCCGTGGCTGGTGGCGCTGGTTCTGTCGACGTGGTCGGGGGTGGCCGCCCGGGCGCAGCTGCCCCCCCCGGATGATGTCGACACCCCGGTGACGCCGGCCCGGGTCGACGCCGCGCTGGAGGCGGCCTACCGCGCCGAGCACGACGACAAGAAGCGCGCCCGGCTGGTCAACGACATGGGCCCGGCCGCGGAGGGATTGCTGCGGACCATCGTGGAGACCGACCCGTCGGACGAGGTGGCGCTGGCAGCCGCCTACAGCCTGCGTCGCAACGCCGTGGGTGCGGTGGTGACGGCGCTCGAGCACCGGCTGAACAGCGGCACGCGCGATCCGGCGGCCCGCGAGAAGCTGGTCCGGGACATCGAGCGCCACCAGATCTTCGCCATCGGGCAGAACCTGCCCCATTTCTTCCGCGAGGCGCCCCCGGTCTTCACCGTGAAGCCCGATCGCCGCGGCGACGTGCGCGTGCTGGCCTTCGGGGACTTCGGCGACGGCAGCGCCCGCCAGCGCATGATGGCCGAGGCGATGCAGCGCTACCACGCGAAGAAGCCGTTCACGTTCGCGGTGACCGTGGGCGACAACTTCTACCCGACCGGCATGAGCGGTCCGCAGGATCCGCGCTGGGAGCGCGACTTCGTGCGGCTGTACGAACCGATGCACCTGGTGTTCTACCCGTCGCTCGGCAACCACGACTGGTACCAGACCGACAGCCCCGCCGCCGAGGTGGTGCGTTCAGGGCAAGACCGGCTGTGGCACATGCCCGCCACCCGCTACACCTTCGTGGCCGGACCGGTGCAGTTCTTCGCCATCGACACGAACGTCATCACGCGCGCCGAACTGGACTGGCTGGACGGCGAGCTGGCCAGGAGCACGGCCACCTGGAAGATCGTCTACGGCCATCACCCCATCTATTCGGACGGCCGCCACGGCGGCGATCCCGCGATGCACGACAAGGTGCTGCCCCTCCTGCGCCACCGGGTCGACCTGTACCTGTGCGGCCACGAGCACGACCTGCAGCACCTGGCGCCGGACGACGGGGTCCAGTTCGCGATCGTCGGTGGGGGCGGCGCCGAGCCGCGGGCGGTGGCCCCCGGACCACGCTCGCTGTTCGCAGCCAGCAAGAACGGCTTCGGCGTCATCGAGGCGAACAAGAAGAGCTTGACGGTCACCTACGTGGGCAACGATCTGCAAGTCTTGCACACCTTCACTGTGCATCGTTAGGCGACAACGCAGCATTGCCTCTTTCGCGACGCTCGTTACGTTGCATGCGATGGCCCAGCGTACCCGTACCCCTTCTTCGTCCGTACAAAGTAACAATTCCACCCTCTCCGCGGCCGGCGCGGCCCGCGACTTTCCCCAGCTCGGCGGTCACCTGACCGAGGACGGGGCGCGCTTTGGCGTGTTCGCGCAACCGGCGGACCAATGCGCCGTGCGTGTGTTCAGCGGCGACACCGGTCTGGACCACCCGTTGAAGCGGCTGGGGGACGGGTTCTTCGTGGGCGAGGTCCCCGGTTTGAAGCAAGGGGCGCTGTACAACTTCGTGGTCGACGGTCGGGAGCTGCCGGACCCCTACGCGCGGTTTCTCCCCCAGGGCGTGCACGGGCCGGCGATGCTGGTGCGCGATTCCTACGCGTGGCGGTCCGGTGACGTGCGCCGTCCCTTGCACGAACACGTCATTTACGAGCTGCACGTGGGCACGTTCAGCCCCGAAGGAACCTACGACGGCGCGCGCGCGCGGCTGGCCGAACTGGCGGCCCTGGGCGTGACCGCCATCGAGCTGATGCCGCTGGCGGCGTTCCCCGGAGGCCGCGGCTGGGGCTACGAGGGGGTAGCGCTGTTCGCGCCGTTCGCCCCCTACGGCCAGCCGGACGATCTGCGGCGCCTCGTCGACGAGGCGCACGGGCATGGCCTGGCCGTCCTGCTGGACGTCGTCTACAACCACTTCGGCCCCGCCGGAAACTACCTGCCGGCATACGCCGCCGCGTACTTCAGCTCGGAGCACCCCAACGCCTGGGGAGACGCGCCCAACTATGCCCACCCGGTGCTGCGGCGGATGATCCTCGAGAACGCCCTGTACTGGCTGAGGGACTTCCGCTTCGACGGCCTGCGCCTGGACGCCACGCACGCCATCGTCGACACCTTGTCGCCCGACATCCTGCGCGTGCTGAAGCAGCAGGTGTCCCAGCTGACGCCCCCCAAGCTGCTGATCGCGGAGGACAACCGCAACGACTGCGCCCTGGTGCAGGACGCCGGTCTCAACGCCATCTGGGCGGACGACTTTCATCACCAGCTGCGCGTCACCATGACCGGCGAGCAGGATGGCTACTACGCCGCCTACCAGCCTGGGCTGGAGGCCCTGGCACGCACCATCGAGCAGGGGTGGCTGTACCAGGGCGAGCCCTTTCCCCCCACCGGCGAGCCCCGCGGCTGCCCGGCGCAGGGCCTGGACGCGCCCGCGTTCGTCTACTGCATCCAGAACCACGATCAGATCGGAAATCGTGCGCTCGGCGACCGGTTGAACGCCGCCGTGAACCCCGACCTGTACCGGGCCGCCTCGACGCTGCTGCTGTTTCTGCCGATGACACCGCTGCTGTTCATGGGGCAGGAGTGGGCAGCCTCGGCTCCGTTTCTCTTCTTCACCGATCACGACCCCGAGCTGGGCCGGAAGGTCTCGGAGGGCCGCCGCGAGGAGTTCAAGTCCTTCGAAGCGTTCAAGACCGAGGAGGGGCGGAAGTCGATCCCCGACCCACAGCAGGAGGAGACCTTCCTGCGCTCGAAGCTGGACTGGAGCGAGCGCGACCGCGACGAGCACGGCCGCGTGCTGCGGCTGTACCAGCGCCTGCTGGACCTCCGGCGAACGGATCCGGTGTGGCGCGCCAACGCCGGCGCGCGGCGGGGCCTGTCGGCACAGGCGAACGGCAACGTGTTGACCGTCCGCCGCCAGGGGACCGCCGGGACGCGCATCCTGATGATGAACTTTGGCGACGCGCCTGTCCCCATCGATCCGTCGGCGGCCGGCCGCCTGCCGCTGGTGCGCAGCGACGGCGGTCCCACCAGCGAGCCGCTCGGCACCCTGCCCCCGTTCACCGCGGTGGTGGTGGGCGATGCCGAGGGCGGCGCAGGTACCGGCCGTTGAACGGGCGGCGCCGGAAGGGCTAGGTCCCGCCCCGCTCCCGGGCGGCGAAGGCCGTCGCGATCCGCCGCGGGAGGGGGTGCTGTTCCAGCTCTTCGATGGGCACCGGCAGCGCCTGTGACCAGTTGGGCCACTTTCCCCCGGTGGCGCCGGGGACGTTCGGCTGCTCCTCCACGGCCAGGGCGTCTTCCAGCGTGGCGACGATCAGCCTTGACGGGGCGGCGGCCAGGCCGCGGTGAACCCCCTCGATCAGTTCGTGGGCCGGCGTCTCCGGCTTGGCGCCCGAGACGTGGACCAGCCGCTCCCGGATGGCGGCCAGGCCCTCCTCGTTCTGGGGCGCGCCCGCCGCCTGGGCATGCTTCAGGTTCGCGCCGCTCCACAGTCCGGCGATCGTCGGCAGATCGTGGGTGGTGACCGCCGACAGCGCCAGCTCGGGGAACCTCGCCGGCGGATCGTTCTCGAACATCACCAGGCGGTACGACAGGATCTGCCGGTTGGCCATCTCCTCGCGCACGCCCGGCGCCACCGTTCCGAGATCCTCGCCGATGACGTACGCGCCTGCCCGCTGACTCTCCAGGGCCAGGATCGCCATCAGCTCGTCGGTGTGCATGCGGACATAGGCGCCGGGAACCTTCTCCCCCTCGCCTCTCCGCGGGATCCAGAACAGGCGGAACAGGCCCATCACGTGGTCGATGCGCAGGCCGCCGGCGTGACGCAGGTTGGCCCGGATCGTTTCGATGAAAGGTCGGTAGCCGGCGGCGCGCAGCCGGTGCGGGATGAAGGGCGCCAGGCCCCAGTCCTGGCCGGCCGGGTTCAACTCGTCGGGCGGCGCGCCCACCGAAGCCTCCTGGGCCACCAGATCCTGCCAGCACCAGGCGTCGGCCCCCGCGACGTCCAGGCCGATGGGCAGGTCGTGAATCAGCGGCAGCGCCACCGACACGCGGCGCAGCTGCTCGTCCAGCACCCACTGCAGCCAGGCGTGGTAATCGACCCGGCGGGCGTTGGCGGCCGCGAACTCCGCCACCGCCGGATTTTCGGGGCGGCGCAAGCTGCTTGGCCAGCGGCGCCAGTCCTTCCCCTCGCGTTCGGCCAGCGCACAGTACCGGGCGAAGTCCTGCAGCGCCTGCCCCTGCTCGGCGCGATAGTGCGCGAAGGTAGGATCGGCCGCCGATCGCGCAAAGCAGGCCTCCAGCGCCTGACTCTTCACCTTCCAGACGGCGTCGCGATCGATGACGCGGCCCTCGTTCAGGGCCCGTCCGGCCCGCGCCAACGGCTCCAGCTCCGCCCCCAGCTCGGCGGCCCCCGGCGCCTCCTCCACCCGCAGGTACAGCGGGTTCCGGAAGCGACGGCTGCTCGGGAAATAGGGGCTGGCCTCGATGGGCGCGACCACGGTGGGCGCGCTCAGGGGGTTCACCAGCAGCGCGCTTCCGCCCAGGCGCTCGGTCCAGGCCGCCACCCGGCGCAGGTCGCCCAGATCGCCCATGCCCCAGCTGTCGCGCGACCGGGCGGAATACAGCTGCACCGCCCAGCCCCACGCGCGCAACGCCTCGGGAAGGAAGCAGCGGCCCGGCGAGACGATCAGCAGCGTGGGCGCCGTCCGGCCGTCGCGGCCGGCGCGGGCGGGGTGAAAGGCATGGTACCCGAGCGGCAGGGCCAGCGACTCGCCGGCGCTGACGTTGCGGAAGGTGCCGCCGTCGCCGTAGACCTCGCCGACCGCCGGCGCCACCCAGGCTCTGTCCTCGTCGATGATGACGACATCCGCGAAGGCGCCCGGCTCGGCGCCGGGGTCGGCCGCGCCCTCGGCGCCGGCGCCCATGGCCCGGTGCAAGGCCTCCCGCGTCTCTGCGGAGGTCGAATGCTCGCGCCCGGCTACGTCGACATAGCGGGCTTCCACTCCCCAGGGATCACGCGACACGGAGGGCATGTCCACCCACTGTGATCACGTCCCGCTCAGACGAAAGGCTTCAGGATCAGCGCGCCCAGCGGAGGCAACGTCAGGTTCAACGAGAACGGCCGGCCGTGGGCCGGCACCGGCGCCACCTCGACGCTGCCGAAGTTGCCCTGGTTGCTGCCGCCGAAGCCTTCCCCGTCCGTGTTGATGACCTCGGACCACAGCCCCCGGCGCGTCAGGCCGATCCGGTAGTTGTAGCGAGGGACCGGGGTGGCGTTGAACACGGCCAGCAACTCCGCCCCGATATGCTGCCCGTGCCGCACGAACGCATAGACGCTGTTCTCCACGTCGTCGGCCACGATCCACTCCAGGCCGTTGCCGCCCGTGTCCCGTTCGTGAAGCGCCGGCTCGCGCTGGTACAGGCGGTTCAGCTCGCTCAGCAACAGCTGGACCTGGGTGTGGCGCGGGTTTTCGTGCAGCAGATGCCAGTCCAGGCTGCGATCGTGGTTCCACTCCCGGCGCTGGCCGAACTCGCCCCCCATGAACAGCAGCTTCTTGCCCGTCTGGCACCACATGTACGTCAGCAGGAGGCGCAGGGTGGCGAACTTCTGCCAGTCGTCGCCGGGCAGCTTCCCCAGCAGCGAGCCCTTGCCGTAAACGACCTCGTCGTGCGACAGCGGCAGCACGAAGTTCTCGGACCCGGCGTACAGCCCGCGAAACGTCAGCTTGTGATGGTGATGGCGGCGGTAGATGGGATCCAGCGAGAAGTAGGCCAGCGTGTCGTGCATCCAGCCCATGTCCCACTTGTAATCGAAGCCCAGGCCCCCCGCCTCGGCGGGGCGCGACACCCCCGGCCAGGTCGTCGACTCCTCGGCGATGGTCAGCACGCCCGGGTGCTGGGCGTGCACGGTCTCGTTGACCTTGCGGAGCAACGCCACGGCGCAGAAGTTCTCCCGGCCCCCGGCGCTGTTCGCGACCCACTCGCCCGGCTTGCGGCCATAGTCGAGGTACAGCATCGAGGCGACCGCGTCGACCCGCAGCCCGTCGATGTGATAGCGGTCGACCCAGAACAGCGCGTTCGAGAGCAGGAAGCTGCGCACCTCGTGCCGGTCGTAGTTGAAGATCGCGCTCCCCCACTCGGGGTGGTGCCCCTGCCGCGGATCGGCGTGCTCGAACAGGTGCGTGCCGTCGAAGTAGATCAACCCGTGCTCGTTCTCGGGGAAGTGGGCCGGCGTCCAGTCGAGGATGACGCCGATCCCGTTCTGGTGAAGGGTGTCCACCAGGAACATGAAGTCGGCCGGGGTCCCGTACCGCGGCGTGGGGGCGAAGAACGACGTGACCTGATAACCCCACGACCCGTAGAAAGGGTGCTCGGCCACCGGCATCAGCTCGACGTGCGTGAAGCCCAGGCGTTGCACGTGTTCGACCAGCTTCGGGGCCAGGTCCCGGTAGCCGAGCAGTTTGTCGGGCGCCCCAGGGTCGCGGATCCATGACCCCAGGTGAAGCTCGTAGATCGAGATCGGCTTGTCGTGGCGCTGCTTGGCGGCGCGCTCGGCCAGCCAGGCCGCGTCGCCCCACTGATAGGCCAGATCGGCGATCACCGAGGCGGTGGCCGGCGCCATCTCCGCCGCGAAGGCGAAGGGATCGGCCTTGTCCACCACGTAGCCGCCCATCCGCGAGCGAATGCGAAACTTGTACCGCTGGCCGAACACCGCGGCGGGCAGGAACCCGTGCCACAGCCCGCTTTGCCCCAGCGGGGCCAGCGCGCTGGCGCCGTCGGGCTGCCAGCCATTCCAGTCGCCGATGACGTCGATCGCGGCGGCGTTCGGCGCCCAGACGGCGAACCGGGTCCCGCTGGTCCCGTCCTGGGTCACCGGGTGCGCGCCCAGCTTCTCGTACAGGCGCGCGTGCGTCCCCTCGGCGAACAGGTGAAAATCAGTCTCGCCCAGCGGCGCCAGGGCGGCGGCGGCGGTGGGCACCCGGCGCTCTGCGCGCGTGCTGGTGGTGGTGGCCGTCATCGGTTCTCCTTGCGATCCTCGACCAGCGCCAGCAACCCGGCCAGCGGAATGTCGACCCAGTCGGTGCGGTTGTTCAGCTCGTACCCGACCTCGTAGATCGCGCGCTCGAGCGCGTAGAAGGCCAGCATCAGCTTCAGGTGGTCGGGATTCTTGGGCAAGAACGGGGCGCCCGCGGCGGTGGTCAGGTAGCCGCGCCGGTATTCCTCGGTCGCCTTCGCCTCCCAGCCCCGGGCCAGCGGCAACAGCCGCTTTCGCCGCTCCGGATCCGCGCCGCCCGCGCGCAGCACCGCCTCGGGCGCGTAGCTGAACGACCGCACCATCCCCATCACGTCGCGCAACGGCGAGCTCTTCGCCCGCCGCTCCGCCAGTGGCCGGGCCGGCTCGCCCTCGAAGTCGATGATCGTGAAGTCGTCCCCCCGGGCCAGAACCTGACCCAGGTGCAGATCGCCATGGATGCGCGTCTTCACCACGCCGGGATCTTCGGCCACGAACCGGGAGAACACGTCGGCGACGGCGCGGCGGGCGGGACCGTTCCGATCGGCCAGCCGCTCCGCCGCCTCCCGCGCGGCGGGTGACAGGTTGCGCGCCCGCACGTGCAGCGCGCTCAGGTGCTCGTCCAGCATGGCCTGCGCGCGCTCCACCGCGGCGCGCCGGTCGGTCTCTGCCAGCGGCTCGGCGCGGAAGGCCTCATCGTCGGGCGCCGCGCCGGCCAGCGCCAGGTGGATCTCCGCCGTGCGGCGGCCCAGCGTCGCCGCACGCGCGATGAACGGCCCCAGGGCCGCGGTGGCGGGATCGACGTCGCTGCCCAGCAGCTCTTGCAGCTCGCGCTGCACGGCCGACCAGGCATCGCCCTCGCTTTGCACGAACGCGTGCACGATCCCGACGCCGTACTCGTTCCCCTCGCGGGTTCGATACGACAGCGCCCCCAGCACGGGCGGCGTGGGACGCGAGCCCTGGCGCGCGTGAGCATCCAGGAACGTTCCCATCTCCAGCTCGGGATTGATGCCGGACGTGAGCTGCCGGTAGATCTTCAACAGCATCCGCTCGCCGAAGCTGACGGTCGAGTTCGTCTGCTCCAGCGGCGCGACCCGCGCGGGCGCGTCCCGCCCGCTCGCCTCGGACAGCGCCGGCTGCGCGCGGCCCACCAGCGCGCCCGCCTCGCCGGGCGCGGTCTCGCTGTTCTCGACCAGCGCCCGCAGCGCGCCGGCGGCGCTACCGGTGGCCAGGCCATCGACCAGCGCCGCGTGCCCCGCCGGCCCCGCGGACGGCGCGGCGATCGGTCCAGGACCGTCGTCCGCCGCCAGCCGCGCGATCAGCGCGTGCGGCGCCCGTCGGGCGGCCTCATCGGATTCGGCCGCGCCCAGCACCGCCAGCGGAATCAGATACCGCTCGGGGGCTCCTTCATGGAAGGCAACCTCCAGCACGGCCAGCACGTCGCGCCCGCCGGAGAGCGGGACCAGGTCGATCACGCGCAGGGCCCGGGCGTGGCGGTTCTTGGCGCGGAACCAGCGGCGCGGCGTCACGTAGGCCAGCAATGCCTCTTCCAGCGCCGCACGCGCCGGCTGCTGCAAGACGGCCGGCCATCCCAGGGGCAGCACCCGCGCCCCGGCGGCGGGGTTCGTATCTTTCGATTCGGTCATGGGGTCACTCGCTACAGGTAGTATTCGAATGTTCGCTCGCTGCGGACCAGCCGCCGCGCGTGAAACACGTGGGCGGGCATCACGCGCGGGTCCAGCGACACGTACGCGCGCGCGTCGGTCCACACGTAGCGCGCGTCGCTCATCAGATCGTGCATCTGGTAGCGGACGCCCTCGCCCATCGGCATCACGCCGGGATCCAGATCGATCCAGCCCCCCTGCGTGTTGTAGCCGTCCAGGTTGACGACCACCAGCAGCAGATCCGCGCCCCGCTCGTCGGCGCGGCTGTAGCACAGCAGCGACTCGTTGTCGGTCCGGTGAAAGGTGGTCCCCTCCAGGCGCTGCAGGGCCGGGTGCTCGCGGCGGATGCGGTTCAACCGCTCCAGCACGGGCGCCAGGTTGTCCGGGCTGTCCAGCCGCCACTGGCGCACCTGGTACTTCTCGTTCTGCGCGTACTCCTCGGCGCCGGGCCGGGCCGCCTTCTCCTGCAGCTCGAACACCGGACCATAGACGCCCCAGCTGGGCGCCAGCGTGGCGGCCAGCGCGGCGCGCGCGATGAACGTTCCGCGCGTGCCGAACTGCAGGTGCTCGGGCAGGATGTCGGGGGTATTGGGCCAGAAGTTGGGGCGAAAGAAGTCCGACACCGGCGGCTGCGCCAGACTGCGCACGTACTCGGTCAGCTCGCGCTTCGAGGTGCGCCAGGTGAAGTAGGTGTACGACTGCGAGAAGCCGCCCTTCGCCAGCGCGTACATCACCTTCGGGCGCGTGAACGCCTCGGCCAGGAAGATGACCTCGGGGTGCCGCTTCTTGATGCTGGCTATGCACCATCGCCAGAACGGCAGCGGCTTCGTGTGCGGGTTGTCGACCCGGAACACGGTCACGCCCTGCTCGATCCAGAACGTGAAGATGCTGCGCAGCTCGTCCCATGCCGCTTGCCAGGCGGGCCCGCTGAAGTCGAAGGGATAGATGTCCTGGTACTTCTTGGGCGGATTCTCGGCGTACTGGATCGACCCGTCCGCGCGGTGCACGAACCACTCGGGATGCTCGCGCACGTACGGGTGATCGGGCGACGCCTGCAGCGCGATGTCGAGCGCGACCTGCATCCCCAGGTCCTGGGCGGCGCGCAGGAAGTGGTGGAAGTCCTCCAGCGTGCCCAGCTGCGGGTGCACGGACTTGTGCCCCCCCTCGGCGGCGCCGATCGCCCACGGGCTGCCCGGGTCGTCCGGCCCCGCGGTCAGGCTGTTGTCGGGCCCCTTCCGGTAGGCGCGTCCGATGGGATGGATGGGGGGCAGGTAGACGATGTCGAACCCCATCTGCGCGATGTACGGCAGCCGGCCCTCGGCCTCACGCAAGGTGCCGTGACCGGCCGGTGATTCGTCCGGCCGATCCGTCGCGTGCGAACGCGGGAACAGCTCGTACCAGTTGCTGAAGCGGGCCCGCAACGGTTCGACGGTCAGCTCCAGCGCGGGCTCCCGCACCGTCTCGGCGCTGCGATCCGGGTACGCGTGCATCAGCGCGCGGATCTCGGGGGGAAGCAACACCGGCAGTCCGACCGCCGCCGCGGACGAGTCCGTCATCGACGCCGCCAGCCGGCGCAGCGTCTCGCGCGCCGGGCCGGCGGGCGCGCGGTCGGCGGCCGCCAGCACCAGGGCCGCCCCGTCCCGCAGGCCCAGCGACAGGTCCTGCCCGGCGGTGGCCTTGCGCTCGATTCCCCACAGCCAGCTCTCCAAGCTATCGACCCAGGCGCTGACCGTGTAGCGCCAGGTCCCCAGCGCGTCGACCACGAACTCCCCCGTCCAGGTATCGCCGTCGCCGCCCGCTGGCGGCGGTCCGGGCGGCAGCAGCGACAGCGGCGCCTCGCGCCAGCTCTGGTCGTTGGGTCCGCGGTACCACAGGCGACCTGCCAGCTTGTCGTGTCCGTCGGCCAGCAGGTCGGCCTCGACGCGCACCCGATCGCCGATCACGCGCTTCACCGCGTAGGCGCCGCCGTCGATCAGGGGGCGGATGGCGTCGACGACCACGCGGCGGCGGCCATCGGGACGGTCGGGGTCGGCACCGAAACGTACCGACGGCCCGCGCTCGTCAGGATGATTGACGGCGTTCCCGGCGTTTCCCTTACCGTTACCTTTGCCTGTACCTGTGCCTGTACCCATGCATGGCCCCTGCAAAATCTGGGGAGGCCCGAGGCCAGCGCAATCCCCCGTGTAAAATCAGCGCGGTGTTTTTGTCTTCGTCCGAGCTGACATCCACCCTGCGCGCGGCCCGAGCGCGGCTGGGAGTGGAACGGCTGGTGCTGGCCATTCACGACGTCAGCTTCCCCAGCGCCCCCGACGAGGACATCGGCCGCGGATCGCCGTATGGTCGCGGCGCGCGGGCGCTCGCCGGGCTGATCGCGGGGCTGGGCTTCGACGGAATGCAGCTGGGTCCGCAGGGCGCCACGTCGGCCAGCAACCCGTCGCCGTACGACGGCGCGCTGTTCAGCAAGAGCCCGCTGTCGCTGGCGCTGGCGACGCTGGCGGAAGATCCGGCCTGGGCTCCGCTGTGCGATGGGCTGTTGCCTCCGCTGGTCCAGGGTCGGCCCGCCGGATCGCCCGAGCAGGCACAATACGCCTACGCGTGGACGGCCGCGGAGGCCACGGTGGATACGCTGTTCCAGCGTTTCCTGAAGGCCCGGGATGCGAAGGACAGCGCCGCGATGGAACTGGCCCTTCGCTTTTCGACGTTCCGCCAATCCAACCAGGCGGCCTTGGGCCCCGACGCGGTCTTCGCCGCGCTGTCGGCTCGGCATGGCAGCGACGACTGGCGGCGCTGGCCCGCGGATGCCCCCGACGATCGCGATCTCCTCTGCGCACCGCCGGCGCGGCAGGCGGCGGCGCACGCGCGCGTGGCGATGCTGGTCGACGATGTCGCCGCCCGGCGCCACATGTTCGGGCAGTTCGCGCTGGACCAGCAGCACCGCGCTCTACGCGCCGCGCTGGCCCCGCTGGGGCTGGGCTTGCTGGGCGATCTGCAGGTCGGCTTCTCGCATCGCGATCTGTGGGCGCGGCGCCAGCTATTCTGGCCCGCCTACCTGATGGGCGCCCCGCCCAGCCGAACCAACCCGGCCGGCCAGGCCTGGGGGTACCCGGTGCTGGATCCCGCCCAGTACGAGCGGGGCGGCGCTGCGCTCGAGCTGATGCAACTGCGGGTCAGGCGCATGCTCAGCGAGTTCGACGGCCTGCGCATCGATCATCCGCACGGCCTGGTCTGCCCCTGGGTGTACGACGCTTCCGACCCCGAGCCCCACTTGGCCGTCGCGCGCGGCGCGCGGCTGCGTTGTTCGCCGCGCCTGCCCGACCATCCCCTGCTGGCTCCCTTCGCGATCCCGGCGCCGGAACAGCTGTCGGGCGATCCCGCGGTCCCCCGCTACGCGGACGATTGGGTGCGCGCCCTGACCGACGAACAGGTGAAGCGCTACGGCGTGCTGTTCGACACCGTGATGGCGGGCGTGACGGCGGCCGGGCGGGTGCCCACCGACGTCGTCTGCGAAGTGCTGAGCACGTGGCCGTTTCCCTTGCGCCAGGTGATGGCGCGCCATGGTCTGGGCCGTTTCTGCGTCACGCAGAAGGCCGACCTGGCCCGCGCCGAGGACGTCTACCGCAGCGAGAACACGTCGCCGAATGACTGGATCATGGCGGGGAACCACGACACGCCTTCGCTGTGGGCGCTGGTGGAACGGTGGCATGGCACGGCGACGGGCGCCGAGCGCGCGCTGTACCTGGCGCGCCGGCTGGCGGGTGACTCGGCGCGGGCCGGCCTGCTGGCGCGCTGGATCCAGGCCAACCCCCGTCACCTGGCGCACGCCGTGCTGGGCGACCTGTTCGGCGCGCCCGCCGCCCGCGTCTCCATCTTCTTTTCCGACCTGTTCGGCCTGCGGCAGACCTACAACCGCCCCGGCGTCGTCGATCCCGACAACTGGACCTTGCGGCTGTCGTCGTCCTTCCTGACCGACTACCAGCAACGCCTCCGCGACGGCAGCGCCGCGAACATCCCGCTGGCGATGGCGCTCGCGCTCGGCGGACGTGACGATCAGCTGGCGTCATCGTTGCTGGCGACGGCCGCCGAGCTGTCGCCGGCGCTGGGCCACAGCCTGACCTGGTGGACCGCGTCGGGCTGAAGCCGGCTCACCCGCCCAGCGGGCGCTCCAGCAGCTCCGCGACCGCCAGGATCGGGATCGCCACCGTCTCGCCGCAGCTGACCAGCTCATCGTTCAGTTCATGCAGCGCCGCCGCCAGCAGCTGGGTATTCAGCATCAGCGACAGCTCGTCTTCGGCGGGCAGGATCGACGCGCCGGCGACCGCCTGCACGTAGGCCCGCAAGAACGTGGCGGACATCCAGCGATGCCACGCCTCGACCCACGGCTCGGCCGCGGCGCGGTCCTCCTCGCGCAGGATGGTCGTGTCCAGCAGCGCCGCCCGCGCCGCGAAGTGAAACGACCGGATCATCCCCGCCACGTCCCGCAGGCACGAGTGCTTCCGGCGCCGCTCGCCCAGCGTGTCGCCCGCCTGACCGTCGAAGTCGATGATGACGAAGTCCTTGCCCGTGCTCAGCACCTGGTCCAGGTGGTAGTCCCCGTGGATGCGGATGCGCAGCCCGGTGAAGCGCTGGCTCAGCAGCGGGTCCAGCGCCCGCAGGGCCTGATCCTGGTTGCGGGCCAGCGGGGTGGCGACCGGCGTGATCCACGCCGGCAGGCGCTCGAGGTTGGCGCGTAGCGCGCGCAGGGTCTTCCCCGCGATGTTGCGCATCGACTGGTACTTCGACCGCCGATCCAGCGTGGCGTACGGCTCGGGCGCGAAGGCGGGATCGCCGTCCGAGGCCAGCGCGAGGTGCAGCTCGGCGGTCCGCTTTCCCAGCAGCGCCACCGAGTCGACGTACGTGCCCAGCGCCTCGCGCACCTCGGCCGGAAGCTCCATCCGCGACTGCGCCAGCCAGTCGCCGGTCGGGCGGGCCAGCGGCGGCGTTTCGCGGTAGCGCGTCAGCACGCGCTCGATGAAGCGGCGCAGCTCCTCGCGCGCGTGGGTCCAGGCGGTCCCCTCGTTGGGCACGTAGGCCTGCAACACCGCCAGCGTGGCCGGCTCGCCCCGCCCGCGACGGAGCTGCAGCGTCCCCACGATGGGCGGCGTCAGCCCGGGGACGCGGGCGTTCAGGTAGCGGTTCATCTCCAGCTCGGGGCTCAGCCCGTCCTCGACCCGCCGGTACATCTTCAGGAAGTAGCTATCGCCGAAACGCACCTCGGCGGACGAGTGCTGCGCCCCCACGTTCGAGGGCTCGCCCTCCGAGCGCGTGACCGGGGTGAAGGTCACCGCCTCCATCGTGCCGCCGCCGGGCGCGTTGGCCCGGTCGTTGCGCACGAAGCAGTCGAGCAGCGCACGCGACGAGGCCGGATCCTCGGCCGCGTCGATGAGCGGCAGATCGGCCGCGGAGCCACCTGCGTGGACGATCCCCAGCACGGCCTGCGGCCCCACGGCGCGTCCGTCGGTGACCAGCGCCAGCGGCACCAGGAACCGCTCCGGCTCGGCGTCGGCGTATTCGACCCGCACCAGCAGCAGGTGGATCTCGCCCAGCGAGACGACCTGATCGACCGTCGCCGCCGTCAGGCTCTGCGCGCGCCCGGTGAACCAGCGGCGTGTGTAGAGAAAAGGCGCCAGCGCGTCCTCCAGCGCCTGCCGGTCGCCGCCCCGCAACAGCGTCTCCAGGCTGGCCACCTCGAACACCGGCGGGCGGTAGTTCGCCGCCGACTCCGCTTCTTGTCCCGCCAGGGGCACGTCCACCGAGAACCAGTAGAACGCGTGGCTGCCCAGGGTCATCAGGTACGGCAGTTCGCCGATGGCGGGGAACTGCGTGTGGCCCATCAGCTCGGTCAGGTGCGCCCCTTTCCACTTCGACAGGTCCAGCTCGACGTACTGCACGAAGCGCGACAGGTTGGCGACCACCAGGATCGTCTCGTCCTGGTAGTGCCGCACGAACGCCAGCACCCGGTGGTTGGACGGCGTCAAGAACTCGATGGTGCCGCGCCCGAACGAGGGGAACCGCTTGCGAAGGGCGACGATGCGCTTCGTCCACCACAGCAGCGAGTTCGGGTTGTTCTGCTGGGCCTCGACGTTGATCGCCTCGTAGTGGTACTCGGGATCGATGGTGATGGGCAGGATCAGCCGCTGCGGGTTGGCGCGCGAGAAGCCGGCGTTGCGATCGGCGCTCCACTGCATGGGCGTGCGCACGCCATTGCGATCGCCCAGGAAGATGTTGTCTCCCATCCCGATCTCGTCGCCGTAATACAGCACCGGCGTGCCAGGCAGCGACAGCAACAGCCCGGTCAGAAGCTCGATCTTGCGCCGATCGTTCCCCACCAGCGGCGCCAGGCGGCGGCGGATGCCCAGGTTGATGCGCATCTCGTTGTCGCTGGCATAGGCGCGGTACATGTAGTCCCGCTCCTCGTCGGTCACCATCTCCAGCGTCAGCTCGTCGTGGTTGCGCAGGAACAGCGCCCACTGGCAGTTGGCGGGGATGGCCGGCGTCTGGGCCAGGATGTCCAGCAGCGGGAAGCGATCCTCCATGTGAATGGCCATGAACATCCGCGGCATGATCGGGAAGTGGAAGTTCATGTGGCACTCGTCGCCGCTGCCGAAGTACGCCGCTGCGTCCTCCGGCCACTGGTTCGCCTCGGCCAGCAGCATGCGGTCGGCGAACTTCTCGTCGATGTGCGCGCGCAGCCTGCGCAGAAAGGCGTGCGTGGGCGACAGGTTCTCGCAGTTCGTCCCTTCGGCCTCGTACAGGTACGGCACGGCGTCCAGGCGCAGCCCGTCCACCCCCTTCTCCAGCCAGAAGTCGACCACCTTCAGCAGCGCCTCGTGCACCGCCGGGTTCTCGAAGTTCAGATCGGGCTGGTGCGAGTAGAAGCGGTGCCAGAAGTACGCCTTGGCCTTGGCGTCCCAGGTCCAGTTGGACGGCTCGAAGTCCTTGAAGATGATGCGGGCGTCGCGGTAGCGCTCGGGCGTGTTGCTCCAGACGTAGAAGTCGCGCTCCGGCGAGCCGGGCGCGGCCTCGCGCGCGCGCCGGAACCAGGGGTGCCGGTCCGAGGTGTGGTTCAGGACCAGCTCGGTGATCACGCGGATCTTGCGGCGGTGGGCCTCGGCCAGCAGGTACTCGAAGTCGGCCAGCGTGCCGCAGTCGGGGTGCACGTCGCCGTAGTCGGCGATGTCGTATCCGTCATCGCGCAGCGGCGAGGGGTAGAACGGCAGCATCCAGATGGCGGTGACGCCCAGATCCTGCAGGTAGTCCAGCTTGGCCGCCGCCCCCAGGAAGTCGCCCAGCCCGTCGCCGTTGGCGTCGTAGTACGACCGCACGCGCAGCTCGTAGATGATCGCATCCTTGTACCAGGTGGGGTTCGCCCCCTGGCTCTCGACCCGCCGGGCCGCGGGAATGAAACGCTTTCTCATCATCGCGGGTTCCCCCGCCCTGCCAGCTCACGCGGCCACATGTCCGTGGCAGGCAACTTAAAGAGTTTCGGTCGCCGGGCAACCCCCGCCGTGCGTCATCAGACCGGGACCGCGGCGGCCAGGGAGTCGGGGGTCCGGCAGCAGTTGTCGCAATGGCCGCAGCTCGACGGCGCATCCGTCTCGCCGAAGTAGGCGCGCAGGAACTGGCTGCGGCAGGCGGTGGTCTCCGCGTACCGCATCATGCTGCGCAGGCGATCCTCGTCGGCGTGGTGGCGGTGCGTGTAGGTCTCCACGTGCGCGGCCAGCTCCTCCGGCGACGTGAACTCGCGCAGCTTGCGAAGGCTGCGCTTGCGCGCGACCACGCCCGCCCCTTCCAGCAAAGCGACGATCACCTTCACTTTGCGCTCGGGCAGGCCGCTCGCCTCGGCGATGGCGCGCGCGGTGACCGCGACCTTCTGCGACGGCTCGGCCGCGGCCGACAGCCGCCCCAGCGCCGCATAGGCCGCCTGCACGTCCTCCGCCCGCGGATACTTGCCGCCCAGGAAGTAGCTCTGGATGCGCCGGTCTTCCAGGCGGTACAGCAGCGCCACGCGCGCCGGCAGGCCATCGCGCCCTGCCCGGCCCGCCTCCTGGTAGTAGCTCTCGGGCGAATCCGGAAACTGCCAGTGGGCGACGAAGCGGATGTCGGGCTTGTCGATGCCCATGCCAAACGCCTTCGTGGCCACGATGACGTCGATCTCCCCACCCATGAACCGGCGCTGGGTCTCCTGGCGTTCACCAAGCGGCCGCTTGGCGTGGTAGCGCCCCGCGCGTACGCCGGCGCCGGACAGCCACTGCCACAGCTCGTCGGCCATCTTCACGGTGGCCGTGTAGACGATGCCGGTGCCGCCACCCGCCTCGCGGATGATGGCCTGCAGGCGCTCGCGCTTCAGGTCCTCGTTCACGGTGCGGAAGACCTCGAGGAACAGGTTGGGCCGATCGATGCCCGTGTTCACCAGCAGGGGATCGCGCAGGTCCAGCTGCCGGGTCACGTCGGCGATCACGTCCGCGGTCGCGGTGGCGGTCAGGGCCAGCACGGGAGGGCGGCCCACCTGGCGGATGGCGTCGCGCAGCGAGAGATACGCCGGGCGAAAGTCGTGCCCCCACTGCGACACGCAGTGCGCCTCGTCGACGACCACCAGCGCCACCCCGGTCCGCGCCAGGTCGGCCACCGCCTCCGCGTTCTCCAGTCGCTCGGGCGTCACGTAGACCAGCTCGTGCAGGCCCCGGCGGATCTCGCGCGCCGTCTGGCGCTCCTCGGTCGCCGTCAGCGTCGAGTTCAGCTTGGCGGCGTCGATGTCGGCCTCGGCCAGCTTCTCGACCTGATCCTGCATCAGCGAGATCAGCGGCGACACCACCACCGTCGCCCTGTCCAGGAACAGCGCCGGCAGCTGGTAGCACAGCGACTTTCCCGCGCCCGTGGGCATCACGCCGATGACGTCGCGGCCCCCCAGCACGGCCTGCATGACCTCGCGCTGGCCGGGGCGAAACGCCGTCACGTCGAAGCGCCGGCGCGCCTCGACCAGAAGCTGGTCTTCGTCGATGTCGGTGGCAGAGGGTGCAGTCACCCCCGCAACCTAAAGTCGGTGGCGCGCTTTGCTACGGGGCCGCGCTGGCGATCTGCGCCGGCGGCACCGGGGTCAGCTTCGGGGCCGCCGACTTGGCGACGGCGGCGCTCGACTGCGCGGGGGCGGCGGCCGGCGAACGCGTGGTCGGCCGGCCCGCGGTCTTCTTGCCGCCGGGATTGGCGGCCCGCTTCGCGCGGCGCGCCCTCCGCTTCGGGGCGGCCGCGGCGCCGTCGTTCGCCTTCGCGCCCAGTTTGGCGGCCCGCCGCGCCTCCCGGTACTGCTTGATCTTCCTCTTCGAGACGTCCTTGTGGTCGCCGCACACCATGCCGAACACCGGCGCCGCGGGATTCTTACAGCCCGGCACCGGACAAAGCTGCCGGGGCCCCTTCCGACGCGGCTTTCGCCCCAGGATCGCCGCCATCCCCTTCGGCAGGCGACCGCGCTTCTCGCCCAGCGCGTGCATCACCGCCTCGCGCGCCCGCGTCACGGAGATCGCGTCCACTGCCTCGTGCAGCCGCTCCGTGAAGGCGGCCACCAACTGCCTGATGTCCATGCGACGCATCGTATTCCCCAAAGTTGGCTGTGCAATCCCCTGAACGGGGCAACGGGAGGATGTACGACGACGGGGTCAGGTTTCTGACAACTCCGGGAAAGAAAAGTCAAAAGCAGGTTTGGGAACCCGGTCAGGGTTCCCCTCACGAGCAACGAGAGGCTCGGCTTTGCCGGGCCTCTCGTTGTCCTACGCTTCTGACGGGGGATTTGGGGGGGCCGTCGCCGGCCCCCGCGTCTCAATACCGGTAGTGATCGGGCTTGAACGGCCCCTCGACCGAGACGCCCAGGTAGTCGGCCTGCGTCTTCGTCAGGGTGGTCAGCTTCACGCCCACCTTCTTCAGGTGCAGGCGGGCCACCTTCTCGTCCAGCTTCTTCGGCAGCACGTAGACCTTGCCGGCCGCGAACGACATGCCGGTGGTCTCGTCCTTGCCCTTGGTCGCGTTCTCCCACAGCGCCATCTGGGCGATGGTCTGGTTGGTGAACGAGTTCGACATCACGAAGCTGGGGTGACCGGTCGCACAGCCCAGGTTCACCAGGCGGCCTCGGGCCAGCAGCGTCAGTCGCTTGCCGTCGGACAGGATGAACTGGTCGACCTGCGGCTTGATGTTCTCTTCCTTGACCTCGGGGTTCGACTCCAGCCAGCTGACCTGGATCTCGCTGTCGAAGTGGCCGATGTTGCACAGGATCGACTCGTCCTTCATCACCCGCATGTGGTCGCCGCGGATGACGTCGACGCACCCGGTGGCGGTGACGAAGATGTCGCCCAGCGGGGCCGCATCCTCCATCGTGACCACCTCGTAGCCCTCCATGGCGGCCTGCAAGGCGCAGATCGGATCGATCTCGGTGATCAGGACGCGGGCACCCAGGCCCCGCGCCGCGTGGGCGCAGCCCTTGCCCACGTCACCGTAGCCGGCGACCACGACCACCTTGCCCGCCACCATGACGTCGGTGGCGCGCTTGATGCCGTCGAACAGCGACTCGCGGCAACCGTACAGGTTGTCGAACTTCGACTTGGTCACCGAGTCGTTGACGTTGATGGCCGGGAACAGCAGCTGGTTGTTCTTCGCCATCTCGTACAGGCGGTGCACGCCCGTGGTCGTCTCCTCCGAGACGCCCTTGATCTCCTTGGCCATCTTGCTGAAGCGGTGGCCGTCGGTCTTCAGGCTCTTGCCCAGCAAGGTCAAGATGACCTTCATCTCGTCCACGTTCGTGGTCGAAGGATCGGGGACCTTGCCGGCCTTCTCGAACTCGGCGCCCTTGTGGACCAGCAGGGTCAGGTCGCCGCCGTCGTCCAGGATCAGGTTCGGCCCCTGGCCGTCCTTGAACGCCACCAGCTGCAGCTCGATGTTCTGCCAGTACTCGGGCAGCGTCTCGCCCTTCCAGGCGAAGACCGGCACGCCGGCCTTGGCGATGGCGGCGGCCGCCTCGTCCTGGGTCGAGTAGATGTTGCACGACGTCCAGGTCACCTCGGCGCCCAGCGCGACCAGCGTCTCGATCAGCACCGCGGTCTCGATGGTCATGTGCAGGCAGCCCGCCACACGCGCCCCCTTCAGGGGCTTCTTGGCGCCGAACTCCTCCCGCAAAGCCATCAGGCCGGGCATCTCCTTCTCGGCCATCCGGATCTTCTTCCGGCCCAGCTCGGCCAGGGATAGATCCTTCACTTTGTAAGCGGGAAACTCGGTACGGCTCTCCATCGTGCTCTCCTTGTTCCGTTCTTTTCGACGCGCCCCACCAGGGCGACGGGGGCCTACATATAACCCACAAATGGTGTCAGACGAGGACGCGACGTACAAACGCAAAACGTCGCGGACGGCCCCCGGGGGCGCGCCAACCGCGACGCAGGCGGGCCAGGTCAGCGGCTGCTTCACGGGGTCCGCCACGACGCTGTCGTCGTCATTTCTTCACCACCCGGTCGCGTTTGCGTGACAACGTGCCCACGCGCTGATGACACCTCGATGACGTGGGCGGCGTCAGGGACAGCGCTGATACGCGGGTCGGCCCACATGACACGCTCGCGCCTTGCGATAAAGTTCGCTGCGCGCATGCGAGTCATCGTGTTCGGGGGAACGGGAATGGTCGGCCAGGGTGTCCTGCGCGAATGTCGGCTGGCGGCGGACGTGACGGAGGTGCTGGTGATCGGCCGCTCACCGACCGGGAAGGTCGATCCCAAGCTGCGTGAACTCGTGCGCGCCGACCTGCTCGATTACGGTGACGTCGAGGATCAGCTGGCCCCCTACGATGCCTGCTTCTTCTGCCTGGGCGTCTCCTCCGTGGGCATGAAGGAAGCGGACTATCGCCGCATCACCTACGATTTGACGATGGCGGCCGCGCGGCCGCTGGCGCGCCTGAACCCGGGCATGACCTTCATCTTGGTGGTGGGTCGTCCGCTGTGGCCGCTGCTGCGTGAGGTGGCGCCCAACGGCGTGACCGACAGCGAGAAGATCGGCCGGGCGATGCCGCGCGTGGCCCGCGAGGGCGTCCCCAAGCCGCCCCTGACCAACCGCGACATCAACGCCCTGTGATGGCCAGTCCCTCGTCCGGCGCGACCGCCCGAAACCGGCGCTTCCTCGTGTACTGGGCGGGGCAATCGATCTCGTCCATGGGCGACGCGTTCGCGCTGGTGGCCATGCCGCTGCTGGTGCTGGAATCGACCGGCTCGGTCACGAAGATGGGCCTGGTCAGCGCACTGGGGGTCCTGGCGCAGGTGCTGGCCAGCGTGGTCGCCGGTCCGTTGGTCGACAGCGTCGATCGCCGGCGCCTGATGATCGCATGCGATCTGGGCCGGGCAGCGATCTACACGGCCGTCCCGCTGCTGTGGGCCGTCCACGGTCCGTCAATGATCGCGCTCGCGATCGCGGCGTTCGCGGGCGGCGCCCTGGGCAACATCTTCACGGTGGCTTACGTGGCCGCGGTCCCGTCGCTGGTGGACAAGGACCACCTGAACGAAGCGAACGGGAAGTTGCAAGGCACGCAAGCGCTGGCGTACGTGCTGGGACCGCTGCTGGCGGGCGCCGTGGCGGGCCACACGGGCGCGGCGTGGGCGCTGGCGGTCGACGCGCTCTCGTTCCTGGTTTCGGTGCTCAGCCTCTTGCTGGTGACGTTCCGCCAGGCCGACGAGGCGGGCTCCGCCGAGGCCGCGCCGGCGGGACGCTGGGCCGGCCCCCGGTTCGTGTGGGGACACCCGGTGCTGCGGCCGCTGCTGCTGCTGATGATCGCGCTCGGCCTGACCGGGAACATCGGACTGGGCGCCGGTGTGACCGACCTGTTCGTGTACCGCCTGAAGCACGACTTCGGGCTTTCGGATCACACCGTGGGTCTGTGCCTGGGCATCGCGGCCGTGGGCGCTGTGCTGGGGGCCGTGGGGGCGGCCCGGCTGCGCCGCCACGCCGGCTTCGGCGCCTGCTTCCTTGGGGGAACCGCGGTGCAGGCGGCGGGCCTGGCGCTGATCGGCCTCATCCCCAGCGCCGCCGCGACCGCCGCCGGCGCGCTGCTGTGGTCAGGCGGCATGCTGGTGCGGGCGATCCCGACGACGTCGCTGCGCCAGACTTTGACGCCGCACCCGCTGCTGGGACGGGTGGTGGCGACATTCTGGGCGCTGACCTTCGGCGCCAGCGCCCTGGGGACGACGCTGGTCACGCGCACGGCCGCCAGCTTCGGAGCGCGACCGACGTTTCTGGGCATCGGGCTCGCCGTAGGCGCGGTGGTGGTCGCGGGCAGCTTCACGGCGGCGCGGACGCGCAAGCCAGAAGAACCCAGCGCCTCCGCCGGCCGCGCTCTCGGTTAGTTTCGCATCGCATCGAGGCCACCCAAGGTCGTCCGCCCCGCGGCGCCGCCGTTCGCTATCATCCAGGCCTCATGACGATCGGCAGCGAAACGGAACCAGGTGAACTGCAGGGCGGCTGTTCGTGCGGTGCCGTGCGGTACCGGATGACCAGCGGTCCCCTGTTCGTACATGCCTGTCATTGTCTCGACTGCCAGCGACAGACCGGCAGCGCGTTCGTGCTGAACGCGCTGATCGAGACCGATCGCGTGCGCATCCTCACGGGCGAGCCACGCCGGTACGAGATGCCCACCGACAGCGGCCGGCCGCACGGCATCTATCGTTGCGCCGGCTGTGGCGTCGCGGTGTGGAGTGAATACGGCGGCCTGGCCGTGCTGCGTTTCGTGCGGGTGGGCACGCTCGACCGGCCGGCGGCGCTGGCGCCCGACGTCCACATCTACACCCGGTCGAAGCAACCGTGGGTCGCGCTGCCCGCAGGCGTGCCCGCGTTCGAGGGCTACTACGACTCCTCGAAGCTTTGGCCAGCAGACAGCCTGGCGCGCCGGCGCGCCGTCCTCGGCTGACAGACACCGGTAAGAAAATCGTCCGGCCCGCCAGGGGCGGACAATTGCTTGCCGCCGGGCGCGGCACTGGCGGCGAACCGCCGCGGCTGATCCGCGGCAAGAGGATTGCACCTCTCCGCGGGCTTGCCCCACACCGTGGTGGTGCCCCTCCCTCGCTCGTGCCACGTCGGCCGGCGCCTGATCTTTCTCACGATCGTTTGCGCCGCCACGGCCGCTCGCGCCGCGCCGGCGGAGGACCTCAGGGGCGATTCCCCGCAGGTCGACGCCGGCAGCGTGGTCCTGTTCGCCGACCAAGGGCGCCTCGAGTTGACGGGCCACCATCTGGAAGGAACCCGGCTGCGCTGGCAGACGGCCGCCCAGGGCAGCAACCAGGTCGGTCCACAGCCGGGGGCCGCTACTGTCGCCAACGTCGGGGAGGACGTCTGCTGGACGCCGAAGACGACCAGCCACGGCCAGCAGTGCGTGTTCGGCGTCGCGCGCAACCTGGACATCAGCACGTCATTCGCGCTGCTCCCGCCCGCCTCCGCCGGGAAGCCCGCGGACCCGGCCCACCCGCCGGCGGCCATCGCCACCGTGCAGCCGGCGCGGGTCGTCCTGGATCGGCTGTTGCCGGCGACCGCGGCGATCGATCTGACGAACGGCGCCGGCCGGCTGGTCCTGCTGCACCCCGAGGCCGTGGCGTCCGTCGATTGCGGTCAGGCGCGCTGCGAGCTGTCGTCCGCCGCGGTGCAGGTGGGCGCGGTCTCCGGCGCCGCCACCGCGCTGACGCTTCGGCTGCGCCTGGCCCCGCGCTACTACGTGCTGGGAAGGGACGACGCGCAGGAAGCGGTGCTGGCCCGCACCGTTCCGGTCGTGCATTGCCAGGCGTCCGTCATCTCGGGGTCGCCACCCCGCCACGCCGACGCCACTCGCATCATCGTGCGCCTGGACGCCCGCTGCGGCGCCGGTGCGCGCGACCTGCAATGGACGATGAACGGCGACCGCGTGCGCGTCGAACGGACGGTGAAGGAGAGCGGCCGCGATGACGCCGCCGTCGACGTGCAGCTGAGCGTGGGCGACATCGAGGACGCGCAGGTCACGCTGACGGCCAGCCGCCCCGACCCCGACGGCTCGGTCATCGCGATCGCGCACCGCGAGACGTTGCCGGCGCTGCAGCCGCACGCCGCCATCGAGCTACCCGGCTTCGGCAAGATCGACTTCGTCCCCACGAACCGCGAGGCCGTGCTGCGCACCGCCCCGCCCGGTCCCGGCGCGCGGCTGGTGCCGGTGCCGGTCGAAGGCGCCTACCGGGTGCGCGTGTCCGAGGGCAAGGCCTACGTGCAGGCCGAAGAGGGCGCGGGCGGTTTCGTGGCGCTGCGCTTCGGCTACCGGGTCGAGGATCTGCCCGCGGCGTTCGCGGCCACCGACCTGGCCGTCGTCACCGAGCCCCTGCAACGCCCCATCCGTGAGGCCAGCGTGCCCGCGCCGCTGGCCACCTCGCTCAGCGGCACCGAGCCGCTGCTCGAGCTGCTGTGCGTGGATCGGGACGGCAAGCTCCAGCGCATCACGCCGGGCGCCGAGACGTCGATCCCGTTCGCCCAGCGCGACAGCTGCCGCCTGGTCATCCACCGCGAGCGGTTGAAGGCCGAGGACGGCACCCAGGACATCGCCGTCGACGTCGGCATCACCAAGGTCGACGACAGCCCGCGCACCGACGCGCACCAGGTCGAGCGGATGGTCATCCGCGCCGGCAAGCAACCGCGCACCTTCTGGATTCACGGCATCAAGGCGCCGTTCGACCGCCTGTCGCTGCGGGTGTCGCACGTGATCGACGAGGATCACGACGTGGGCGGCAGCGACCTGCACGTCAACCTGCCCGCCGCGCAGTGGGCGGTGGTGGCCGGTCAAGCCCACCTGCGCTTTTACGCCACCGCGGCGATCCCGACCGGCCTTTACCGCATCACCGCCCCCAGCGACGTGCTGACGCTGAACTTCGGCGCGCTGTCCCGCCTGACCTGGCTGGATCGCGAGGGTCACGAGGGGCTGATCGGGCTGGAGGCCGGGGCGCTGGGGATCGGCCTGGCCGCGACGCCCGGCTTCCCGCGGACGCTGGCCGTCCTGGGCGGTCTGGGCGTCGCCGTCCCCATTGGCAACCGCGGCGACACGTCGCAGGCCTCGGTGAACCTGCACGCCTGGATCGCCTACGAGCTACGAGGCCCGGCCTATTACACGGACCCCAACAACATGAGCAACACGCTGGTGGCCAGCCACTGGTCGTTCCTGTTCGGTCCCAGCATCACCATCGGCAACATCGGGACCGACCTCTAACGGGGCGCGCCGTCGTCCAGAAGGTCGCGCACCCGCCGCAGCAGCGTGTCCGGCGTGATGGGCTTCTGCAGAAACGCCACCCCCTCGTCCAGGACACCGTGATGGACGATGGTGTCGTTCGTGTAGCCCGACACGTACAGCACCTTCATGTCCGGCCGGGACTTCGCGGCCTGCGTGGCCAGCTGCAGCCCGTTCATCCCGGGCATCACCACGTCGGTGATCATCAGGTGAATCACCCCCGGCTCGTGTGTGCATCTGGCCAGCGCCTCGGCGGGGGTGTCGGCGGCGATGACGCGGTACCCGTTCTTGGCCAGGATGGTCCGGCTCACCACGCGCAGATGCTCGTCGTCCTCGACCAGCAGCAGCGTCTCCGAGCCGCGCAACGTGGCCGGCGCGACGCCCGCACGCGCTTTCACCTCCGGGACCTGGTCGGTGCGCGGGAAGTAGAGCTTGAACGTCGTCCCCTGTCCCGGCTCGCTGTACACCCAGATGTGTCCGCCGCTCTGGCGGACGATGCCGAACACCGTCGACAGCCCCAGCCCGGTGCCCTTGCCGATGTCCTTGGTGGTGAAGAACGGTTCGAAGATCTTCGCCTGCACGTCCTTGGACATCCCGGCGCCCGTGTCGGTCACGGCCAGCATGACGTGGGGCCCCGGCGTCACTCCCACGTGCATCCGTGCGTAGCTCTCGTCCAGGTCGATGTTCGACGTCTCCAGCGTCAGCTTGCCCCCCGCCGGCATGGCGTCGCGCGCGTTCACGGCCAGGTTCATCAGCACCTGCTCGATCTGCCCCGGGTCGACGCGCACGCGCCCCAGCGCCGGGTCGGCCGTCCACCGCAGCTCGATGTCCTCGCCGATGACCCGGCGAAGCATCTTGTCCATCCCGTGCACGACGTCGTTCAGGTCGACCACCGCCGGCTCCAGCACCTGCTGCCGGCTGAACGCCAGCAGGGCGCGCGTCAAATTGGCGGCCCGGCCGGCGGCGCCGTGGATCTCACGCAGGTCGGCGGCGTGAGGCTCCGGCACCACCCCGGCGGACAGCAGCATGTCGCTGTAGCTCAGCACCACCGACAGCAGGTTGTTGAAGTCGTGCGCGATGCCACCCGCCAGCCGCCCGATCGCCTCCATCTTCTGGGACTGCCGCAGCTGCTCCTCGGCGGTGTGCAGCGCGCCTTCCAGGCGCACGCGGTCCGTGACGTCCATGATGATCCCGCGCGCCCAGCGTCCCCGCGCGCCGCCCGAGTGCAGCGTCAGTTGCCCGCGGCGTTCCAGCCAGCGCGTCTCGCCGGTGTGGGGAAGGATGATGCGAAAGATACGATCCAGCCGCGGCACGCCTTCGGGCGCCGCCGCCATCTCCCTCTCCGTCTGCTTCCGATCGTCGGGGTGAAACAGCGACAGCCAGTCCTCGATGGTGTCGATCGGCAAATCCGGCGGCAACCCCAGCACGTCGCGGGCGTTGTCCGACGCATACACGCGGCCAGTCTCCAGGTCGGTGTCCAGCGTGATCATGCGACCGGCCTTCAGCGCCAGGCCCAGATCGGCCTCCTTGCGCTGGTGCTCGGCGTACGCGGTCTTCAGCTCTTCTCCGAACGTGACGTCGTGAACCGTCACGCCCACGTGGCTGACGGCGCCGTCCCGATCGAACAGCGGGAAGAATGTGGTCTGCAGCGCGACGCGCTTCGACGCCGGACCCGCGGCCTGGGTCAGGTCGCGCGGGTTCATCCATTGCGGCGGAAGCGGGACGGTCTCGCCGGCGAAGGCGCGGCGGATCTGATCCGTCAGCCCCATGCGGGCCACCATCTCGTCCTGCAGGACATTGAACCCGGGCGGTGGCTCGGCGCCGAACAGCGCGCGAAACGCAGGGTTCACCAGCAGGCTGCGGCCATCCGCGGCGTACAGGTGAAACGCCACCGGGGAGTGGAGGAACAGCCCCTCCAGCAGCGCCCGCGCATCGCTCACCCCGCCCAGACGCGCGGCGATCACACTCGCCTCATCCATGGCTAAAGCCCTCCAAGGATCGCGCTCTCCCGGCCCGATATCAAGGCCGCTACCGATCGCCGAAAACGTCCACCGTGATGCCGATCCCGGCCCCAAAAATGACCAACCGCGCGACCTCGAGACCAGCTCGAAGGCGCGCGGCGGCGTTGCAGACGTTGCTATTTCGTGTCGTCAGGCGGCCGCGACCGGCAGGTCACGGACGCCGGTGCGCGGATCCAGCAGGCGCTCGGCGTCGATACCGCCGGCGCCGGAACCGGTCACCAGCTCGGACCACCCATCGCCGACGGTCTCGCGGTCCAGCTTCGCCGCGATCATGAAGAACGCTGTGTGGCCGTCGGGAATCTGGATGTCCAGGGTGAGCGGGAAGTCGCCTGCCGATGTGGTCAGGCGCCCCTTGGCCCGGTAGGTGCCTTCACCTTGGGCCGTGACCTCGTGGCTGCTGAAGGCGAACAGGTTCTGCTCGTCCTTGCCGTCGGTCAGGCTGTCGGGGCTGGTGGCGTCGATGGCGATCTGCGCGACCAGCTGGTCCAGATCCGAGCCCAGCGCGACGGTCGCTTGCCACCGGTGAAACCGACCAGACACGAAAAGATCCTCGCCCTTGATGCGAAGATCGATGGGGGAACGAAGCCGCGGCGTGGCGGCGAAGGTTGCAGGAGCGATTTGGTTGGCCATGTGCATGACTGCCTTTCGACCGACGAACGTAAGCACCGTCGCGAAAGCGTCCAATTCCGTCACCGGGGCCGCGCGGCGGGCAGCCGCGCGCGATCGTCGCCTAAACCCCGATGCCGCAACGGCAAAAAGGTTTCATCCTTCAGTCTGGGTCGGACCGGGGCCGGCGCTAGGCCCGGCCCGAACGGCTAGGTCAGCAACAGTTCCAGCAGCGCTTTTTGCGCGTGCAGTCGGTTCTCGGCCTGCTGCCACACCACGCTGTTGGGTCCGTCGATCACGTCGGCGGTGATCTCCTCGCCGCGGTGAGCGGGCAGGCAGTGCAGCACGATGGCGCCAGGATCGGCAGCCCCCAGCAGGCGGCCGTCCAGGCAGTACCCCGCGAAGGCCTTCAGGCGCTCCTGCGTCTCGGCCTCCTGCCCCATCGACGTGAACACGTCGGTCGACAGCACGTGGCGGCCGGCCGTGGCCTCGATGGGCCGCGTCGTGAACGTGACCTTGCCGCGCCCGGTCGCGCGGGCCTGCGTCACGATGCCGGCGTCCGGCTGATAGCCTGCGGGGCAGCAGAGCGCCAGGTCCAGGCCCAGGATGCCAGCCGCCTCGATCCACGAGTTGGCCATGTTGTTCCCGTCCCCGATCCAGGCGTACTTGACCGAGCGCAGGGTGTCGCCGACGTCCGCGCCGGACTTCTGGAACCGTTGCACCACCGCCTGCAGATCGGCGAGCACCTGGCACGGGTGCAACAGATCGGTCAGCCCGTTGATCACCGGGACGCGGGCGAAGCGCGCCATCTCCTCGGCGCGGTCCTGACCGAACGTCCTCACCATGATGGCGTGGCAGTAGCCCGACAGCACGCGCGCCGTGTCCGCGATCGGCTCGCCACGGCCGATCTGCGAGCTCTTGTTGTCCAGCGCCAGCGCGTGGCCCCCCAGATCGAACATCGCCACCTCGAAGCTGGCCCGCGTGCGCGTGGAGGCCTTCTCGAAGACCATGCCCAGCACGGTTCCTGGGCGCGTGGCGTGGGGCTGCCGCAGGTTGCGCAGCAGGCGGAACTCCTCGGCGCGGCGAAGCAACGCCTCCAGCGTGGCCGCCGGCAGATCGCCCATCTTCAGGAAGTGGCGCGGCTCAGGCATCGGCCAGCACCCCGTCCAGGAGCTCGATCGCCTCGTCGATCTCCGCCTTGCCCACGATCAGCGCCGGCACCAGGCGGACCACATTGCCGCCCACCGCCGAGATCAGCAGGCCGCGCTCGCGCGCCTTGTTGACCACCGGCGTCGCGTCGCCATCCAGCACCAGGCCCTGCAGCAGGCCCCGGCCCCGCGCGCCGCGCGTGCGTGGCCGCCGCCGCTCCGCCAGCCGAGTCAGCGCGTTCCCCAGGTAGGCGCCTGCCTCCCGGCAACGCTCGAGCAGGCCCAGGCGATCGATCGCATCCTGGATGTACAGCGCCGCGGCCGTGGCGAAGGGATTGCCGCCGAAGGTCGAGGCGTGCGAGCCCGGCTCGAAGCCGCGCGACACCTCCTCGTTCGCCAGGATGGCGCCGATGGGCACGCCGCCGCCCAGCCCCTTGGCCAGGCTGATGATGTCGGGAAGCACGCGCTCCTTCTCGAACGCGTAGAAGCTGCCGGTGCGGCCCACGCCGGTCTGCACCTCGTCGAAGATCAGCACGGTGCCGGTCTCGGTGCAGCGGCGCCGCAGCTCTTGCAGGTAGCCCGGGGGTGGCAGGTGGATGCCCCCCTCGGCCTGGACCGGCTCGACGATCACGGCGCAGGTCTCGGTGGTGACCGCGCTGCGCACGGCCTCGACGTCGCCGAACGGCAGGAACTTCACCGGCCCGAACAGCGGGCCGAAGCCGTCGCGGTACTTCGCCTGGCCGGTGACGGAGATCGATCCGATGGTACGGCCGTGGAAGCTGTTCTCGAACGCGATGATCTCCAGGCGGTTCGGCTTCTTCTGGGTGGTGACCTGATAGCGGCGGGCCAGCTTCAGGGCCGCCTCGTTCGCCTCGGTGCCCGAGTTGCAGAAGAAGGCGCGGCCGGGAAAGCCGCGGTTGATCAGGGCATCGGCCAGGCGGATCTGGTTCTCGTTGTAGTACAGGTTCGAGACGTGGATCAGCCGGTTGGCCTGCTCGCTGATCGCGTGCGCCAGACCGGCGTCGGCGTGGCCCAGCACGCACACGGCCACCCCGGCGGTCATGTCGAGGTAGCGGCGGCCGTCGCTGTCCCACAGCTGGCAACCGAAGCCGCGGTTCATCACCACCGGGGCCTGCCGGTTGTTGTTCATCAGCACGCGCTTCGCGACCTGGACGATCGGATTCTCGTCAGACATGAGGGCGCGACTCTATCAAAAATTTCGGCGGCCGCCGCGCGCCCGCCCGGGCAAAGATCGGCGCCCGCGCCGCGAACGCGCGCGTGTCAGAAGGCGCCCGAAAGTGACAGTCCGGTGCCCTGTCCCGCCGCCCACAGATCGACGCGCGCGTGCGCGACTGCCGAGCCGCGCGCGGAGCCGGCGGTGGACAGAAGGTAGCCGCCGACGCCGGCGACGACCGCGCCCACGCCGATGCCGACGTAGCCCAAGGTACGCTTCAGCTTCGCCGCGTCGACCGCGTCCTGATCGGCGGACTTGATCTCGGCGCACTTGTACAGCCCGTAAACGCCCGAGTCCGAACCCGCGCCGGCGTAGCAGTGATCCAGGGGATCCTTCTCGTGTCCGAGCTGCGTGTTCAAGGTCGCCTGTGCGTTCGAGACGTCGCTGTGCGTGGCGATGACGTAGATCGCGGAGCCGACGGCGATCGCCAGGCCGCCGCCCAGCAGCGATCCGGCCAGCACGCGACGGCCGTGGACGGCCTCTTCGTCGCGCGCCCGCAGCTCCACCGTCGGCACCAGGTTCACGGCCAGGGTCGTGGTCCGCCCCGCGTCGATCTGCACGTTGTCGCCGTAGGGCTGGTAGCCGGCGCGCTGGACGCGCAGCGTGTGGGCGCCCGCGGGCAGCGCGAGCCCCTCGGGCGGCACGGCCCGCGAGGCGCCGTCCACCGCGATCTCGGTGGCGCCCCACTCCGCCATGTTCAGCCGCAACATCCCCTTCGCGGAGGGCGGCGCGGCCGGATCTTCCTCCGGCGTCAGGTCGACCTTCGCCGTCGAGCCCGGGTCGACATGCAGGACGCGTGAGGCCGTGCGATAGCCGTCGCGCTTCAGCTCGACGCGGACATCACCGGGCGTGACCGCCACGCTGGCCGGCAGCGGCGTCGTGCCCACCTGCTTGTCGTCGATCCAGACGCCCACGCCCGGCAACGGCGTCGACACCACCAGGTGGGCGGCGCCGGTCTCGGTCGGCAGCAGCGCCAGCGTCACCGTCTCGGTCACCTGCCCCGCCAGCGTCAGCTCGCGCCGGGTGGGCTGGTAACCAGGGGCCAGCGCCGCGATGGTGTGTGCCCCGCTCGGCACGCGCAGCGGCTCGGCCATCGGGGTGCGCCCCGCCTCGACGCCGTCGACCTGGACGGTGGCCGGGTGATCGGTCACCACCAGCACGCGCGCCACGCGGGCCGACTGCTCGTCGCGCACCTTCGTCGCCTGCGCCCGCTGCTGGGACGAGGCGTTGTCCCCCGCCTGCGCCAGATAGCGATCCAGCGTGTCCGACGCCTCGACCGGGCGGTTCATGGCCGCGTAGACCAGGCCCATGTTGTACAGGACCACCGCGTTCGGGATCAGCTCGTAGGCGCGCTTGAACTCGGCCAGCGCGGCCGCGTTCTCACCCTTCTCGAACAGGGCCAGCCCGCGATCGAAGCGCTCGCGCGCCTCGGCCTTCGCGGCATCAGGGGGCGCGGCCGTCTGGGCCAGCGCTGCGCTCCCCAGAGAGGCAATCGCGACGAACGCCACCAGCGCCGGAGCCAGCCATGACCTCATGCGCCCCGAACTTACTGAAAGGGATTATCCGTGACCAGGCCCGTGTCGGTGGCGCGCTCGTGGGTCGTCGATCCTGGTTGCTTGCTCGGCCGCTTGCTCGGCTGCGGCGGACCGGAACGTTTCGCCGGTCGGGCCGGGCCCGCCATCGGAGGCGCGGCGACGGGGGCGGGCAGCAGGGGCTCGGCCGGGACGGCCGCGGGCGGCGTCGGCGCGGCGACGGGGGCCGTCACCGGCGGCGCCGGAACGGTGGCCACCGGCGGCGCGTGGGGGCGCAACACGAACCACACCGCGACGCCGGCCGCCGCCAGCACCGCCAATCCCACCAGGGCGCGCGCAAAGACCTTCTGGTGCGTGCCCCCGCCCGCGACCGGCGCGGTGATATCGGCGGGCAGCGCCGGGGCGGCCGCCGTGGGCGCCGAGGGCGACACCACCGGCACACCGACCTTCACCGCGGCCGACACCGGGAGCGTCTCGAGCCCCGCGACCCCCGCCGACACCGGTCCCGACACCGGGTTCGGCAAGCCGAAGATCGCCGCCAGCGCCGCGTTCAGCTCGCCGGCGGTCTGCGGCCGGGCCGCGGGATCCTTCGCCAGGCACGACACGATCAGGCGATCCAGCGCCGGCGCCAGGGGCGCCAGCGACGAGGGGGGATCGGGGGTGACGACCAGCTGCTTGGCCAGGATCTCGGCGTACGTCTGACCTTGAATGGGCAGGTGTCCCGTGAACAGCCGGTACATCAGCACGCCCATCGCGTAGATGTCGGTCCGGTGGTCGACGCCGCGGCCGTTGCACTGCTCGGGCGACATGAAGTGCGGCGTGCCCATCACCGCGCCCACGTCCGTCACCGTGCGCTCACCGGTCTCCAGCAGCTTCGCGATGCCGAAGTCCAGCAGGCGCACCCGCGGCCGCCCCTTGCTGGACGGGCTGATCCAGACGTTCTCGGGCTTCAGATCGCGGTGGACGATCTTCTTCGCGTGCGCCGCCTCCAGCGCCTCGCAGATCTGCGACAGCACGCTCGGAAAATCACTGGGCGGCAGATCGCCGCGGTTCAGCCGGGCGGCCAGCGTGGCGCCGTCCAGGTACTCCATCACGAAGTACTGCCGCCCGTCGGGCAGCGTCCCGAAAGAGAAGATGTCGATGATGTTCTCGTGGCCGATGCGGTTGACCGCGCGCGCCTCGTCCACGAACCGCCGCACCAGCTCGCGATCCGACGAGAGCTGGGCGTTCAGCACCTTGATGGCGACCTTCTTCTCGATGACGGGCTGGACGGCCGCGTAAACGACGCCCATGCCGCCCCGCCCGGCCACCCCCTCGATGCGGTACTCGCCGACCGTGAAGCCGGCCGGCAGATCGCTCGACGACGCGTACCCGGGCGCGGTGGCGGCCGAACGGTGCGCGTCGTCGCTCATGCGTTATCGGGACGCCGCGGCCTGCGTGGCGTGCTTCGCCGACTCGAACAGCGAGACGCTGAAGCTGCCCCGGTAGTTCGTGATCGACGTCCACGACCCCGTCGACGAGCTGAGCACCGTGCCCACGCTGTGCAACGTCTTCCCGTCGGCCTCGACGTAAAGGAAGCTGGCCCCGTTCGCCTCGAGGAATACCGTGCCCGTCCCCCCCGCCCCCAGCTCGTCGCTGATGGTGTAGGCGGCGTTGTATCCGGTCGCGGTCGACGGAACGGTGAACGTGTTCCACCCGGATCCGCCGCCCGCGCCCGAGTCGCCGCCGGCCCCGCCCGCGCCACCCGCGCCGGCCGGGACCACGACGCCGGAGCCGTCCGGCAGCTTGGGAATGTACGTGCCGTTGATCTTGGCAGCGCTGCCGTCCTGGAACAGGAACACGAACCCGTTCGTGGTTCCCCCCACGTTGACCCAGCGCCCGGCGGCGCCGCCGCTGATCTGCACCGGACTTCCCACCGCGTTGCCGTTGATGTCCAGCAGGGCGAGAAAAGGCAGTCCGGTCGAGTAAGCGCGCGAGCCGACGGCGAACAGCGTGCCGCTGGCCCCCATCCCCTGCTGCCAGGTGTAGTCGTCGATCTGGGGCACCACGCTGACCGCGCCCGTGTCGCCGCCGGCCGGGGAGCCGTCGGCGAGGAACTTCCTGGTCCGGATCTGATACCCGTTCGTGTTGTACTTCCACGAGAACACGAACTCCTGCGTGGCCTCGGACCAGAAGGCGCTGACGTCACCGGCCCCCGTGCTCTCGATGGGGATGGCCGCGCCCTTCAGCTGAACGCCGGGGGCCGGCAGCGGCCCGGCGGCCGACGAGGACGTCAGGAACGCGACGTACAGGTTGGTGTTGAAGTTCTGGCTGTAGCCGTTGCCGTATAGCAGCGCGATGTCGCCTGCCGAGGACACGGCCACGTTCCAGATGTTGAACGCGCTGCCGTCGGCCACCTGGAACAGCGGCGTCGCCGCCGCCAGCGCCGCCCCGGTCGTGGTGTCGAACGCCTGCGCGAAGATGTAGTTCGCGGTGGTGGGCGCGGCGCCCCCTGCCCCGGAGCCGCCCGCGCCCAGCGAGACCGGCGGACCGGAGTATCCGGAGAAGATGACCAGGCGCCCGTCCAGCCGCGCCGCGACGCCCGCGACGAAGTTCGGGTTCGTGTCGCCCTGCAGGGGGGCGCTGAAGGCGAAGGAGGGCTTGGCCGCCCCCTTGCCGCCCGCGCCGCCGGCCCCGCTGCTCTTGCCACCGGCCCCCGCGGACCCCGTCGTTCCGCCCGCGCTCACGGCGGGCTTCAGGTCGTTCGTCGTGGGATCGTAGTTGCTCGCGTCCGCGATCGGATCGACGCAGTAGTGGCTGATCGTGCACTTCGGCGGGTTGGCCGAGCTGACGCCGCCCAGGCAGTCCACGTCCGCGTTGCACATGTTGCGGCACTGCAGATCCTTCGCGCAGAACAGGCCGGGCGTGCAGTCGCTGTTCAGGGCGCACGTCTTGATCTCGGGCACCTGGCAGATGTTCCCCGCGCTGACCGGAACGGTCGCGCCGGTTGCACCGCCCGCGCCACCGGTATCACCGGCGGCGCCCGCGGCCCCCGTCGTGTCGGCGTACTTCACGCAACGCTGGCCCGAAGGACAATCTTGCGACGTGGTGCACACGCCGACGCAGTAACCCTGCACGCACTGCTTCGTCACGTCCTTGCAGTCGCTGGCCAGGATGCACTGGACGGTGGGCGGCGGCTTGCTGGAGCTGCTGCACCCCACGGCCAGTCCGCCCGCCGCGGCGGCGCCCATGATCAACACAGTCAGGACAGACCGGGACCAACCCCGGACACCGCTCTCCAATCTCATGAAGCTCTCCTATGTTCTTCGCTGATATGCGACCGCGAGGGGGACGGCTGAAACCGGACCATTCTCGGCGAATCTGGTGGCGCGTCAACCGGGCCGGCCGGCCCGGCGGGACACCCGAGGGGCCGGGGAAACAGGTCCCTGGGCCATCACCCGACGGATTGTCCCCGCCCAGCGCAGCCGGGAACGAGACCGTGCGACCGCGTGACCGCACCCCGCCGCTCACGCGGGCCGAGGACGAACAGTTCGGTCAGGCGGACCGCTCCCATTCATTTCGTGCCCGAGGGTTCGTTTGTGCGTCCATTACTGGGGCTCGATGGGCCGCTACTGGTCTTCCTCGTCGGCGGGCTTCGGCTTCTTCTTGCGGCGGGGTTTCGGCTTGGGCTGCTCCTCGGCACCGGCGCTGTCGTCGGGCGCGGCCTCGCTCGCCTTTGCCGAGAAGTCCGGCTTCTGGTGGGGGTCGCAGGGGTCGCGGGTGAAGGTCGCGCTCGAGAAGTCGTGCTCGACGTCGCCGTGCACCTCCTTCGTCTCGACGCGCAGCTGGACGGTGTGCTTCGTCTTCTTCCCGGGCTTCTGCACCGAGCAGTAGGCGAACACCAGATCTTCGTCGCGCCTGGCCTCCAGCTTGTCGGCCACCTGCTCCAGCGGCTTGCGCAGATCCTTGAACTTGTCCGTGAAGAAGGCCTCGGGCCGGCCCAGTTGCCGCAATTCGACCTGATCGATGGCGTCGCCCAGCCCGACCACGAACGAATCCGACTTCGACGCCTGCAGCTTCTCCTTGGCCTCGTCCAGCGTGTGCTTGCCCGCCTTGTCGCGCCGGTCCGTCACGAAGATCAGCTGTGATGAATGCTCGGGCGCGGTGGCGTGGCTGGCCGCCTCGTCCAGCGTGTCCAGCGCCGCCAGGTAGCTGCCCCACAGGTCGACCGTACGATTGTGGGGCCGGAAGCGGCGCAGGCCGCCCAGGCCCGCCTTCCGGTCGGCGTCGTCGAAGTTCACGAACGCCTTCAGGCCGTCGCCGTCGAACGCCTGCACGCCCAGGTGCGTGTCCTTGCCGGCGCGCTCGACCAGGTTCCCGATCGCGTCGTGCAGCGTCGACAGGTACTCGCTGTCGACGATGGGCCCGCTGAGATCGACGGCGATCAGGACGTAGTGGTCCACCACCGACGTGGTGGGCAGCAGGGCCCGCTTCAGCTTCTTGGCGGGGATCGGCTTACCGTCCTCCAGCACCTTGAAGTCGGTGTCCTCCAGGGTCACGGGCTCGCCGTCGGGCCGCGTGATCTTCAGGTGCAACGCCACGTTCGCGGGCGGCGCCACCGCCGCGTCGACGACCTTGATCTGCAACGCGGGGGTCGACGCGCAGCCCAGCCCACCCAGCACCAACGCCCCCACGGCTGACGCGAAGACGGCCCGGGCGCTTCCTTGGACACAAGCAAGCATCGCGGCTCTCCTTCGCAAAGGGGCCGCATCATAACGGTGGCGTGGCGGCGACTACAACCGACCCAGCGCGCCGGCCATCCGGCCGCCGTCGACCGTGATGACGGACCCCGTCACGTAGTCGGCCGTGAACAGGAAGTGCACCGCGCGCGCGACGTCGGCGGGCGTGCCCACCCGGCCCAGCGGGATGCGCGACACGATGCGCGCGCGCTCGGCGGCGGGATAGTCGTCCGGGAAGGCCACGGTGCCGGGCGCCACCGCCCCCACGCGCACGCGCGGGGCCAGTTCCAGGGCCAAAATGCGCGTCAGCATGGCCAGCCCCGCCTTGGCGGTACCGTAGTGCGCGTAGCCTTTCCAGGCCTGGAACGCGGCCACGTCCAGGATGTTCACGATGACGCCCCCGCGCCGGCGCAGGTGGGGCGCCGCGGCCTGCGCCAGGCGAAACGGCGACTCCAGGTTCAGGGCCAGCATGTCCCGCCAGGCGCGCTCGTCGATCTGCTCGAACGGGCGGCGATCGAAGCCGGCGGCGCTGCACACCAGCCCGTCCAGGCGGTCCGCCCAGGCAACGACGTCTTTGACCAGGGTGGCCGCGTTCGCGGGCATCGACAGGTCGGCGGCGAAGGCGCGCGCGGCGCCCCCAGCGGCCTCGATGGCGCGCACGGTGGCGCGCGCGCCGGTGGCGGACCGCGCGTAGTGGACCGCCACCCGCGCGCCGGCGCGGCCCAGTTCCAGGGCGATGGCGCGGCCGACGCGGACGCCCGCGCCAGTGACCAGGACGGTGCGGCCGGTGAGATCGCGCTTCGCGGCCGGTTGGGAAGGCATCGCGGCGGCAGCTTAGCAGCGCGCGCCCCGGGACGGGGCCAAAGCCCTGGGTCGTTGGCCTCGGTCGGCCGCTCGTATAAGGTTGGGGAATGTCACGACGGCATTTCGCGGTCACCGAGATCGAAGCGCTGATCCCCGAGCTGGAGACGACCTTCTCGCGCATCCTGCAGCTTCGGGCCGGTATGCGTGGGTTCGAGCAGAAGCTGGAGGCCGCGGGAGTGGACGTCGATCTGGACCACGAGGGCAACGAGAGCGAGAGCCCCGACATCGCCGAGCTGCGGGCCCGCTTCCGCGGCTACTACGAGGCGCTGTCCGAGAGCCTGGAGGGCATCCGGTCGCTGGGCGGCGACGTGAAGGATCTGGATCTGGCGCTGGTCGACTTCCCGGGCCGACGGGGCGACCAGGACGTGCTGCTGTGCTGGCGGCTGGGCGAGAAGCGCATCCAGTTCTGGCACACGGCCGAGGAAGGGTTCGCCGGACGGCGGCCCATCGACAGCGGTGTAGCGAACACGCCCCAGCGCCTGGACTGACGACGTGGCGGCCGCCGACGGAAGCAAGACGCCCCTGGCGACCGCCCCCGCGGCCCCCGCGGGGAACATCGCCGGAGCCGTGGACGCGTTCCTGCGGGCCTGTGGCCTGGACCCCTCGACGTCGGCCGACCTGCGCGACACGGCGGAGCGGGTGGCCCGCCTGTGGAAGAACGAGTTCCTGGCCGGCTACCAGATGTCGCCCCAGACCATCCTGGCCGACCCGGTCGTGGGCGAGGCCGACCCGGACGTCATCGTGGTGGGGGGCCTGCGCTTCCACGCCATGTGCCCGCACCACCTGCTGCCCTACCGCGGGATCGCGCACGTCGCGTACATCCCGAACGGCAAGCTGGTGGGCTTCGGCCGGCTGGCCGAGCTGGTGGACTGCTTCACCAAGCGGCTGACGCTGCAAGAGCGCGCCACGCACCAGATCGCCGAGGCCCTGTGCGCGAACCTGGGCGCCCGGGGGGCCGGCTGCGTGATCGAGGCCGAGCAGCTGTGCCTGGCCCTACCGGGCGAGAAGCACGACGCGTCCGGCGTGGTCACCAGCGCCTTCGTCGGCGATATGCGCGAGCGGCCCGATCTGAAAGCGCGCCTGCTGGAGGCCGCGAACCTGGGGGGCCGCGCCCGATGAGGCTCAGCGGGAAGACCGCGGTGGTGACCGGCGCCTCGCGCGGCATCGGCCGCGCCATCGTCGCCCTGTTCGAGCGCGAAGGCGCCCGCGTCGTCGGCTGCGCCCGCCGCGCCGCCCCCGGCGTCGAAGTGTGTGACGTGGGGAAGGCCGCCGACGTGGCCCGGCTCGCCGCCGCCGCCGCCGAGCGCATCGGCGTCCCCGACATCGTCGTCAACAACGCGGGCACCGTCGTCCGCTCGCGCCTGGACGATCTTTCCGAGGCCGACTGGGATGCCGTGATGGGGTCCAACCTGAAGGGGACCTACCTGGTCACGCAGGCGTTTCTGGCCGGCATGCGGGCGCGCAGGAGCGGCCGCATCATCAACATCGCGTCGATCTCGGGACGCCTGGGGACGTCGGGGCTGGTCGTCTACTGCGCCGCGAAGCACGGCGTGGTCGGCTTCACGCGCGCGCTGGCCGAGGAGGTGCGCGCCGACGGCCTGGCGGTGAACGCCATCTGCCCCGGGTCGGTCGACACCGAGATGCTGCGCGTGGGCATGCCGGGGGCGAAGCCGGCCATGACCCCGGACGACGTGGCGCAGGCGGCGCTTTTTCTCGCCAGCGACGCCCCGGTGGCCATGACCGGCTCGTGCGTCGACGTCTTCGGGTGACGATGAACATGACCGACACCCCGCCTTCCGAAACGTCGTCCGAGCGCCTGTTCACCGAGGCGCTGCAGCGCCTGCCCATGTTCCCGCTGCCCGGCGTGGTGCTGTTCCCGCACGCGCTGTTGCCGCTGCACATCTTCGAGGAGCGCTACAAGAAGATGGCGCGCGACGTGCTGGCTGGTCATCGCCACCTGTCGATCGCGCTGCTCGAGTCCCCGAAGGACGCCATGCGCACCGACAACCCGCCCGTGCGCCCCATCATGGGCGTGGGCGAGGTGGTGATGGCGCACGAGCTGCCCGACGGCCGCTTCAACCTGGTCGTGCGCGGCCGCGCCCGCATCGAGCTGCAGCGCGAGCTGCTGACCGACGAGCCGTATCGCCTGATCGCCGCCGAGGTCCGCCAGGATCTGCCGGTCCGAAACCCGTCCGAGCTGACCGACGCCGATCAGTCGCTGCGCGCGCTGGTGGGCCGCCTGGCCGACAACATCCCCGAGGGGGGCGAGCTGCTGCGCCAGGTGGTGGCCTCGCAGGCGACACCGCACGAACTGGCCGACGTGCTGGCCGCGGCCCTGGTGGTGGACGTCCACAAGCGCCAGCGCCTGCTAGAAAACCGCGACCTGATGAAACGGATCGAGCGCGTCACGGCGGAAGTCGTCGCCATGACCGGCCGCATCGGCGCCACCGGCCCCGCGAACTAAGTCCGGCACGAAAACCGCCGCAGCGCCGCCCCAGCCAACCGTTCGTCCTCGCCCGCGAAGCGGCAGACGCACGGTGCACGAGGCAGCGGCCCCCACACCCGAAATGATGGCGAAGGTCCGCCTGACCCAACTGTTTGCCCTCGCCCCGCGAAGCGGCAGACGCACGGTCCACGAGGCAGCCGCCCCCCACACCCGAAATGATGGCGAAGGTCCGCCTGACCCAACTGCTTGCCCTCGCCCGCGAAGCGGCAGACGCACGGTCCACGAGGCAGCCGCCCCCACACCCGAAATGATGGCGAAGGTCCGCCTGACCCAACTGTTTGCCCTCGCCCCGCGAAGCGGGGAGAGGGTGAGGGAGAGGGGGGCCGCCGATCGGTGACGCCGTTCCCCTCTCCCGGCGCTGCCGCGCCGACCGGGTCCCGCGTTGCGGGGCGAGGTGGCGAACGCTCTTCGTCTCGCGCTCAGGCTCCGGACGCGGTCAGGCCGGCGGTTCGCCGGACGCTGGATCGAGGTCCTCGCTCTGTTCCACGGGCTCCTCACCGTCGGTATCGGACGCGGCCGCCAGACGGCTGAGCTGACGGAAGCGGATGGCATGGTGGCTCCACACGCCACACAGGGCCAGCGACGCCGACAGCACCAGGAACGCCGCCGACGGCGCGCCGCGCCCGATGGCGATGCCCATCCCGATGATCACCATCGCCGACCAGACCACGTTCAGGCCCAGCAGCGCCCGATACACGTCGACCCCGGCGTCGCGGCTGCGCCACGCCTGCGCGCCGATCCCCAGCAGCGCCGCGCCCACCAACCGCGTCATCACCGGATCCACCGCCGTCCATCCCACGCGCGGCAGCAGCAGCTCGGGGCACAACAACAGCGGCAGCCCGCACGCCACGTCGATCAGGGCGTGGGCGATGAACCAGTGGCGCAGGGAAGCGGGAATCTCCATGTCATCCTTCGGCGGCGGTGGCCGGGCAGTTATGCCCCACGGCCCGCCGCAAACCAAGCCGTGACGGTCATCGCTGACGAAATTTGCCCGACGCCCGCCGCATCCCGTACGGTGACAGGCATGCGCCTGCCCGGCCTCTGTTTTCTGTTGCTCGCCACCCTCGCGGGCGCCTGCAACATCGATCTGGCGCATGACGACGCCGGCACGCCCGCGACCGGCACCGGCGGCGTCGCGGGCGCCGGCGCGACGGGCGGCGCGGGCGGCAGCGGCGCGGTCGGCCCGGGCGGAATCGTCATGGGCTGTTCGCTGCTGCAGAACAGCTGCCCCGCCGGCCAGTCGTGCTTCCCCTACCCCTTCGACAGCGGCAGCCCGACCACCACCGCCTGCAGCTACCCGGGCACCGGCGACGTGGCGATCCCGTGCCAGACGCAGCTCGAATGCGACGGCACCTCGATCTGTTCGAACCCCGGCGACCCCGCCTCGCTGTGCCTGGCCCGCTGCGACCTGCGGCTGCCCTTCTGCGGGGCGGGCTCCTACTGCATCGGCCTGAAGTCATTCCCGGGCGTGGGGGCGTGCAGCCTGTGACGCCGGCGCCGGCGCGGCGGTGACCGCCGGCCCACAGGCCTGCTGGGCGCGGATCGTCGCGGCCAGGGCGGCTTCCTTGGCGTTCAGGTAGCCCTCCAGCGCCGTCCCCCACAGCTGCGCTTCTGGGCAGTACCCCAGGTGCAACAGCGCTTGCAGATGCAGCAGCCACACGTCGTGATCCAGCGCGCCGTCGGGCAGCAGGTCGTTCGTGATATGCAGCGTCTCGCGCCATCGCTGCGCCCGCGCCAGCTCGAACGCCTGCAGCAACAGCACCTCGATCGCGTACGGATTCAGGTCTCTCGCGCGCAGCAAAGCGCCTCGCCGCTCGGGCGACCCGGAAGGCGCGACGGTGGCGGCCATCCACCACGACATCCAGCTTTCGGGACGTGCCACCACGGCGCGCCTGACCAGTTCGTCCCGTGCCAGCCCCGGCGGGGCCAGCTGGGACGACAGAAATGGCAGCACGAACGCCTCGATCGGGGGACGCGGGTCTTGCAGGGCTTCGGCGACGTCGCTGCGCGCGGCGGTGCGCCATTCGCTGCCGCTGTGAATCGACGACGCCAGGATGGCACGCGAGGCGTGCACGTCCGCGTCAGGGAGCACTCGCGTCTGATGTTCCCCCGACCAGGGGGCGACCGCGCGCGTCCTGGCCGTGTACTTCCCGGAGAACGCATAGTCGCGCAATACCGCCTCCAGCCCCCCCTTCGCCAGATCGGGGAACTCGGCCGCGAATGTCTTCGTGGCTGGCTCCAGCGCCTGCAGTCGCTTCACGAACCGCTCCAGCTGGATCGGGCGGACGTTGAACAGGTAGTGAACCAGCATCCAGCTCGTCGCATAGAACTGTCCCTGCTCGAACGTCGTCTCCGGCACCGGTCCCAGCAGGGTGTGCAACGAACAGGGGCCGAATCTCTGGAAGTATTGATAGCGGTTCACCACCGCGTCACCGATGACCACCCGCCCCTCCTGTTCTTCATCGCGATGGACGGTGGACAGGTAGTCGGCCAGCCCCTCCGCCAACCACGGTGGCTGCAATGGCATCAGTTGAAGGCTCAAGGCATGAGCCAGCTCGTGGTTGGCGTCCACCGCGCTGTCCGCGGGACCGAACAGCAGCATCATGGGCGGGAACGGCGGCGACCTGATGTGGACCGCCGCGAACTGCGTCCCCAGGTACGCTGCCACCTCGCCGCGCGATGCGAGCGCGAAGCCCTCGATACGCCCCGGAAGCTCCGGGGCGCGTGGCCACACGACGGCCAGCATCGCCGCGCGCGCGTCTTCCAGCCGGCGCAGGACCACCAGGGCATCAGCCTCGTCGATGTCCGTGCGCACGACGAAGTGATCGCTCGTCAGCTCACGCCAGGTGGGCCCGCCCTTCGCCGGACAGGCGGGCACCGTCGCGCACCCCACGTGCACCGTCAGCGCCAGCGCCCACAGCCCCGCCCGGAAACGCACCCCGCTGATTGTATCAGCGGCGGCTACGGGCGCAGCAGCGTCTTGATGGCGCGGCGCTCGTCCATGGCGCGGTAGCCCTCGGCGACCTCGGACAGCGGCAGCGTCAGATCGAACACCTTCCCGGGATCGATCTTTCGCGTCCACACCAGCTGGATCAGGTCGGGCAGGTAGCGGCGCACCGGCGCCGGTCCGCCGTGCAGGTGGACGTGCGTGTGGAACAGCTCCTGGCCATCGATGGACACGCCGTGCGGCACGCCCACGAAGCCGACCGACCCGCCCGGGCGGGTCGCCTTGATGGCCTGCTTCATCGAGTCCCCGGTCCCCACGCACTCCAGCACGCAGTCGGCCCCCACGCCGTCGGTCAGGTCCTTGATGCGGGCGACGCCCTCGTCGCCGCGCTCCGCGACGATGTCGGTGGCGCCGAACTCGCGGGCCAGCTTCTGGCGGCTGGAGTGGCGGCTCATGGCGATGATGCGATCGGCGCCCTTCTGCTTCGCCGACAGCACGCCCAGCAGGCCCACGGCCCCGTCACCGACCACCAGCGCGGTCTTGCCCGGCTTCACGTTCGCGGCGTCGGCGGCGAACCAGCCTGTGCCCATGACGTCGGACAGCGCCAGCAAGCTGGGTATCAAATCGGCCGGCGGAGCTTCGGGCGTGGGCACCAGCGTGCCGTCGGCCAGCGGCACGCGCAGCCGAGGCGCCTGCGCGCCAGCCACCAGCTCCCGGTGAACGCACGACGTCTGGTATCCGGCCTTGCAATGCGGGCAGGTGTTGTCGGACGCGAAGAAGGATCCGATCACGAACTGCCCCGGCTTCACGTTCTTCACGGCGCTGCCGACCTCCTCGACCACGCCGCAGTACTCGTGACCGAACGGCATCGGGGCCTTCAGCTGGTTGACGCCCCGGTAGGTCCACAGGTCGGACCCGCAGATGCACGTCGCCGCCATGCGGATGACGGCGTCGGTCGGCTGCGTGATGCGGGGCGCCTCGCGGTCCTCGAAGCGCACGTCATGCGCCCCATGAATGACCGCCCCTTTCATGATCGACATACCGTACTGGTAAGTCGCCCCGCCGGCCTTGACTAGCGCCAATCGGACAGCTGGGCGGGCGCCGTGCGACGCGCCCGCCCTTCCCCCGTCAGCGTTCGCTCACCCCCAGATGGCGGGGCTGAGGCGCAGCACCGTGCCGCTCAGCTGGGCCAGGTAGTCGCTGGTCACGCCAGAGAAGCTGACCAGCAGGTTGTTCCCTTGATCGAAGTGGTGCAGATCCTTGTTCGGGTCGGTGGACGGCCACGGCGCGTGCGGGAAGGTCCACGTCTTGTTCTTGCTGGTCTTGATCACCAACTGCGTGACCGAGACCGCGCCGCGATTGTTGGTCGACCCGGCGATCGACGTGATGTACTCGCCGAACTCCAGCTCCAGGGGCGGGCTCCAGTCGCCGCCCTCGCCGCCATGCTCGGTGGTGACGCCCCGGGCCGACCATTCGCCGATCTCCAGGTACCCGTAGGTGACCTCGAGCTTGTCGATGGTCTTGTCCCCCTTGGCGCGGATGCGGCGGATGGCCCACGGGCTGACGCCGGAGAACGAGTCGTCGAACGCCTTGTTGCCGTCCGGCTTGTAGCCCCACGATCCCACCGACGCGGTCTTGTAGTTCAGTCGGGGCAACTTCAGGTTCCCGGTGGCCAGGGGCGGCAGCTCGATCTTCCGCGTCGGATTGTCCCGGGCCTGGGACAACCAGCCGTTCAGCTGAGCCAGATCGGCTTCCAGGCTGCCGATCTTGCCGTTCAGATCACTGTCGCCGCGATACCCGTAAGCGGCGTACACGCCGTCGCGCAGCCACAGGGCCTGGTTCAGGATCTCGTAGCGGGTCGTTCGCCACGCGGCGACGCCGTTGCCGGCCCTGGACAGGGCGTCCCGGTTCGCCGAGATCTCCGTGAACGGCTTCCTGTCGGTGAACAGCTGCTCGTAAGGCGTCACGGAGAACGCGACCACCACGGGGCGGTCGGCCGTCTGCTTCGAGAAGTTGAGCGCGAACGGGATGATCTGATCCTGCGACGGCAGGGCCGGGTTCGAATGCCCCAGCACCGTCTGATCGAACACCGTCTCGACCGTCGAGTTCTTGACCGCCGTCGAGATCTTCGACGTCAGCTCGGCCGACAGCTCGACGCCGTCGACGATCCCGCTGACCGCCAGCGTCCCCTTCACCGACTCCGCCTCCTCGACCGTCTCCGAGTAGAACGAATAGACCGCGACGTACTCGGCGCCGAGCTGCAGCGACGACACATAGCTGTCGCCGTTGGTGCGATAGAACGACAGCGCCGCGTCCGTGTTCGGCGGCGGCGCGCCGTTCAGCCTGACGTTCGCAATGTGCTTCGTCTCGACGTGCTGCGCGCGGATCACGATGGACACCGTGCGTGACGTCATCTGCAAGCTGCGCACGAACTCGACCTTCGCCTCGACCTTGGCCACGCCAGGGATGCCAGCCGACGCGGCGGCGGAGATCTCGAGCGTGTCGTTCACCGAGCGGATGCCTTCACAGATGCGGATGCGGCACTTCGACAGCGCGCCGCCGTTGGTCTCGGTGAACGTCAGCGGCGAGGCGGTGTTGCGAGCCACGCTGGCGAACGAGTCGTAAGCCTGCCCCAGTGCGTTCGGATATTGATCGTTAGGCATGTCCCTATCCCTTCCTAATGGCGGCGTCACGCACCCAGCACTCCTCCGGGCGCCGGCCCCGGGGAGCGATGTCGAGCACCGAACACATGGGTGCGCATGCACAGTAGCCGCGCCGGCGGTCGCGATTCAAGAGGCGCGGCACACGGACGCGTTCGTCCACTGGCGGCGCGGGTCGCTGAGGGAAGGCGTCCGCCTTTACAAACGGTCGGCCAGCGCGGCCGCGTCGGCGTAGGTCAGCGCCAGCGCGAGCGCCTGCTCCATCAGCGGCTCGGCGGCGATCATCTTGCGGGCGACGTAGCCGCTGGCGTCCAGGCGCGGGTGCACGGACAGGACGGCTATCGCCGCGCCGGCCCGGTTGGGATCCGGGAACGTCTGCCATCCCAGGACGGCTCCGCGCGTGGCGCCGTCTATCACGGTGGCGCGCGCGGCCGGGGCGTAGGCAACGTCCCAGGTGGCGTCGAGATCGACGAAGGCGACGTTGTCCTCGACCGCGATGAGCTGGTGATGAGGCGGCGGCGACGGGAGCGGAGTCACGGATTTCCAGCCAGGGAAGGCGGTCCAGCTGGCCGGCGCGTTCACGCGCGTGGCGACGGGCGCGGGCGCGGAGGCGATCGGGACGGCGACGGAGACGTAGGAGAGGCGACCGCGCGGCGCGCGGCGCACGGTGGCCACCACGCCGGCGGCGCGGAGGGGCGCGAAGGGCGAGCTGGCCAGCGCGGTCGCGTCGAGCGTGGAGGCGGAGGGCGCGGCGATGGGCCCGTCGGGGCGTGCCGGGCCGTGGGCGCCGTGCGGGGCGGCGACCTCCAGCGCGACCGCACGCGCGACCACGTAGGCGGCGGACGCGGTCATGGCCGCCTCGGACCACGGGTCGTGGCGCGCGACACGCCGGAAGATCCAGTTCGCGCTGCGCGCGTCGACCTGCGCTTCCGTGACCAGGATGGTGCCCCGCGCGCCGTCGGGCGCCACACGGAAGCGGACGTGACCGGGCGCGAACGCGCCCTCGACCAGCGCCAGCTCGACGGCGTCGCCCTGCCGGATCAGCCAGGCCTTGCCTTTCAGGTTGAAGAGGGGGATCTCCAGCTCCCAGGCGAGCAGCCGATCGGGAGGGGCGGCGGCCGTGGAGGCCGGGCGCCTGGAGACCACGTCGGCGCGAATCAACGACGGCAACGCCGCCCGGTAACGCGCGGGATCGAGGAGGACGGCGCCCACGGCAGAAGGCGAGCCGTGCACGCGCGTGGCTACGGTGACGACGGGCCGCGGGGCAGGACGGCGCGCGGCGGGGAAGAGGACGACGTCGGTGTCGTCGGTCAGCGCCGCGGCGAAGGCGAGCGGCGATACCGACGCCGCGTGCCCCTCTCCCGGCGCTGCCGCGCCGACCGGGTCCCGCTCCGCGGGGCGAGGTTGATCAGGCACCGCATTCGAAGTCCCCGGCGAAGCAAAGGCCGCCCCACCAAGCCCCAAACCAACAACAACAACAACAACAACAACA
>Ga0070679_100000187_pt1 | contig 49927 bp, 47 predicted proteins | sample KBSC63BmetaG_FD_65652 | JGI IMG/M metagenome (GOLD analysis project Ga0070679, IMG submission 65652) | Corn rhizosphere microbial communities from Kellogg Biological Station, Michigan, USA - KBS C6-3B metaG | ecosystem: Host-associated > Plants > Roots > Rhizosphere | place: USA: Michigan... | reverse complement strand
AACCTGCTCAAGCTCTGGCGCCACCGGACCGCCTGACATCGGGCGCCTGACTCGGCGCTCAGCCAACCGGAACAGGCCCGCTCGGGCAGGCCGGAACCATTCACGCGACAGCCACGTCAGACGGTGTTTTCGCCGGCGGCGCATCGCGTTCAAGATCGTTTGTATCGCGGTTGTATCGCGGCCCTGAACATGTCCAAGCGCTGTCGGTCCTTCATCGATGCCGTCGGATCGTGCACTTTCGCGCGTTTACTCGACCGCGAGGCCGCCGCACAGCGACACGTTCGCTGGTGAGGTGCAGGAGGTGGACGCACGAGTCCTTGTCGGTGGTGCTGCGTACCGTCCCGGGTGAGTCATCCACGGGGGTAGCAGCCATGCACGACGAACTGATCTGGGCGGTGGCAGACGGCCCGCGGCAGTTCGAGGCTTTGTTTCGGTGCGATGCTCGGCGTATGGAACCTGTCGACCCGTACGAGCTCGCAGACGAGGACGGCGGTACCACGGACGAGGCGCAGGTCGGAGAGTTCGGTCGCGACCGCGACGAGCCCGAACCCGAACTGGACTAGGTGGGTCGGCTAGGTCTAGGCGAGGAGACGTCGCGCGATTCGCGGCAAGTGCCGTTGGCTCGCACGAAGTTGTGCCTGCTGTGTTGCTGCGTGACGGGCAGGCAGCAATAGCGTCTGCTGTAGCCGCCGCGTCGCGTCCACGTGATCTGCGGTCCAGATCATGCGGATCGCCGTTGGCGTCGCATGGCCGGCATCGTCCTGCAGGTCGCGGCGCACGGCGTCGACCAGGTGGCTGGCGGATGCATCGTCGGCGGTGACGGGATCGGGCACCTTCGACCCCATTTGGAGCGCGCCGGCCAGCTCGTGGTACCAGCCGGTGACTTGGCCCGTTGCCGCCGCGAGCTCGGCCGCAGATGCCTGCGCGCGGTCCGTGAACCGGTCTTCTGCTTGTGACCACAGCTGAACGATGGCGTCGGCTGCGAGGCGGATGCCGGCGACTCCGGTGACGAGGCGGGTGACGTCGGCCAACGGAGGCTGCTGAGCGCCGCGTTCGGTCATCAGCTGTCGGAAGGCGTCGTCCAACCGACGGGCGGCAGCAGCAGCGCGGAGCTGCTCAGGCTCCACGCCGAATGTTCGACTTGCGTCGGTCAAGGTCGCCACAGCAACCTGAACGTAGGTGGCGCTGTCGGCGTAGGCCTCGGCGAGCGCGTCCCGCATCGCCGCGGCTGCCCCACGCGGCCAGAACAACAGCCCCACGAGCAGGCTGACCGCGCAGCCGATGGCGATGTCCTCGATGCGCACGAGGCCGATCCGCCAACCTGCCGGCGCGATGATGTTGAAGAGGATCAGCAGCGCGATGGAGAACGCGGCTTGCCCTGCGGCGAAGCCGATGAACGCGGGTGCGAGCCCGGCGAGGCAGACCGCGACCGGCAGCAGGACCCACAAGACCGTGTCGTTCATCCCGATCGCTATGACAATTGCGCTGCCGATGACCAGACCCCCGAGAGTGCCGCCGATGGCTGCGAGGATGTTCTGTCCGGTGCTCATCGCGTTGGAGCGCAGCACTGAGAGCGTGCCCAGCACCACCCAGAACGAGTGCTGGACTCCGGTTGCGTTCGCGATGACGACGGCAAGTGTTAGCGCGACTGCGGCGCGGATGCTGTTGTGCAGCCACACCGAGTGCCGGTCGAGGTGCGCCCTGGCGCGCCAGCGGACCACCTCGAGCTGCTCGCTCCGGCCGGCCGACTGCTGTCCGAGGAGACGTTGCCACCAGCTGCGATGCTCTGCCGCGACGACGGTGCGCACGTTGTTCGCAATGGCGGACACGGCGAACGTGATCTCCTGTGCGCGGAACGTCGGCTCTAGTGCGCTGACGACCCGCCCGGCCGGGGCGACGGTTTCGCTGTTGCACGTCGGGTCGAGGCTGAGCGTCGTCGTGGCTGTCGCCTCCATCGCAACGAGGGCGGAACGCAGCTGGTCGAGGTCCAGGTCGAGCTGCTCCAGCGAGTTGGAGCCTGCGAGGAGATCACAGCCAGTGTCAAGGGTGTCCGCCGCGGCCTCCTTGACCGCGCAGACGTTGGCAATGCCGAGGTGCGCGGCCGCGTCCGGAGGTGCATTCTCCAGGATGGCGGCCAGCCAGCCGAGCTCGTCCACCAACCGCACCGTCGCTCGAGTGGACGTCGTGAGTGCGGACGGACGGTTCGGGGTGCTGTAGAACGCGCGGTTCAGCGCCACCACCGACTCGCGCGCGTCGGCCGCTACCGCATCGCGGTCCGCAACGGTTGTCCCGTCTCCACCGCACGCGAACGCCGCCCCCGTCCGCAGCCAGCGGGCAAGCAGGCGACAGCAGCGGAGCACCTGCGCGTGTAACGGGTCCGACGCGGGGGCCGGCCAGAGAAACAGGTTGGCGACGAGTGCCGTTCCTCCGGCCACTACCCAGCCGGCGACATGGTTGCCGACCGTCGAGGCCGGGGCAGGCAACGACACCGCGAGGATGAATGCCAGGAGTAACGGGTTACTCGCATTGGCGAAGATCGAGCTCACGACCCCGGCGTAATGCACGATGAACGCGACGACGGCCATCATCAGCGCCGCTGCCCATGTCCAGCGCGATACGAGCGTGCCTAAAGCGACGAGCCCAGCGCCGCTGGCAGCGAGCAGGACTTGGTACCACGCACGGTCGGCCAGTGACCCGGTGAACCCGACGAACAAGATCTGTGCGAAGGCGCCGAAGGCGGCGAAAGTCGCGAACGCAGGATCGTGCATGACCTCGATGCCCAGGGCGAACACCGCAGGAAGAACGATGGCCGTGCGAACCGCCCGTCGTGTGACCAGAAGGCCCGGATCGCGTGCCCGCAACGCCTGCAACATCGGCTGCGTGCACGTCACCGCGAACTTGCGCTGGTGCGAGACCAGCGTCTCTACGCGTTTACCGAGTCGGCCCGTCGTGGGAGCTTCCAGTCCGGCCTGATGAGATGGCACGTATAGCCGTCCGGTTATCGCTTGAGCTAGTGCTGGTGCTCGGGTTCGGCTTCCCAGAAGAGGTCGGCCTTGCACCCTGACAGCCAGCTGTTCGGATCAGTCACTCCCGGACCCACAGCAAACTTACGCCTCGGCATGCCTCACGCCAAGGGGTCAACGTCGGCTGCCCCCCAGCGGGGCTATGGCGGCGGCCTGACAACAAAGAGGCTTCGATCTCTGGCTGCCGTCTTCTCAACCTGGCGCCGTTGCGACAGACTGCCTGCACGCCGATCTGCTCCGCTTAGGTGGGGGTAGCGCGCCCTGGAGGAGACATGCCGTCGACACACGATCAAGGCAGCGGGAGCGTCGAAGTGACGACTCTGTCTTCACTAGTGGACGAGGAGCTTCTGCTGTTGAGCCGCGCAGACGTCGTGCCCGACGACGACGACATCGAGGTCGTCGAATACGAGGTAACGCTCAACAGTCTTCACAGGGCTATCCACGTGATGCATAGCGCAGATCCACAGGAGGTCGTCGACGACGGCCTGCCTGACCACCGATAGCGCACCTACTCTGCGAGGCTCTGCGGCTACCCCGACGCCGTATGTCGGCGCTGGTCGGTGTGGGCGGGGCGTACGCCATGGCCGTCGGGGGCATGGTGGTGTGATCCCGTAGGTGCGCAATAGGTGCGCGCCTACCCTCTTCGGCGCGCACGGCGCCTCGGCGCTGAAGGCGCCATGCATGAGCGAGATCCGGGAAGTGAGCGCTGAGAACCCGGAGGCCCTGGCCATGCAGAAGGCCAGCCTCTGAGTTACTGATGAGACGCAGCGATCAAGGTTCCAGCAGCGCGCCCAGGAGCTCCTGTAGAAGCGACGCCCGGCGGCCCGCACCCGTCCAAATTCCAACCTGCCGGTTTCGCAGACAGGCGGAAGACAGAGGCTAGTTCACCGCTCTGTAGCTGGTAACGCCGCGTGCTACAAAGTGCCGCGTGACCGTGGATCTGATCCGCCGATTCTGTCGTGAGGATCCACGACGCGTTGGCCGCAGGATCTAGAGGTGACTTCACGCACGTAGGACAAGACATCATGTCGGTATCACGACTTCTCAGGAAGCTGGGACGTCGTCTACCGACTTAGTTACCTTGCCTTGTGACCGCAGATGCGACGACGTCCGATCAGCAAAGCCGGCAGTTGCGGTTGCTTGACTGGCTCGTTGGACTCGCGGATATCGTCCCTGACCTGGTGCCGCTCTATGAGCCTGCGGCTACCCTCTCGGGCCTCGCACCATATCCGGACTGCTTGTACACCTCTTGGGCCCCGCCGCCTTCCGGATGATCATGTCGCCCGCCTACCCTTCAGCGAACGTCGGCCGGGCCCGGGAGATTGACAGAGTGCGGCTCGAGCCGGTGAACGACTGGCACCGATGAGCATCGAACAGCGACCGCAAGAAGTGAGCACACGAAGTTCGCATCATTCCGAGCCCAGAGGTCGCCTTGACTCGTCGGCCATGCCATTGTCCCGAAAGGCCGTCGTGCCGGCGCGGCTTCGCTCGAGAATCTTCGCCGTAGCGTGGAACTGCTGTCGGGCGAATTCTGCAGGGCCGAGTCGGCCGAGCGCTAATGAGAACACCTCCGAAACAACTAGCGGGCTCGCGCCGATCTCGGCGAGCACACTTATTGCTGCGGTGATGTCGATCGCTCCGTCTCCAGGAAGCAGGCGTGCTGTCCCGGTTTCGGTGAGGAGATCTTCAGCGGCAATCGCGGGAGCGTCGTTCAGCTGGAGTAGGTGCACATGCTCGGGGGCGAGCGATCGCAGCAGATTCAGGTCGGGTCCGCCCGGCTGGCGGAACCAGTGCCAGGTGTCGAACACTAGGCCCAGGTTGTCCCGGTCGACGGCGTCGAACAACTCCAATGCGCGCGACAGCGTCGGCACGGCGGTCCACGGCAGAAACTCGAAACTGATCAGCAGACCGCGGTCGGCGGCCAGATCACAGGCATGGCGTAACCCCACAGCTGCCACCGGTAGCGGTGGGAGAACCGTGGCGAGCGTGACCGCGATGATGGCGCGTGCACCGGCCTGCGTGGCGACGTCGAGCACGGGCGTCACCGCGTCGCGTACGTGCTGGAGATCAGTCGTCGACCACTCGCTGAAGAACTCAACTGCCTCGATGGCGAGCCCCCGCTCGCGGTGATAGTCGAGGAGCTCGGCTGCCGGCAACCCGTCAGCGGCGGCCCAGTCGACATAGGCCGCCCACAGTTGAACCCCGGTGAAGCCGGCGTCGGCGGCTGCATCGATGACGGCCTTGATCTGTACGGCGTCGAGTGTCTCGCGGTGGGGGACCAGAGTTGGCAAGCAGATCGCCATGTTGGTGTCGGTGCTCATGGCATGATCGTCAGGCCGCCATTGACCATGATTGTCGTGCCGGTGATGAACCCCGAGTCGGGACCGGCCAGGAACACGACGGTGCGGCCCGCGTCGGCTTCCGGATCGCCTTCGCGTTGGATCGGCCGACGGGCCGCCTTCTCCTGTCGCCGTTCCGGGTTGGCCTCGAGATACGCGACGGTTTCCGGGGTGGGTGCCTGGGGGCAGATCGCGTTCACGCGGATCCCGGCCGGGCCCCACTCGAGTGCAGCCACCTTGGTGAGGCCGCGCATGCCTTCCTTGGCTGCGGCGTAACCGGCGAATCCCGCCAGGCCATGCGTGCCAGCAGAGGACACGACGTTCACGATCGAGCCGCCCTGCCGCGACAGGAGCGGATAACCGGCACGCATGAAGCGGAAAGCGCCCCACAGACCCGATGAGAGACAGAGGTCGAAGTCTGCGTCCGTGTAGTCCTCGATCCGAATCCCGGGGCGTAATGCCTGGGCATTGTTCACGAGGACGTCGAGGCGGCCGAGCTCGTCGGCCGCCGCCTTCGTCGCTGCGTCGACAACATCCTGGTCGCCAACACTGCCGGCGATCGGTATGCAGCGCGGACCGAGCGCTTCGATCTCCTTTGCCGTCTGCCGGACCGCGTCCTGCTGCAGGTCGACGAGGATCGTGTCGCAGCCCTCTTTCGCGAGGGCAGTCGCGATCCCACGACCGATACCCTGCGCGGCCCCGGTCACGATTGCCGCCTTGCCGGTGAGTACGCCCACGGTCACATCATTCACCCGCTAGCAATATCTGGAAGTCCTAGTCACATTATGATACTTCTGGAGGCCGCTAGTGGGAGGCTTGATGAGCAGCGAGGTCTTGGAAATTCCGACGGCCGACGGCCTGATGTCAGTGTGTGTGGCGGCGCCGGACGGGGAGCCACGTGGAGCCATCGTCGTCATTCCGGAGGCGTTCGGGCTGAACGATCACATCGAGGATGTGACCGGTCGGTGTGCCGTGGCCGGATACGTCGGCGTGGGGATGGACATCTTTCACCGCTCGGGCGCGCGCCGGGTTGCCGGGTACGACGACTTCGCTGCGGTGCCGCCGTTGTTCGCAGGACTGGACGACGCCGGCCTTCTGGTCGACATCGACGCGGTGCTGGCGTATCTGGCGAGTCGTGACATCGCTGCAAGTCGGACCGGGATCGTCGGGTTCTGCTTCGGTGGCCGCGTGTCCTTCCTAGCCGCCGTTCGCCGCCGTTTGGGTGCTGCGGTCAGCTTCTACGGCGGCGGCATAGCTGCCCAGGGGTTCTTCAAGGCCTTTCCCGCGTTGCTAGACGAGGTGTCTGCGCTGCAGACCCCGTGGCTCGGGCTTTTCGGTGATCGGGATCAGTCCATCCCGACCGACGAGGTCGAGCTCCTGAAGGCCGCACTCGGCAGCACGGGCACCGAAACTGCGGTCGTCCGCTACCCGGACGCGGACCATGGATTTCACTGCGACGCGCGGCCCTCCTACCACGCCGTATCTGCCGCGGACGCGTGGACTCGGACCATCGACTGGATGGGGCAGCATCTCGTGTGAGTTCACTGCTCGCTCCAGAAGTCGACGGGGACGTCAACGGCGACGTCTAACAACACCGGTCCGCCCTGACCCTGCAGGACCGGTGCAGCTGCCCGCAGATCATCCGCCGATTCGATACGGACTCCTATCCCGCCGAAGGCTCGCGCGACCATGGCGAAGTCGGGCGCGTCCAGGGACGCGAAAGATGTGTCCAGGCCGAGCTGGGCAAGCGTCGAGACCTCCGCGCCGTACGCCCCGTCGTTGAGGACGATGACGATCAAGGGCAGCGCCAGCCGGACCGCTGTGCTGAACTCCGTCAGGGCAAGCTGGATCCCACCGTCACCGGTCACCACGACCGTGGGCCGGTGGGGGTCCGCGACCGCGACCCCGATTCCCGTTGGCAGGCCGAGTCCGATCGAGCCGAAATTCGCCGTGTGCACGAACTGACTCGGGTGAGGCACGTGAAGCTCCCGCCACGGGGCCAGGAGAAAACGGCCCGCGTCGGTGACGAGGTTGCGGTCCGCAGGAAGCAGATCGTCCAGCAGCGCGGCGGCAGCTCTGACGTCGAGGCGGCCGTGCAGGTCGTCCGGCCGGTGACTACTGCTCGCTTCGTCCTGCTGTGTCGTCGCCGCGTCTGAAGGGCGGACGCGCGACGAGCGGCCGCCCGCGGTTTCAACAGCGTCGGCGATGGCCACCGCGGCGCGGCGCGCGTCGCCGTGTTCTGCATCGAAGCGGAACAGCCGCGAATCTGCAAGAAGGGCCGCGGTGTGCCTCGTCATGGATGTGCCGAATGCCAGAACGCAATCGCTGCGCGTGATGACGTCCGCCGCGGCGCGTGTCGAGATCGTCCCGCAGACACCAAGGTCCCGGGGGTGTCCTCGGAAATAGTCCTTGGCCAATAGCGTGGTGGCGAGTGGCGCCCCCAGCAGATCAGCGAGCCGCAGCAGTGCCTCGCGCGCATCGGCTCGTACGGCGCCGCGACCGGCCAGGACGAGGGGTGCCCGAGCCGTCAGCGCCGCTGCAGCCGCGGCCTCGATCTCGTCCGGATGAGGAGCCGCCGGAACGGGGGCAGACGCGAGCCGGATGGCAGCTGGGATCACCACGTCCCCCCGAACATCGGCCGGGAAGTCGAGGACGACGGGCCGCTCATCCTCGACGATGCGCACGAGCGTGCGCTCGACGTCTTCGTAGAGTGTCGCGGCCGACCGCACAGTGCAGAAGCCGGCACCGGTCGGCTCGATGAAGCCTGCGATGTTGACCTGCTGCGACGATTGTGCGCCGGGCGACGTGCTACCGGTCACGAGCAACAACTGCGTGCCGTTACGCACCGCTTCGATCAGTGGTGTCAGCGAGTTCGTCAGCCCGGGTCCGTGCGTGACACTGGCAACGCCGATCCGCCCGCTTCTTCGGGCATATCCGTCCGCCATGGAGACCGCAGCCGCCTCGTGTGTACTGCGTATGAGCGCTCCGCCGCAGTCGTCGACGAACGCCTGAAGGTAGAGAAGGTTGGCATCACCGAGCAGCCCGAAGACCACGTCGACGCCGTGGCTTCGCAGCACCGCGCCAAAGGCGGCGTTCGCGTCCATGGCACGTACCTGATCAGCCGAAGGCAAGCGCGGATTCGTGCCGTGGATCTCCTGCCACGCGCGAGTGGACAAGGTGGCGAAGCTCGCTGACGTCCCACGGGCGGCCACGGTGCAGCACGGACCGGTTGTCCCAGACGACGAGGTCTCCCGGTTGCCACTCGTGCCGGTATATGCGCGGCTCGGCACAGGCGAACTCGTGCAACCCGTCCAGCAGGTCGACCGACTCCGACTCGGTGAGCCCTGGCACGGCGAAGGCGTGACGGCCGATGTAGAGAGCCTGCCGACCAGTGGCCGAGTGTGTCTTGACGAGCGGACGCAGTGGCGCATTGCGACGAAAGTCTTCGAGCGTGCCGTCGCTGCCGAAAAGACGATGTTGCGCGTAGGCGAAAGAGTGGTACGCGCGGAGAGTTTCGATCCGCTGACGCGTGCTCTGCGCCAGGTCGTCGTAGGCGGAACGCATGTCGGCCCACTCGGTCTGGCCGCCGCTGGAAGGAACGACGTGTGCCGTGAGCATCGATACGAGGGCGGACACAGGAAGGTACGAGCTGTCCGTGTGCCACTCGAAGTTGCCTGCCAGCGTTCGCAGCCATGGGTGGTCGGGGTCTGTCAGCAGGCTGCCGTCTTCGCGGATGTTGGCGACGTCGAACGAGCCGTGGTCATGATCTGACCTCGGTAGCCGAGTGGATGCCTCGGCCGACGTGGGGGAGTCGGTTGCGCTGCTGATCGGCCCGAACCGGCGCGCGAATCGCCGTTGCTCGTCCGGCGTGAGGTGTTGCTCGGGGAAGACGAGAACCGCATGGTCGTCGAGCGCGTGCGCGATGTCGTGCCACGTCGCCTCGTCGAGTGATCGAAGGTCGACTCCGGTGACCACTGCACCCAAGGTTGCGTCTACCGGACGAATTGTCAGTGCGGACACGACCCCCGCCTCGCGCTGCTCGGAGGACGGTAACTATTCCACAATGAGGTAGTACTGTCTACAATCTCGAAGTCGGCGCCCAACCCGAGAGGACGGCCGGAATGAGCCGTATGCACCACGAGGCCGTCGAGCACGCTCGCTTGGCAGGGCGTTCCGCCGCTCTGGCGTGGGGTCATCTGGCGGCCGAGTACACCCAGGACGTGGACGCCGTCATGGCCACGCTCGAGCCCAACGGGCCTTGGACCTGGACGCTGCCGAACAACGGCTTCATCCCGAGCGCTCCGGATCTGCAGTACTTCAGCGCGACGACGCTCGAGGAGATCCGCGCCGTCTACGAGAACATGCGCAAGTACGTCGAAGTGTGGGACTGGAAGGCGACGACCGAGCTGCGTGGCGGCTGGTACGTCGTCACGCACGGCGTCTCGAAGCTGCGCGATGTGCCCAAGGACGAGCACATGGAGCTCGAGTCGATCACGATGTTCCCCGTCGGTGACAGCGGCATCCTCGGTGAAGTTCAGATCGGTGACCTCGGCGTCACGCGCGAGAACCGCTGGCCCGAGGTTCCGTCTCAGCCAGGGGAGATCCCGCTCCCGTACAACCGGCTGCACGCGCTGGAGCTGCACGAGCGGTTCATGTCAGCCATCCGAGCCGAAGATGTCGGCGGCATCCTGGCGACGATGCGGCCGGACATTGCCACTGCAGTGCGCAGCTACCTCACCGATGACTACACCGTCGCCAACGCCAAGGGCCCGCAGGAGCTGGCCGACTACTACACGCGGCTGTTCGCGCGGTTCCGTATCCGTGACCTGCAGATCGTGAACCGCCTCGCCGAGTCATGGTTTGTCTTCGCGGAGCTGCACTGGACGGTCGAGTACCGCGCCGGCGATCGCGCCGGCCAGGTCGTCGAGTTCTGTACGGCGGACATCGCTCCGATCGACTCAGAAGGCCTGTTCTGGGTGCGCACGGGAGCCGGGACTGATCCCGTGCCGGCTGCCTCCTGACCGCTACAGCAGTGACACGATCTCGCTGACGTCGGCCACGTGCTCGAGGTCGAACACGAGCTCAACGAGACGTTCATAAGCGCTGGTCGAGATGATGCCGGTGGCGCATCCGCGGCCCTTGGCGACGAGTTCTTCTCGCGACAGCGGGACCTGCGGATATCCCCGCGCGATGTCCACGCGGCGGCGGAGCGGCTCGCCGGCGCGCCGCTCGATCACGACCTCGGAGGCGAAGTAGGCCTGGTTGACCGGAAGCTCCTGATCGACCACGACGTTGACTCGCTCCATGTAGGGGATCAGCTTCGGGTCAGCCGCCCGAAGCTGCGTGTACTGCTCGAGTCCTGCCGCGCGGTCGACCAGGGCGACCGCAAGGCTGTATTCGAGGCTGAACTTGCCTTCGAGTGCGTTGCTCGTGACGTGGTGGGTGAGCACGCCCGGGACGAGGCGATTGACGTGCGCATCAATCGACACGACATCGTCCGGTTTGACGCCGTTCTCGGCGACCAGTTCCAGCAGCGCATCGATTGCGGTGTGAATTGCCCCGCAGCAGGCGAAGCGCTTGAACGCGATCCCGCCTTCGACGATCTCGTAGGGCGCCGGGGATTCGAACGCCGCGAGCAGCTCGTCGTGTGCCCCGTCGACCCCGAACACCTCGAGGAAGCCGCTGCTGCCGGTGAAGGCGGACGGGTTGCCACGGAAACCCGCGGCGGCAAGCTCCGCTGCCTGCACGCCATGGAAGCTCGCTTGTCCGGCGTGCAACGGCTTGACCATGCTGCCTGCGTTGCGGCGAATTCCCGCGGCGGCAGACGCGGCGATGCCGAACGCGGACCGGGTCCGGTCGACGTCCAGATCGAGCAGCCGGCATGCGGCCGCGGCAGAGCCGAAGACACCCAGCGTGCCTGTCGTGTGCCAACCCGCCTCGTAATGACCGGGGTTCAGGACCCGGCAGAGCCGGGCTTCCACCTCGAAGCCGGCCAGGTAGGCGTCCATCACGGCCGCTCCGGTGTGCCCGCCGTGCTGGGCCAGTGCCCACACGCCCGGGGCGATCGTCACACTCGGATGCGTCATGCGCACGGACACGTCGTCGTAGTCGAGCGAGTGGCCGGAGACGCCGTTCGCCAGCGCGGCGAGGGCGGGTGCTGCGCAGATGTCAGTTCCGATGATCTGGGCCGTTCCGTCGTTCCCGCTTCGACGCACCCAGTCGATGACGATCTTCGCCGTGTCCGTTCTACTGCCTGCGAGCGCGCACACCAGGTAGTCGAAAACCGCGGACTTGAGGACCTCGCGACCGTGCGCTGGCATGTCTGAGGCGGTCACCTCGCGCGCCATGCGCGCGATGCGTTCGGTCAGGTCAGGGGTCGCGTTCACAAGGCAACCCGGAAGTAAACGGCGTACTGGCCCGGCTCCAGCTCGCGCGGCACCGCCTTCACCTGCCGACCGATGGCCACTTCTGCGTTCGGGGTGTCGATCACCGCACCGATGAGCCGTGGTCCTTCGTCCAGCTCGACGAGCGCGACGACATAGGGGAGTGCGTCGGCGAAGGCATCGTCATATGCGCGGTGGTAGACGGCGAACGACCAGATGGTTCCCTGGCCGGAGACGGAGCGCATAACGGCGTCCGTTGAGAGGCATTGTGGGCAGTAGGCGGCCCGCGGGTACCGGATGTATCCGCACCGGGAGCACTCCTGGAGAACGACCGCATCTCCGTCGACGTCGAGGCCGGGATCCCAGCCGGCTCCCGATCGATCCCGTCGCCGGAGAATGTCCGCACCGGCATCGACAATCGCGTTGCTGGTCATGTCGGGATCACCGTTCCGAGGATGGACGTTGCGCCTTTCTCGAACCCCTTGGTCGAGCAGTGCTGCGCGAAGCGTGCAGCGGGCACCTGGCGCTCGCCGCACCCGCCGCGAAGCTGGCGCACGGCCTCGCACAGGTGCAGCCACCCCCACATATAGCTCTCCGACAGTTGCCCGCCGTTGGTGTTCACCGGCATCGAGCCACCGAGCGCGATGTTCCCCTCCGCGACGAATGAGCCTGCTTCGCCCTCGGGACAGAAGCCGAGACCCTCGAGCATCTGCAGCACCCAGACGCTGGTCGGATCCTGCAGGAAGAGCACATCGATGTCGCCGCGACTGACACCGGCCCGGTCGAAGCAGCGGCGCAGCCCGGACAACCATGGCCGCATCAGGTTGTCGGCATTGTCGTACTGGCGCAGCCCCGTGACCTGATCCATTCCGAGGAGGTAGACGGGCTGCGTCCGTGCTGCGCCGGCTCGATCGGCGTCGGTGAGGATCAGGCATGCACCGCCATCCGAGATCATGCAGACATCCGCCCGCCGCAGTGGCTCGACGAGGTATGGCTGTGCGAGGTACTGCTCGATCGTCAAAGGGTCGCGGAATATCGCCAACGGGTTGAGCTGCGCATGCGCGCGGAACGTCACGGCGACGTGACCCAGCTGCTCTTCAGTCGTCCCGTACAGGTGTTGATACCGCCGAAAGGCCATCGCGGCCTGCCCGGCGATGTTGAAGAACCCGTGCACATCAGCGGTCTCGGAGCCGCTGCCGGCCGTCGTGCTGAACCGGTTGCGGGCCGTCCGCTGGTTCGTGCCGTAGATGAGGGCCACCGTGGAGGCCATGCCCGTGGCGATGGCCATCGCGGCGAGATGCAGCGAGAAGTTGCATGTGCCGTACTCGAGTGTTGCGCTGTAACGCGGGTTCAACCCGAGCATGCGGCCGAGTACGGTGTCGATGCCGAAGCCGCCGAACGAGCGGCAGGTGACGAGTCCGTCGATGTCCGAGGCAGCCAGCCCGCTGTCAGCCAACGCCAGCCGGAACGCCTCGACGCCGATCTCATCCGCGCCCAAATCGGGAATCTCGCCCTGCTGTGTCGTTCCCACACCGACGAGTGCGGTGCGGCCGCGAACCAGGTCGGTCGTCGGCATTTCAGACGACGAGGATCGGGTTCGCCGGACTGCCCACACCGCGCGAGATGCGTAGCGGCGCCACGACGAGCATTCCTTGTTGTACGCCGTCCTCCGCGGGTTCGGCGAGGTGGAGCAGCTCGATCAGGGTCATGCCGAGGTCGCGGACGAGGATCTTGTGCAAGGGCGGCAGCACGCCGCGGCGACCGATTGCCTCGATGGCGATGTTGTCGGCACCGACGATCGCGACGTCATGGTCCGCCAACCACTCGCCCATGGAAAGTGACAGCACCGGATAGAGGTCCGGCTCCGGCGTCTCGCCGGTCAGGGCGGCTTCCATCCATCCGGTCCGGAAGAGCAACGCGTCGCCAGCGTGCACTTCCTCGTTGCGAGCGCGCAGCATCGACTCCACCACGTCCGGGGTGACTTCCCCGGCGGATGGACCCACCATGTCCGTGACGTCGAGCAGGTGAGCTGCTGCGACAAGACCACCGAGGTGCTCCAGGCCGAGCCGCGCCGCCCCGCTGCTGCGCACCTCGGTGAAGGGGTAGCCGTTGTAGAGCTTGCCGCCGGACCAGACGTGGGCCAGGCCGTCGACGTGTGTCGTACCTTGGGTCGCCATCACGACGTAGTCGTCCGCGGTGCCCCAATCGCGCCGATCGAGTGCCGCGAAATCGCCGCCGTCGTGGGTCATGAAATGCATCGGCGGGACGCGGTCGCCGCCCACCGGCGCGCCTCGACGGAGCTCGATGCCCAGCTGGTAGACGTGGCCCGATCGGGGTGTCGCGCATGCGCGTAGAACTCGCTCCGGCGTCAACAGGTTGGCCGTGCCGCGTTGGTCGTCGGATCCCCAGCGGCCCCAGTTGGTGCGCTCGTTCATCGCGGCCACAGTCCTAACATATCGTGGAAGAGGGTTTTGCATCCTGTAAATCGTTGGTACGCTCGCCGCACGCTTCAGGTGCCGCCAGAGGTCAGGATCGTTGCATGGACCAACGCTTTGCGGGCAAGGTCGCGCTCGTTACGGGAGCCGCGCGCGGGCAGGGCCGGGCCGAGGCAGTCCGTTTCGCGGCGGAAGGCGCCGATGTCATTGCGCTGGACATCTGCGAGCCCGTTGCGACGGTCAACTACGAGGCGTCCACGAGCGCTGACCTGGACGCCACCGTGGAGGAGATCCGCGGCCTAGGGCGCCGAGTCGCGGCCGAGGTCGTGGACACTCGCGACCTCGCGGCGTTGACCAAGGCCGTCGACAAGGGTGTCGACGAGCTCGGACGGCTCGATGTCGTGATCGCCAACGCAGGCATCTGTTCCTACGGGCTGCTCTGGGAGCTCTCCGAGGAACAGTTCCGGACGATGATCGAGGTCAACGTCTTCGGCACCTGGCACACGATCAAGGCGGCCGTGCCGATCATGATCCGCCAAGGAACCGGTGGAGCGATAGTTCTCACCAGTTCGGTCGGCGGCGTGCGCGGCATGCCGTGGCTAGGCCATTACGTCGCGTCCAAGCATGCCGTGACCGGCATGGCGCGAACGTTGGCGAACGAGCTGGGTCAATACGACATCCGGGTGGTGTCACTGCATCCGAACGCGGTGACCACGCCCATGGGTCTGGACGAGACGCTGCACAGCACAGTCGCCGAGTCGCCCGCGCTCGGCGCGATGTTCATGGGCGCGCTGACCACTCCGATGATGCCTCCGGAGGATGTCGCTGCCGCTGTCGCGTTCTGTACGTCGGACGAAGGCCGGTTCATGACCGGGACCGAGCTTGTTGTCGACCTGGGTGTTCTGGGTCGCTGATTGGAGTGGACATGTCCGTAGCCGAGGCAACCGGTACGACGATCCCGGCGCAGCCGTCGATGCGAGAGCCGATCGCCATCGTTTCCTGTGACGGGCACGTCGGCCCATCGGTGAGCAAGCAGCTTCGGGACTACTGCGAGCGCGAGTACCTGGCGGACTACGACGAGTTCAGCGGCGAGCTCGAGGCAAGCCGTGCAAGTACAACGGTCGACACCGACCTCTCCATCCCCCAGGAGTGGGTCGACTCCCTGACCGAGCGTGCCCAGTTCGCCGGACTACAGGATCCCAATGCGCGCCTGGCCGACATGGACGCCGACGGCATCGCCGCGGAGCTGCTGTATCACGGCGGTGCGAACGGCGAGTCCATGCCGTTCTCGACGTTCTCGCTGGCAACCTGGGGTTCACCGAAGTACAACCACCTCGAGCACGTCGGCGTCCGCATCTACAACCGCTGGCTGGCCGACTACATCTCGGCGAGCCCACGGCGGCTGCTGGGGATCGCACACATCTCCGTCCGCAACATCGACGACGCTGTCAACGAGGTACGGCGCATCAAGGACCAGGGTTTTGCGGGCATCAACCTGCCGGCGCCACGGCTGGACTACATGCCCTACACCAACCCCGAGTGGGATCGGCTCTGGGCGGTGGTGGAGGAGCAGGGGCTCACGCTGTGCACGCACGGCGGTGGTGGCGATCTCGACCCACGGCTCAGCGGCCCGGCGCAGAACCCGATCTTCCTGATGGAGTATCCGTATTTCGGCCGCCGCGGTCTCTGGCACCTGATCTTCACCGGAGTCTTCGAGCGCTTTCCCGGCATCAAGCTCGCCCTCGCCGAGCAGTTCGGCGACTGGGTTCCGTCGACGCTCGTCGAGATGGACTCGGCTTATCTCTCGCCGCATTTTTCGGCAGCGGTCAGAGAGCGACTACCGGAGAAGCCGAGTGTCTACTTCGCCCGCAACTGCTACATCGGCGCGAGTTTCATGTCCCGCACCGAGGCCGAGGTCGGACTGTCCCATGACCTGTGGCGCAACATGATGTGGGGCGCTGACTACCCGCACCCCGAGGGTTCGTTCCCGAACTCTCTGTTGTCGTTACGCCGGACGATGGCCGGTTTGCCCCACGAGGTCGTGACGGCCTACCTGGCGGGCACCGCGGCCGCGGCGTACAACCTCGATGTGAGCATGTTGCAGGATGTCGCGGAGCGCATCGGGCCGACGCTCGACGACATCATGCAGCCTTACACCGAGCGGCCGGCCGGCTCAGCGACCAGCTTCGCGTTCCGGGATTTCGGTCACTGGGCCTGACCCCGGATCGCTTCCGGCATGACCCGGTGCACTTCGATGTCGGGTTCGGCGAGCGAGCCGAGCGCAGCTGCGTACGTCGCCATCGCTTCGCTCGAGACGTGTGCCTGGAACGCGCTCTCGTCGCGGTAGATCTCGTAGAACCAGAGCGTGTCCGGGGTGTCTGTTGCCACGTTGACCGCGAAGAACTCAGTGCCGTCCTCGGAGTCGATCTGTGTGAGGAACCGCCGGGTCTCCTCGAGCAGGGCCTCGAACTGCCCGGGCTTCGCCGTAATTCGGGCAAGACTGGCGAGGCGGCTCATGCCGGCATGGGCAGGTAGCCACCGCGGAAGAAGAGCAGCGGCAGCTCACTGGCTGCGCCGAGTGACATGACGCGCGCGACGACGATGACGTGATCACCGGCCGGATGCTCGTCCTCGACCGAGACATCCAGCCATGCGACTGCTCCGTGGATGGCCGGCGCTCCGCCCGGCGACGGCGACCACTCGACGCCCTCGAACTTCTTGCCGCCACGCGTGGCCAGCTGTTTGCAGATGTCCTCCTGGCTCGCGCTGAGGACGTTGATGCAGATCCGTTCGGCGCGTCGGATACTCGGCCAGCTCGTGCTCGTCGTGGCGATGCAGAACCCGACGAGCGGGGGGTCGAGGGAGACCGAGGTGAACGAGTTGGCAGCCAGCCCGGCAGGCTCGCCCGTTTCAGGGTCCGCCGCCGCGATGACGACGACGCCGGTCGCGAACTGACCCAAGACGCTGCGGAACGTGTGCATCACGTCCTCGTCGAGTGGCATCTCGATCCCCCTTATGGCACCGGCGTATTGGTAATGCTGACGAATGTTGCCTCAGTTTGCGCAGGGTTCCGATAGGTCCATCCGACACCATGGGGAACGAAGATTTGACCCCACTTGTCGACGACGTGGTCCTCATCTTCGACGCTGACGTGAAGCTCGCCGTCGAGTACAAGGATGATGTGGTCCACGCTCGACACCCTGAATGTGCTCTGTTGCTGCGCCGGCACCCGTATCAGAACCGTCCGGAAGTCCGGACCGGTGAGGCCTTCGTACGCCGTACGTTGGAAGCCGGGCTGTTCCGTTCCGGGCAGTGCCGGCAGCTCGTGCTCGAGCAGACGCGCGTGGCTCAGCGCGTGCGTCTTGGGTCCGGTGCCGCTGCTCATGGGCGAACCAACTTGAGGGAGTTGATGGCGCGTACGGCGTGCCGCTCGAGGTAGGTCGGCACGAAATCGGGGTCCAGCTGGATGTCGGGCATTCTCCGGGCCAGCTCAGCGAACACGATCTGTCCTTGCAGACGCGCGAGCGTCGACCCGACGCAGCGATGCACGCCCCCGCCGAAGCCGAGATGCGGGTTGGGTTTGCGGCTCAGGTCCAGATGCTCGGGGTCGGAAAATGTCGCCGGGTCCCGATTTGCCGAACCGACCATCGGCTGGATGGCTTCGCCTCGCCGGATCAGCTGGCCGCCGATCTCGATGTCCTCGTAGACCCAGCGCGGGGGCGGACGCTGCGCTGGGCTCGTGAAGCGCAGCAGCTCCTCGGTCGCCGGCACGGCAAGTCCGTCCGGGTTGTCGACCAACCGCTCGAACTGTTCCCGCTGCAACAGCAGCGCGCGGACGCCGCGCCCGAGCAACGCCATGGTCGTGGACTGCCCACCCTGAATGAGGATCGACACAGTGGCATAGAGGTCGAGCTCGTCGAGTGGCCCGTCGTCCGTGGCCGCCTCGACCATGCCGCCGATGATGTCGTTGGTGCGGTGCCGACGATGTTCGTCGAACACGGGTCCGAGGTATTCGCGGAACCGGCGTGCGGCATCGGCGGCGATGAGGACGCCGTCGAAGTTGCCGGCGATGTCGAAGCCGGCGCCCAGTCGCGCGGACAGCTCGTGGACGAGGTCGCGGTCCTTGAGCGGAACACCCATGAGCTCGGACACGACCATCAACGGCAGCGGGTACGCCAGCATCTCGATGAAGTCGAAAGACCGCTTCCCCGACTTCTCGATGTGGTCGAAGAGGTCGCTCACCATCTCTTCGACACGGGGACGCAACATCTCCATGTGCTTGGGCGTGAAATACGCACTGATGACGCCACGGACCCTGGAATGCTCCGGCGGGTCCTGCGCAGTGAGGAAGCGCTGACGCATGTTGAAGTAGTCCTGGGCTGCGGCCGGCGCACCCTCACCGAAGCTCCAGCCGAGCTTCGACGGCATGCCGCCGATCGGCGCCGGGTCCTCGAGCCCCATCCGGAAGAGCCGCCAGCATTCGCTGTGGCGGAACAGGTACCAGACACCGGGCAGTCGAGGATCGTGCGGTAGGCCCCAGTGCACCGGATCCTCGTCGCGGTAGCGCGCATACGTCGGATACGGATTCCAGTCGTACTCCTGGGCGGGGTCGAACCGCGACAGCGTGTTCCGGCGGGCGTTAGCCGCCGCCCGGTCCTCATCCACCCGGAAAGCGGTCACCGTTGGGACTCTCCGTTCTCTATGCGGGACAGGGCACTGCTCAGCTCACGGACGTCTGTCATGTCCTCGAGATGCGAAATCATGTCGATGAGGTCAGCGGCTGGCCGTGCTCCGACGATCGGTGCGGCCTGCTCGGCGAACTTCGCCGTGAGTATCTCGTCGGACAGCGGTGACGAGCTGTTGCCGGAGCGATCCTCGACGCGCGACTCGAACACATCGCCGTCCGTCGTACGCAGTACGACGCGAACGCCGTAGCGTCGCGACGGGCCAAGCGCGTCGACCTCCGGATCGCTGATGACAGAGATCTTCGCCGCCATCTCCAGAACGTCCGCTGCGGCGATGGCCTCGTCGCCGAAGTCTGCAGTTCCCACGTGGCCCGAGACGAGCATCCGCGCGACTCCGTACGGGATGCTCATCTGAGCCGCGGTCACGCCGCCGGGTTCGTACGGCCAGCCGCAGTGCAGGCGCGCGTGGGTGCTGCAGTGCACCTCGATCGCGCTGACCCGTCGCGCCTCGACGGGACTCTGCTCGCGAATCTTCCACGCCGCCTCGATGCTGGTCTGCGCGGCCGCGCATGACGGGTAGGGCTTGAACCCGATCTGCTCGGTCTCCCAGGTGACGCCGAGGCCGGCGGTGAGGAGGCCGAGGTCGGTCTCCGGGCCGCCCATGGTGGAGCAGAAGCCACCGAACTCTGCTTCGAGGACGTCGGGAATGCCCGTGAAGCCACGGGCGGCCAGTTCGGCCGACAGCACGCCGCTCTGTGCAGCGTGACCTGAGTGCAGCCGCTTGGTCATCGCGCCTTCCTGCGCCGCCATCAGACCGGCCGCGTGACTGCCCGCGATGCCGAGCGCCTGTTGCACAAAGTCTGCCGAATGACCGCTCGCATGCGCTGCGCTGGCCGCTGCCGCGAACACACCGACCGTGCCCTGCGGGTGATAACCGGCCGCGAAGTGCGGAGTCCCTACCGCACGTCCGACGCGCGCCCCGACCTCGCAACCGGCGACGATCGAGGCGAGCAGCGATGCGCCGGACGTCGGCGTGTTCTCGGCGATGGCCAGCGCAGCCGGCACGGTCAGTGCACCGACATGGATCATCCCGCCCATGTGCACGTCGTCGTACTCGAAGGCGTGCGCGGCGGTCGCGTTGAACCATGCCGCTCGGGTCCGCGGCAAGCGCAGGCTCGTGCCCCACAGCTGCGCTTGTGCGGTGCCACCTTCGTCAACTGCCTGCTCGCGCAGCATTCGGCACCATTGAAGGCTTGACCCGTGAAGCGCGCAGCCGATCGTGTCGAGGACCGATCTCTTTGCCTGCCGCATGACACTCGCCGGAACCGACGCAGGTTCCAAATTGCTGACGAAAGCGGCCAGCTCGGCGGTCGCGCCCGACATCATCGATCCGCCGGCGCTTGAGTCGTTGCTGCGGCGTGTGAGGTACGGATGTCGCCTCGGTCATAGTGCGCCGGGCCGAGCGGCCGCTCCCTGAGCGCGTACTTCTGGATGCGCCCGGTGGGCGTGCGCGGCAGTTCCGGGTAGATCTCGATGTACCGCGGGACCATGAACAACGGCAGCCGGCGTTCGCAGTGCGCGGCCAAGTCGGCCGCCGACACGTCCGCGTCCGGGTGGAGGCTGACGATGACGCGGATGTCGTCCTCTCCGACCGGCGAGGGGAAGGGGATAGCGGCAGCCGCCTCGACGGCCGGGTGCTCCAGCAGCACCTGCTCGAGCTCCCACGACGAGACGTTCTCACCACGACGGCGGATGGCGTCCTTCTTCCGGTCCCGGAAGTAGTAGAAGCCATCCTCGTCGACCGTCGCGAGATCTCCGGTGTGGAACCACAGATTGCGAAAAGTTGCTGCGGTTGCCTCGGGCTTGTTGAGGTAACCGGAAGTGACGAGCCACGGGAACTTCGGGCGAAGCACGATCTCACCGACAGCGCCGACGGCAACCGGGCGATCATCGTCGTCGACCAGCTGGACTTCCCAGTCCTCGGACACGCGCCCGCACGATCCGGGCCGGGACGGGTCGTCGCTCCGCATGTACATGGCCACGCCGGCTTCGGTCAGGCCGTATCCCTCGATCAGGCGAACACCGAACCGTTGTTCGAACTCCGCGTCCTCGCGTGCGTTGTACAGGCAGCGGAGCGTGTGGTCGCGGTCTGTCTCCAGCGGTGGCGCTTTCTTCAACATTGCCGGGATGGAGAAGACGCAATGCCCGACCGTGGCGCCGGTACGGCGTACTTCGTCCCAGTACTTGCTGACGCTGAACCGTTCCGCGAGTACACACTGCGAGCCCGTGATGAGTGCGACGAGGACGCCACGCAGCAGCGCCATGCTGTGGAACAGCGGCAGCGGCGAGAAGATGACGTCAGTCTCGACGACGTCACACACCCGCACCACCTCGAGTGCCTTGGCAACCGCGTGCGCGTTGGAGATGGGCACGCCTTTGGACGGTCCGGTCGTGCCGGACGTGTAGATGACGCAGTTCGTGTCGGTGAAGCGAACGGCGTCGACCACGTTGACGGCATCGGCGCTGCTCAGGTCGGCATATGGGACGTGCTGCGCCGTGTCGGCGTGGTCACCGACGACGACCAGGCGCGGGAGCGTCGCGAGACCTGCAGCGGCTTCGATGACCGCCGCCAGGCAGCTCGCGTCGACGATCAGCGTGGTGCACCCGGTGTCGCGCAGGACGTATTCCAGCAGGTAGCCGCGGTAGGCAGGGTTGATCGTCACCGCGGCCGCGCCGAGCTTGCCGATCGCGAAGTAGGTGTCGATGAAGGCGGCGCCGTTCGCCAGCATGATGCCGACGAAGTCGCCCGCCCGGACACCCAGGTCGCGAAGCCCGCCGGCCACCCGAGCGGAACTCTGGTCGACCTCGCCCACAGAGACGATGCCAGCGCCGTAGCTCAGGAACGGCCGGCTGCGGTTCGCCTGCGCGGCCTGCTCCAGCAACCGCCCGGGCACCATGGCGTCCAGGGGCACCCCGAAACTGTCCAGTGGGCGGTCGCGTCGCCCGGAGGGGCTCATTTGTGCGGGCATCAGCCGGTGGTCTGCGACATGCTGGACAGACCCTCCACGTTGTAGAAGTATAGGAGCCGGGTCCGGAGGCGGTCAACGCCTCGAGCAACCATCGGGAGTGACGCTTCAGTGCCTGTCATGGACGTCGACCTCGGATTGGCCGAGTTCCGGGAAGAGGTCCGCACCTGGCTGGCCGAGAACATGCCGAGAACCCCGCGCCCCGGCTTCGGCGCACCGATGCGGGAGTGGGACGCGGATTGGCAGCGTCGCCAGTACGAGGGCGGCTGGGCCGGAATCGACTGGCCGCAGGAGTACGGCGGACGCGGACTGCGCCTGCTGGAGCAGATCGTCTGGTACGAGGAGTACGTCCAGTCCGGCCTGCCCATCGGAGAGAATTGCTTCGTCGTCGCCCTTGCGCACGCCGGCCCGACGTTGATCGCGCGCGGCAACGAGGCGCAGAAGAAGGAGTACCTGCCGAGGATTCTCCGTGGCGAGACCCCGTGGTGTCAGGGCTTTTCCGAGCCGGGGACCGGCTCCGACCTGGCGTCGCTGCAGACGCGGGCGGTCATCGACGGGAACGAACTGGTCATCAACGGTCAGAAGGTGTGGACGAGCTACGCCAACGTGGCTGACTACCAGGAGATGCTCGTCCGAACAGATCCCGAGGCGCCGAAACACAAAGGGATCACCTGGGTGATCTGCGACATGCATGCACCGGGTGTCGAAGTCAGGCCGATTCGCACCATCGATGGAGAAGCGCATTTCTGCGAAGTCTTCTACGACGACGTCCGGATCCCGTTGACCAATGTTGTCGACGAGATCAACAACGGCTGGAGCGTCGCGATGTCGACCCTGGCCATCGAGCGTGGGCCCGTCGCGCTCGACTACCAGCTCCAAACGGTGCAAGTCGTCGAGGACCTGGTGGCGCTGGCACAGGATCGCGGCCTGCTCCGCGACGATTCACTGGTCATGCGCCTGGCGCTGCTTCGAGCCGAGGCGGCCGCGCTGCGGTCGATGACCTACGTCGGCGTCTCGCAGGCAACCCCGGGTCAGCCGCCTGCACCGATCAGCACGGCCGTTCGCACCTTCTGGGCAGAGCTCCGGCAGGACCTCTCGCGGTTGGCGCTGGAGATGATCTCCACGTCCGGGCTGGAGCTCGACTCCTGGACGACGTACTGGCTGACGGCGTTCTCCAGCACGATCGCCGGCGGCACGAAGGACATCCAGAAGAACATCATCGGTGAGCGCGTTCTCGGGCTGCCGCGATGAGGGTCTGGCTCACGGATGAGCAGAAGGAGATCGGCACCGCGGCGGCCGACTTCCTCAACGGCCGCGAGGGCGTGCTCGGGCCACCGCTCACCGGGGCTACCGAACCCACGCCCGAAGACGAGGCGCGGATCTGGGCTGAGTGCGGCGAGCTCGGCTGGTTCAGCCTCGGCGTCCCGGAGAAGCGAGGCGGCGTCGGGTACGGGCCCATCGAGGAGCTCGTGCTGTTTCGCGAGCTGGGTCGGCACCTTGCGCGAGGACCCTTCGTCTCCACCGTTGCGGCGGGATGGATCGCCGCCGCGACGGAACGGACCGACCTTGCGGCTGACGTCTTTGCGGGCCGGCTTCGGGTCGGTCTAGCGGTCGGTGACCACGTCCTGGACGCCGAGCCGGAGGGATTGCTGGTCGTGCCAGGGGAGAACGGCCTGCAGCTACGCCGCATCACGGGGCCGCTGGTCCCGGCGACGAGCGTGGACGCGACCGTGCGTCTGACGCATGGCGTTGCCAGCGAAGAGGTCGTGCGCGTCGATGATCCGTTGCTGGTCAGCCGGCTCGAGATGCTTCTGGCTGCCGCCGACATCGGGATCGCGGACGCGACGCGAGACATGTCGGTGTCCTACGCGCAGTCACGCATTCAGTTCGGCAAGCCGATTGGCGCGTTCCAGGCGGTTAAGCACCGGTGTGCTGACATGGCCATTCGCTGTTACGCCGCCTACTCTCAGACTCTTTTCGCGGCGTCGCACCTCGAGCTCCGGTCGTCTTTCGCGGGCTTCCACGCGGGTGCAGCACGTCTCGTGGCTAGTTCAGCCGCCCGGCGCAACGCTGCCGACAACATCCAGAACCATGGTGCGATCGGGTTCACGCAGGAACACATCGCCGCCTGGTTTGCGCGCCGGGCGCAGGTGCTGCACCAGTGTGTCGATCCGTTGGCAACCTCTCGCCGCGTGGCCTCGACCGAGCGCGAGCGCTACGACACGCTCGGGGCGCCGGTCGACGACTGGTTCGCGACCCCATGACCCAACGGGTGACTGTCGACCGGACTCGTTGCGAGGGACATGCATTGTGCCTGCTCAATGCACCCGACGTGTTCGACATCGACGAGACCGAGCATGCGGTCGTCATCAATCCGACACCGCCGGAAGAAGAACGAGGGGCGGTCCTGCAGGCGCAGCTTCAATGCCCCACCCAGGCCATCACGGTCGAGGATGATGAGCATTCATGACGTCTGATTCATACGAATACGTTGTCTATGAGGTCGTCGGTGACGGGTCGATCGCGCGCATAACTCTCAACCGCCCGAAATACCGCAATGCTCAGCATCGTCCGCTTCTCGTCGAGCTGGACGACGCCTTCAGGCGAGCTGAGGCGGACGATGACATCCGGGTCGTCATCTTGTCCGGCGCGGGGCCGCTGTTCTCGTCCGGGCACGACATGGGGTCAGCGGAACACCTGGCGGAGCGCGATCCGGGACCGCAGCAGCACATCACCCGGCGAACATATGGAGGGTCGCGGTCGGGGCCCGAGGCCCGAATGCTGCAGGAGTGGCACTTCTTCTTCCAGAACACGCTGCGCTGGCGCAACTTGCGAAAGGTCACCATCGCCCAGGTGCACGGACCGGTGTACGCCGCCGGGCTGATGCTGGCATGGGCGTGTGACCTCATCGTGGCGGCCGCGGGCACGACGTTCGCCGACGTCGTGGGGACGCGGCTCGGCATGTGCGGCGTCGAATATCTCGGTCACCCGTGGGAGTTCGGGCCGCGCAAGGCGAAAGAGCTCTTGCTGACCGGTGACTCGATCACGGCAGAAGAGGCGCATGCGCTGGGCATGGTCAGCAAGATCTTTCCGGCGGACAGCCTGGCCGAAGACACGTTCACCTTCGCGTCGCGGATCGCGCGCTTGCCGAGCATGACATCGCTGCTGATCAAGGAGGCCGTGAACCAAGCGGTTGACAACATGGGGTTCACCAACTCGCTCAATGCCTCGTTCACGTTGCATCAGCTCAACCATGCGCACTGGCAGGTGGTCACGGACGGCCTTCCCGTGGCAACGCCGGAGTTCGGGGTGCCGTCGTGGCGGGACGCGGGGCCGGTACTGCCGGCGGTCGTCGACCAGCCGGAGGCCTCGCCAACGTGACGGGATCAGGGAACCAGGATGACAGCTCGGCGTTGAACCGATTGCTCCGTCCGGCGTCGGTCGCGCTGGTCGGAGCCACCGACGACGCGGTCATGGCCCAGACACCGGCGTCGATCGTCGACCTTGACGACGTGGAGACGTTCCTCGTCAATCCACGCCGGCCGACCGTCTACGGACGGCCGACGGTGGAGTCCCTGACGTCGATCGGGCGACCGGTTGACGCCGTCTTCAGCCTGCTGTCCGCGGAGCGAACGGCCGATCTGGCCGAGGAGGCCGCCGACCTTCGTTGTGGTGGCCTGGTTGCCATCGCCAGCGGTTTTGCCGAGATGGGCGCCGCAGGGGAGGCCTTGCAACAACGGCTGGTCGACGCGGCTCGTCGCGCGAACATGGCGGTTGTCGGGCCGAACGGAGTGGGCTACATCCACGTCCAGCGCGGCCTCGAGATGACGTTCCTGCCGCGGTTCGAACGACGGCGCGGCGGCGTTTCGGTCGTGGCCCACAGCGGCGCCTTGCTGGAGGCGTTCGCCGCCTCGGCGTGGCGCCCCGGTGGAGTTGGGCTGAACTATCTCGTGTCCGCCGGCAACGAAGCCGTCACAGATCTCGCCGACTATCTCGACTTCCTCGTCGACGATCCGGACACGACCGTCATCGTGCTCGCCATGGAGAAGATCCGCCGCCCGGACGCGTTCTTCGCCGCGGCCCGGCGTGCGCGAACCGCGGGCAAGCCGGTCGTCGCGGTCAAGCTCGGACGCTCGGAGCGCTCGCGGGCGATGGCACGGTCGCACACGGGCACGATCACGGGCGACTCCTGGACCTACGAGGTGGCGCTTCGGCAGGCAGGCATCGCGCTGGCGCGCGATGTCGACGAGGCGGTCGACCGTGTGCAGTTCCTCGAACAACTGCCGCCCGACAAGTGGTCCGCGGTGAAGGGACTTGCCGTGCTGACCGGCACCGGCGGTTTCGCGTCCTTGGCTGTCGACCTCGCCAAAGAGGAGGGAGTCGACGTACCGGACGTGCCGCGGTTGAACGAATGGGTGGGGGAGGTGGTCCCGGGTGCGGAGTTCGCGAACCCGCTCGATGCGACCGGGTTCGTCGTCAGCCAGCCGGAGATCTGGAATCGCGTGCTGGACCTCTATGCGACGGCGCCGGAGTTCGATGCCTACGTCTATCTGAGCCAGTTCGCCGGCTGGGATCTGCGTAGTCGTCGGTTCGGCGACGCCTTTGCCGAGCTCGCCAGCCGCACGTCGAAACCCTGCTTCGTGTCGTCTTTGGCCGGGACGGCAGGTGCGTGGGTCGACGAATATCGCAGCCAGCAGGGTGTGGGGGTCGGCAACGGCACCCGCAGCACGCTGCTGGGCCTGGCGACCATGGCGCGGCACGTGCGAACGCGAGCCGACGCTGCGGTGCAGCCGGCATCGACAGTGCCGGTTGTCGCCCGGCCGGCTTCGGGCTGGGTCGACAGCGATGACGGCTCCATGCTGACGTTCGCGGACACGATGGACCTGCTCCAGGACTTCGGGATCGCGTGTGCTCCCTTCCACATCGTTGGTGGCGATGACGACGACGAGCTCCGGCCACAGTTCGCTGGGCCATTCGTCGTGAAGCTCGCGGATGTCGCACACCGCACCGACATCGGCGCCGTACTCGTGGCCGTGCCGCCGAGCGAGCTACGCGCCGCGGTGGAGAAGATGCGCGCGATCGCTGCGGAGCACTCCCTGCCGTCCACCGTCGTGATCCAGCCGATGCTCGAGTCCACAGGTGAGGTCTTCCTGGGGCTGACCGGCCGATCAGAGCTCGGCCCGTTGGTGGCGTTCGGCATCGGCGGCGTGTTCGTCGAAGTGGTTCGCCGTATAGGAGGCCGGATGGCGCCGCTGTCAGCGGCCGACGCGGGCGAGTTGCTCGCCGAGTTCGACGATCTCAAGGTGATGAGCGGGGTGCGCGGTCAGCCAGCTTGGGATCGCGTGGCGCTCCAGTCGCTGCTCGAGGCTGCGGGTCGGCTTGCCGCGGCCGGACGCGACTGGATAGACACGATGGACATCAACCCGCTGCTCATCACCGCGAACGGTCCTGTCGCCGTCGACGCGGCCTGCTTCCCACTCCAGGACTGAGGGTCGGTCACCAGGCTGCGGCAACAGGATTGGTGAGTTCCCCCAGCCCGTCGAAGCTGACGGTCACGGAGTCACCGGCGACGATCGGCCCCGCGGCGGGCGTGCCGGTGGCGATCACGTCTCCGGGCAACAGGGTCATCGAGCGACTGAGGAACTCGAGCACGCGACCGATGCTCCACACCAGTCCTGATGTCGATGCCTTCATCACCTGCTCGCCGTTGACCGTGACCGAGAACGCGACGTCGCTCGGGTCGAAGGAGTCCGCCGTCGCGATGTAAGGCCCCATCGGGCAGAACGTGTCCGCGTTCTTGCAGAGACAGATCTGCGGAGGGCCGCCGTGCGGTGACTCGAGCCAGTTGGTCCAGGTGACGTCATTGACCTGCGTGTAACCGAACACGGCGGCCATAGCCTCGCCTGGATCGGCGCGCTTGAGGGGTCGCCCGACGACGATCAGCAGCTCACCCTCGTAGAGAAGCGTGGCGTCCGGTTCCGGGACGCTGATGGCCTCGCCCGGGCCGACCACACTGCTCGGCACGCGCGAATACACAAACGGTTCGACGTCGTCATCGAGGCCCGGGCGGAACTCGCGGAAGGACCTTCCCAAGAACAGCATCTTCCCCGGCCGGGGCAGTGGCGCGAGAAGCCGCGCATTGCTTTCGGTGCGGCCCAGGGCGACCGCCTCGCGCGCCCGATCCAACGCGGCCTCGCCGTCGACGATGAAGTCGACCATGTCGCGGTACGCCGTGGGATGGACGGCGCCCTCGACCTCAATGCCGACCCGGGTTCCGTCCGCGCCACTGGTGTAGCTGACGAGATGCACGGCTAGCTCCCCTCGTCGGTCGCCAGCACCGGCGTGTTCGGTGGGTCGAACGCTTCAGTTCCGTAATCGCCCGACCGCTCGACCTCGAGGTAGTCACGAAGAGCCTCATCCAGCGCCCAGCGGGCAGTGAAGCCCAGCTCCGCCTCTGCGCGCTGGACCTGCAGCGGCGCACGGCCGCTTGCGCCGGCGTCGTGGCCCGAACCGAAGTCGACCTGCGCAGCAGGCTCCGCCCGCGCGAACGCCGAAGCAACCTCGCGCAGCGTGGTCGTCGAGCCCGAAGCAACGTGATAGTAGGTGTGCGCGGGATGCTCGGCGCTCAGCAACATGACCAGACCGCGCACGGTGTCCTTGACATAGGTCAACTCGTACGCGTCGTCACCGCCGGCGGCGACGTCGTACGGCTTGCCGGCGAGCACCGCGTCCGCCGCCTGTCCGATGAACGAGACCGGCCCCTGGTAGGGGCCGAAGACTCCGGTGATCCGTGCGATGCGCAGATCAAGTCCGAACTGGTCGCGCAGGGCGAGGAGACCGAGCTCTCCGGCTGCTTTCGACGAGCCGTAGACGCCGGCCGGGCGCAACGGCTCGTCTTCGCCAACCGGATCCGCCGACGGTGGCCCCCCACCGAAAACGGCACGGGTGCTGACGTGCACGAAGCGGCGAAGAACACCCGCTTCGTGCAGTCGCACGCCGAGCAGGCATGGTGTCGACGCGTTGACCGCGAACGATCGCAGGAAGTCCTGGCCGGCAGGGCGCGCTTCGCCGAGCGAGCCGGCGAGCTGCGAGAAGCGGATGACGGCTGCCGTGTGCACGACGTCGAGCGCGCCGCCGCACTCGTGCAGGATCGACGACAGGACATCGTCTTCGAGGAGGTCGCCGCGAACGTATCGGGGCGGCTGGAGGTCGAGTCCCGCCGTGACGTGGGCGGGAAGCGCGGCGGCGAGGTCGGTGGCGACCACCTTTCGGCCGGCGCGCAGGATCGCCCGGCTGACGTGTGATCCCACAAAGCCGGCGGCACCTGTCACGAGCACCGGCGTGCCCTTATCCGAACCGTCTTTGTTCCCCGCGGGAATCACGTCGTCAGCCTTCCACATAATGGATAGCAAATCCAATGCTATGGTTCCCGCGGGACTAGGTCGGAAGGCCGCTGGTGCGCAAACGTGTCGTGCTCGTCCATGGGGCCGTGGAGACGGGTTGCGGGTTCGCCGAAGTGGTTCGTCGCCTGCCGAACTGCGAGGTGGTCACCTATGACCGGCGCGGCAACGGCGCGGCGTGGGCGACATTGCCGTCCGATCGCGGTCTCGACGAGCATGTCGTCGACCTGCTGGACGCTCTCGACGACAAGCCGTCCGTCGTCGTCGGCCACAGCCTGGGTGGGGCGGTAGGACTCGCCGCCGCCCTTCGACGACCGGATCTTGTTCAGCAGTTGGCGATGTACGAGACCGCGCTTCCGGCAGAGGACTGGTGGAGCGCGAGGGAACGCGGGGCGATGATGGCCACCATCTCCGCCAACGCGCGACACGCGCTGTCACGTTCGGACCTCTCGCAGGAACGTCGCGCCAGGCTAGGCGCGGCGTGGGAGGCCTGCCGCCGCGACGTTGTCGCCCTGTCGGCCCATCGCATCCCCTGGCGTGATCTCGCCGTCCCGCTGACGGTCGGGGTCGGAACCGTCAACAAAGGAACGTCGGCCCGTGACGCGCGGCGGTTGGCCAAGGAGCTCGGTGCGGATCTCGTCGTTCTCAGAGGCGCCGGGCACAGTGCGCACCGCACCCACCCGGGGTTGTTCGCCGCATTGGTGCGGCGCGTCGTGATGCAGGCGGCCGGTGAGGCGCCGCCGCTACGGCATGCCGGGAAGCGTGAACACTCGCTCGAAGAGCTGTGAACGGTACGGCGCCGTCGTGCTGAAGACATCCGCACGACTGAGCTGCCCCGACTGCATGCGGTCGAGCAACTGACCGTGGGCCTGCGTCAGGTTCTCGGCTCGGATCTCGTAGATCGCGAGATAGGAGCGCCAGTCATCCGCGATCCCGCCGGCGCCCGTGCTTGGAGCGTCGACGCGGCGAAACCGCGTCCCGTGCACAAACCCTGGCGTGGCGAGGATCTCGGGAATGTGCACACCGTCGTACCAGCTTTGGAAGTCCGCCTCGCGTCCAGCTGCCGGATCGGTCTGCACGATGAGGACTCCCGACTGCAGACGAGGTTCGCTGCGTGCTGTCATGGCTATACGTCCGTCGAGTCATCGCCGGACCACTCGCCGACGTAAGTCGCGGGTGGTGGCGGCGTCTCGGGTGTGTCGCGATAGACCCAGTGTTGCTCGCAGCCGTCGGCGCCCTGCCAGCGACACCGGTGAACCTCGACGCGGAGCAGGTTGGCGTCTGCTGCTCGGTACCCCTCGAAGCAGCCGCTCTCGAACGCGCCGGCGTACTTGCCGTTCTCGGGCGCGTCCTCGCTGAAGTAGATGCACTGCGTTCGCCGGACGATGCAGCGATCCTCGTCATGCGTCGCGAACAGTGCTGCCGCATGCTTCGGCCCGCGCAGGCTGTGGACCAGATCCTGGTACCGGGCCATGCTGCGCGCGCTTCCGGCGCCCGTCGAGCCCTCTGCATCTAGGAACGTCGCGTAGCCGCCGCCGCCATACCGGCGTCCGATCTCGTGCGCGATCTCCAGCGCCTTCTCCTCACCCACGATCTCTTCGGCGACGGTGTAGAAGGACTGGAAGTTGCGTTCGATCTGTCGGCTCATGCTGTAGATGAGGTGATCGATCGTGACCTCGTCGATCGGAACTTCGTACCGGTCCATCCGTCCGCGTTCATCCGGGGTCAGGCCGGCGCCCGGATAGAAGAGAAGATGGTCCTTTGCGTATGGCTCAGTGGTCACGATGCATCCTCCATGTGCTCGTCGACTCTGATCAAGACAGCCTCGCCCTCGCCCACGCCGCCGCAGATCGCGACGAGACCCAATCCGCCGCCTCGTCGACGCAATTCGTGGCAGATGGTCATCACCAGTCTCGCGCCGCTTGCTCCGGTGGGGTGTCCGCAGGCAACCGCACCGCCGTTGACGTTGGTGCGCTCGCGCAGCTGGTTCGCTGCAGCGGCGTCGCCCTCCGCAAGCTCGAGTGTCGTCACGAGCGGGACCGCAGCGAACGCCTCGTTGATCTCTATGAGGTCGACCTCGGCGAGAGTGCGGTCGGCTTTCGCGAGAATCTGGCGTGCGCCTTCGGCGGGGATCGACGCGATGTTCGCCGGATGGCCGGCGACCTGTGCCGTCGCGAGCACTCTGCCCAGCGGTCGGATATCGCGCTCGCGTGCAGTCGACGCACTCATGAGGACGAGGAACGCGGCGCCGGTGCTTAGGCCGGGCGCGTTCCCGGCCGTGACGGACTTGCTGCCGTAGACAGTGGGGAGTCGCGAGAGCCCTTCGTCAGTTGCGTCGGGCCGCGGTGACTCGTCCACCGCGAGGAGGGTTTCCCCGGTGTCATCGACAAACGCAACGATCTCGTCGTCGAAGAGGCCTTGCTTACGCGCCATGTCGTAACGTCGCTGGCTACGTAACGCCCACGCATCCTGTTCCGCGCGGCCGATGCCATAACCCGCTGCTTCGTCGGCGGCCTGTACGGCGCGAGGCACCCCTGTGTATGGGCAGCTGATGACGAGCTGGTCGGCGAGCGTGACGGTGCCCAGCTTGACGCCGAAACGCATGCCGGGAACGAAGTAGGGGACGAGGCTGAGGTTCTCGCCGCCACCGGCAAGCGCGATGTCTGCTTCGCCGGTCAGGAGGCTTCGACGGGCCACCGTCAGCGCGGTCAACGATGAACAACAGGCACGGTCCACCGTGATCGCAACCCGATTGTCGGGCAGGCCGGTGAGCAGGGCTGCCTGGCGGGCGATCGACCGGTCCGCTCCCGGCAGGTTGACCCCCATGACGAACTGGTCGACATCATCCGGCGACAGCGTCGCGCGACGCACGGCCGCCGCTGCGGCTGTCGCGGCCAGCTGCGGGATCGGCACGTCGCGGAGGCGACCACCGAACGTCCCGAACGGCGTTCTCGCCGCGCCGACGATGACGACGTCGTCATCAGACACGACGTTGCTGGCCGTTCCAGTACCGGTCGCGGAGCTCTCGCCGCAGGACCTTGTTCGTCGAGCCGTGCGGCAGCTCACCGACGAAGTCGATCGCCTTCGGCTTCTTGTACCCCGCGAGGTTTTGGGCGCAGAAGTCGATCAGCTCGCTCTCCGTTGCGGTCGCATCTTCACTGCGAACCACGACTGCGCGGACGGCCTCGCCCCACTGGTCGTCCGGCACGCCGACAACCGCAACCTCGGCAACTGCGGCGTGTCTTGCGAGAACCGCTTCTACCTCGGCCGGATAGACGTTGTATCCGCCGCTGATGATGAGATCGCGGGCCCGGTCGACGATGTATATGTATCCGTCCGCATCGCGCAGGGCGACATCGCCGGTGCGGTACCAGCCGTCGTGCAGAACTTCGTTGGTTGCCTCGGGCTTCTGCCAGTAGCCGCTCATCACATTGGCGCCGCGCACGACCAGCTCTCCCGGCTCGCCATCGAGGGCGGGAGAGCCGTCGCTCGTCAGCAGCCTGGTCTCGACACCGACCACTTCGCGGCCGGCCGCCGAAAGGACGTTCCCGCCTCGCATGTGGTCTTCGGCCGTCAGGACGAGAACGGGGTGCGGTGCCTCGCATGACCCGTAGACCTGGACCAGGCGCGGTCCCAGCACGTCGAGTGCGGCTTCCAGCCGGGCGGCGGGCATCGGCGCGCCACCGTAAGTAATGGTCTTGAGGCAAGACCAGTCGTCGTCGCTTGTAGACGCGGCATCGACCAGCTGGCTGATCATCGTGGGCACGAGAAACGTATGTGTGGCGCGGGTGGTCGCGACGATTCTCAGGAACTCGTGCGGATCCCATTTCGCGACCGGGACGTTGCGGCTGCCGCGGAGGAAGTGGGCGAGGATTTTCGAGCCGCTGCCGTGGGCCATGGAACCGACGTGTGCCATTGCGTCGCCGGGCCGAGGATCGATCTCGCTGGCGAGCATGTTGAGCGTGCCGGCGAGGCGGCTGCCGTTGGTGGTGATCGCACCCTTCGGTCGACCGGTGGTTCCGGACGTGTACAGGAACAGGCTCGGCGCGGCAGGCTCGAGCGTGACCGCTGGCAACGAGTCGGCGGCTGCGAGCAGCGAGTCCTCGTAGTCGTCGCCCAGCGTTCCCGGGCCGATGCGAAGCAGGAACCGCAAGTCGGGAAGGCCGTCGAGGATCTCGGCCACCGAGTCTTCGGCGCTGCTGTCGAAGATCAGTGTCTCGGCACCGCTGTCACCGATCAGGTAGGCGCGCTCGTCGGGGCTGAGGCGGACGTTGATCGGGACCTTGACCTTGCCGGACTTGATGATGGCGAAGTCGACTTCGACCGCTTCGACACAGTTGGGCATGAGCATGGCCACCCGGGCCCCGAGCTCACCGCTGTAGCCGAGCAGCACTTGTGCCAGCCGGTTGGACCGGCTGTCGACGTCAGCGAAGGACAGGATGCGCCGCCCGTCGGTGACCGCCGTCGCCGTGGAGAACCACTGCGCCGATCGGCTGATCATTGAGTTCAGAGCCGTCATCGATCGGCCAGCCCCCACTTTTGGACTTCCAATTTGTGGATAGGGCCATCATACTATGGGGAAATTCAGGGAGGTTCGATGGTCGACGAAGATTTTGCTGCGCTCGCCGCGGCATGGTCGCGTCGTCATGGCCTCGACCAGCTCGACGACCAGCAGACGTTGACGGGCATCCCGGTGCCCGGCTTGGCGACCCCGGAGCACGGCAACGTCGCCGACGCTGCGGCGTATGCCGGTCGGCTGGGCTTTCCCGGCGAGTTCCCGTTCACCCGGGGGATCAGCCCGCGCGGCTATCGCAAGGAGCCGTGGGTGATGGGCATGTACAGCGGCCGCGCATCTCCGGCGGAGACGAACCGCCGTATCAAGAACCTGCTCGAGCACGGCCAGCGCGGATTCTCGATCGCGCTCGACCTGCCGACGCAGAACGGCTTGGACTCCGACCATCCACTCGCCGCCGGTGAAGTCGGCAAGGTCGGCGTGCCCATCGACAGTCTGACCGACATGGTGGAGCTGCTCGACGGCATCCGTCTTGACACCGTCAGTCAGATCCGCACGACAGCGAATGCAATCGGACCGCTGGCCACGGCGCTGTTCATCGCCGCGGCTCAGGTGAACGGCTATCAGCCGTCGCAGTTCAAGGTCTTGCTGCAGAACGACGTCCTCAAGGAGCACCTCGCGCGCGGGACCTACATCTTCCCGCCGCGCGCTGGTCTCGAGTTCTGCATCGACGTCGTCGAATACTGCGCTCGACACTTACCGCACTGGGAACCGATCGAGTTCTGCGGCTACCACATTCGGGACGCCGGGTCCTCTGCGGTGCAGGAACTCGCGTTCGCCCTCAGCAACGGCCGGGAGTACATCGAAGCGGCTCTGCGGCGAGGTCTGTCAATCGATGAGTTCGGTGATGGGATCTATCTCTTCCTCGCCGCGCACATCGACATCTTCGAAGAGGTGGCAAAATTTCGTGCCGCCCGGCGCCTGTGGTCCGCACTGATGCGCGACGACTACGGAAGTACCGAAGAGCGGACAGCGGCGGCGAAGATCTTCGTCTACACGCTCGGCAGTGTGCAGACCGCGCAGGAGCCGCTCAACAACATCGCTCGCATCGCATACCAAGCTTTGGCTGCGGCATTGGGCGGCGTGCAGACGTTGGCAACGTCGTCGTACGACGAAGCACTTCGGTTGCCCAGCGACCTGGCTGCCAAGGTCGGCCTGCGCACGCAGCAGATCCTCGCGTACGAGACCGGCGTATCACGCACTGTCGATCCACTCGGTGGCTCGTACCTGGTCGAGTACCTCACGGATGAGCTTGAACGTGCCATTCGCGCGGAGATGCAGCGCATCAGCGAGATGGGTGGTGCACTCGTCGCGTTGGAGACCGGCTGGCTGCGCGAGCAGATCGACGAGCACGCATACCAGACGCAGATGCAGATCGAGCGGAAAGAGCTGACCGTTGTCGGTGTCAACCGTTTCGTCGAGACGGGCGGGGCGGCGACCGTCGAGTTCGCAGCGGCAGCGGACGACTTCGAGATGGAGCAGTGCGAGCGGCTTCGAGCTGTGCGCGCCCGACGCTCCGGCACCGACGTTGCCGGGCGACTGCACGAAGTCAGTGCGGCGGCCCGGTCGCGGCACAACACCATTCCGTCCATCCTTGCCGCGATCCATGCCGAGGCGACGATCGGCGAGATCTGCTCGGCTCTGGCGTCGGTCTGGGGTTATGCGGACTCGCGCGCCGGCAGCGTCGGGAAGGCGAAGGCGGCGGCCAGCCACATCGAAGTGGCTTCCACAAGTTGACAGTGGCATCCAGAACGCGGTACGTTTCCGCCGCGTTTCCAGAACGTGAACTCCAATTCCTGGCCCGGCTCACAACGCGTCGCAGCGAGTGCTCCGGAGGGCCTCGCTCCGTCCTCGAGGGGAACAGATGTCACATGCTGTAGGCGTCCGGAAGTCGGTAACGGCTGTCGGCGCGGCGCTTGTCTTGGCTGTTGGGCTGGCGGCCTGTGGGGGTAGTAGTAGTAGTGGTGGTGGTGCAGTCGCCGACGCCTCCAGCTCCCAGCCGTCAGCGTCATCCACCGCGATCGCGGAGGCGCAGAACCTACTGAGCCAGCTCGAAACGAGGCCGACCCAGCTGCCGGTGACAACACCGGTCGGCAAGCCGGTGCCCAAGGGCCTCAAGATCGACTGGCTGGTCTGCGGCGTCCCCGACTGCACGATTCTCACCGGGCCGCTCAAGGATGCGGCGGCTGCACTCGGCTGGACGATCCACCCCATCGCCGCAGGCCTCACTCCCGAGAGTGTGAAGGCGGCGTGGGACCTCGCCGTACGGGACCACCCGGACGCGGTCATGGCAACCGGCTTCCCGCGCGTCATCTTCGAGCCGGAGATCCAGCAGCTCAAAGCGGCGAACATCCCGATCATCGACGGCTTCGTCACGGATGACGCAGGCAACGGCCTAACGGCAGTCGTTGCCGGCGGTGGCGGAACGTTCGAGAACACCGGCAAGGCCTTCGCCGACTACGTCGCCGGCGTCGGCGGCACCTCGGTGAATGCAGTCTTCGTCGGTGGCAAGACGTTCCCCGGTCTCGATGCGGTGCAGAACGCCTTCGAGTCCGAACTGAAGCGCTTGTGCAGCACCTGCTCGGCGGCTGGGCTGAATATTCCGGCGACAGCCATCGGCAAGGACCTCCCCAGCGACGTGGTGGCGTACCTGACCAAGCACCCGGACGTGAACTATGTGGTAACCGGTGAGGGCTCGATGAACATCGGTCTTCCGCAGGCCTTCCAGTCGGCGCACCTCAACGTCAAGCTGGTCGGTCCCTACCCGAGCCAGACGACGATTCAGTACGTCGCCAACGGACAGATGGACGGTTTGATCTTCTTCCCGCAGGGCGATGCGATGTGGCAGATGATGGACTGCCTCGTTCGCTACGCGGCAAAGGTGCCCGTGGCGCCGTGCATGGCACCGGCACCCGCGTGGGCAGTCACGAAGTCGACCGCCGCAGAGTTGACCGGGCCGGGTCCGTACTTCCAGATTGCTGATTACGCTTCGCTCTACAAGAAGTTGTGGGGCGTCTCCTGAACTAGCAGAAGTTGACCACGTTGTCGCAGCGCACCCCGACCCACCCGGGGTGCGCTGCGGCCTAATGAGCGGAAGCGCCCGGTGAGATGCCACAACAAGCGCGTACGGACTCGGCGGCGAACAGCCTGCCTCAGCAGCGGACCGCAGGAAGCCGGCAACCAGCGATGAGTGCCGGAACAACATCCCCGACGCGCCAGCCTCAGATGCTCGGCTGGCTGAGGCAACTGTCCTTCGGAAACATCGGGGCCGTCTACGTCTGGGCTCTCATCATCATCGTGTTCTCGATCTGGGTCCCCGACCTGTTTCCGCGCCGGCTGACGGTCGAAGCAATCGCAGACAACTTCTCGATTTCCGGATTGGCCGCACTCGCGATCCTGCTCCCCATCGCGTCGGGCACGTTCGATGCATCCGTCGGCGGCACCATCAGTCTGAGTGGCGTCATCTGCGGCTGGTTGATGATCAACACCGGGCTGCCGACGACCGTCGTCGTGCTGCTGACCTTGCTCAGTGGTGTGGGTGTCGGCCTGTTCAACGCCTTCGCCGTAGTGGCCATGCGCATCCCGCCGCTGATCGCCACGCTTGCAACGTGGCTAATCGCTGACGCCCTAAGCGTCGCCGTGTCCGGCAACCAGACGATCACTGCACCGCGCATGTCCGGCAGCTTCAGCCAGCTTGCGCAGCATCAGATCTGGGGATTCACGATTCCGATTCTCTATGTGCTTTTCCTGATGCTTTTGCTAGGAGGGGTGCTGACCCAGACAGCCAGTGGCCGCTACGTATACGCCGTGGGTTTCGACCCTCAGGTCGCCAGGCTGGCAGGTGTTCGGGTCAAGCTGATCTCGACAGGTGCGCTCGTCTCGGCCGGCCTCATCGGCGCGTTCGCGGGCGTTGTGCTCGCGTCGCGCGTCGCGTCGGCGACACCGAACGGTGGCGACTCCTACTTGCTGCCCGCGTTTGCCGCCGCGTTCCTCGGGGCGACGCAGTTCCGCGCGAAGCGCTTCAATGCGACCGGCACGATCATTGCCGTCTTCATGCTGGGGACGGGCCAGTACGGTCTGCTGCTCGCGGGGGCGCCGCAGTGGACACCGAACGTGTTCCAGGGGCTGGCTCTAGTGGCAGCGATCGGACTCACGCAGATCCGTGACCCGAATCATGCGGTCGCGCGCAAGTGGCGGGCGGCGCGCACCAAGACCGCGATTTCCGACGCCGACGCGACCGACACCCCGGAGTCGCTGGCTGCCGACGACGCCGTTTCGACGTGAGCGAGGTCATATCGCCGGGTGACCTGCCGGCCGTTTCGTTCCGGCATCTCTCGAAGACGTTCCCCGGGCAGCGGGCCCTTGTCGATGTGAGCTTCGACGTGGCGCCGGCCGAGATCCACGCGTTGCTCGGTGAGAACGGGTCCGGTAAGTCCACACTCATCAAGATCCTGGCCGGGATCCACCACCCGGACGCAGGCGCCGAGATCCACGTGTTCGGTGAGCAGCTGCCGCTCGGATCGCCGCGCGACTCTCGTCGCCTGGGTCTGCAATTCGTCCACCAGGCACTCGGCATCATCGACGAGCTCACCGCGGTCGAGAACATCGCACTCGGGTTCGGCTACCGACGCCACCTGGGTCGGCTTATCGACTGGCGGGCGCAGCGGCGCAAGACAAGCCGGCTGCTGGACATGCTCTCGGTCGAGTTCGACATAGACGTCCCCGTCGGGCGCCTGCGAGCGGTGGACCGCAGCGCCGTGGCGATCGCCCGAGCGCTGGATGACGATGATGGCGCTTGCCGGGTGCTGGTGATGGACGAACCGACGGCCGCGCTTCCACCGACCGAGGTCGACAGCCTGTTCGCGCTGCTGCGCCGCGCTCAGGCGGCCGGCACCGCGATCATCTATGTCTCGCACCGGCTCAACGAGATCCTCGACCTTGCCGATCGCGCGACGATTCTCCGTGATGGTGCACTGCAGAAGACGGTGTCGATCGCTAGTACCAACCGAGCGGGTCTGGTCGACGCGATCGTCGGCCGAGCAGTGTCGGAGCGGTTGGCGGAAGCCCCGGCGGAACGCCAGACTACCGTCGAGTCGGATGTCGCGCTGCGCGTCGAGGAAATGAATACGAGGCGCCTGAAGAACGTGAGCTTCGTGGTGCGCACCGGTGAAGTCGTCGGCATCGCCGGTCTCACCGGGTCCGGGCGCGAGGAGCTCGCAGGCGCACTCGTCGGCGAGAACGGGAGTCAGGTCCGCATCACCACCGGTCGCGGGGCGGCGGTCAACCCGACTCCCCGACGCGCGAAGAAGATCGGGCTGGTCTTGGTGCTTCCCAACCGAGCCGCGGGCGCAGCCACGAAAGAGCTCACCATTCGCGAGAACCTGACGTTGCCGGCGCTGGAACGTTACGGCCGGTTCGGTCTCGTTCGTCGTGGTGCGGAGCTTCGCGACACCAACCGATGGATCTCAAGCCTCGACATCCGTCCTCGCGACCCGGAGCGCGCCTACGCGTTGCTCAGTGGCGGTAACCAGCAAAAGGTCGCGTTCGGCAAGTGGCTCAATCTCGATCCGCTCGTACTGGTCGCGGAGGATCCGACGAGCGGCGTCGACGTCGGCGCACGAGGCGCGATCTACGACCTCATTCGCGCGCAGGCCGCGAAGGGAATGTCGTTCGTCGTGGCTTCGTCCGATACCGAGGACCTCCTCGCCCTCTGCGACCGAATTCTCGTCCTGCGCGACGGCGAGCTCGTCGACGAGCTCGGGCCAGACCGGATGGACGAGATGCACTTGCTCACTTCGATCGTGGGAACCACCGAGCATCCCGCGCGTGCGGCCAGTCGTACGACGAGGGCGGAACCATCTCCGTGACGGCGGCCGGTCCCGAACCGACGCGGCTCGGCATGGTCATCTATCCGAGCCAGGAGGTTCCGGCTCTCGTGTCCTTTTACGCGACCGGCCTAGGCCTTCCGGTTGCATTCACGGACGGCGATCGGTTCACCGCTCTCCGAGCCGGTGACGGTTTGATCGCACTCGCTGCACCGGCTGAGTCGATCGCCGGTGCGTCGCCCGTCGCGGCATTTCTTGTCTCAGACCTTGACGCGACGATCGAGCGCCTGTGCTCGCTGGGAGCGAAGGTGATCCGTCCGGCCGAATCCGGACCGCATGAGCGTCGGGCAGCGTTGGAGGACCCGGCCGGGAACCCGTTCGTCGTCTATGTCCCTGTCGCCTCCCAGCCTGTTTCCTCGTAGCCCTCGCAAGTCGTGGACTACAGGCCCACTATGTGAGAACATCGGCGTGGGCCAGAAACACCAGTTGAAGCGCGATTCCGACGACACGTGCGGGACGCGGTTTATCCCTTGAAGGAGCCGCACATGGAACAGCCGATGCGCTTCGGGACCTTCATCGGGCCGTTGCACGATCCGGCGCACAACCCGACGTTGGCCATCCGTCGAGACCTTGAGCTGATCGAGTTTCTGGACGAGCTCGGATATGACGAGGCATGGATCGGCGAGCATCACAGCAACGGCTACGAGACGATTCCCGCGCCGGAAATCTTCATCGCCGCAGCTGCCGAACGGACGAAGCGGATCCGCTTGGGGACCGGCGTGGTGTCACTCCCATACCACCATCCGTTCATCGTCGCTGACCGTATGGTGCTGCTGGACCATCTCACTCGCGGCCGCATGATGTTCGGTGTTGGACCGGGCGCCTTCCCCTCGGACTCTCACATGATGGGCCTCGACTTCGCGCAGGCGCGACCGAAGATGGCGCAGGGACTGGACGCGATCTTGCGGCTGCTGCTGGACGACGAGCCGGTCACGATGCAGACCGAGTGGTTCACGCTCAACGAGGCGCGTCTCAATCTGCGGCCCTACAGCTACCCCTGCTTCGAAGTCGCCGTGGCCTCTGCGATCTCGCCGAGCGGTGCCAGCCTGGCCGGCAAGCATGGCGTGAGCCTGCTGTCGATGGCCGGAGCGACCGAAGCCGGATTCGAGAGCCTGCGCAATCTCTGGGGCATTGTCGAGGAACAGGCGACGAAGTACGACCAGGCCGTCGACCGCTCCAACTGGCGCGTCGTGGGCTTTTATCATCTGGCCGACACCGAGGAGCAGGCTCGCAAGGACGTCCGCTTCGGCCTGCAGGCATTGATGCGATTCTTCGCGGCGGGTATCCCTCTGTTCCCGGTGAACAAGGACGCGGACTTCTCCAAGCCCGACGAGATCATTGACTTGCTGAACGACACCGGCATCGCGGTCATCGGTACGCCTGACCGGATGGTCGAAACCATCCAGCGGTTCAAGGACCAGACGGGAGGGTTCGGCTGCTTCCTGGCGCAGCACCACGATCTCGCCAACCGGGAAGCGACCATGTATTCCTACGAGCTGATGATGCGCCACGTCGCGCCTGTGTTCCAAGGATCGACGAAGCGCGCGACCGGCAACATCGAATGGATCGAAGCACAAGGTGGCAAGTTCATCGACTACGCCACCAAGGCATGGGACGCGGCTCGTCAGCGCTACGAGGCAGAGCGCACTCCCAAATTCGTAGAGCTTCGCTAAGGAAACGGAAGGGCCAGTCACATGGACGTCAGGAACTTCGCCGGGCCGATCGGCGCGGAGGTCTCGTTCGACTATCACAACGGCTGGAGTGACGAGACCGTTCAGCAACTACGGGCCGCCTTCCGTGAGCGGCACCTGCTATTGCTGCGTGCGCCGGACCTAACGCCTGAAGAGCAGATTCTGGTCCTCGAATCGCTCGGCCTAGCTGTTGACGTCTGGACCGATGGCCACCGTTACGGATTCCTGTCCAACAACCTGAAGACGGCGCCGAACGACGGCCAGCACAATGCCTACCTCTATCACTCGGACTTGATGTGGAAGGAACAGCCCATCGCGGCGATCTCGTTGTATGCGATCGCGATCCCGGATGAGCCTTCGCCGACCCTCTTCGCTAGCGGTGTTGGTGCAGCAGCCTCCCTGCCCGCTGATCTCAAGGCCGAGTTCTCCGACTACGAGGGCCTCTTCCTCATCGACTTCACCGGTGGAGACAAGCGATACAGCGAGGAGACTGCGTCCGCGGAGGCTCCCCGCGCCAACCACCCACTGCTATACGAAGACCCTGTCAGCGGACAGACCTCGTTGATCGTTGATTCCTTGTTCATGGACAAGGTGGTCGGAAAGGACGAGGCTGAAGGAGAAGCGATCCGCGACCGGGCGCACCAATTCCTGTACGCACCGGACAACGTCTACCAGCACGACTGGGCGGTAGGAGACCTCGTCGTATGGAACAACGTCGCTCTCCAGCACTCTCGACCGAAGTTGCCCGAAAAGGGCGACCGCACCTTCCGGCGAGTGTCCGCGACGTACGACCATGCCACGACGGCTTGGGAGGCGTCCTTCCGGGACAACGTCGGAGCTGCTTCCTGACAATCGCGGAGTTTGAGGCGCGTGGGTGGGAGCATGAGTCGACTTCACTGACGTGTCTTGGGGGAGGGTCCAGTGACATTCGCACAGCCTGCGTCGCACGCTGATACCTCTGACGACCGGGAACGCGGATCTCAGGCGGTTCACCGGGTTCTGCGAATCCTTCGTTGCTGGACGGTCGAGGACGGCGCGTTGAGCCTCACTGAGATTGCCCAGCGGACACGGCTCACACTGCCCACGGCGCACCGCATGATCAAGGCGCTGCAGCGCGAGACGTTTCTTGTCCAGGACTCGGTCTCCGGGCGGTACGCGCTGGGTCCGACGGTGATGGACCTCGCCCGCGCACTGTTGCAGCGGGCTGACCAGGACGAACTGGCCGTCACGGCGATCCCGCACCTGGAGAGAATGCGAGCCATTACCGGCGAAACCGTGGGCTTGCACGTTCCCCTCGGTGATCTGCGGCTCTGTGTCGCCGAGCTTGTGAGCATGCAGCCGATTCGTACGGCAACGGGCGTCGGTCGCACGTTCCCGTTGCCCGCCGGTGCGTCCGGCAAGATTCTCGTCGCCTGGTCGGAGGAGCGTTTCCAGATATCCGCTAAGTCGACCGGCAGTTCCGAGGACGAGCGAAAGAAGCTGCTCAGCGAGCTTTACCAGATCCGCCGCCGCCGCTACGCGACGAGCTCAGGGGAGACGATTCCAGGCGCGGCCGCCCTGGCACTGCCGATCTTCGGGCCGAACGAAGATGTTCGTGCCGCGATCAACATCACCGGGCCTACGTCACGCTGGACCAAGCAGGTCATGTTGGGTCATCTCGCCGCTCTCACCGAGGAGACCGAGTCGATCTCTAGTCAGCTCGGTCACCGGACGCCCTGACATTTGGGCGGTCGGATGGCGCGGACTGATGTCGGGCTCAGTCGCGACCCGGATCTTCTCGAACCGGTCGTCGCACCCGCCAGGGACCGCGCTGCCGTCGTCATGGCCGCCAGCGGGGAAACGCTGACCTACCAGGCTCTCGAGTCGCGGTCCCGACGTCTGGCACGGCACTTGTACGACCTCGGCCTACGCCGAGGCGAGACGATCGCGATCTTGTGCGACAACCGCGTGGAGTTCCTCGAGATCGCGTGGGCGGCGCAGCGCTCGGGGCTGTACTACACGGCCATCAACTGGCACCTCCATCCGGACGAAGTGGCGTACATACTCGCCGACTCCGGCGCGCGGGTGCTTTTCGTGTCCACGGCGCTTCGGGAGACCCTCGACCGACTCGAAGGCCGGATTGCCGTCGTCCAGTCCGTCATCGTCGTCGGTGCCAGCGACGCATCGGCCGGTTACGAAAAGCTGCTTGCCTCGGTCGAGGACGGTCCGATCGACGAGCCGAGCGAGGGCTGCGAGCTCCTCTACTCCTCAGGTACGACCGGTCATCCGAAAGCGGTGAAGCGCCCGCTTCCGCCTGTCGGCGAGCTGGTGGCCAACCACGAGAGCGCGGCCGAGCTCTATCGCACGACGTACGGCGCCGGACCGGACTCGGTGTACCTGTCGCCGGCGCCGCTCTATCACTCAGCGCCGCTGATGAGCTGCCTGACGATTCACCGGCTCGGCGGCACGGTGGTTGTGATGGAGCGGTTCGATGCGGAGCAGATGCTGGCCACCATCGCTCGTTATGCGGTCACTCTCGGCCAGTTCGTCCCGACGATGTTCATCCGGGCCCTGAAGCTTCCGTCGGAAATCCGTGAGCGGTACGACCTCTCCAGCCTGCGATGCGTCATCCACGCTTCGGCCCCCTGCCCGGTCTGGACCAAGCGCGCGATGATCGACTGGTGGGGCCCCATCCTCCATGAGTACTACGGCGGCACCGAGGGCATGGGCACCACCCGCATCACGGCGCAGCAGTGGCTGGAGCATCCGGGATCCGTTGGACGACCTGCCGGATTTCGCATCCACATCCTTGACGACCAGGGCGTCGAGCTCGGTGCTGGACAACAAGGTGTCGTGTACTTCGAGAGCGATCGCAAATTCGAGTACCTGAATGACCCCGACAAGACGGCGTCCATCACGACCCCGCAGGGATGGCGGACGCTGGGCGATGTCGGCTACCTGGATGAGGACGGCTATCTCTTCCTGACCGACCGCGCGACGTTCATGATCATCTCTGGCGGTGTGAACATCTACCCGCAAGAGATCGAGAACGTGCTCGTTGCCCACCCGCGCGTACAGGACGCTGCGGTCTTCGGTGTCCCCAACGACGACATGGGCGAAGAGGTCAAGGCCATGGTCCAGCCGATCGCGGGTGCCGTCGGCGACGCCGGCTTCGCGGACGAGTTGCTGTCCTGGTGCGGCGAGCACCTGGCGAAATACAAGTGGCCACGGTCGTTCGAGTTCGTCGAACACCTGCCGCGTGATCCCAGCGGCAAGCTCCGTAAGCACGTCCTGCGCGACGCGTACCTCGCGTCCGTCGCCGGTGACTCGAAGGAGTGACGGCACATGACCGTCCATCTCGACTCGTTGATCTCGGTCGACGACTACGTCGTGGCTCTACGAGGGACGGCGCTTCAACACAACCGGACTGTCGGCAACTGCCGGGAAGCGCACAGAGGAGTTCAGTCTCGAATCGATCTCGTACGAGGAGATGCGACCGGGTTGTTACGACCCGATCGCGCGTGTCGCGGACATGGACCGGGCCGGCATCGCCGCGTCGTTGTGCTTCCCGTCGTTTCCGCGCTTCTGCGGTCAGACGTTCTACGAGGCGACAGATCGAGAGCTCGGTCTGCTTTGCGTCCGTGCGTACAACGACTGGATGCTCGACGAGTGGTGCGGATCAGCACCCGGGCGCCTCATCCCGCAGATCATCATCCCGTTGTGGGATCCGCAAGCAGCGGCGACTGAGATCGACCGGTGCGCGTCGCTGGGCGCTCGTGCGCTGACATTCTCGGAGAACCCGGCTCGGCTGGGCCTGCCCTCGATACACAGCAGGGACAGGTACTGGGATCCGGTGTTCGCTGCGGCCGCTGCCAACGAGGTCGTGCTGTGCACGCACATCGGCTCGTCGTCGCATGTGCCGTCGGTTTCCGACGACTCGCCATCCCTCGTCACCTTCGCCTGGTCGTTCGCAGCGATGTCCAGCGGCACGACGGTGGACTGGTGGTTCAGTAGCGTTTTCCAGCGCTTCGCGAACCTGAAGATCGCGCTGAGCCGAGGGCGGGATCGGCTGGATTCCGTATTTCCTGGAAAGAGCCGGACAAGTCGCAGACAAGCAGCGCTATTGGGCGGCGCAGGGAGACGACATTGCGGACATCACGACCGGGATCGTCTCCCACCGCGACAACGAGCTGGACTTCGACGCCTTCGATGTTCGGCAGGTCTTTCGCGACCACATCTACGGCTGCTTCATCGAGGACGCCGTCGGCATGAGCAACCTGGATGACATCGGTCCCGACAACGTCATGATCGAGGTCGACTACCCCCACTCGGACTCGACGTGGCCCAACAGCCTCGACATTGCCCGCCAGCAAGTCCGAGGGCTCGACGTCGATACGGCCTACAAGGTCCTGCGCGGAAACGCCGAACGGTTGTTCCGGTTCACGCCGACCGACCTTCCATTTGGCGAGAACACTTTCCAGAAGGCGGTAATTGCGGCAGACTGAAGATCATCCTCGAGCCGTAGCCGGCTGGCCTGTCGACAGGGGAGGGCGCCATGGCCCGGACGGTCTTCACCAACGTGAACCTGCTGGACGGGGACAACCCGGCCCAGCCCGGCATGACGGTCGCCATCGACGGCAATCGGGTCGAGCAGGTGAGCGTCCGGCCGGTGGACCCCTTGCCTGGTGACACGGTCTACGACCTCGCTGGAAACAGCATGTTGCCCGGACTTGGAACTGGTCACGTGCACGCCGAGTTCCATCACATGGACCTCGGTCTGCTGGAGCAGGTCTATGGAGGAGCGGAACGCCCCGCCGGCGTGTTGATGGCGGTCGCGATCAACACGGCGCGCAACCTGCTCGAGTCGGGATACACGATGGCGGTCAGCGCTGCGTGCAGCAACGACATCGACGTATGTCTCAAGATAGGTATGGAGGAGGGGCTGTTCCCAGGTCCGCGCTTGCTCGCCTGCAGCCCACATATCGAGACGACCGGCAACGAACGACCCCATTGGTGGTACGACTCCCGCAACACCGGAATGCAAGTGTTCGCGGACGGGCCGGAAGAGATGCGCAAGGTCGTTCGTACGCAGATCCGTCGCGGCGCCGACTGGATCAAGATCCTGCCCACCGGCGGTCACGGAATCACCGACCCGCGCAACCGGAAGATCAGCCACGACGAAATTCTTGCGGTGGTACAGACAGCACATGAGATGGGCAAACGCGTACGTGCGCACGCAGCATGGCGTGAGCTCATCGACGAGTGCGTGGAAGCCGGAGTGGACCTTATCGATCACGGTGACGAGGTCGACGAAGAGATCATCGAGAAGATGCTGTCGCGAGGCACCTTCTGGGTTCCGAGTATGCGAATCCTCGACCTGGCTCTCGGCATCTCGACCGGCGCGGTGGCTGAGGGCGGACTCGACGAGTCGATGAAAACCGGCGTCCAGCAGGAGTGGAACCAGCTCGCGGCGATGGTGCCGATTGCCAACGAAGCCGGTGTGCGAATTCTGACGGGTGATGACTACGGCGTGCCGTTTGCTCAGCACACGCCAGGCGTGTACTCGACGGAGCTATCCACATACGTCGACCACGTCGGGATCAAGCCACTCGACACGCTGCGGTGGGCGACCCGCAACATGGCGGCACTCATGCAGATGGAGGGCGAGCTGGGCACGGTTGCTCCCGGCGCGCTCGCCGACCTCATCGTCGTACGCGGAGATCCGAGCAGCGAGATATCGCTGCTCGGAGATCCGACGACTAACGTCCTCGCAGTGATGAAGGGCGGGGAGTTCTTCAAGAACAAACTGTGAGGATCTACGAGTCGGGCTGCCCGCTGCGCGACGCGATGCCTACGAGCTTGCCGAATGCCTGGTCCTGCACGCGGTCCGGCAGCAGGCCGAGCACGTACAGCGGCTTTGCGCCACGGCCGACGTGGTACCTCGGCCGCGGATGACCCCGCTGCAGGATCTTGGCGACGAGCTCTGACACCCGACGCGGCGCGGCGGCGCGTGGCGGCGTCGATGGTCGGGGCTTGGCGAAGAACATCTGCCCGAGGGCGTACTGCGCCTTGTACGGTGTGTCCGTCGGGATGCCTTCGGGTTTCGCCTTCGCCAGGAACTCGGTCTGGATCTCCGCGGCTTGGATGAGCGAAACGCGCACGCCGAGAGGCCGGACCTCTCTGCGCAACGCGTCGATCCAACCTTCGAGGGCGCACTTGGAGGCGGCGTACCCTGCGTTGAAGGGAATGACGGCGTGGGCAATCATCGCCGAGTTGACGATGACTGTCCCGCGGCTCCGCCGCAGAATGGGCAGGAATGCCTGGATGACGCGTACCGCGCCGAAGAAGTTGACATCCATCAGCCGGCGTTGCGTATCCAGCGAACAGCCTTCACACGAGAGGTCGCCTTCGTATGCGCCCATTCCCGCGTTACTGAATAGACCGACCAGGCGACCGCCCTGGTGCAGCCTTGCTGTTACCGCGCCGACGGCGGCTTCCACCCCCTCGGCACTTGTGACGTCGAAAACCAGCGGATGCAGTCGCTCTGGGTACCGCGCGGCCGCGGTGAGCGAAACGCCATCCTCCGCACGTCGAACGTTCGCGAAGACCGTGTAACCGAGGCCGTTCAGGTGGAGCGCCGCGTCCCGGCCGATACCTGAGGAGCTGCCGGTGACGAGCACGGCCTGGGATCGATCAGGCGGATGCATCCGGCTCACTCGCAGACTTTATCGCGGACCTATCACTAAGGGAAAGAACATTCCATATAGTGGCGGCGGATTCGGCCATGGCGCTCGCGGAGCCTCAAGGTGTCCGGCGGTGGAGAATGCTCGCCACGTTCAAGTCACTTCAGGCTTGGTTGACGAGCGGTCTGGTCTACCGCGACGGAAGGGCGTGGCACGGGTCCGCCTGGTGGCCGAGGGGGGTTCGCTGGGACAGGCGTTCTGGTCGTCCGAGGTGGTAGCCCTGCCCGTACGGCACGTGGAGCCTACGCAATGTATGGAGTTCCTCGTCCGTCTCGATGCCTTCCGCGGTGATGGTCGCGCCGATTTTGTCACCGAACAGGACGAGCGCAGAGGCGAGTGACTGTCGGGCAGGGTCGGTGTCGATGCTCCGGATGAGTTCGATGTCGAGTTTGATGATGTCGGGGCTGAGTCGCAGGATGTGTTGCAGGCTCGCGTAACCGGAGCCGGCGTCATCTACGGCGACGCGCATGCCCGCGTTCCGAAGTTCCGTGAAGGCTGCAAGTAGACGGTCGTACTGGTCGACTGGCGCGTGCTCGGTGAGTTCGAGCACGATCCGTGTCGCCTGGGGTCGCATGATTTCGGTCAGTCGTGGATCGAGTGCGGTCCGCGGGGACACGTTCACCGAAAGGTAAGTGTCGGCGGGAAGCTCGTCGAGATGAGCGACAGCGGCGCTCACGGCAAAAAGCTCGAGGTCGGTCCCCAGTCCAACAGCCGCGGCTTCGGCGAACCACTCATCGGGCCGACGCTGCGGCTGCGCTGTGAATCTAGCCAGCGCCTCCATGCCCACGACGCGAGAAGTCAGCAGGTCGACGATGGGCTGAAAGACCATCGTGACGGCATGGTCATCGAGAACCCGCCGCACGCGGGCGCGGCGATCTTCATGTTCTCGGGCGAGTCGACGTTCACGCTCGACCGTCTTGGCGAGCTGCGCTTCGAGTTCAGCGTTGTGCCGCTGGAGGGCGAGATGCAGCGTCCGGGTCGCCAGCAGATTCTTCACCCGGAGCAGCACCTCGGTTTGCTCGAACGGCTTGGTGACGAAGTCCTTTGCACCGGCGGCGAGCGCGCGCTGCTTCGCGTCAAGGGTCGCGTCGGCGGTCAGCACCAGGACAGGGATGAAGGACCCCTTGGGGATGACGATTGCCAGCTGTTCGAGCACGGCCACACCGTCAAGGTGTGGCATGTGCAGGTCAAGCAGGATGAGGTCGGGCTCGATCGCCTGATACCGGCCGACGGTTTCACGCGGGTCCGTGATCCCGATGACCCGTCCGATGCCGATGCGCTTGAGCAGGCGCTCGAGCAGGAGGACGTTGTTCGCGTTGTCGTCGACGACGAGAACCACCGCATCAGCGAACGCGCCATCGGCAGGATCGGGCAACGTCGATGCGGTCACGGTTCCTAATCGGCCATCCGGGCCGGCCGCTATAGCGCATTTAGAGTGATTTTTCCTCATGTAGCACCGCTCCAGTGCCGATAGTCGGTACGGGAACCTCCGTGTGACAGGGGCAGATGCTGTGATGAAAACTGGGCGTGGTCCGCTTCGTCTGCTGTCCGTTGTGGTGCTGATTGCCGTAGCCGGCATGAGCGTCGCTCTCGCGTTGGTTGTTCGGTCCGTCGTACACGACCAGCAGCGGCGTCTCCTACACGAGCGCACGGCCGAGGCCGGCATCCTGGTCGGCAGCCTGTTCAACAACCTGTCGACAACCCTGCCTGTTCTGGCCGCAACGACGCACCCGCGAGTTGGCTCGACTCAGGAGTTCACCGCCGA
>Ga0070679_100000181_pt1 | contig 50834 bp, 48 predicted proteins | sample KBSC63BmetaG_FD_65652 | JGI IMG/M metagenome (GOLD analysis project Ga0070679, IMG submission 65652) | Corn rhizosphere microbial communities from Kellogg Biological Station, Michigan, USA - KBS C6-3B metaG | ecosystem: Host-associated > Plants > Roots > Rhizosphere | place: USA: Michigan... | reverse complement strand
TGGCTGAGACCTTCCAGCTCGCGCATCACGATCGCCGCTCGCTGCGCCTCGGGCAGCGATTGCAGCCGCCGCATCAGGTCGGCCAGCTCTTCTCGGCGCTCCAGTTCCTCCGCCGGGCTGGCCCCGCTCGCGATCACCTCGGCCAGCGCTTCGACCGAGGGCGGGCTGTCGCGCAGGTCGTTGAGCGCGGTGTTGCGGACGATGCGAAAGAGCCAGGGCCGCAGCTCGATCTCGCTTCCGTCGCGGCGCAGCGCCAGCAGTGCCTTGGAGAAGGCATCCTGGGCGACGTCCTCGGCCCGGCCGCCGACGATCGCCGCCGCGTAGCGGGTCAGCGGCCTGCCGTAGCGGCGGACGATCTCCTCGAAGGCGTTCTCATAACCCTCGCGCACGAGCGTCACCAGGCGGCGATCCGGCTGCGTGCGCAGGGCGGGGCCAATGACGAAGCGAGCGACGAATCCCTCGGCTGGTGGCGGCATCTGTGGTTCGATGGTCCCTTCGGCTTACTGATATGACAGCGGCCCGGTTCAACTCGCTGACTTCCTCTTTATTCGCGCATATCGCGAAAAAGCAGGAAGTCAGCGTCTGGCGCTTACTCGCTCAACACATGATCGAAACGAAAATCACGCGACCGATGGGGTGCGGACGTGGATAAGGGTCTGGCCGTCCTGCTGACGGCGCTCGCCGGTGGACTGATTGCCCTGCAGGCGCCGATCAACGCCGGCCTGGGCCGCTCGGCGGGAAGCCTGCCCGCTGCCCTCGTCTCCTTCGCGATCGGTACGGTCGCGCTCGCCGCGATCGTCGTCCTCAGCGGCAAGGCGGGAGGTTTGAGCTCGAGCTTCGACGTCAGCTGGTACTACCTGCTCGGCGGCTTCCTCGGCGCGATTTACGTCACCAACGCGCTGATCGCGGTCTCGGTAGTCGGGGCGGGAGGAGTAGCGGCGGCGACGATCACAGGCCAGCTCACGGCCTCGGTCGCGATCGACCGGCTTGGCCTATTCGGCCTCGACCAGGTCCCGCTCACCCCGGAGCGCGTCGCCGGCGTCGTCCTGCTGTTGGCCGGGACCGTTCTGATCGTCCGCTGAGCCGAGCGCGAACTCCGGCGGTGCGATCTGCAGGTAGTGGCGGAATGACCAGTCGATGAAGCGCCTGTTGCCGAACAGGCGAACCAGCGGCCCGAGCAGGCGCGGCGGGATCTTCGGCACCAGCCGCTGCACGCGCAGCATCCAGCGAAACTTCCACTCGTGCGAGTCGTTGAACTCGGCGTAGCGCGCCGCGGCCGCCGCGCGATCCTGCCAGCCCTCGACGACTCCGCGCAACTCGCGGCCGAGGGCGATGCCGAAGTAGAGCGCGGTGCGGATGCCCTCGGCGCTGAGCGGCAGGCAGTGCCCGGCCGAGTCTCCGGCGAAGAAGATGCCGCCCTCGGTGCCTTTGCGCAGCTTGTGGGGAATCCAATTCCCCTGATAGCGAACCCGCTCGGCGTCGAGATCCTCGGCCAGCAGCTCGGTCGTCTTGCGAACGTGGAAGCGCGGGTCAAAGGAGCCGACGCCGATGCGCAGCTCGTCGCGGGCGGGAAAGCTCCAGCCGTAGCCGGCCGGCACGTAGCGGCGGTCGATCCAGATCTCCAGGTCCTCGCCGCTACCCCCGGGGTGAACCTCGAGGCCCCGCGAGAGCGGTGCGTCGGGTGGCTGGTAGCCGTCGCCGTTTGCCAGCATGCGGCGCCAGCCCAGCGCGTCGACGACGAGCGGGGCGGAGATCGTCCCTCGGTCGGTTTCGATCGCGATCGCGCCGTCGCCGTTCGCCGCCGGCGCCCGGCCGTTGACCTTGGCGGTCTCGAAGCGCGCGTCGCAGTCGCGCCAGAGCAGGGCGCAGAGTTCGCGATAGTCGAAGGTGGAGAAGGTGAAGGGGAGGCGGTAGCGCGAATCGCCGTGGGGGGTGTGCATCAGCAGCGAGTCAAAGCGCTGGCGCTCGGCGTCCATCAGGCCCAGCGCTTCCATCCACATGGTCGGGATGCCGCAGGCCGAGGTCTGGCGCTCGCCGATCTCGTAACGATCGATGACCAGCACGTCGGCCCCGGACCCGGCCAGCTCGCGGGCAACGGCGAGGCCGGCAAAGCTCGCCCCACAGATCAATACGTCGTGACTGCCGTCCAGTGGAGTTCGCTCCACGCCACGCTTGGTTGCTCGTACTGGCATGTGGCCGAGGGTATCGGAGGTTGTCCGAGGTTTTCCCCACCGCCCCCGGACGCGGGGGGCCCGCCGCGAGGCCTCCGGTCATGGTGAGCGCGGGCGGGCCGTGAGCAGAGGAGGCGGTGGCTATTTCTGCAATCATGCGCCGCTGTGTCCGTGACCGATACGACCTTGACCCCTGCTGCTGACGCTCCCACCGGCTCGCCGGTTGAGGGCTCGGGCGGCTTGCTGCTCGAAATCGACGGCAAGATCGTCCCCAACTACGCGGCGACGATGGTCTCCTTCGAGGAGGGCGACGTCGTCAAGGGCAAGGTCGTGCGAATCGACAAGGACGAGGTCCTGGTCGACATCGGCTACAAGTCGGAGGGAGTCATCCCCTCGCACGAGTTGTCGATCCGCAAGTCGGTCAACCCGGCTGATGAGGTCGAGCAGGGAGAGGAGGTCGACGCCCTCGTCCTGACCAAGGAAGATGCCGACGGTCGGCTCGTGCTCTCCAAGAAGCGCGCCCGCTTCGAGAAGGCCTGGCGCCGCATCGAGGCCGCCGCCGAGTCGGGCGAACCGGTCGAGGGCAACGTGATCGAGGTCGTCAAGGGCGGCCTCATCCTCGACCTTGGGGTGCGCGGCTTCCTGCCGGCCTCGCTCGTCGATATCCGCCGCGTCCACAACCTCGACGAGTTCATGAGCCAGACGCTCGAGTGCAAAGTGATCGAGCTCAACCGCAGCCGCAACAACGTGGTGCTCTCGCGGCGCGCCGTGCTCGAGGAAGAGCGCAAGGAGGTGCGCGAGCAGATCCTCGGCCGCCTCGAGCCCGGCCAGGTCGTCGAGGGCAAGATCTCCAACATCGTCGACTTCGGCGCCTTCGTCGACCTCGACGGCATCGACGGCCTGATCCACATCTCCGAGCTTTCCTGGAGCCACGTCAACCATCCGTCTGAGGTGGTGGCGATCGGCGACACCGTGCGGATCAAGGTGCTCGACATCGACCGCGACCGCCAGCGCATCTCACTGGGCCTGAAGCAGACCCAAGAGGACCCCTGGCAGCGCGTGATCAGCGCTCACCGCCCCGGCGACGTGCTCGGCGGCACGGTGACCAAGGTCGTTGCCTTTGGTGCCTTCGTCGAGATCCTCCCCGGCGTCGAGGGCCTCGTCCATATCTCCGAGCTCGCCGATCATCACGTCGAGAGCCCCAGCGAGGTTGTTGAGCCGGGCGCCACGCTCGACGTCAAGATCCTCGAGATCGACGAGGAGCGCAGGCGGCTCTCGCTGAGCATCAAGCAGGTCGAGGAGCAGAAGATGCCGATGGGCGATCTTGGGGCGCAGATTCAGGAAGCGTCGGAGGAAGCAACTGGCGAAGGACCAGGCGGCTCGGCCGCGGGTCCTGTCGCGGCAGAGGACTCCTCGTCCTCGCAAGCTGCGGGCGAGGAGCCCACCGCCGCGTCACCCGCGGAGGAGGCGCCTGCGCCGACCGCCGAGGAGCCCGCGGCCGGAGCTGAGCCCGCCGAGGAGGCCCCGGCTGCTGAGGTCGAGGAGCCCGCTGCCGAAGGGGCATCTGCTGAGGAGCAGGTGGCTGACGAGGCACCGGCTGAGGTGGCTGAAGAGCCGGTTGCCGAGGCGCCTGAGGAAGGCGGCGAGGAGCAGGAGGGGGAATCGGTGCAGGAGAGACCGGATTCGCCCGATGACACCGATGAGGCGGCTGGTGAGTCCAGCGAAGCCGAGTCGCCTGCTGAGGAACCCTCCGAGTCTTAGCTCGTCGTGCCGCTGACTATCGGCTTGACCGGTGGGATTGCGGCTGGGAAGTCAGAGGCTCTCGCTGCCTTCGGGCGGCTTGGGGCGGCGACCATCTCGAGCGACGCAGTGGTCCACGAGTTGCTCGATTCCCAACCGTTGCTGGGTCGCCTGGTCGAGCGCTGGGGACCCGGCGTGGCGCCCGAGGGAAAGGTCGATCGCAGCAAGATCGGCGAAGTCGTGTTTGCGGATCCGGAGCAGCTGAAATGGCTGGAGGCACAGATCCACCCCTTGGTCGGCGAGCGGATCGGCAGCTGGCTCGCTTCGCTGGAGGAGGAGGAGGTTGAGATTGCCGTCGTCGAGGTGCCACTGCTCTTTGAGTCCGAGATGGAGCCAATCTTTGACACCACCGTTGCCGTCGTCACCCCCGACGAGGTTCGCCGAGCCCGCGCCGAGGCGCGCGGTCACGCGCTGGTTGGCGAGCGCGATGCGCGCCAGCTGGCCCAGGAGGAAAAGGCGGCCCGCGCCGAGCACGTGATTGAGAACGACGGCACGCTTGAGCAGCTCGAGCAGCGGCTATCCGCTCTCATCGCGAAGCTGGCCGGATGAGCAGAGCGCGAAATCGCCCCGTTACGAAACGGAGAAGGCGCCGTCTGGCGATTGGCGCGGGGGTGGTTTGCGCCGGTATCGTCGCCGGCGTGCTGCTGGCGCGGGGGACGATCGACAGGGCGATCCAGGAGTTGACGCTGCCGCTCAAACACGAGGACGTGATCCGCCAGCAGGCGCGTGAAAAGAACGTCGACGCCGCCCTGATCGCCGCCGTCATCTATTCCGAGTCGAAGTTCAGCGACCGCACGTCGAGCGCCGGCGCGCGTGGTCTGATGCAGATCACACCGGAAGCCGCCGGCGAAATCGAGCGACACAGCGGCGGCACCACCTTCAATCTGAAGGACTTGAGCGATCCCGAAATCAACATCCGCTACGGGACCTACCTGCTGCGGGAACTGCTCGATCGCTACGACGGCGACGTGGTCGCCGCGCTTGCCGCCTACAACGCCGGGCCCGCCAATGTCGACAAGTGGGGCGGCAGTGATCTGAGTATTGAGGGGATCCCCTTTCCCGAAACCCGCGCCTACGTCGAAGAGGTGCTCGACAAGCAGCGCGCCTATCGCGACAAGTACCCACGGGAGCTGGGCTACTGAGCCCCGAGGCCCCCCGACCCCGCGTCGCGGCGCTGGCGCTCGCCGTCGGCCTCGTCCTGGCTGATTCCTCGATCGTCGTTCTCGCCCTGCCGGAGATCTACCGCCAGCTCGATACGAGCGTTGCCGGCGTCAGCTGGGTTCTCGTCTCCTTCAACCTGGTGATGGCCCTCGCCGCCGTGCCGGCCGCGCACCTGGCACGTCGTGTCGGTCCCGGTCGCGCCGCCGCGGTCGGGCTGGCGATTTTCGCCGGAGCCGGGCTTGCCTGCGCCGTTTCGGACCAGCTCAGCACGCTGATCGCGGCACGCTGCGTGCAGGCAATCGGCGGCGCCCTGGCGGTGACCGCCGTGCTGGAGCTGCTTCCGGCCACGGTCGGTTCGGAGCGCCGCGCCGCGGCGCTGTGGGCGGCGGCGGGGGCGACCGGGGCGGCCTTGGGACCGGCGGTCGGCGGCCTGCTCACCGAGCTGGTTTCGTGGCAGTCGATCTTCCTGATCCAGGTGCCGATAGCAATCGCCGCTGCGGTGCCAATCCTGGCCGTCGCCCGGCACGAGGCCGCCACCGGGGTGCTCTCGAGCGAGCTACGCCGGACCGGCAGGCCGCATTTCCTCGCCAATCTGGCTTTGGCCCTGGTCTCGGCGGCAATCGCCGGCGCTCTATTCCTGCTCGTTCTGCTCCTGATCGAAGGCTGGCGCTTGAGCCCGATCGGCGCCGCGATCGTGGTCAGCGTGATGCCGCTGGCGGCACTGCTCGGCAGCCGCCTCGACCGCCTCGTGCCGAGCGCCCGGGCGCGCGCTGCCAGCGGAGCGATCCTCGTCTCCGGCGGGCTTGGCGGGCTGGCGCTGCTGCCAAAGGCGGAGGTTGCACTCACCGTGCCGCCGCAGGTGATGATCGGGATCGGGCTCGCCCTGGTGCTTTCGGCGCTGACCGAGACCGCGCTTGGCGGGCGGGCGCCGCAGGCAATCCACGGGGGCTGGACGATCTCCGCCCGCCACGCCGGCGTCGTCATCGGAATTCTCGCGGTTACGCCGATCTTCACCCACGACATCGCCCAGCAGCGCCACGACGCGATCGACGCCGGCACGGCGGTGATCCTCGACTCGAAGGTGCCGCCGCTGCTCAAGCTCGATCTGGCGCAGAAAATCGAGAGTCGCTTGGAAGCCGAGAAGGGCAAGGTGCCGACGATCGGCCCGGCCTTTGAACCGCTTCCCAGCGATCCAGAAGAACACGATCAGGTGGTCGAGCTGCGCGAAGAACTGCAGGACCAACTTAATCGCGGCGCAACCCATGCCTTCAGCCCGTCCTTCGGCCTTGCCGCCCTGATCGGGCTGCTTTCGCTGATTCCGATCGGGCTGGCGCGGAGGGTGGAGTTGTGAACGCCGAACGGCGCTCCCTGTTCCTGGTCGGCGGCGCGATCGTCTCCGCCGTGCTGCTTGTTGGTATTTACCTGGCCGCCGGTGGGGCTTCCTACACACCGGAGAAGACCCAGAACCCGTGCAAGCACCGCGCCTGGCGCAACCCGGAAGGCCTGCAGCAGATCGCCGAGCAGTTCACCCTCTCGGCCCTCGACGGCGCCGCCTGTCAGCTCGGGGTCAGCCGCGAGACCCTGGCCCGGGCCCTGGCCACGCCCGAGTCGCGTGAACGCTTCAAAGAGCGTTACAACATCAGCGACGCGAAGCTGGCGAAGGCGGTAAGGGCCGGCTTGCTGCGCGCCGTCGACGACGCCGAAGAAGCCGGTGCCCTGAGCCCGTTTCTGGCGGGACCACTGCGCGAAACGCTGAGGAGCATTCCGCTCGACCAGGCGATCGAACTGATCAACAACGCCGAATCCCTGCTCAATAACGTCGAAGGCTTTCTCGGCCCCGCTCAGGAACTACTGGAAGGCTTTCTTCCCTAGGGAGCTTTGCCTGAGGTCGATCCCGGCAGGGGTGGAGCGTCTTGCACTTTTTCGTCTTGAGCCCGGAGGCGTCAGCCCACCGACGATCCACCGAAAAAGTTAAGCGAAACCCCTGCCGGGATCGACCCCGTAGCGCTACTTCTTGATCTGGAATTTGCTCTTGCCGGGCAGCCAGATGACGCCTTCGCAGAGCTGTTCGGGGCTGGTGTCGAGGGAGCCGGCCAGCTTGACGATGGTGCCCAGCCGGGGCTCTCGGCCGCCGCGCTCGAGCAGGGAGATCTCGGTGCGATGCAGGTCACAGCGGAAGCCAAGCTCCTCCTGTGAGATCCCCTTCTTCTTGCGCGCTTTACGCAGATTAATTGCGAAACGTTCGCGTGGTTTCATTTACCAGCGATTCTCTGTCTGCGAAGACAGAAGGGCTACAGCCAAAAACATTCGCAGGTAAAACCCGCACGTTTATGTGCGATCAGTCGCGAGTTGCGCGCCAGACCCAAACCATCGCCAGCGGCTGCAGCGGCAGGCGCGCCCAGAGCGTCCACCGGGGGATCCTCTTGGCGTTGAGCCCGCGCACCTGCTCGGGGTTGATCGCCATGTGCACGTTGGCGGGAAAGACCGCGACGAGCAGGGCCAGCAGCCACCAACGGGCGAAACGCCGCGTCGAGGGCGCCAGCACGGCCGCACCACCGGCGATCTCGGCGATGCCGCTGACCACGACCGCCTCCCGGTGACGCGGCAGCGAGGGTGGCATGATCGCTTCGTAGCTGCGCGGGATGACGAAGTGCATCGTCCCGGCAAAGGCGAAGAAACCAGCGAGGGCCTTTTGCGATCGGCGCATCGGCGGGGCAGTGTAGTGCGCTCGCTATGGTCAGCGCGTGCCCGAGTTCGAGCTCAACCCCGCGTATACGCCGACCGCCGATCAGCCGAAGGCGATCGCCGGCCTGGCCGAGGGCCTGGCGGCGGGGGACAGCTTCCAGACCCTGCTCGGCGCGACCGGCACCGGCAAGACCTTCACGATGGCGGCGACGATCGCCGCGGTGCAGCGACCGTCCCTGGTGATCGCTCACAACAAGACGCTGGCGGCGCAGCTCTGCAACGAGTTTCGCGAGTTCTTCCCCGAGAACTCGGTCGAGTACTTCGTCTCCTATTACGACTACTACCAACCCGAGGCATACGTCCCGGCCCAGGACCTCTACATCGAGAAGGACTCCTCGATCAACGATGAGATCGACCGCTTGCGCCACGCCGCGACCGCGGCGCTCTTCGCCCGCCGTGACGTGATCATCGTCGCCTCGGTCTCCTGCATCTACGGGATCGGCTCGCCCCAGGTCTACAACGAAAAAATGCAGCTCTTCAAAGTCGGCGATGAGATCGATCGCGACGAGGTGCTGCGCAAGCTGGTCAAGATGCAGTACCAGCGCAACGACTCGGTGCTCGGCCGCGGTGCCTTTCGGGTGCGCGGCGAGGTGCTGGAGATCATGCCCTCCTACGCCGAGTCGGCCTACCGGATCGCCCTCTTCGGCGACGAGATCGAGGGCATCCAGCACTTCGACCCGCTGACCGGCGAGATCCTCGACACGATCGACCACGTCTCGGTCTGGCCCGCGTCGCATTACGTGACTCGTGACGAGACGCTGGAGCGGGCGGTCGATGAAATCCGCAACGAACTGAACTCGCGCACCGCCGAGCTTGAGGCCGAGGGCAAGCAACTCGAGGCGCACCGGCTGCGCCAGCGCACCGCTTACGACATCGAGATGCTGAAAGAGATCGGCTTCACCTCGGGCATCGAGAACTACTCGCGCATCCTCGACGGCCGCCCGCCGGGCAGCCCCCCGCATACCCTGATCGACTACTTCCCCGACGATTTCGTCGTCTTCGTCGACGAGTCCCATCAGACGGTGCCGCAAATCGGCGGTATGTACGAGGGGGACCGCTCGCGCAAGCAGACGCTGATCGACTACGGCTTCCGCCTGCCCTCGGCGATCGACAACCGGCCGCTCAAGTTCGACGAGTTCCTCGAAAGGGTGCCGCAGCTGGTCATGGTCTCGGCGACTCCCGGGCCCTTCGAGCGGGCCGAATCGACGCGCACGGTCGAGCAGATCGTGCGTCCCACCGGGATCATCGATCCGGAGATCGAGGTGCGCGAAACGCGCAACCAGATCGATGACCTGATGAACGAGATCAGGGGGATCGCCGAGTCCGGCGACCGCGTCTTGGTCACCACGCTGACCAAGAAGATGGCCGAGGACCTGACCAACTACCTGCTCGAGTACGGGATCAAGGTTCGCTACCTGCACTCCGAGATCGACACCCTGGAACGGATCCAGATCGTCCGCGACCTGCGCCTCGGCGAGTACGACGTGCTGGTTGGCGTCAACCTGCTGCGCGAGGGGCTCGACCTGCCCGAGGTCTCCCTGGTGGCGATCCTCGACGCCGACAAGGAGGGTTTCCTGCGCGGCGAGACGAGTCTCGTGCAGACGATTGGCCGAGCGGCGCGAAACGTCAACGGGCGGGTGCTGATGTACGCCGACAAGGAGACCGACGCGATGCGGGCGGCGATGCGCGAGACCGACCGCCGCCGGGCGATCCAGCTCGCCTACAACGAGGAGCACGGGATCACCCCCGCGACCGTGCGCAAGGGCATCTCTGAGATGAGCGAGTTCCTTGCGATGGAGGACCGCGCGCCACGCAAGCGCCGCGGCAAGAAGGCCGGCGAGTTCGCCGACCCGGATGAGCTCGAGCGCACGATCGTCACGCTCGAGGAGGAGATGCTGGCCGCCGCGGACGACCTGCGTTTCGAGGAGGCGGCGCGACTCCGCGACGAGCTCAGGGAGCTGCGCCGCGACCTCGACGGGATGCGCGCGGGGGCCTGACCGCCCCCGCTGGGGCCTGGCTTAGGCCAAGACCTTCGCTGCCTTGGCGCTGTCGGCGTAGAACTCGCCACGCACGATCTTGCCGTCGGCGAACTTCATCAGGTGGGCGAAGGGCGCCTCGAAGCTGTCGCCGTCGTGGGCGGCTCGCTGCGTTCCCTTCACTATCACCCACTCCCCGGCATCAATGAACTCCTCCGGCTCGACGCTGAACGACGACCAGTAGTTGGGGATCTCGGTGAAGTTCCCCAGGATCGCGTCCCGACCTTTGGTTTCGCCGCCAAGCGGCAACTCATCGGAGGTGAGCCAGGTGCTGTCCTCTGACAGCATCTCCCTCAGGGCTTCCAGGTCGCCACGGCTGAAGGCCTCATAGCTGGACCGGGCGGCATCGACGTTGGACATCTTTTCCTCCTCGTTTGCTGGCCCCGCCTTGATCCGAAGCTAGTCCCGCTCTCCTCGATACGCAAGAAGGCTTAACCAAGCGGTGGCTGGGGCCTCGCCGTCCCGGCCAAATATTCTCCAGCGCATGGCCGTAGACGTCAGCGAGGCGACTTTCGAGAGCGAGGTGATCGAGCGTTCGCGCACCTTGCCGGTGGTCGTCGATTTCTGGGCCGAGTGGTGCGGTCCCTGCCGGACATTGACTCCGGCCCTGGAGGCGGCCGAGGCCGCTCGCGAGGGAAAGGTGGTGCTGGCCAAGATCGACGTCGACGCCAATCAGGCGCTGGCCGCGCGCTTCGGGGTGCAGGGAATCCCGGCGGTGAAGGCGTTTCGCGACGGTGCGGTAGTCAACGAGTTCGTCGGCGCGGTGCCCAGGGCCAAGGTCGATGAGCTCTTCGACTCGCTCGTCCCTTCTCGCGCCGACGAGTTGCTGGCGGCCGGCGACGAGCTTTCCCTGCGCGAGGCAAGTGAACTGGAGCCTCGCCGCGCCGATATCGCTGTCGCCCTCGCCCGCAAGCGACTCGAGCGCGGGGCGGAGGACGACGCCCTGGCCGCGGTGGAGGGCCACGAGGGCGATTTCGCCGCCGAGGGAATCGCCGCTCGCATTCGGCTGGCCAAGGATGGTGTGGGCACCGCGGCCTTCGAGGCGCTCGATCGCGGCGACCGTGCATCGGCGCTCGACGCGCTCCTCGGAGTTCTGGATGCATCGACGAACGGCCTCGGCGGCGACGAGGCCGAGGACCTCCGCGAGCAGATCCGCCGCGCCGCCATCGGCATCCTCAGTGAGCTCGACCCCGGCGACCCCGCCGCGATCCGCTATCGCCGCCGCCTAGCCACAGCGCTCTACTAGCGCCCACAGCCCTCGAGGCTGACTTCCTGGTTCGTCGCGGTATGCGCGAATAAAGAGGAAGTCAGTCGGGAGAAAGCCCCAGTTGTTGCCTTCGCTGCGCGAGTAGGCGGCGAAGGCGAACGACAATCGCGTCGGGTTCGCGGTCCATCCTCGCGCCCGTCAGGCGGACTATCTCGATGCCGGCCAGCTTGAGGTCTTCCTGACGCAAGCGATCGGCCTCGAACGCCACCGGATCTCCATGGTGGTCGTAGGTGTCGAGTTCGACAGCGAAGCGCTCAATCGGCCAGTAGGCGTCAAGCTCGAATCCGGCGACGAAAAGATTCATCGAAGGCTGCCGAAGCCCGGCGCGACGAGTCAAAGCGAGGAAGCGGCGCTCGAGGCGCGAGCGGGTGAAGGCCTTGATGCGGTAGATCTCGATCGCCCCCGTAGTCGGGCGACGCCGCGAAATCCCTTGCTGCGGATCAGCAAGCGGTCGATCGCGTCCAGGTCGAGCAAGTCGCGTCGGTAGGCCCGCTCGATCGCAGCACCGAGAAACTTTGGATCGACGGCTGCGAAGTCGAGGAGCGTTCGCGGAATCGCGGTCACCGGGACTCGCTCGAAGGTGGCGCGGTCCTCTCGCTTGAGAGCGCTCGCGCTGTGCACCTCGATTGCGCATCGAGTTTCAACTGGACTGGCGGCAGTGACCTCTATCACGGGTCGCCATCTCGTCGTGAGTCCCCAGAGCCAGGCCGCCGAGCGGTGGCTGAGAAGGGCACCGCCTCCGCAGCCGAGCACCGCGGCAAAGCACTCTCCATGCCGAGACAGCGCGCCATGGCCCACCGCATAAACACCCCGATGCACGCGGTGGAGGCGCCCAATCGAAACTTCGCGAGAGATCTGGTCCTTTGAAAGGCCGAGCGCGACCATTTGCCCCGCCGAGATGACCCCGTATTGCCTACCCGCCAGCTCCGCAATGCCGTGGTGACTTCCTGGTTCTTCGCGCATACCGCGAATAAGGAGGAAGTCAGCGGCGGTTCGCCCCCTCGGATGGGCTCGGGCGGTTGGGGGAAGGCGGACGTTGCGGGTTCTGGAGGGGAACATCTGTTCGTCTGCGTAGAATCGTTCTCAGTGGCCGCCTCTGAGCGAATCGTCATCTCGGGAGCGCGGGAGCACAACCTCAAGGACATCGATGTTGAGCTGCCGCGCGACGCGCTGATCGTGATCACCGGGCTCTCGGGCTCCGGCAAGTCGAGCCTTGCCTTCGACACGATCTACGCCGAGGGGCAGCGGCGCTACGTCGAGTCGCTTTCGGCGTACGCGCGCCAGTTCCTCGGCCTGATGGAGAAGCCCGACGTCGACTCGATCGAGGGGCTCTCGCCGGCGATATCGATCGATCAGAAGACGACCTCGCGCAATCCGCGCTCGACCGTCGGCACGGTGACCGAGATTCACGACTACCTGCGGCTGCTCTGGGCACGGATCGGCGTTCCACACTGTCCCGAGTGCGGCGCCGAGATCACCGGCCAGACCCAGGAGCAGATCGTCGACCGGCTGATGACCCTCGAGGAGGGCACCAAGTTCATGGTCACGGGTCCCGTCGTGCGTGGGCGCAAAGGCGAGTACGGCAAGCTGCTCGATCAGTTCCGGCTGGAGGGCTACTCGCGGGTCAAGATCGACGGCGAGTTGCGGCGGCTCGACGAGGAGATCGTCCTCGACAAGAAATACAAACACGACGTCGCCGTCGTCGTCGACCGCTTGGTGATGAAGCCCGACCTGCGCCGGCGCCTCTCGGAGTCGGTCGAGGCCGCCGCCGGTCTCGCCGCCGGCTTGGTCGAAGTCGAGCTGGTCGACGGCGATGCCGAGCCATTGCTCTTCTCCGAGCAGTTCGCCTGCCTCAACTGTGGCACCTCGATTCCCGAGCTGGAGCCGCGGATCTTCTCCTTCAACTCGCCCCACGGGGCCTGCGAGCGCTGCCACGGGCTTGGCTTCCAGCGGGTGATCGACCCGGAGCTGGTGGTGCCCGACCCGACGCTCTCGTTGGGCGAGGGCGCTCTGCAGCCCTGGAACCGCGGTATCACCGCCTACTGGAAGCGGTTGATCGCCTCGGTCGCGGAGGCTTATGAGATCGATCTTGACAAGCCCTGGTCGAAGCTGAAGAAACTGGAGAAAGATGTCTTTCTCTACGGCACCGGCTCCGAGCGCCACCAGGTCAGCTACACCAACCGCTTCGGCCGCCGCCGCTCCTACAAAGTGCGCTTCGAGGGGATCGTCAACAACCTCGAGCGGCGCTACGAAGAGACCGATTCGGAGTCAAATCGCGAGCGGATTGAGGGCTACATGGCCGAGCAGCCCTGCCCGGACTGCAAAGGCGCCCGGCTGCGACCGGAGAGCCTCGCGGTCAAGGTCGGCGGGATCAGCATCGCCGAGTTCAGCGATAAATCGGCGCGTGGGGCCTCGGAGTGGATCGCCGCTCTGGAGCTGACCGAGACCGAGCGTGCGATCGCGCGGCTGATCGTGCGCGAGATCTCCGAACGGCTCGCCTTCCTCGAGAACGTCGGCATCGGCTACCTCTCGCTGGGCCGCTCGGCCCGCTCGCTCTCCGGCGGCGAGGCGCAGCGGATCCGCCTCGCTACCCAGATCGGCTCCAGCCTGGTCGGCGTCATGTACGTGCTCGACGAGCCCTCGATCGGCCTGCACCAGCGCGACAACGAGAAGCTGATCGCCACCCTCGACCGCCTGCGAGACCTCGGCAACACGGTGATCGTGGTCGAGCACGACGAGGGCACGATGATGGCCGCCGACCACCTGGTCGATCTCGGTCCCGGCGCCGGTGAACATGGCGGCTACGTGATCTCGGCCGGCACGCCGGCCGAAGTGGCCAGGGACCCGGCATCGCTGACCGGTCAGTACCTCTCGGGCAAGCGCAAGATCGAGCTGCCCAAGGAACGGCGCAGCCCCAGCGGCGTGCTGCTCGTGCGCGGTGCCCGCGAACACAACCTCAAGAACATCGACGTCGCCGTACCGCTCGGCGTCTTCTGCTGCGTCACCGGGGTCTCCGGCTCGGGCAAGTCGACCCTGGTCAACGAGACCCTGCACCACTCGGTCGCCAACCGCCTGCACCAGGCGAAGCTGCGCCCGGGCTCGCACGACGGCGTCGACGGGCTGAGCCAGATCGACAAGATCATCAACATCGACCAGTCGCCGATCGGGCGCACGCCGCGCTCCAACCCGGCCACCTACACCGGCGTCTTCGACCACATCCGCCAGCTCTTCGCCCAGACCCAGGAGTCGCGGGCCCGCGGCTACAAGCCGGGGCGCTTCAGCTTCAACGTGAAGGGCGGGCGTTGCGAGGTCTGCCGCGGCGATGGCCAGATCAAGATCGAGATGCACTTCCTGCCCGACGTCTACGTCCCCTGCGAGCAGTGCCACGGCAAGCGCTACAACCGCGAGACGCTCGAGGTCCGCTTCAAGGGCAAGAACATCGGCGACGTGCTGGAGATGTCGGTGGAGGAGGCCGTCGTCTTCTTTGAGAACGTCCCCAAGATCGCCCGTCGCCTGCGCACACTTCACGACGTCGGCCTCGACTACATCCGCCTCGGCCAGGCGGCGACGACGCTCTCCGGCGGCGAGGCGCAGCGGGTGAAGCTGGCGACCGAGCTCTCCAAGGTCGCCACCGGCAACACGCTCTACATCCTCGACGAGCCGACCACCGGCCTGCACTTCGCCGACGTGCAGCGCCTGCTCGAGGTACTCGGCCGCCTTGTCGATGCCGGCAACACCGTCGTCGTGATCGAGCACAACCTCGACGTGATCAAGACCGCCGATCACCTGATCGACCTCGGTCCCGAGGGCGGCGAAGAGGGGGGAGAGGTGGTCGCCACCGGCACCCCGGAGGAGGTTGCCGCGGCCACCGGCTCCTACACCGGTCGCTTCCTCGCCGAGCTGGTCGAGCCGGCGAAGCCAAAGCGCGCACGCAAGCGGCGTGAAGCCGTTGCGGCCTGATCGCATCGCCTCCTCGTCTCGATCAGCGGCGGCTTCGTCAAAGTGTGGCGCTCGCCGGCCGCAGACGGTACGGTGGGTAGGTATCTGTGGCGAGCGGGTAAGGGCAGGGGCGAAAGGAGAGCTCAATGTCCAAATCAGTTCTGATGCGATCGGGTATCGCGGTCGGAGTCCTCGTTGCCGTGGTTGTTGTTGCTGCGGGTTGCGGTGGAGGCGGTGGAGGCGGCCCGAAGGTCGCGCTGCTCTTGCCCGAGTCGAAGACCAGTCGCTATGAAGCGCACGATCGGCCCGAATTCGAAAAGAAGGTCGAAGAAATCTGCGAAGACTGCGAAATCATCTACAGCAACGCCAACCAGAGCACGAGCGAACAGCAGTCGCAGGGGGAAGCGGCGATCACCCAGGGCGCAAACGTCCTCGTCCTCGACGCCGTTGACGCGACCGCCGTCGGCTCGGTGGTGAAGAAGGCCAACGAAGAAAACATTCCGGTGATCAGCTACGACCGTTTGGTCCTTGGCGCACCGGTCGACTACTACGTCTCCTTCGACAACGAACGGGTCGGCGAACTCCAGGCCGAAACGCTGCTCGAAAAGCTCAAAGAAGAAGGCAGCCCCAAGGGTCCAATCGTGATGATCAATGGCTCTCCAACGGACCCCAACGCGGCACAGTTCAAGGCCGGGGCGAAGAAGGTTTTCGAAAAAGAAGGCACCAATATCGCCAAGGAATACGACACGCCTGAATGGAGTCCCGATCAGGCTCAAAACGAGATGGAACAGGCGATCACGGCGCTGGGTAAGAGCGGATTTGCCGCCGTTTACGCGGCCAATGACGGGACCGCGGGCGGCGCGATCGCGGCGATGAAGTCAGCGGGCATAGAACCGGAAAGCAAGCCAACCACCGGCCAGGACGCCGAACTGGAAGCGATCCAGCGGATACTCGTCGGCGAACAGTTCATGACCGTATACAAGGCGATTACGCCGGAGGCAAACGGCGCCGCCGAAATGGCGGTCGCGCTTGCCGAAGGCAAAGAAATTCCTTCCGGCCTGGTCAACGCCAAAGAAGACAACGAAGTCGAAGAAGTGCCCTCGGTCCTGCTCAAACCGGTGGCGGTGAAGAAAGAAAACATCAACGAAACGATCGTCAAAGACGAATTCTGGCCGACGTCAGAAATCTGCACCGGTCCCTACAAGGCCGCTTGTAAAGAAGCCGGCATCGAATAGACGGCCGATGATCGGGGCGAACCACATAGCCGGTTCGCCCCGACCTCACCGCGGCAGGCGCAAGAGAGATGAGTGAGAACGGCGAGATCCTCTCGATCAAGGGGGTCAGCAAGCACTTTGGCCCGGTGCAGGCCCTCGATCGGGTTGACCTGGACGTCCGTGCCGGCGAGGTGCTTGCCCTGGTCGGCGACAACGGGGCGGGCAAGTCGACGCTGGTCAAGTCGATCTCCGGGATCCACGCCGTTGATTCCGGCGAGTTCATCTTCGAAGACCGGCAGGTGACCATCGGCAGTCCGGCGGCGGCGACCGAACTGGGGATTGCCACTGTCTACCAGGACCTGGCGCTCTGCGACAACCTCGACGTGGTCGCCAACCTCTTCCTCGGGCAGGAGGAACTGGTCGGGGGGGCGGGGACAGCGATCCGCGCCCTCGACGAGATCGCGATGGAGAAGCGCTCGCACGAGCTGCTCGAGCAGCTCTCGGTGACGATCCCCAGCGTTCGCTCGGAGGTGGGAACGCTCTCCGGCGGGCAACGCCAGCAGGTCGCGGTAGCCCGCTCACTGCTCGGTGAGCCGAAGGTCGTGATGCTCGACGAGCCGACAGCGGCGCTCGGGGTGGTGCAGACCAAACAGGTCCTTGACCTGATCAGGCGGTTGCGCGAGCGCGATCTCGGCGTGATCGTGATCAGCCACAACCTCGCCGACGTCTTCGCGGTCGCGGACCGAATCTTCGTCCTGCGGCTTGGCCGGAGGGCGGGTGTCTTCGACTCCTCCAACACCACCGAGGAGCAGGTGGTTGGGGCGATAACCGGAGCGGCCACGGACACCGCCGAACGGGAGCGGCAGCCGTGAGGGTGGGCGATCCCGACGTGGCAGCGCCCGAGGCGGCGGGGGCCGAGCCGACCTCGCCGCGCGACCTGTTGCGACGGTTCCTGCAGGGGGATCTCGCTTCGCTGCGGGTGATCCTCGCGATCGCGGTGATCTGGATCATTTTCGATATCCAAAACGAACGCTTCCTCTCCGCCGCCAACCTCACCAATCTCTTCCTCCAGATCACCGCTGTCGGCCTGATCGCGATCGGCGTCGTGATGGTGCTGCTGATCGGCGAGATCGACCTCTCGGTCGGTGCTACGAGCGGCCTCGCCGCGGCGGTGATGGCGGTGCTCAACGTCAAAAACGGCTGGGACCCGGCGCTGGCGATAGTCGCCGGCGTGCTCACCGGGGCGGCGATCGGTCTCCTTCAGGGCCTCCTCTTCACCCGCTTCCGCATCCCATCCTTCGTCGTGACCCTGGCGGGGCTACTCACCTGGCAGGGCGCCCTGCTGCTTGTGCTGGGCAAAACCGGCACGGTCAACCTGAGCAACTCCGGCATCACCAACCTCGCCAACACCTTCTACGGGCCCGCGGTGGGTTGGATCTTCGCCGCGGTCGCGATCGCCGCCTTTGCCCTCGTCACGCTTGGCGGCCATAGGCGGCGCCTCGCGGCCGGGGTGACGACGGAGCCGACGCCGCTGCTGCTGATCCGAGTTGCGGTCATCGCCGTGGTCATCATCGTGGCCGTCGCGATCCTCAATTCCGATCGCGGCCTGCCCCTGGCGCTGCTGATCCTGCTCGCCTTCGTGATCGGCTTTCAGGTGCTCGTGACCCGAACCGCCTTCGGCCGCCACCTCTACGCGGTCGGCGGCAGCGCCGAGGCGGCTCGCCGGGCAGGGATCGGCGTCGACAAGATCCGCGTGATCGCCTTCGTCCTCTGTTCCTCGATGGCGGCGGTCGGCGGCATCCTCGCCGCGTCCCGCCTGCTCGCGGTCAACCAGAGCTCCGGCGGCAGCAACCTGCTGTTGGAAGCGATCGCCGCGCCGGTGATCGCCGGCACCAGCCTCTTCGGCGGGCGCGGCAGCGTCTGGTCGGCCCTGCTCGGCGCCACCGTGATCGGCTCGATCGCCAACGGGATGAACCTGCTGGCGCTTGAATCCTCGGTCAAGTTCATGATCACCGGCGGCGTCCTCCTCGCCGCGGTGATCATCGATGCGGTAGCGCGCTCGCGCCGCCAGGCCGAGGGGCGCGTTTAGCGCGAAAGGGGCGCCTGACTGCCCGACGCCTCCGGCAATCGCGAAAGCCTAGGAGGCGAACAGAAGTGAGGCGCCGATCGCGCCGCCGAGATCGCCGAGTGAGGCGACGCGGATCGCCGGCGGCCGCTCGTTGAGGAAGAGGTGCTTGTCCATCTCGGCCGTGAGCGGATCCATGTAGCGCTCGCCGAAGCGCACGCCGAGGCCACCGCCGATGATCACCGCTTCGGTATCCAGCAGGTTGACCGCCGAGGCCACCCCCGTGCCGAGCGCCTCGATCGCCCGGTCGATCAGCTTCACTGCGAGCTCGTCGCCGTGATCCAGGGCCCGCTCCCAAATGCCGCTTGTCAGTCGCGGTTTCCCGTGCTTGCGCATCAGCTTGAAGAGATCCGTCTTCGCCCCCTCTTCGTGCTGGCGGCGCGCCTCGGCTTCCATCGCCGAGCGGCCGGCGTATGCCTCCACGCAGCCCCTGCGCCCGCAGGGGCACTTGGCGCCGCCGCGCTTGATGACCATGTGGCCAATCTCCCCGGCCGCGCCGCGGCCGAGCCAGGGCTTGCCAGCGAGGACGATGCCACCGCCGACGCCGGTTCCCCAGAAGACGCCGATCAGGCTTTCGAACTGGCGGCCGGCGCCGAGGTGAAACTCGGCTTCGGTAGCCACCTGAACGTCGTTGCCGATCCGCACCGGCGCACCAAGCGCTTTCGAGAGCGTCTCGCCAAGCGGGAAGCTGTCCTTCCAGCCCGGCAAGTTGCGGGCGCCGCTGACGACGCCCGTCTCGCTGTCGGCGTCGCCCGGTGAGCCGACCCCGACTCCTTGCAGCTCGCTCGGCTCGACGCCCGCGGCTGTGGCGGCCTCGCGGAGGGCCGCCTCCATCGCCGTGGCGACGTCTTCTGGGCCGCCCGACGTGGGGGTTGGCTGGCGTGCTTCGCCCAGCACCTCGCCGTCAGTAGAGACGATTGCCGTCTGGATCTTGGTGCCGCCGAGGTCGATGCCACCGCGCAGATCAGCCACGTTCGTCAGTCTATGGGCCGGTGCAGAGGGGATGGCGGATCTGGTGGGCGAAGCGGCGCTGGTATGAGCGCAACCGGCGGTTGGGCCGACGCTGGCGCCTGGCGCGTTACGCCTCGCGCGGCGGCTTTTTCATCCGCCAGCCGCTCGAGGGCGAGGCGCTCGAGGCGCTCGATGAGGGACGCCTGCGCATCGGTGAAGGGACGCTGCTGGAGCCTGGCTGCTGGCTGACGCTGGCGCCGGGGGCCCGAATCAAGATCGGCGAAGACTGCTTCCTCAATCGAAACACGATGCTCGCGGCCTTGGAGTCGATCGAGATCGGCGATCACACGATGTTCGCCAACGGCTGCTTCATCGGCGACTCGGATCATCGCTTCGATGATCCCGGTAAGCCGGTCACCCAACAGGGCTTCACCAGCAAGGGTCCGGTCAGAATTGGCTCCAACTGCTGGTTTGGGGTCAACTGCGTTGTCACCAGCGGGGTGAGTATCGGCGATCGCTGTGTGATCGGCGCGAACTCGGTTGTAACGCGTGACCTTTCCGCTGGGACCATCGCGGCCGGTGTGCCGGCAAAAGCGATCGGGAGGGTGGAGGTCTCTTAGTCGTTTACGCGGATCGCCTTCCGGCTGGGCGGGCGCTGAGCGCTCTCCGCAGCTGTGCGCGTCTGTGACGTAATCCGCTCGAACCGCAACGGAGGAGCGCCTATAATCGGCTGACGGCCGTGACCCGAAGGGCATGGACCAAATGGACCTCGTCGAACTCGTTCCCGCACACGCACAAAGCGACGTGAAGCTCCTTCGCGGCAAGGATCAGCTCCGCGCTGCTCTGGAGCCGGTGCGCCGGGTGGGCAGCTCGATCGGACTGGTGCCGACGATGGGCTACCTACATCAGGGCCATCTCTCGCTTTTGCGCGCCGCTCGGGCCGAATGCGACGTCGTCGTGATGAGCCTCTTCGTCAACCCGGCCCAGTTCGGCCCAGGCGAGGACCTCGATCGCTACCCGCGCGACGAGGAGCGCGACCTGAGGCTGGCGGCCGAGGCCGGGGCCGACTACGTCTACGCGCCGCCGGTTGAGGACATCTATCCCGAGGGTTTTGCCACCTGCGTCGCGGTCGAGGGCCCCCTGACCAACGTGCTCGACGGCGATCCCTCACGCCGCGGGCCAGAGCACTTCCGCGGCGTCACCACCGTCGTCGCCAAGCTCTTCAACTCGGTCGGGCCCGATGTCGCCTACTTCGGCCAGAAGGATGCCCAGCAAGTCGCCGTTATTCGTCGCATGGTCAGCGACCTCGACTTCCCGCTGCGCATCGAGGTGCTGCCTACGGTGCGGGAGCCAGACGGCCTGGCGATGAGTTCGCGCAACGCCTATCTGGAGCCGAACGAGCGTCGCCGCGCGACCGCGCTCTCGCGGGCGCTGGCCACCGCCGAGAACAGGGCCGCCGCCCAGGGCCTCGCCGCCGCGCTCGAGCTGGCGCGCACCGAGTTGAGCGCCGCCGGAATCGAGCCCGAGTACCTCGAGGCGCGCGATGCCGAAGACCTTTCCCCCGTCACCGAGCTGGGCAGCCGGCCGGTGCTGGTCGCGGTCGCCGCCCGGGTGGGCGGCGCTCGCCTGATCGACAACGTCCTCATCGAGCCTTGACCTTTTGACCCCATGAGCTGACAGGAGAACTGATGCAGAGGCAGATGCTCAAGTCCAAGATCCACCGGGCGACGGTGACCGATTGCGACGTCGATTACGTCGGCAGCATCACGGTCGACACCGAGCTGATGGCCGCCGCGGACCTGATCACCAACGAGCAGGTCCACGTCTGGGACATCGACAACGGCGCCCGCTTCGTCACCTACGTGATCGACGGCGAGCCCGGCTCGCGCACGATGCAGGTCAATGGCGCCGCCGCGCACCTGACCCGGCCGGGTCATAAGGTCATCGTCGCCTCCTTTGGCGCCTACGACGAGAAGGACCTCGAGGCCTACTCTCCGGTCGTCGTCCACGTCGACGACGAGAACGAGGTCGTTGCCGTCGACAGCCATCCCGAGGTGCTGCTCGCCGAGCCGGCGCACGCCTCGGACGCGGAGATGGCCTGATGAGCTCCGGCGCCCGTTCGCACACCGCGCCTCCGTCGGCGGACCGTCCACCGATGAACCTGCCGCGGCTGGCCGAGATGAAGGCCAAGGGCGAACCGATCGCGATGGTCACCGCCTATGACTTCCCCTCGGCCAAGGTCGCCGAGGAGGTGGGAGTTGACGTTGTCCTCGTCGGCGACTCCGCCGCCAACGTCGTGCTTGGTCACTCCGGCACCGAGGCGGTGACGATGGAGGAGATGCTCGTCCTCGGCAAGGCGGTGCGACGGGGACTGAAGACACCGCTGATGGTCGGCGACATGCCGAAGGGAAGCTATGAGGCGAGCAACGAGGCGGCCGTTGAAAACGCGATGCGCCTGGTCAAGGAGACCGGCTGCCAGACGGTCAAGCTCGAGGCGGGGGGGATCTCGGTCGAGCGCGCCCGGGCGATCGTCCGCGCCGGCATCCCGGTGATGGGCCACGTCGGTCTGACCCCGCAGACCGCGACTGCCCTCGGCGGCTACAAGGCCCAGGGCAAGACGGCCCAGAGCGCGATCAAGCTCTATGAGGAGGCCCTGGCGCTGGAGGCGGCGGGCTGCTTTGCGATCGTCTTCGAGGCGGTGCCGACCGCCGTCACCGAGGCAATCGTCGAGAAGCTCGAGGTTCCCGTGATCGGCATCGGCGCCGGCCCGGCCACCGCCGGCCAGGTCCTCGTCTTCCACGACCTGCTCGGCATCACCACCGGCCGCATGGCCAAATTCGTCAAGCAGTACGCCGACATCCACAATCAGATGGTCGCCGGCATGAGTCGGTACGTAAGCGAGGTCCGCACCGCCCACTTCCCCGAACCCGACCACGTCTACGGCATCGAGCCGAGCGAGCTATCGGAGTTCAGGCACTATCTCGACCAGGAGAGCCTGATGTCGGCCAAGGTCTGGGACTGGGAGCCGCTCCCCTGATTTTCCGCTGACTTCGTCTTTTTGACTCCGTATGCGCCACTTTCCACGACGTCAGCGGATTACGATGGCGCGGTGCCCGTCTATGAGTTCGGCACCGAGTCGCCGCTAGGCCAGTTGCAGAGCCAAATCAGTTTCTCAGGGCAACGTCTAGGGCAAGACGATGCAGGGGACATGGGAACCCTCCCAATCGCAGAGACGGTCGGATTGCCGCGAAATGCCAGCTGCGGCGCTCCGCTCGGCTACCCTTGATCCATGGCGAAGGTGACCGAGAAGCGTCCCGATGGCAGCACCGTGATTGTCGTGCCCGCAGCCGAAGGCGCCGACCTGGAGATCGGCGGCGAGGTTGACGTGCGGCCGGTGCCAGGGAACGGCGGAGATTCTTCGCCGTGGCCCTTCGGTGCCTTGGCCGGCGAGCTTCCCGCGATCGAGATCGCGGACATCAAGGCTGCTCGCCACGAAGCGCTGCTCGGCAAGTCTGAGTAGGGCTTTGTGTCTGCGGTCGTCGCCGACACCCATGTATTGCTCTGGATGCTCAGGGGCAGTCTGCGCGAGCGTTCAGAACATGCCGCCGCTGTCGTCGAATCGGCCTTGACCGCCCATGCGCTTCACGTCTCGGTTGGCTCATTTCTGGACCTTCGCTACCTCGTCGACTCCGGCCGCCTCCAGGCCACCGTCCTCGACCACCTCCGCTCGGTGGTCGACGGAGACGCCTTCGCGATCGTTCCGCTCGACATGCCGATCCTCGACGCGATGGCGGGAGTTCCCCGGGATCACGTCCCCGACCCCTTTGATCGCATCATCGCGGCGACGGCGTTACACCTCGACCTGCCTCTCGTGACCGCTGATGAATCGATCCAGGGCGCGATCGGCGAGCGAGCGGTCTGGTAGCGGTCCCTAGTTTGGCGAAGATGCTTGGCCGTCGCTGCGGCAGTGAACCGGCAAGAGGTTTCTCGCGTTCCTTGCTCGAACCGCTACAGTGCCCGCCGATGATGCGGCTGGGGACCATCGGCGGCGCCGTTCTGATTTGCCTTGCGATCCTCAGTGGTTGTGGGGGAAGCGGCGGTGTCGACAGGGACGAACTCGCCCAGTCGGTCAAACAGAGCGTGGAAGTCGCTCTGACGGAATCCGGCGAAAGCATCGAAGAAGCAACCGGTTCCCCGTTCTCCACTCCCCGGTTTCTTCCTCTCGGAGAAGAACCGTGCCAGGACCCCCGCAAGGGTCAGCGAGCGCCCACGGGTAAGGAACCGCTCTACGCCTGCTACGTCAACTACGAAATCGAAAAACCGCAAGACGAAGTCGAGTGGGAGGTTTCGATCTATTCCCTGGACGAAGGATGCTGGAAGGGCGCCGTCGTCTTCGAGGAGGGCGGCCTCGGGACGCCCGAATTCTCGGAATCAAATGTCCCGCAGAGGCGGATCGACAGTGGGAAGGAAGACCTCCACGGCTGCATCGGGAAGAAGCCCGGTTCGCAGGGGCGGTTCGAAGCGGGCCAGTTCGAGCGACTGACGGAAGAAGAAGCCGAACAAGAAGCGGCCGAAGAAGCGGAACAGCAAGAACAGGAAGTCAGCGAAGCGAAAGCCGAAACTGCGACCGGAGAAGCCAGCGGCGACAGTCCGCAGGGCGCCGAACAGGCGGGCGTCGAATACGGGCCTCCTCAGAACCTCGAATCCTGCGGGACCATCGGCTTTCCTCCCGGCCAGTCCGAACAGCGGCAGGTCTCCGGCGCCAACCTCAGCTGCTCGGAAGTCAAGGCTGACGTCGAAAACCTGCTTGAAGGGCAGGTTCCGGTCCAGAGCCACCTGCCACCTGGGTGGTCGCTGAGCGAATGCGCGAACTACGAGGGCACTTTCCTTTACTGCACCCACGGCGACGAAGCGTTCGCGATCTCGGCTCCGACGGCGTTCTTCCTTGGCGAATAGAAGCGTGACCGGCGCCATTTCCCCACCCACCATCTGGCGCACCAAGCTGCGCTCGCTAAAGCCGGATGTTGACCACGTGGAGCAGGTCGCACACAACTTTGACGATGGCATCGTCGGGATCGGCTGGGGTCTCGAGGACCTGCCCAGTCGCACTCCGTTGGACGAGGTGCTTGCCGCGCTTGAGGCGAAGGACGAGCCTGGATGGGGCAGGCGCGCGATGTGGACGGTGCGCCGCTTTGGTCGCGAGGCGCAAGTCGGTGACTTCATCTGGACGCGAGACCTCGCGGGCCGCTTCCGGCTCGGGCGACTCGCTGGTCACTACCGATATGTCAACAATGCCAAGGCGACACGGACGGACACTCACCAGGTTCGACGTTGCGACTGGGCGCAACCGCCTTTGGGCGACCTCCAGGTTCCGGGCGGGATCATCCGGGCCTTCTCGGGCACCTCATCGAGCTTCGAGCGAATCCATGACGAAGGCGCCCGTCGTTACACGGCGTGGCTATGGGATGACCTCCACGGCCGCCAGCCGGAACCGCTCGCCTTCGCTCCGGCCGAAGTCCTGGCCCAGCTTGAGCCGTACGACCTTGAGGACTTGATCTATACGTGGATGCAGATACGGGGCGATTACCTGGCCCTGCCGAGGGCGCGACGCACCGACACGCCCGCGTACGAGTGGACGATGCTCCATCGCAAGACGCACCGTCCGGCGATCGTGCAGGTGAAGTCGGGTGGACAGTCCGTCGACCTAGAGCAACTGGCGTCCGCCGCCCCCGACGCCGAAACCGCTCTCTTCGCCTACTCCGCCGCAGAGAGCTACACCGGATCCCCCGATCGTGAGGTGCAGCGGATCACGACGGCACAGCTGCTAACGCTGGTCGAGAAACATCCCGACGTTTTGCCGCCACGGGTACGGCGCTGGTTCGAGCTGGCGACGGGCGGTTAGGTTTCTGCTCGGTTCAGCACCAACCGGTGCCCGGGTGGAGGGGGTCGCGATGTTGAGGGCTTTGTGTGCGGCGGCCGTATCGGTTACCTCGACCTCACACAGAAGATCGGACAGACGCGCGAGCGGCAACAAGCAGCCACCGCCTGCCAGATCATCTAGGCAATGAGGCAGCAGGCGAGCCAGTCATTCATCGACACCGACACAGGCAGCTACGAGACCCCAGAGCCACTGACCCAGAGACCCCATCCAGCGACCCATGCCAGACCATCAGAGGCAGGGGCGCCATCCACATCAGGCAGCGACGAGACCCACCTCAGAGCAGCTACAGCCACCACAGCCACCCACCTCACGCACTATCAGTAGCTCCGCTACTGATCTGACGAACCGCTCCGCGCCGACCCCCTTCGGGGAGCGTGGCGAACGGACCCGATGCAAATCCGGCCCGTCGTTGACAACGGGGGCATGGATAACCGCCGCCACCCGGTGCAACCGTCGCCCCCACGGGTCAATCGGGGCGTGGCTGACCAACTCCACCCGATACAACGCCGCCTCCCGCTGGCCAACAGGGGTATGGCCGAAACCCACGACGGAATCCGCGCCCGCCGCGGACGTTCCCGCTGATGCTCTCGATCGGAAAGCTCGGCGCGGGCCAGGAGTCCTACTACCTGGAGAAGGTCGCCGAAGGCGCCGAGGACTACTACTCCGGCGAGGGCGAGGCGGAGGGCTACTGGGTCGGCAGCCTGCCGGCCCTGCTCGGCCTCGACGGCAAGGTCGACGGTGCGCAGCTGGCCGCGATGCTCACCGGCATGAACCCGGCGACCGGGGAGTCCCTCGGCCTACGTGCCGTCGGCGGCCGCGGCCCGGTCCCCGGCTTCGACCTCACCTTCTCGGCGCCGAAGTCGGTCTCCCTCACCTGGGCGCTCGGCGGTGGTGGGGTCGGCGCCGAGGTCGCCGCCGCCCACCGCGCCTCGGTCGAGGCCGCCCTTGGCTACCTGGAGCGCCACGTCACCTTCACGCGCCGCGGCGGGAAGGCGGAGTTCGTCCCGGGCTGGGGCCTCCTCGCCGCCGCCTATCCGCACCGCTCCTCGCGCGCCGGGGACCCTCAGCTCCACACCCACGTCCTCGTCGCCAACGCGACCCTCGGACCCGACGGTCGTTGGACCCGTCTCCACCACCCATCGCTCTACGAGCACGCGAAGACCGCGGGCTACCTCTACGAGGCCCACCTGCGCGACGAGCTGACCCGTAGGCTCGGGATCCGTTGGCGGGAGGTCGTCAACGGGATCGCCGAGATCGAGGGCTTCTCCGCCGAGGAGCTGCGCGCCTTCTCGACCCGAAGGGCGGAGATCCTCGCCGCCGCCGGGGAGGGCGCCTCGGCACGGGAGATGCAGATCGCCACCCTGACCACGCGGCGGGCGAAGGACCGGGACCTGACCGACGAGTCGATGCGCGAGGCGTGGCGGGTGAAGGCGGCGGAGGTCGGCCTCACCCGCGAGACGATCGCCGCCCGCCTCGGCCACGAGCCGCCCGGCCGCACCGTCCTGACGACGGAGCGGATCGGTCGCTCTGCGACCGGGCACGTCTCCCACTTCGACCGCCGCGAGGCGCTCCGCGCGGTCGCCGACAACCTCCCCCACGGCGCCACGGTCGCCGAGGTCGAAGAACTCGCGGACGCCTTCCTCGACTCGGCGGAGGTGATGCGGATCGCAGAGACGCCGCGCGGCCCACGCTTCACCACGCGGCGGATCTGGGCGCTGGAGCAGGAGGCGCTCGCCGTCGCCGCCCGGATGCATGGGAGCGAGGACCGCGCCGTCGTGGCCCCGATCGCCGTCGCCCGCGTCCTCGCCGAGCATCCGAGCCTGAAGTCCGACCAGCGGGCGATGGTCGAGCGCCTGCTCTCGGACGGCCGCGGCCTGGAGGTCGTGATCGGCGAGGCGGGCTCGGGCAAGACCTACGCCACGGTCGCCGCGGCGGCGGGTTGGGCGGCCGTAGGCGACGAGCTGATCGTCGCCGCCCCGACCTGGCGGGCGGCGAACGTGCTGCGGACCGAGGGGCTCGACGCCTGCACGGTGGCCGGCCTCCTGGCCCGCCTCGACGCGCGGGACGAGGAGGGCCTGCCGTCGCTGCCGTCGCGCTCGGTCCTGCTGGTCGACGAGGCCGGGATGGTCGACTCGGCCTCCCTCGCCCGCCTGGTCGACCACGCCGAGCGCTCGGGGGCGAAGCTCATCCTCGTCGGCGACCCCGCCCAGCTCGGCGAGATCGAGGCGGGCGGCCTCTTCGCCGCGGTCGCCAGGAGGAGCGAGGTCATCCACCTGGACGAGGTGATCCGCCACCGCCACGAGGTCGACCGCGAGGCGGCGAGGCTGATCCGCGAGGGACGCGGCGCGGAGGCGATCGACCGCTACGCCCACGAGGGCAGGATGGCTATCGCCGCCGACACCGAGGCGCGCCGCGAGGCGATCGTCGCCGACTGGTGGCAGGCGCGGAGGCAGGGTGACGACGCCCTGATGATCGCCCGCGCCAACTCCGAGCGCGCCCACCTGAACGAGCGGGCGCTCGAGCTGCTGCGCTCCGAAGGTCGGCTCGGGTCGGAGGAGATCGAGGTCGGCGATCGGTCCTTCGCGGCCGGGGAGGAGCTGATCACCCGCGTCAACGACCCGTCCGCCCGTGTCTACAACCGCGAACGCTGGACCGTGGAGGCGGTGGACGCCGAGAAGGGACGGATGACCCTCGCCGGGGTCGACACCGAGCGCACGGTCGAGGTCGACCGCGCCTACCTCGACCGCACAAACCCCGCCGACGGCGCCCCGGCGGTCGAACCGGGCTACGCGGCGACGATCTACCAGGCCCAGGGCGCGACGCTCGACTCGGCCTTCGTGATGGCCGACGCGGGGATGGACCGCCAGGACTTCTACGTCGCCGCCTCGCGCACGCGCGGGGAGACCTTCTTCTACGCGACCCCGGAGGTCGGCTTCGAGCGGGTCGAGTACGCGCCCTCGGAACCTCCGGCCGACGGGCTGGAGCACATCGCCAGGGCGGTGGGGCGCGACGGCTCCCAGACCGCCGCCCACGACGCGGCGCTACGCGAGCAGGTAGGTCGGCTCTCGACCCCGGAGCTATACGCGCGGCGACATGAGATCGCCGCCGAGGCCCACGCCGAGGCGGCGGCCGAGCGCGGGCGCGACGAGCTCACCCGCGACCTCGCCGCGGCGCGCAGGGCGGTCGAGAAAGCCGCTGCACGCGAGGAGAGGCTCGGCGAGGAGCCGCCGTTCTGGTCACGCGGCGCGCGGGCCGCATGGCGCCGCGAGTCGGAGAACATCGCCGAAGCGGCCCGTCATGCGGACGACAGACTGAGGCAACGCGAGGCCGAGTTCGCCGGGGCGGCGCAGGTCGGCCTCGCCGTCCGCGCCGAGCAGGCCGTGATCGACCAGGTGATCGAGGAGCGCACCTCCGCGCGGATGGCGGCGGTGCGGACCGACCCGCCCCGCTACATCACCGCGGAGCTGGGCGAGCGCCCGACCGATCCGGCCGGGCGGCAGACCTGGGAAGCGGCGGCGCGGGGGATCGAGAGCTGGCGGATGGAGCACGGCGTCGACGACCGCGACTCGGCGCTCGGCCCGAGACCGTCCGAGGGCTGGGCGCGGCGCGAGCACCGGTGGGCCGAGCAGGCGGTCCACCGCGCCCGCCGCGAACTCGGCTTAGAGCAGGTGCGGGCGAGGGAGCGGGCGATCGAGATCGAGATATGAGGCGGTGGTTCTGAGTGACACCACTTCGCCTAGAGATTGACGAGCAGCTGATCGAGCAGATCGCCGAGCGCGCAGCCGAACTGGTCGGCGAGCGGTCCGAGCATCAGGCGGCAGACGTTTGGCTGCGCGGGGCTGATCGGATCGCCGCCTACATCGACGCACCGCGCTCGCGGGTCTACGCGCTGGCCTCGGCCCGACGCATACCGGTTCACCGTGATGGCTCAGCACTGATCGCAAGGCGTTCGGAGTTGGACCGATGGTTGTTGCAGGGTGGCGGGCTTCGGAACTAGGCGACCGGCGGCCCTCGGTTCTCACGCGGCGCTGGCAGCAGCGGCTTTGGCGACCGCGAGTGTGGCACCGGCGTCGCGGTCTTCAAGCCCCGGCTGTGCCGGGGCTCCTTGCGGCCCTCGCGTGCGGCTCAGGTTCCGGCCGCTTCCGTCCGGCGCTGTTCGGCGGTTGTCAAAGCCGGCGGGCAGTGGGCGCTTCGACCTGCTCCCAGGCGCCGGGCCGTAGAGCATCATCAACGAGAAGAGTGAGGACGACATGGCAAAGCTGACCAAGACCTCAACGCCGGGGATTTTTCGGGCCCACAAGAAGGGCTGTGACCGCAAGGGACGGTGCGACTGCCCTTACACGGTGATTACCCGGCATCGGGGCAAGCCGAAGAAGGAGACGGTTGCCACCCTCGGCAAGGCCCGCGAAGTCAAGGGTCGCCGCGACTCGGGCGACCACGCGCCGACGCCGACGATCCGATTCGGCACCTATTACGAGGAATGGATCGACACCTACGGAGGCCGTACGTCTCAGGGCCTCAGCGAGACCACCCGCGACGAGTACCGGCGGGTCGCCGTCAAATGGCTGTTGCCGAAGTGGGAGACGTGGAAGCTGATCGCCGTCGAACCGAAAGACGTTCGCGGCCTCTTAGTCGAGATGAGGGACGCGGGCGCCTCGACCTCCGAGATGAAGAAGACCCGGACGGCCGGGTCAGCGATGTACGGCACGGCGACCGAAGAGGACGGCATCGTCCGCTCCAACCCCTTCTTGGGTGTCCGCATCCCGCGGCCGCTCGAAGTGGAAAAGGACGAAGAGGTCGACGAGAAGGCCAAGGCAATGTCGCGGGAGGAACTGGGCTGGTTGCTGGCGGCTCTCCCCGACCAGCATCGACTCTTCTTCGAGTTCCTGACCCACAGTGGGCTGCGCATAAGCGAGGCGGCAGGCCTGCGTTGGGAACACGTCGACCTAACCCAGCGCCAGCTCCGCGTCCGCGAACAGGTCTACCGGGGAAAGCGCAAGAAGCTCAAGAGCAAGACCGGCCGGCGCGATCTCCCTCTCTCGCCGTTGATGACGGATCGCCTGCTGACTCACCGGGCACGGACGTATGAAGGCGAGAAGGCATCAGTCTTTCCGTCCAAGGGGAAGTTGCGAAAGACGAAGGACGGCTTCGCGTTCCCCTTCGATTCCAAGGCCCTCGCTCGCGATGTGCTGATTCCGACTCGCGGCGCGCTCGGGATGGACTGGGTGACGTTCCACACCTTCCGCCACACGTGCGCCTCGCTGCTCTTTGCAGAGGGCCGAAACATCAGGCAGATCTCAGACTGGCTCGGGCACGCCGACCCCGCCTTCACGTTGCGCACCTACGTCCATCTTCTTGATTCAGGAGTTGGTGATGCCGACTTTTTTGACACCGAGGTCGCGGCCAAGGGCACGCCTAGGGCAACGCAAGGTCCGAAAAAGGACGGAAGTCAACCGACCATCGAAACCGAGAATTTGGCAGCCTAGAGCCAAGATGCTAACCAGCCGCAAACAGTCGTAAGCCGATATGCCGATCTACGAGTTCGAGTGCGAGGAGTGCGGGGAGCGTTTTGAGGAGTTGACCTCGAGCGCGACGCGCAGCCTCGCCTGTCCGCGGTGCGCGTCAACCCGCACGCGGCGATTGCTCTCGCCGGTATCTCCAGCGGGGCGACAGCCGCGGGGCGCGGCCGTCAGGTCCGACGAATCGCGCCGCCGTGATCGGGAAGCGGCTCGCGGCGAGCGGCTCGCGGCGTCCAAGCGCGGGCGAGCAAAAGGAGGGACTTAGTGGAGGCGACGGCAGAGGAGCGGCGCGAGCAGCTCGTCGGGCTGTTCAATGAGGTCAAGGCCTGCACCAAGTGCCCGCTGCACGAGACGCGGACCAGGGCGGTCTTCGGCGCCGGTGATGCAAACGCCGACCTGATGTTCGTCGGCGAGGCGCCCGGTGCCGAAGAGGACCGTCAAGGGCTGCCCTTCGTCGGTCGTGCGGGGCAGCTGCTCAACCAGATGCTGGAAGAGATCGGGCTCTCCCGCCAGGAGGTCTTCATCGCCAACGTGCTGAAGAGCCGCCCGCCCGGCAACCGCGATCCCCAGCCGCTGGAGATCGAAGCCTGCCGGCCCTATCTCTTCGAGCAGGTCCGGCTGATCGAGCCGACCGTGATCTGCACCCTCGGCAACTTCGCCACCAAGCTGCTCACCGGTAATCCGGCCGGGATCACCAAGGTGCGGGGAACGCCGCAGGTGCACGAGCTCGGCGGTCGCTCGGTCTTCCTGTTGCCGATCTTCCACCCGGCGGCGGCCCTGCGCACGCCGGCCGTGAAGGAGACGCTGCGCGAGGACTTCGCCACCTTGCCCGGCCTGCTCGCGATGGGCCCGCCCGTGGCTGCCGAAGAACCGGTCGAGGAGCCTGCGGAAGACACGCCGCCGCCGCAGCCATCGGACGATCAACTCGACATCTTCGGGTGAGCGCCACCGCCGGCGCCGCCGAGACCGAAGCGCTGGGCGCAGAGCTCGCGGCGATGGTCGAGCCCGGGGACGTCGTCGTCGTCAGCGGCGATGTCGGCGCCGGCAAGACCACCCTGATCCGCGGCGCCTGCCGCGCGCTCGGCATCGAGGCGCCCGTCACCTCGCCGACCTTCACGATCGGCCAGCGATACGAGGGCGGTCGCCTCCCGGTCGCCCACCTCGATCTCTACCGCCTCGAGAGCCTCGAGGCGGAGGAACCGGCCCTGCTCGACGACTACCTGCCATCCGCCGGAGTCGCCTTCATTGAGTGGCCCGCCGTAGCGGTCCCCACCCTCGCCGGCCGTCGGGTGCTCGCGGTTTACCTCGAGCACGCCGGCGGCGATCGGCGACAGATCGAGATGCCCGCCGCATCCGCCCGCAAATAGGCGTGTTTGAGAGGGACGGTGCATGTAGCATCGAAGAACGTCGAAAACGCGAACGGAGGGACGCCGGATGAAGGGATTGAAGACGCTGGGCGCGACGCTGCTTGCGATCGCACTGCTTGTGGGTGCGACGACGGCGACGGCCGGTGCTGCCGCCTATAAGCATTACGTGGCCTGTGGCGTCTCCCAGAACGCGAAGCCGGCGCACAAGTGCCCGAAGCGGTCCAAAAAGGGCGCTTTTTTCAAGAGCCTCAAGGGCGATGTCAACTACAGCGTTTGCGTCAAGTTCCCGACCGGCAAAAACATTTGCGCCAAAGCCCAGCCGGCCACACAGGGCACGCTCTACGTCAACAAGGTGACCTCGAACATCCCCGGCAAGCACCGCGTTACCTGGTTCGTTGAAGGCAAACGCGTCGGCTCCTTCGTCTTCCGGGTCACTGGTTGATCTGGGCGCTCAGGAGAAGGCGGTCGTCGGTTTCGACACGGCGACCGCCGATACCACCGTCTGCGCGATGCGCGGCGGCGAGGTGCTGCACGAGGTAACGCTCGGCTTGACGGCTGGCGGAGCCCCGCGGCACTCAACGGCCCTACTCGCTGAGTTGGAGCGCGCGGTGGAGGCGAGCGGCGGCTGGCGCCAGGTGGGGCGGATAGCGGTCGGGCGCGGCCCGGGGTCTTTCGTCGGCATCCGGATCGGGCTGGCGACGGCCCGGGGCCTGGCAGCCAGCACGGGCGTTCCGGTCGCCGGCATCTGCACCCTCGACGCGCTCGGGCGCGCGATCAGCACGCAAACGTCGCCTTCCGCTGTTTCTCCGCGGGGACTAGGGGGGCGAAGGCACAGCGGAAGTCTGGCTGTACTGGACGCGCGCCGTGGTGAGGTTTTCGCTGCGCTCTACTCACCGACTGGGGAACAGCTGTGGGAGCCGTTCGTAGCCGTTCCGGAGGCGCTCGCCGACCGACTTGCCGAGTTGCCCGGGCCGGTTCTGGCGGCCGGGTCGGGGGCGATACGCTTTCGTCAAGAACTGACGGATCGGGACGTTGACATCCCCGACGACGCGGACCCTCTGCACCGGGTCTCCGCACGGCACATCTGTGCCCTCGCGGAGGACACCGGGTATGGGGGTTGCGACTCCCTCGATCCGATCTACCTGAGACCTCCCGATGCGCAGCGATGGCGTGAGCGAGACACTTCCCAGAGAGCCGAGTAAAGCAGCCAGTGCGGGCAAGATCCGCCGGCTCGCCTACAGCGACCTGCCCGCGGTGATCTCGATCGAGCGGCGCTCCTTCCCCACGCCTTGGTCGCTGGCGATGTTCGTGCTCGAGCTCTCCAAGCCGTCGGGGATCTGCCTGGCGGCGACAGTCGACGACGAGCTGGTCGGCTACCTGGTCTGCTCGCGCTATGACCAGGTCTGGCACCTGATGAACGTCGCGGTTGCGCCCGAGCGCCGCCGCGGCGGCGTTGCCCGCCGGCTGATCGGCAAGCTGTTTGAGGAGGGGGGAGGAGGATTGCCATTCACGCTCGAGGTGCGGGTCTCCAACCGGCCGGCGATCACGATGTACGAACGGCTCGGCTTTCGCTCGGCCGGAGTGCGTCCTCGCTACTACCAAGACAACGGTGAGGACGCCCTGATCATGTGGCTCGACTGAAGACCACCCGCCCGCGGCGGACGCGGACGTGAGTGAGCAAGGTTTGCGGTGATCATGAGTGCGAGCGAACAAGGGCAGAGCACGGGGGCGGAATTGATCCTTGCCCTCGAGACCTCGTGCGACGACACCTGCGCGGCGGTGCTGGACGGCGCCCGCATGCTCTCCAACGTGATCTCCTCCCAGGCCGCTGCTCACGCGCAGTTCGGCGGCGTCGTGCCCGAGGTGGCCTCTCGCCATCATCTCGAGCTCGCGGCGCCGGTGGTCGAGGCGGCGCTGGCGGAGGCGAACGTCTCCCTCGGCGAGATCGGGGCAATTGCTGTCACCGCCGGGCCGGGCCTGATTGGCGCCCTCCTGGTCGGCGTCAGCACCGCCAAGGCGATTGCCGCGCCGCGGCGGCTGCCGCTGATCCCGGTCGATCACCTGCAGGGCCACGTTGCCGCCAACTTCCTCGAGCCCGAGCCGCTGGAGCCGCCCTTTCTCTGCTTGGTGGCGAGCGGCGGCCACACCCTGCTCGCCGGCGTGCGCGACCACAGCGGCTACGAGTTGCTCGGCCAGACGCTCGACGACGCGGCCGGGGAGGCCTTCGACAAGGTCGCGCGCATGCTCGGCCTCGGCTATCCCGGCGGCCCGGCCTTGGAAAAGCTGGCGCGCGAAGGCGACCCTTCGGCCTTTGAGATGCCGGTGGCGATGAGCCGCGACCCGGGTCTGGACTTCAGCTTCAGTGGCCTCAAGACGGCCCTGGTCTACCTCTGTCGCGACCTCGGTCCTGACGGGGTCGGGGAGCGCCGCGCCGACCTCGCCGCCAGCTTCCAGGCCGCCGCGGTTGGCCAGCTCACCGCCAAGATGGAGAGAGCACTGAAGCGGGGGGAGTGGGAGGCGGTAGCGCTCGGGGGCGGGGTGGCGGCAAACGGCCCGCTGCGCGACGCGGTCGCCGAGCTGTGCGAGCGACGCGGTCTGCCGCTGAAGCTGGTGCCGATCTCGCTCTGCACCGACAACGCGGCGATGATCGGCTCGGCGGCGCGTTTCGTCGAGCCGATCCCCTATCCCAGCTACCTCTCCTACGACGCCTTCCCCACGCCGAAGCGGGCGGCTGCATGAGCACGGTGGTCGTCTACTCGCGTCCGGGGTGTCACCTCTGCGAGGAGGCGATTGGGGCGCTCGTCGCGCTGCACGAAGAGGGTTACCGTTTCGAGTTGCAGGAGGTGGACATCGAGAGCGAGGAGTTGCTCTTGCGGCGTCTGCTGGAGAAGATCCCGGTCGTCGAGATTGACGGCGCCGTGGTCTCCGAGCTGATCCTCGACGAGGCGGCGGTGCGGGCGAGGCTCGATACTGTGGAGGCGTGAGCTCCGTGATCGAAGAGCAGGATGCGGCCAACGGGCTGATCGTCGACGGCGAGCGGCTCTCCCTCGGGGTCGCGGCCCGGCTTTCGCGCTACCTACAGGTACTGACCCAAGCCCGCAAGATGGGTCGCGAAACGATCTCCTCGCAGGAACTTTCCGAGTACACGCACATCAACCCGACCCAGATCCGCCGCGACCTCTCCGGCTTCGGCAAGTTCGGCAAGCGCGGCGTGGGCTACAACGTCGAGTCGCTGGTCGGGGAGATCCGCAAGATCTTGCGTACCTCCGGCCAGCACAACATCGCCCTCTTTGGCGCCGGCAACCTCGGCCAGGCGATCGCCAGCTCCGACATCTTCGCCGACCACGGTTTTCAGATCGTCGCCATGTTCGACGTCGACTCAGAGGTCGTCGGCAGAGAGGTTGGCAGCCTGCGTGTGCGCGACTTCGGCGAGCTGCAGGAGATCGTCGCCGAACAGGAGATCGTTGTCGGCGTGCTCGCTGTGCCCGCCGCCGCTGCCCAGGCCGTCGCCGACCGGCTGGTCGAGGCCGGCGTCACGATCATCTTCAACTACTCCGAGCAGCTGTTGCAGGTGCCGCCGGAGGTGACGGTCCACACCTCGAGCCCTGCCGTCGACCTGCTCTACGCGCTCTACTTCTACCTGACCTAAGAGCTGACCATTGTCCCTGGACCTCGACCGCGCTCGGGAGACGTTCGAGTTCTCGACCGACTTTACGATCGGTCTCGAGGAGGAGTTCGCGATCCTCGATCCGGCGACGCTGGAGCTCGAGCACCGCTTCGAGGACGTCTACGCCGCCTGTCAGGAGGATGAGGTCCTGGCTACCTCGGCGGCCGGCGAGTTGATCGCCTCCGAGATCGAGATCCGCTCGGGACGGGCGGAGAGCTTCGCCGAAGCCGTCGCCCTGCAGCGCCTGCGCCGCGGCCGGCTCTTTGACCTGGTTGAGGAGATGGGCTTGGCGCTGGGGGCGACGGGGACCCACCCCTGGGCCAGCTACTTGGACCAACGGATCATCGACACGCCGCATTACAACCGCCTGCGCCACGAACTCGGCTGGGTCGCCCAGCGCAATAACACCTGGAGCATGCACGTCCACATGGGCGTGCGCGGGGCGGACCGGGCGATCGCCGTCTGCGACCGGCTGCGCGAGCTGCTGCCGCTGCTGCTCGCGGTCTCGGCCAACTCGCCCTTCCTCGACCGCCGCGACAGCGGCCTGCACACGGTTCGCACCGAGATCTTCACCCGCACCTTCCCCCGCTGCGGCGTGCCCAGTCCCTTCCTAGACTGGGCGAGCTACGCCGAGTTCGTCGGCTTGCTCCAGCGGACCGGCTCGGCGGTTGAGTCGACCCAGCTCTGGTGGAGCGTGCGCCCACACCATTCCTTCGGCACGGTCGAGGTTCGGATCTGCGACGCCCAGACTCGCGGCGAGGAGTCCTTCGCTCTGGCCGGCCTGATCTCGGCCTGCATCGCCCAGGCGGCACTCGCCTACGACGAGCACGGATATGGGGGAGAGGGCGCCCCGCTGCGCGACCGCGAGATCGAGGAGAACCTCTGGCGGGCGATCCGCTACGGCATGAGCGGGCACCTGATCGACTTCCGCCGCGGCGAGGAGATCGAGGCGGCGGCGGCGCTCGAGCAGCTGCTCGCCTGGACCGAGCCAGCTCGTACGCAGCTTGGCATCGAGGTTGACCTGCCGGCCCGCAACGGTGCCCAGCGCGCTCGCGAGGCGCTCGACGCCGGGGTCTCGATAGAGGACATCTACCGCGATGCGGTGGCCGAGACGAAGCGCACCTACACCGCCGCTCCGCAGAGTGCGGAACAGGCCTAGCCGCCCCCGGACGCGGGAGGGTGGGCGCGTGATCGCCGGGTCTGCCGAGCGTGCCCGCCCGAGAGCGGAGGAGGCGGCGCCCGGCCTGCTCTGGGAGCGCGTTCGCCGCTTGCATATATAGACTCCCGCGCCGCTTAGAAACCAGCCGGAGGACCTAACTTGACCAGCTTTTTGACCGAATACGGAGTCGTTGTCGCGCTTGTCTGCGCCGGGGCGGCCGTTGTCTACGGACTGATCATCACCCAGCGCCTGCTTTCGAAGTCGCCAGGCAACGAGCGCATGCGGGAAATCTCAGGTGCGGTGCAGGAAGGCGCACAGGCCTACCTCAACCGCCAGTACACGATCATCGCCGCGGTCGCCGTGCCGATCGCGATCGTGCTCTGGCTCCTGCAGGACTACAAGACGGCGATCGGATTCGTCTTCGGCGGCATCCTCTCCGGCTCGGCCGGCTTCATCGGCATGAACGTCTCAGTGCGGGCCAACGCGCGCGTCGCCGAGGCGGCTCGCGGCGGCGTACCGCCGGCGCTTGACGTCGCCTTCAAGGGCGGCTCGGTGACCGGGCTGCTGGTCGTCGGCCTGGCGCTGCTCGGCGTCGCCGGCTACTTCGGCATCCTCGTGATCACCGGCAGCACCGACAAGGAGGCCGTCGACGCCCTCGTCGGCCTTGGCTTCGGTGGCTCGTTGATCTCCGTCTTCGCCCGGCTTGGCGGCGGCATCTTCACCAAGGCTGCCGACGTCGGCGCCGACCTGGTCGGCAAGGTCGAGGCGGGCATCCCCGAGGACGATCCGCGCAACCCGGCGGTGATCGCCGACAACGTCGGCGACAACGTCGGCGACTGCGCCGGCATGGCGGCGGATCTCTTCGAGACATACGCGGTCACCTCGGTCGCCGTGATGCTGCTCGGCGTTCTCAAGTTCACCGGCGCCGGTGGTGAATTCTCCCGCGAGGTGGCGATCTACCCGCTGGTGATCGGCGCCGTCGCCATCATCGCCTCGATCATCGGGGCGTTGCTGGTGCGGACGAAAACGGATCGTGTCGAGGGTGCGCTCTACACAGGCGTAATCGCGGCCGGGGTCCTCTCGATCGCAGCCTTCTACCCGATCACCCACTGGCTGATGAGCGACCCGGTGCAGTTCGGTCTCGAAGCTGGCGCCAAGGCGATCACGACCACCGACCTCTGGCTCTGCTCCGTGATCGGCGTGGTGGTCACGGCGCTGCTCTTCGTGATCACCGAATTTTATACGTCGACCCGCTTCCGCCCGGTGAAGCTGATCGCCGAGGCCTCCGAGACCGGCCACGCGACGAACATCATCGCCGGGCTCGCCCAGGGCTTCCAGTCCACGGCGGCGCCGGCGCTCGTGATCGCCTTTGCGATCCTCGGCGCCAACGAGCTGGCCGGCGTCTACGGGATCGGCATCGCCGTGATGGGGCAGCTCTCGCTCTGCGGCTTGATCGTCGCTCTCGACGCCTTCGGGCCGATCACCGATAACGCCGGTGGCATCGCCGAGATGGCCGAGTTGCCGGAGGAGGTGCGCAACGTCACCGACCCGCTGGACGCGGTCGGCAACACGACCAAGGCAGTTACCAAGGGCTACGCGATCGGCTCCGCCGCCCTGGCGGCGCTGGTGCTGTTCGCCGCGTTCAAAAGCGAATTGAGCGCGGCCGAACCGGCAGCCAACCTGACCAAGCTGTTCAACATCTCAAATCCGGATGTGCTGATCGGGCTGATCATCGGCGGCATGATGGTCTACCTCTTCGCCGCCTTCGCGATCGAGGCGGTCGGCCGCGCCGGCGGTCAGGTGGTCGAACAGGTGCGCGAGCAGTTCCGCGACCACCCCGGGATCATGGAGGGGACCGAAAAACCCGACTACGCGAAAACGGTCAGCATCGTCACCCTGGCGGCGCAGAAGGAGATGATCCTTCCCTCGCTTATCCCGATCGTCGTTCCGGTGATCGTCGGCCTGCTCAGCGTCGAAGCGCTCGGCGGCCTGCTGATCGGCGTCATCGTCGTCGGCCTCTTCGCCGCGGTCTCGATGACGGCGGGCGGGGGCGCCTGGGACAACGCCAAGAAGCTGATCGAGGACGGTGCCCACGGCGGCAAGGGCTCAGAGGCCCACGCCGCCTCGGTCACCGGTGACACCGTCGGCGATCCCTACAAGGACACCGCCGGTCCGGCGATCAACCCGATGATCAAGGTCGCCAACATCGTCGCGATCCTGATCATCCCGATCGTCCACTTCTAGGGCTTAGTTAGGCAGGGACATCGGGGAGGGGCTAGCTGATGGCCCCTCCCCGCCTACTGCCCTATTGAAGTTGCGAGCGGGAGAGGAGCCGGGTGCCCCTCTCTCAAAAGCCGTCGCGCAGCTGGGTCGTCTCTGGTGCTGCGGTGCGTGGTCTCTGAGCTTTTACGAGAGGGGCACCCGGCTCCTCTAACGGCACGTAGCTTCCACGCCTATGGTCGGGGTTGGAGTAGTCGTGCCTGGTTGTTTGCGATCACGGGGAGGGACAGGCACGCCCACGCAGTAAACGACCGCACTGACAGGGCCGGCTTGATGCTCCCTTTAAGCTTTGGGGCGCGGGCCGGAGGCAAAACCCACTGCCCCTAAGGAGGGGATTCCGCTGGCACGGCCGACAGACTCGAACGAGCAACTCCTCTGCAGCTTCTGCGGCAAGTCGCAGCGGCAAGTCAAGAAGCTGATCGCAGGTCCCGGGGTCTACATCTGCGATGAGTGCATCGACCTCTGCAACGAGATCATCGACGAGGAGCTGACGCCCCCCGCCGGGGCGGTCGAACTCGAGAACCTGCCCAAGCCGCGCGAGATCCACGATGTACTGCAGGAGTACGTGGTGGGACAGGATGCCGCCAAGCGCGCCCTCTCGGTCGCCGTCTACAACCACTACAAGCGCGTTCAGATGTCCCAGGCCGAGGACGTCGAGGTTGAGCTGCAGAAGTCCAACATCATGCTGCTGGGCCCGACCGGCTGCGGCAAGACGCTGCTCGCGCAGACCCTGGCCCGGATCCTCAACGTCCCCTTCGCCATCGCCGACGCGACCGCGTTGACCGAGGCCGGCTACGTCGGCGAGGACGTCGAGAACATCCTTCTCAAGCTGATCCAGGCCTCCGACTACGACGTCAAAAAGGCCGAAACGGGAATCATCTACATCGACGAGATCGACAAGATCGCGCGCAAGGCCGACAACCCGTCGATCACCCGTGACGTCTCCGGCGAAGGCGTGCAGCAGGCGCTGCTGAAGATCCTCGAGGGAACGACCGCCTCGGTGCCGCCCCAGGGCGGGCGCAAGCACCCCCACCAGGAGTTCCTCACGATCGACACCACCAACATCCTCTTCATCTGCGGCGGCTCCTTCGCCGAACTCGAGAAGGTGATCGAGAACCGCGTCGGCGACCGCGGGGTCGGCTTTGGCGCCGCGATCTCCTCGCGCCAAGAGAAGGAGGACAAGGGCGAGTGGTTCGAGCAGGTACTGCCCGAGGATCTGATGGAGTACGGCCTGATCCCCGAGTTCATCGGCCGCCTGCCGGTGATCGCGGCGATTCACCAACTCAGCCGCGATGACCTGATCACGATCCTGACCGAGCCCAAGCACGCCCTCACCAAGCAGTTCCAGCGCTTCTTCGAGTTCGACGAGATCGAGCTCGTCTTCGCCGAGGACAGCCTCGAGGCGATCGCCAACAAGGCGCTCGAACGTGAGACCGGCGCCCGCGGGCTGCGCTCGATCCTCGAGGAGACGCTCTTGGACGTGCAATTTGAGCTGCCTTCGCGCAGGGACGTCACCAAGTGCGTGGTCACGAAGGAGACGATTGAGCAGGGACGCCGGCCGACGCTCGTCACTGAGGCTGCGCCGCAGGACATTGGCGATATCGGTGAGGAACTGAGCGAGGAATCTGCGTAGTGGGGGGGAGGGGTCGGGTGCCCCTCCCTCAAAAGCCGTCGCGCAGCTGGAGCGAATAGGCGCTTCGGAACGTGGTCCCATGAGCTTTTGAGAGAGGGGCACCCGACCCCTCCGACCAGCACGCGGCTTCCCAGTCAGAAGCTTCATGAGCCTGGCGGCCTCCGCGGGAGCTCGCGGGGTTCGGGCCCTTGTCGTAGCTCTTGAGTTCGTCGGCGTCCGCGTGGCGTCGAGCTAGTCGCGCGCGGTAGGCGTGGTGATGCCCTCCCCGGAAAGCTCATGCGACCACGCTGCGCGGCGCCTATACGCCCCAGCTGCGCGACGGCTTTCAGGGGAGGGCATCACCACGCCTGCGGCCCCGCCTATCTAGACTCGCCCCGTGGACCCCGCCCGCCGCAAGAAACTCGAGGAAATCACCCGCTACGACCCGACCGAGGTCGAGTCTCGGATCTTCGGGGAATGGATGGATGCCGGGTACTTCCATCCATCGGCTGAAGGGAGCCCCGAGGAGAATTTTTCGGTGGCGATTCCGCCTCCGAACGTGACCGGGGCGCTGCATATGGGTCACGCGCTCAATGGGTCGATGCAGGATGCGTTGGTGCGGATGAACCGGATGCGGGGGCGCAACTCGCTCTGGATCCTGGGGACCGACCATGCGGGGATCGCGACGCAGTCGGTGGTGGAGAAAATGCTGGGGGCGGAAGGGGTCTCGCGGCATGACCTTGGTCGTGAGGAGTTCGTCAGGCGGGTCTGGGAGTGGCGCGAGGAGTACGGCTCGCGGATCGTCGAGCAGTACAAGCGCCTCGGCGCCTCCTGCGACTACGAGCGCGAGCGCTTCACGCTGGATGAGGGCTACGTCAAGGCCGTCTATCGCGTCTTCAAGCAGCTCTACGACAAGGGCTACATCTACCGCGACAACTACATGGTCAACTGGGACCCGGGCTCGCACTCGGCGATCTCCGACCTCGAGGTCGAGAACCGCGAGGTCGAGGACACTCTGTACTCGATCGATTACCCGGTTGAGGACTCCGATCTTGTGCTGACCGTGGCCACGGTGAGACCGGAGACGATGCTGGCCGATACGGCGGTGGCGGTGAACCCCGATGACGAGCGTTACGGCGACCTCGTCGGCCGGCACTGCGTCCTGCCCCTCGTCGGTCGCCGCCTGCCGATCATCGCCGACGAGCACGTCGACCCGGAGTTCGGCACCGGGGCGCTGAAGATTACCCCCGGCCACGACCCCAACGACTTCGAGATCGGTCGCAAGCACGGGCTCGAGGAGATCGTCGCCATCGGCCCCGACGGGCGTCTCACGGGAGAGGCGGGGGAGCGCTTCGCCGGCATGACCGCCGCTGAGGCCCAGGAGGCCGTAGTCGCCGCCCTGCGCGAAGAGGGCGCGCTGCGTGCCGAAGAGCCCTACACCCACTCCGTTCCCTTCTCCCACCGCTCCGGCGAGCGGATCGAGCCGTTGATCTCGCTGCAGTGGTTCTGCCGCATGGAGGAGCTCGCGGCACCGGCGATCGAGGCGGTGGAAAGCGATCGGGTGCGGATCGCACCCGATCAGTGGAAGCGCGTCTACCTCGAATGGATGCGCGAGATCCGTCCCTGGTGCATCTCGCGCCAGCTCTGGTGGGGTCACCGGATTCCGGTCTGGTACTGCGACGCCTGCGAAGAGACCTACGTCGCCGAGGATCCGACGGCGGCCCCCGAGCGCTGCGGCGCCTGCGGCGGCGAGCTGCGCCAGGAGGAGGACGTGCTCGACACCTGGTTCAGCTCGGCGATCTGGCCCTTTGCCACGCTCGGTTGGCCCGAGGAGACAGCCGAGCTGCGCGCCTTCTACCCGACCAGCTTCCTCACCACGGCCCGCGAGATTCTCTTCCTCTGGGTGGCGCGGATGATCATGACCGGGCTCGAGTTCGCCGCTGACGTGCCTTTCAAGGACGTTTACGTGCACTCGGTGATCCAGGCCCGCGACGGGCGGCGGATGTCGAAGAGCCTCGGCACCGGGATCGACCCGCTGGCGGAGATCGACGTTCACGGCGCCGACGCGCTTCGCTTCGGGCTGCTGGCGATGTCCTCGACACAGGACGTGCGCTATTCGGACGCCAAGGTTCAGCAGGGCCGTGACCTTGCCAACAAGCTGTGGAACGCCGGGCGACTGATTCTGCTGAATTGCAAATTTCAGCAGAATCAATCGCTCACAAATACGCGGCAGGACCAAGTTCCTGCCGCGGTAGGGGGAGGAATGGGGGTGTCGCGGGACGATCTTGCCCTTGATCGGGTCGAGGACCGCTGGATTCTTTCGCGGATGGAGCGCACGATTGCCTCGGTCAGCGAGAAGCTCGACGCTTACGACTTCGCCCACGCCGTGCAGGAGGCCTACGCCTTCTTCTGGTCGGAGCTCTGCGACTGGTACCTGGAGATCGCCAAGCCGCGGCTCTACGAGGGTGAGGCCGAGGTCTCGGCCAACCTGCTCTGGCTACTGGAGCGAACGCTCGCCCTGCTGCACCCGATCATGCCCTTCGTCAGCGAGGAGATCTGGTCCTATCACCCGAGCCGCCGGGGCCACCTGGCGGTTCATCCGTTCCCCCGGCCCGACGCCTCTCTCTTCGACGAGTCGGCGGAGGCCGAGATCGACGCGGCGATCGATCTGACGCGCAACCTGCGCACCTGGCGGGATCTGGTTGAACTCGCCAGCAAGGCGACGCTGCCGATCCGCTCGGCCGATCCCCTGCCGGAGTTCGTCTCGCGGCTGGCGCGGGTCGAGGCCGCGGATGGTGGAGCAGTCGATCCAATTGCCTCGGTGGGGGCGGTGCAGATCCTTGCCTCACCGGAGATCGACGCCGAGGCCGTCGCCGGCCGCCTGGAGCGGCGGCGCGAGGAGCTGCGCTCCGAGGTTGCCCGAGCAGAGGGCAAGCTCGCCAACGAGAAGTTCGTTGCCCGGGCGCCGGCAGAGCTCGTTGAGGAGGAGCGGGCCAAGCTGGAGCGCTATCGGGCCGAGCTGGAGGAGCTCACAGAATAGATCCGCAGGCTTATCTCGACTCCCTCGAGCCGGTCGGCTGGAAGCTTGGTCTGGAGCGGATGCACCGGCTGAGCACGGCGTTGGGGTTGCCCCAGCACCGCTTCGCCTCGATCCACGTCGTCGGCACCAACGGCAAGTCCTCGGTGACGCGGATGATCGCGGCGCTGCTGGAGGCGCACGGGGTGCGGACCGGCGCCTGCGTCTCGCCCCACGCCACGCGTTGGGCCGAACGGGTGCTGATCGGCGGCGAGGAGATCGAGGAGGCGGCCTTCGCCGCCGCGGTGGAGCGCACCGCGCAGGCCGCCGAGACGGTCAATCGTGGCCTTGAGCCCGGCGAGGCGGTCACCCAGTTCGAGGTCGCCACGGCAGCTGCGTTTGTCGCCTTCGCCGCCGCCAGGGTCGAGACCGCGGTGGTCGAGGCCGGACTGGGAGGGAGGCTGGACGCGACCAACACGATCCCCTCACGGGTGACCGTTCTGACCTCGATCGGCCTCGATCACACGGCCTGGTTGGGCGAGAGCGAGCCCGAGATTGCCGCCGAGAAGCTCGCCGTCCTGCGCGACCACACGACCCTCGTCCTCGGTCTCCTCAGCGCCGAGGTTGCGGGCTTGGCCGATCGCACGGCGGCGGCTCGGGGGGCAAGGCTGGTCGTCGCGCCCGAGGATCCGGGCGAAATCGAGTTGCGCGCCCGGGGGCGCTTCCAGCGCCGGAACTTTGCCTTGGCCTGTGCCGCCGCCGAGGCGTTTCTCGGCGATCTGGACACCGCCGCTGTGGCTTCCGTGGCGGCCACGCTGACCGTGCCCGGCCGCCTCGAGCAGGTCGGCGATGACCCGCCGGCCTTTATCGACGTCGCCCACAACCCCGACGGGGCTGCCGCGCTTGCCGAGGGCCTGGCCGAAATCGCCGGCGGGCGCCCCGTCGTGGCCTGCATCGCCGCGCTTGCTGACAAGGACGCCGGCGCGATGATTCGGGCGCTGGCACCGGTTCTCTCTCGGGTCATCTGCACCGAGCTTGATGCGGCGGCGCTGGAATCGCGGGGGCTGCCGGGAATCAGCTCCCACAGTGCCGCCAAACTGGCGGCGGCGTGCCGCGAGGTCGGCGTCAGCGCCGAGCAGGTCCCCGACTTCGGCGCGGCTCTGTGGCGCGGTCACCGACTCGCTGCGGAGCAGCCCGGCGCCATCCTGCTGGTGACCGGCTCGCACTACGTGTTGGCTCCCGCCCGTACCGCTCTGCGCCTGTGCGAGGATGCCGACGATGACTCAGGGGTCTAAAAGCGCCGGTTCCGAACTGTTCTCGATGATGGCCCTGGTCGCCGCTGTTGTCGCCGCGGTGATCCTCGTCTTCTTCGGTCTCGGCTACCTCTTCGGGAGTCTCTTCCTCTAGCGAGGGTTCGGGCGCCCGGCGGCGAAGTAGACTGCCGCTCCCCTCTCCGGCGGGATCTCAGCCATGGCACTAGCGATCTTCGGCATCTCAAACAGCGGCCTCAACCTGGCCGTCACCCTCTTCATCCTGATGATCGTCGTCGTCTGGCTGGCCTTGATCGTCTACACCTACCTCGACGCCCGCCGCCGCATCTCCGACCCCTTCCTCGTTGCCTGCGCCACGGTCGGTTCCTTCTTCCCCTACATCGGCACCGCGGTTTACGCGATCGTGCGCCCGCCCGAGTTCCTCGAGGACGCCCACGAACGTGAGCTGGAGATCCGCGCCGCGGAGCTGAGGGTGCGCCAGCTGACCGAGGCCTCCTGCCCGAAATGCGAATACCCGGTGGAGAAGAGCTTCCTGCGCTGCCCCCGGTGCCAGAGCCGTCTCAAGGATCCTTGCCAAAACTGCGGCAAGCCGGTCGACCCACGTTGGGCCCTCTGCCCCTACTGCGAAACCGCGATCGCCGAGCGGCCGCGCCGCCAGCGGGCCGGTAAGGAGGGGCGCCGCGAGCCCCGCGGGGAGCGCACCGCGCCCAGTGGGGAGGAGCGTCCCAAGCGCGAGTCCCAGCCCAAACGCCGCCCGGCGGCAAAAGCCAAAGAGGCCCCCGCGTCCGAGCAGGACGCCGAGCCGACCCGACCCAAACGAACTCAAAGGAGCCCCGCCCGTGAGCCGGACGCTGATCCTCGTAAAGCCTGACGCCTTCGAGCGTGCCCTGACCGGCGAGGTGATCGCCCGCTTCGAGCGCAAGGGCCTGCGGATCGCGGCACTGAAGACGATGCGCGCCGACGAGCCGATCGCCAACAAGCACTACGAAGAGCACACCGACAAGCCATTTTTCGGCGAGTTGGTCTCGTTCATCACCGGCGGCACCCTGGTCGCGATGGTGCTCGAGGGTCACGAAGCCGTCGCCGCGGCGCGCCAGTTGATCGGCGCCACCAACCCGGTCGAGGCCGCTCCCGGCTCGATTCGTGGCGATTTCGCCCTCGAGGTGACCTTCAACATGGTCCACGGCTCGGACTCCGACGAGTCGGCCGAGCGCGAGATCGAGATCTGGTTCCCCGAGCTGGCGTAGGCAGGGGCATCGTGGCTGACCTGCCGGGCTCGCGTTCGCGAGGAGTTCCCGCCAGATCAGCCACGATGCCCCTGGTCACGCTAGCTTCCGGATCTCCTCAGCGGAGCGAGATCCTTCAGAAGCTGGGGGTGAAGTTCGATGTTGTGGTGCCTGGCGTCGACGAGCTGAGCGGGGGGGACCCGGAGTTCGAGGTGCTGGAGAATGCGCGCCTGAAGGCTCGCGCCGTGCCCCGCGATAGAGCAGTGATTGCCTGCGATACCGACGTCGTGCTCGATGGCAAGGCGCTCGGCAAGCCCGTCGACGAGACGGAGGCGCGGAGCTATCTGGACCGCATGTCCGGCCGCACGCATGAGGTCCTCAGTGGGCTGGTGATCGTCGTCGACGGCGAGGAGCGGGCCAGTCTCGAACGCACCGCCGTGACTTTCAAGCGGTTGAGCGAGGACGAGAAGGAGCGCTACGTCGCCTTCGGCGAGTGGCGGGGACGTTCGGGTGGCTACGCAATCCAGACGCTGGGATCGACCCTGGTCGAGCGGATCGAGGGCAGCGTTTCAAACGTGGTGGGCCTGCCTGTGGGTCTCCTGTTCGAGCTGGCGCCGGAACTTTTCACCCAGTCCTGAACCGCGGCGGGCCTCCCGGTCTGCCCGTTTGGAATCATTGCGCCTGGAAGTCCTCCAAACTCACGAATGGGCGTATTCAGCTATCTCAGAGGTCTAGGCGGTCGCGACATGGCCGTCGATCTCGGTACCGCCAACACGCTGGTCTACGTGCGCGGCCGCGGCATCGTCCTCTCCGAGCCCTCGGTGGTCGCGATCGACTCGCAAACCGGTCAGGTGCACGCGGTCGGGGTCGAAGCGAAGCGGATGCTCGGCCGTACGCCGGGCACGATCACCGCTATCCGGCCGCTCAAGGACGGTGTCATCGCCGACTTTGACGTTACCGAGCAGATGCTGCGTCACTTCATCAAACAGGTGCACTCCAACCGTTTCGCCCACCCGCGCGTCGTCGTTTGCGTCCCCTCCGGCGTTACCGGGGTCGAGAAGCGAGCCGTGGAGGAGGCATGCCTCTCCGCCGGCGCCCGCCAGGCCTACCTGATCGAGGAGCCGATGGCGGCCGCGATCGGCGCCGGGCTGCCCGTCGCCGAGCCGACCGGCTCGATGGTCGTCGACGTCGGCGGCGGCACCACCGAGGTGGCGGTGATCTCGCTCGGCGGAATCGTCGTCTCGCAGTCGATCCGAGTCGGCGGCGACGAGCTCGACGAGGCGATCGTCAGCCACTGTAAACACGAGTACAAGCTGGCAATCGGAACCCAGACCGCGGAGGAAGTAAAGCTCGAGGCGGGCTCGGCCTCGCCCCTGCCCGAGGAGGTGCGCTCGGAGATCCGCGGCCGCGATCTCGTCTCCGGCCTGCCCAAGACGATCACGCTCGGCTCCGAGGAGGTCCGCGAGGCGCTTGGGGAACCGGTCGGCCACATCGTCGAAGCGGTCAAGGACACCCTCGATCGCACTCCGCCGGAGCTGGCGGGCGACATCATGGACCGTGGCATTACCCTTGCCGGTGGTGGCGCCCTGCTGCAAGGACTCGAACAGCGCCTTCGCGACGAGTGCCAGATGCCCTGTCAGCTGGCAGAGTCACCGCTTACGTGCGTGGCGGTTGGATCGGGCCTCTCCCTGGAGGAGTTCGAGACCATTCACCGCGCCAGCAAGCAGAATTCCGGGACCAGGCGCTTTGCTTAGGTCTCCTTCATCGCAAGCCCCAAACTTAGGTTTTCACCGTGTACCGAAAGCAAGTACGCCGCCGTAGGGCGGTGCTCGCCCTGCTGATCGTCGGCTCCTTCGTGTTGCTGACGATCACCTATGGGCAGGGCTCAAATGGTCTGCAGCGAGGGGTCAGCACGATCTTCAGCCCACTCCAGGGCGTCGCTGACCGGGCGCTGAAGCCGGCCCGCGATCTGGTCGACTGGTTCGACAAGACCTTCGACGCCAGGGGCGAAAACAGCCGCCTCAAGAGCGAGCTGGCGAAGTCGCGCGAACAGGCGGTCGCCGGCCAGGAGGCGATGCAGGAGAACGCCGAACTGCGCAAGCTGGTCGCGCTCGACCGCGGCCCTGTGCTGGCAGCATCGGCCTACGAACCGGTTGCCGGGCGGGTTATCGCCCGCTCGCCGACCGAGTGGCGTTCGAACGTCACGATCGACGTCGGCAGCGGCGACGGCGTCCACGTCGACGACCCGGTGATCAGCGGCAACGGCCTGGTCGGCCGCATCGCCGCCGTGGAGCCGGGTTCCTCGCAGGTGATGTTGCTGACGGACCATGAAAGCGCGGTCGCGGCCAAGGTCGTGCCGGCCGGGGTGCAGGGCGTGATCAAGCCCGAAGTCGGCAACCCCGAACGCCTGATCCTCGACTTCATCGACTCGACCAAGCTGGTCCACGGCGGCCAGACCGTGGTTACGTCCGGCTGGCGCGCTCAGGGCCTCGCTTCGCTCTTCCCGCCCGGCCTGCCGCTGGGTGAAGTGACCAAGGCCTCGATCGTCGATCAGGAGGCCAAGGAACAGGCCGACGTTCGCCCCTTCGCCGACATCAGCAACCTCGATCTGGTCCAGGTGCTGACCGGGGGCTCACGCGGATGATCTTGACGCCCAAGATCGTCGCCCGCATCGCTCTGGTCGGCCTGCTCGGCGTCCTCCTGCAGCTCTCCTTCTTCTCCCAGGTCGAGCTCTTCCACGTCAGTCCGGACATCCTGCCCGCGCTTGTCGTTTGCCTCGCCCTGCTCGGCGGCAGCCTCACCGGCGCCGTCGCCGGCTTTTCGATCGGCTTCTTCGTCGACTGCCTGCTGGTCGAGGCGCTGGGAGTCTCATCGCTGGTCCTGCTCGGCATCGGCTACCTGGCGGGCCTCTACCGCGAGCGCTTCGAGTTCCGCGGCTCGCTCGTGCCGGCCCTGCTCTGCATGGGCCTGACCCTGGTGGCTGAGCTCGGCTTCGGCGCCATTCAGCTGCTGCTTGGGATCGACGCCCCGGTCAGTGTCCTGATCGTTCGCGACATCCTCTTGAAGAGCGTCTACGCCTTCTTCCTTGGCTGGCCGATCTACCTGCTGGTGCGGCGTTCATTGCGACCGGCGCTGGTCGAGGAGCCGAAAGTCCAGCGCCGGCGCCAGCCAAAGGTGCTCGGGGTCTAGGCATGTACCTTCGCTCCGACGAGCGTGGTCCCGCGGTGAGCAGGCGCCTGGCCCTGCGCCTAGCCCTCTTCGGCGGCTTTGCCGTGGCGCTCTTCGCGGTCCTCTTCCTGCGTCTCTGGCTGCTGCAGGTGCTCGATGGCGAAAAGTACCTCGCGGAAGCGAAGAACAACCGCACCCGCTCCTTCCTGACCAGCGCGCCGCGGGGGAAAATCCTCGACCGCAACGGCAAGGTCCTGGTCGCCAATCGGACCAGCCTGGCGCTGCAGGTAAACCCACGCAAACTGCCGGAAGACCCGGCCGAACGTCATGCAGAGCTCTCGCGCCTGGCCGACCTCACCCACAGCAGCCTCAAGCGCGTGCGCCGCACGATGCACGAAGAGCTGAAGCTGGCCCCGGCGGCGCCGGTGACGCTGCGTCGCGACGTCGGCCACTACCTCGTCTATTACCTGCAGGAAAACCAGGACCGTTTCCCGGGTGTCGAGGTGCAGCGGGTCTTCGTCCGCGCCTATCCCGATGGCACGCTGGCCGCGCACGTCCTCGGCACCGTCGGCGAGATCAATGAAGAAGAGCTCAAGGACCCCCGCTACAAGGGGCTGCGGCCCGGCGATGAGATTGGCCAGGAAGGCGCCGAGGACACCTACGATCGCTACCTGCGCGGGCGCCCGGGTCTGACCCGGATCCAGGTCGACGCCCTCGGCGAGCCGACCCCCAACGGCCGCCTCGTCTCCAAGCCGCCCACCCCCGGTGACAACCTCAAGCTCTCGATCGAAAAGGAAGTGCAGGAGGCCGGCGAAGCCGGGCTGGCGGCGAAGGGACTGCCGGGGGCCTTCATCACGATGGATGTCCACACGGGCGAAATCCTCGGCCTCGGATCTTTCCCGACTTTTGAGCCGTCGCTCTTCACCAGGCCGCTGACCCAGGTCCAGGTCAACGAGACCTACAACAACCCCTCGGCGCCGCTGACCGACCGCGCGATCGCCGGCCTCTACCCGACGGGATCGACCTTCAAGCTCATAACCGCGATGGCGGCACTGGAAAGCGGGGTCCTCACGCCCTCGCGCTCGATCTATGACGGCGGTGCCTTCACCGTTGGTGGCGAGAGCTTCCAAAACGCCGGCGGCGCTTCCTACGGCAGCCTTACGCTGGTTCCCGCCCTGCAGGTCTCCGACGACGTCTTC
>Ga0070679_100000180_pt1 | contig 50879 bp, 44 predicted proteins | sample KBSC63BmetaG_FD_65652 | JGI IMG/M metagenome (GOLD analysis project Ga0070679, IMG submission 65652) | Corn rhizosphere microbial communities from Kellogg Biological Station, Michigan, USA - KBS C6-3B metaG | ecosystem: Host-associated > Plants > Roots > Rhizosphere | place: USA: Michigan... | reverse complement strand
GTGATGGCCAGCGGGGCCGCGTCGATGGCGACGCTGAGCGCGCTGCAGGCGAACATCGTGGCCGCCGGCTACGGCAAGTAAGCGACCAGCAGAAAGCGGCGATCGATGACACGAGCTCAGACGCTGGTCATGACGGTGGTGTGCCTGATCCCCCTGCGCGCCGTCGCGCAGGAAGAGGCGGGCACGGATGAACAGAAGGCGCCCGCGGACGCCGCGCCGGTGACGGACGCAGCAAAAGCAGAAACAGCGGCCGACGGCGCCAAGTCCCCTGCTCGCGCGCAACCGCAGCCGGAGTACGGCAAGCCGCCGGAGCCGCCGGCGCCCGAGCCTTCGGCCTGGCACACGGAGATCACGGGCTACTTCCGCGCCCCGATCTCGCTGGGGGTCAGCTCGCGCCCCAGCCCCGACGATCCGAACGGCCCTTCGAAGACACAGATCGCGTACGGCCCCAATCGCGTGTTCGACTGGAACTACTACAGCTTCGCGTACACGCGGCTGCAAGAGCAGGACTGGGCCGAGCTGTTCGTGCACGAGAAGAAGAAGCACGTCGACGCCGCCGTGGGCTGGATGGGCTATTGGTTCCAGGGGGCCGGCTTTCGCAACCCGGACGCCGCCTGGATCCCGGGCATGGCGTACCTGACCCTGGACACCGACTTCCAGCTGAGCACGCTGACCCCGAACGTCGCCTTCACCGTGGGCGCCTGGTGGCCCAAGTTCGGCTACTTCGAGAAGTACGACACGTACACGCTGGGACGCTTCCGCCAGATCGGCGAGCAGTTGAAGCTGACGGTGCCGCTGAACAGCGACGTCACGGTGGCCGTCATCGAGGGCTTCGGCACCGCGCGCGACGGCTCGTACAGCTTCACGCTGAACAACATCAGCCCGCTTTACGCGGGACAGACCAACCTGGATCTGCTGGCCTGGTTCAACTTGCAGTTGCTGTATCAGAAGTACCTGGACGTCAGCCTGCACGTGAACACCGAATGGATGGCCGATCCCAGCCTGGATCCCGACACCACGATGAACCCCAAGAGCTACAGCGCCGCGTCCGCGTCGCATCTGTCCGTGGCGGGGGCCGAGATCAACGTCACCCCGCCCCGCTTCGGACGGCTGTGGCTGTCGCCGTCTTTCATCTCGGTCAGGAATGGCTGGGCGCTGGGCACCGGCACCGAGGTCATGCACGGTCTGGGCGGCCTGGGCGTGGCGCAGAACTACCTGGCCTGGACGGGCAGCCCCGGCGATTCGACTGGCAGCGGATCGATGCTGAACTTCGGCTTCATGTACGAGAACACGCTGTCGAACATCGCCGGCAAGGCGCGCGGCAGCATGGTGCCCGACCTCGCCTTCAGCGCCTTCGGCCTCTACTCGGCGGCCAAGCTGGAGCTGCCGGGGGGCAGCATGATCTCGCAGGACAAGATCCGGCAGTTCAAGTACGGCGCGGACGCGACCGTGCAGCTGTCGGAGTGGATCGGCTTCATGCTCCGCGGCGACGTCGTCGTCTACGACCTGGACCACGACGGGTACATCTTCGCGGCCGGCACCGCCCGGGTGCAGTTCGCCTCGCACTTCCTGTCCAGCGAGCGCATCTACATCCAGTACTCGCGCTACGTATACGGCGACAAGATGGTGCTGAACGGCGTCTGGCCCTGGGGGCAGTCGTTGGTCCAGGGGAGCAGCGTCATCCAGCAGGCCCCCGCCTACTCTCGCAAGACGCCGGACGCGAACGTCATCAAGCTGCAGTCCGAGATCGCGTTCTGACGGCGAGTTCGGGCGCGAGCACCGTTTTCTGCGAACGGACGCGCCGCTCCCGACAGTACCGGATATGCGAACGTGGCGATCCGGTGATTGGCTGGGGCCGATCGTTTCCCTCTCGTTGCTGGTGGCCTGTCAGTCAGGCGGCCAGGGCGGCGGAACGGGCGGCGAAGCAACGGGCAGCAGAGGAACGGGCGGGGCCGGCACGGGCGGCTCCAGCGCGACCGGCGGAGCGCCCGGGACGGGCGGGAGCGGCTCGGGCGGACGCAGCGGCACCGGCGGCGCGCGCACCGGGTCCGGCGGGGCCACCGCGGCCAGCGGCGGAACGGCCGCCCGAAGCGGCGGCGCCTCGGGAAGCGCCGGCATTCCCGGCGCCGGCGGCGTCACGGGCAGCGGCGGCGCGACCGGCGGGCGCGGCGGCAGCGCCGCGGGCGGAGGCGCCGGGGGAACGGCGCCGGACTGCAGCGGGCCCGCCCCCACCGGGACGTCCTTCGCCGTCGACGCTTCCGGCGTGACGCTGACGCTGGGCGCGGGCAAGGAGAGAATCCAGGTCTGTCAAAGCGACATCGTCCACGTCGCATACACGAACGCCGCCGCCATCCCGGCGAAGACCGAGCTGTCGGTGAACAACCCGTGGACCACGACGCCGGCGTTCTGCGTGACGGAGACGGCCGGCACGCTGGTGATCACCACCAGCCGCCTGAAGGTGACGATCAACGAGACGACGGGCCTGGTCAGCTACGCCGACCTGACAGGCGCCGCGCTGGTGTCCGAGGCCAGCAAGAGCTCGACCGCCGCCACCGTCGAGGGGACCGCGACGAACACCGTGCAAGCCAGCTTCAACTCACCGGCGAACGAGGCGCTGTTCGGCCTGGGCCAGCACCAGGACGGCGTCGTCAACCGCAAGGGGACGACGCTGCACATGCTGAACGCGAACACGCAGATCCAGATTCCCCTCCTGGTCTCGAACAAGGGCTACGGCATCTTCTGGGACAACTATTCGACGACCGACTTCGCCGGCAATGGCAGCAGCAACACGAAGTACAGCTTCAGCTCCGAGGCGGGCGCGCTGGTCGACTACTACTTCTTCTACGGCCCGACGATCGACGGGGTCATCGCGGGCTATCGCACCGCCACCGGCGCCGCCCCCCTGTTCCCGAAGTGGGCCTACGGCCTGTTCCAGTCGAAGGACCACTACATGAGCTCGGCCGAGCTGCTGGCGGTGGAACAGGGCTACCGCAAGAACAACATCCCGCTGGATGCGATCGTTCAGGACTGGCAGTACTGGTCGCCGTACGTGTGGGGTTCCCAGCTGATGGATCCCAGCCGCTATCCGGATCCGGCGGGCCTGGTCACCCAGCTTCACGCGGCCAACGTGCACACCATGATCTCGATCTGGCCGCTCTACCAGACGCGCGCCAACAACACGCCCATGGTCGCCGGCGAGCTGGACAACTTCAACGCGCTGAACGCCATCAACGCCCTGTATCCCGACACCGGCGGCGGACAGTACCACTTCTACGACACGTTCAACGCCATGGCGCGCAGCCTCACCTACCAGCAGGACCATGACCAGCTGATCGGCAAGTACGGCTGGGACGGTATCTGGGCCGACAACACCGAGCCGCAGAGCTATCCCGACGGCGTCAACGTGCACGCCGCCACCACCGCCCTGGGCAAGGGCGCCCTGTACATCAACGCGTACCCGCTGGAGCACAACCGCGGCCTCTACGAAGGCTGGCGCAGCATCGGCCCGGATCAGAAGCGGGTGTACGTGCTCACCCGCAGCGCGTTCGCCGGACAGCAGCGGTTCGCCGCCGGGTGCTGGTCGGGTGACATCGACGCCACCGCCGCCGTGTACGCGGCCCAGATCCCGGGCGGGCTCGGCTTCGCCATCTCGGGGATGCCCTACTGGACGACCGACATCGGCGGCTACTTTGGAACGCCCAGCGAGGAGCTGTTCACCCGCTGGTTTCAGTTCGGCGCGTTCTGCCCCACCTTCCGCATCCATGGCCAGGCCGCGAAGGAGCTGTACGGCGCGCAGTGGAGCACTGCGGGCAAGGCGAACATGCTCTTGGTCGACAACCTGCGCTACCGGCTGATGCCCTACATCTATTCGCTCGCCTGGATGGTCACCAGCCAGGCCTACACGATGATGCGCCCGCTGGTCTTCGACTTTCAGGACGACACGCAGGTCTACGGCATCAAGGATCAGTTCATGTTCGGTCCGGCCTTGCTGGTGAATCCCGTGTCGGCCATGGGCGCCACCAGCCGGGCGCTGTATCTGCCGGCGGGCACCTGGTACGACTTCTGGAGCGGCTCGACGACGGCGGGCGGGAAGACCGTCACGGCCAGCGCGCCCTTGAGTCAGCTTCCCTTATATGTACGGGCCGGCTCGATCCTGCCCATGGGGCCGATGATCCAGTACGCCATGCAAAGCGCAGATCCGATCGAGATCCGGGTCTACCCGGGAAAGGACAGCGCGTTCACCCTGTACGAGGACGCGGGCGACACGTACGACTACGAGAAGGGGCAGCACGCGCAGATCGACTTCTCGTGGGACGATACCGCCCGCCAGTTGACCATCGGGGCCCGGAAGGGGACCTTCGAGGGGATGCTGGCGAGCCGCACGTTCAACGTGGTGTGGGTGGGAGCGACGCACGGCGCCGGAATCGACGTGACGGCCGTCCCGGATCAGGTGGTGAAGTACGTCGGCGATCAGGTGGTCGTGACCGGGAAGTAGCGCGTTTGTAAGACGGCAAAACTTTTTCTGCCAAAACCGGCGCGCTCGCGACAGTTACCGGAAAAGCGTCAAGCGGCGCTGTCGCGCCAGGCCTGCGCCAGCGGCCCGGCCAGGGCTCGTGGTGTGTGTGTGGCGCGTGGCGCGTCGAATCAACCCCGTTCACCCCCCTCGACGGAGGTCCCCCCATGAGAAGTAGGCTTTGCCTTTTCGCCCTCGCCACGGGTCTGGCTTTCGGCGGCTGCGCCACCGGCGAGCCGGGTGAAATGGCCGGCTCGGGAGGCGAAACCGGTTCCGGCGGCGCGACGGCCACGGGCGGCGCCACCGGCTCGGGCGGCGCCTCCGCTTCGGGGGGCAAGACGGGCTCCGGCGGCACGGCCTCGTCGGGCGGCACCACCGGCTCGGGCGGCGCCGCTTCCTCGGGCGGCAAGACCGGCTCCGGTGGCACCACCTCCTCGGGCGGCACGACCGGCTCCGGTGGCGCCATCGGCGTCGCTGGGGCTCCCGGCTCCGGCGGCCGATCGGGCGCCGCCGGCCACGCGGGAACGATGGGCGGCGGCGGTCATGGCCCGACGACGGGCACGGGCGGCGCCGCGGGGGCCAGCGGCACCGGCGCCACGACCGGCGCGGGCGGCGCCGCCGACACCACCGTCGATTGCTCGGCCGCCCTGCCGAGCGGCGGCAACACCTATACCGGCAGCAACGTCAACGGCATGGCGGACGGCCTGAACTACGGGATCTGGACGAACGGCAGCGGCGGCAGCATCACCGTCTTCCCCAACGCGCACGCCTTCTCCACCTCCTGGAACAACAGCCAGGACTTCCTCGCCCACGTCGGCCTCGATTTCAACTCCAGCAAGGCCTACACCTCGTACGGCACCATCTCGGCCCAGTTCTCGGAGAAGAAGTCAGGCTCTGGCGGCGGCTTCTCGTCGATCGGCATGTACGGGTGGATGCACAGCCCGTGCATCGAGTGGTACATCAACGAAGACTCGTTCAACGGCCTGAACGCCCGCGGCAACGCCACCGCCGTCATCGACGGGGCCACGTACTACCTGACCATGACGACGACGAACGGGACCGGCGGCGCCAACGCCTGCGAGGCGGGCCATTCCGGCGGATGGATGCAGATCATCAGCACGCGCCAGTCGGCGCGCACCTGCGGGAACATCACCGTCAGCGATCACTTCGCGGCCTGGGCCAAGCAGGGATGGAGCCTGGGCACGCTGTCCTCGGTCCACATCAACGTCGAGGTGGGCGGCGGCAGCGGCAGCATCCAGTTCCCCGTCGCGAACGTGACCACCACCAGCAAGTAGCGCCGATCGCCGTCACCCGGCGTCGTCCCCGTTGTGGCTCCGTTCGACGGCGTGTCGAACGGGGCCGTTTCGCGTTCCACAGCCGCGCGACCTCCCACGACATGTCGTGGGCACCCACGAAGTTCGAGAGGGAGGCCCTTCGTGGCGCGCTGATCGTCGCGCGAAACCCTTGAAGTTCCCGGGCCATAACATCGGCCCGCCGCTTGCTGTACAGGGCGCCGTCATGTTGCGGATCAGCAAGCCCGGTGAAGACGGCGCCATCGCCCTGGAGGGGCGGCTGGTCGGCCCCTGGGTCGACGAGCTGGAACGGGTCGTCGCCGAGGCGCCCGCCACGTCGGCGTTGACCATCGATCTGCGTGGCCTGGTCTTCGCGGACGGCGCGGGGGTCAGCCTGCTGCGGACGTTGCGCGCCGCCGGACTGAAGCTGGTCGGCGGCTCCGGGTTCGTGGGGGCGCTGCTGGGGACCGAACGAAGGGACGAGGGGGGGACGTGATGCCGGTTGGACGAACCACCGAGGACGAGGCCTGCTGCGCGCGCGCGGCCGCGTTGATGGCCAGGTACTGCGAGGGCGAACGACGCGCGTTCGACGACCTGTACGCGCTGCTGGCGCCGCGCATCCTGGGCTACCTGACGGGGCTGGTGAAGGAGCGGGCCACCGCGGAGGATCTTCTGCAGCTCACGTTCATCAAGCTGCACCAGCACCGCGATGTCTACATCCGCGGCGCCAACCCGGTGCCCTGGCTGTACACCATCGCACACCGCACCTGCCTGGACGAGCTGAGGCGGCGCAAGCGGTCCCGCGTGCGCATGAGCCTCGACGGCAACCTTCCCCACGAGCCGTCCGCCGACATCAGCGGCTCGGCCGAGCCGCCCCAGGAGCGCGCGCACGAGCAGGCGATCGCCGCGGGCATGGCGGCGCTGGCCGATCTTCCCGAGATGCAGCGACAGGCGGTCCTGCTGACGAAGATTCACGGGCACAGCACCGCGCAGGCCGCGTCCATCCTCGGCACCACGGTGGGGGCGATCAAGCTGCGCGCGCACCGTGGCTACGTCGCGCTTCGCAACAAGCTGACGGCCGACCCCTACCCGGTCACGCCTCCCGCCGGGGACCTCTCACACGAACAGGCGGCGCTATGAGCAGCCCCCCCATCGACAGCGAGCTGCTGCGGGCGCTCCGCGACGCCGGCCCGCCGCCCCCGATCTCGACGGACCTGCGGTCGTCGCTCGACGGCATGAAGCCGGTGCGCACCCGCGTTCCGCTGCGCACGCTGCTGCTGGTGCTGGCCGCCGGCTGCGTGTACCCGGTGACAGCGCTGGCGATCTATCCCCTGCGGCGCGATCTGTCCGCCCTACCCCCGGCCTGGCTGATCGGGGTGGCCCTGGTCTGGCTGGCCGGCTTCTGCATCCCGCTGGTCCTGGCGCTGCTGCCCCGGCGGCACCAGGTGCTGCCCGACGGAAGGCGTGCCCTGCGCGCCGCCGTCCTGGCGGCGCTGACGCTGGTGCTGACGGGATTGCTGTTCACCGTGGACGTCCCAGGGGTGACCATCCTGCCGAAGAGCCGCTGGGCCGGGTTCTGGCCGCTGTGGTGGCACTGTGTCTCCTTCAGCCTGAAGGCGACCGTCCCCATGCTGCTGGTCGCGTCGATCGCCTTGCGCCGCATGACGGTGGTGAACCTGTCCTTTCTGGGCGCGCCGATCGGCGCGGTGGGCGGCGCCCTGGCCGGGCTGACGCTGCATGGCCTGTGTCCCTACGGCGGGGCGGCGCATGTCGGGCTGGCCCACGGCGGCGGGGTGGTCGTGGGGGCCGTGCTGGGCGCCCTGTGGTTGCCCTTGCTGGCCCGCGCGGACGGGCGGCTGCGGCGCGCCCGTCGGGGGGACTGACGGTCCTACGCCGTGTCGCCGGGACGACGCAGCCCCAGCTTCTTGATCCGGCTGCGCAGGGTGTTGGGGTGCATGTTCAGCACGCGCGCCGCGCCACGCTCCCCCTCGATGGTCCAGTTCTTCTGGCGCAGGACCGCCTCGATGTGCCGGCGCTCGACGTCGTTCAGCGTGTCGCCGCCGGCCGCGGGCGCCGCAGCGGTCACCGCGGGCGCGATGTCAGGCGCGATGGTCAGGGTATCGCCGCGGGACAGGACCACGGCGCGCTCGACGACGTTCTGCAGCTCGCGGATGTTGCCCGGCCAGGCGTACGCCACCAGGCGCGCCATCGTCTCGGGCGCGATGCGCCGGATGGGCCGATCGAACTTCTTGGCGAACCTCTGCAGAAAGAACTGCACCAGCAGCTCGACGTCGCCCGTGCGCTCGCGCAGCGGGGGCACCTGGATGGGCACCACGTTCAGCCGGTAGAACAGGTCGGCGCGGAACTTTCCGGCGGCCACGGCGGCCGCCAGATCGCGGTTCGTGGCGGCGATGACCCGCACGTCGACCTTCACGCTCTTGCTGCTGCCCACCGGTTCGAACTCCTGCTCTTGCAGGACCCGCAACAGCTTCACCTGCGCCTCCAGCGGCAGCTCGGCGATCTCGTCCAGGAAGATGGTCCCGCCGTCGGCCAGCTTGAACCGGCCATCGCGATGGGCGAGCGCGCCCGTGAAGGCCCCCTTCACGTGACCGAACAGCTCGCTCTCCACCAGGCCGGCGCTGATGGCGCCGCAGTTCACCTTCACCAGCGACCGCTCGCGGCGCGCGCTGCGGTCGTGGATGGCGCGCGCCACCAGCTCCTTGCCCGAGCCGGTCTCGCCGGTGATCAACACGGTCGAGTCGATGGGCGCCACCTGATCCACCTGCCGCAACACCTCACGCAGCGCCGCGCTCTGCCCCACGATCTCCGAGAAGTTGTACTCGCCCCGGATCTCCTCCTGCAGATACAGGTTCTCGGCCTCCAGGCGCGCCTTCAGCGTCGCGATCTCCTCGAAGGCGCGCATGTTCGAGATCGCCAGCGCCAGCTGACTGCTGACGTCGCGCAGGAACAGCTCCTCCACCTCCGTGAACTGGTTCGGGGTGGTGCTGCCCAGGGTCAGGGTGCCAATGCAACGGCCCGCCAGCAGCATGGGCGCCGTGCACAGCGACCGCACCCCCTCCTCGTACAGGCGGTGCTCGGGGCCGAATTGCCGCTCCTTCTCCAGATCCCGGCGCAGCAGCGTCCGGTGATGCTCGAAGACCCAGCCCACGTGGCTGTCCTTGCGATCCAGCGCCACGCCCACGGGGTAGCTGCGCGGCGGCAACCTGCCGGACAGCGCCAGGATGCGCAGCGTGTCCGTCGCCGGATCGTGCAGCGTCAGGGCCGCGCGATCGAACGGCACCACCCGCCCCAGCGCCTCCGAGATCGACCGCAGCAGGGCGTCCTCGGTCAGGTTCGAGATGATGGCGTTGTTGACGTCCAGGATGGCGCGCTCGCGGTGGGCGGCCCGCGCCCGCTCCAGCTCGGCCCCGGCGCGGGCCGCGAACGTCTCGACCACCGACAGCAGCAGCGGATCGTCGACCATGGGACGATCGTGGGTCACCACCAGGTGGCCGATCACCCGCCGCGCCCCGTCGAACATCGGCGCGCCGAAGTAGCTCTGCGGCGCGCGATCGCCCGCCAGCTTCACCTTCGGAAACAGCTCGGGCAGGTTCGACGGGTAGAAGCGGGTCGTCCCTTCCAGGACCCGCAGGCAGGGCGTGCCCTCCAGGTCGTACTCGAAGTTGTCGGCCGGGTGGCCGCCCGTCCAGAAGCCCAGGGATCTGGCCCGCTGATTGGGCAGGCACTCGGCCACGAAGGCGTCGCGAACCCCCAGCGCGGTCGCCAGGTGCCGCACCAGCTGGGGAAAGAAGTCCCCGCCCAGCGTCGCCGCCGTGCTCTCGGTCAGCGCGCGCAGCAGGTGATCGGCGCGCTTCCACTGCGCCAGTTGCCGCTGCAACTCCGCGACCGTCGCGGTGCCCTCACCGTCCGCCTGGCTCTGCTCCTCGACGGCGCGATCGTCTGTCATTCCTCACCGAAGCCAGGTCTTCTACCTCGCCCGGCCGCCCGGGAAAAGTCTGCGCGCGGGAGGTATTGCGAGCACATCGGCGTCGGCGGATTCGACCTCGTGCGGTCTCCCCTGGCGTTCGGCCAGGTCGGGACCGAAGGGCTTCCGGTTCGCCGGTCGGCGCTCGTCCGGTCGCAAGCGGGACAGTTCACGCTCCGCCTTGCCTGGCGGATCCTCTCGGTTCCGTTCGCCGTGCGTGCTTTTCCGCGGCGTGGAACGCCCGGTTGCGCCGCCGCCGTAACCGGTGTCTGGACGGGCGTATTCAGCTCGAGAAAGATGAAGATCGAGCTGACGCTGCCGCGCTTCTTTGCCATCAGCGTGGGCGCGCTGGCCCTGGTGGCCGGGGTCGTGCTGGTCGTGACGGCGCGAACGGCCAGTCACGCGGTGGTCCTGATCGGGGAGGCGGCGCGCGACCAGCGCGCCGCGCAGGTGGCCAGGGCCGTCGAGGAAGACCTGGGCGCAGGTGAACGCGCCATCTCGGACTTCGAACAGGCGTTCGCGGCCGACGCGATCGTGCGGGCGCATCTGCCCACCCGTCGCGCGAACGCCGAGGCCAGGCCGTTCGACCAGGCAGACCTCCGCCGCTACCTGACCGCCGAGCTGATCGCGGTTCATGGCCTGACCGACCTGACCCTGACCTGGGGCACGTTCGAACGATACGACCAGGACGGCGCCATGGTCCTGGGTCCCACGGGCCGGGGGCAGCTCTGCGTGTACCGGCAGCCGTCCGGAACCATCCAGAGCCGCGCGTCCTCGACCACCGTGGATCCCACCCAGCACGACACGTTCCGCGCCGCCGCTCAGCGGGACAACCAAGGCCGGGCGCTGTGGAGCGACCTCGCCTTCAGCGAACTGGACGCCGCCTTGCCGGAAGCCCGGCGCCGCCAGACCATGACGGTGCAGAAGGCGCTCTTCGACGCGCGTGGCGCGTTCATCGGGGTGCTGCGGGCCGGGATCGTCTCGGGGACGCTGGACCGGATGGGCCTGGAGCGGCGGGCCGGCGATCCCCACCGCCTGTTCATCGCCGACAGCGCCGGACGGTTGATCACGCGGCTGGCGCCCGACGACCCGTACCGGGTCATCGACCAGGCCGGACGTCCCGATCCCGACGGCGATCTGCGGGTGCAGCCGCGCCTGCTGCCCGCGCCCATCGCCGCCGCGCTGGCCTTCGCGCGCGCCGGCGGCACCGGCGGGACCCGCGTCACCGCGCAGGGCCAGGCGTACCTGGCGACGCTGCTACCGATCGCCGCCGGCCGCGCCCAGGGCTGGCTGGTGGGGATCGTCGTGCCCGAAGCGTTCTACGTCGGCGGCTTGATCGCGGCGCGCGATCGCCTGCTGGCGGCGCTGGCGGCGATCATGCTGGCCATCGCCGTCGCCGGACTGCTGGGCGCCCGGACCATCGCTCGCGGCGTGGCGACGCTGATCCATTCCACGGAGGCGATGCGCCGTTTCGAGTTCGACGCGGCATCCATCCAGTCGCCCTTCGGCGAGGTCCGGGACGCGCTGGGAAGCGTGGAGCGCGCCAAGACCGCCCTGCGCGCCATGGTGAAGTACGTCCCCGTCGCGCTGGTGCGCCGTCTCTACGAGAGCGGGCGCGATCCGGTCCCGAGCGCCGAACTGACCGAGGTGTCGGTGATGTTCACCGACATCGCCGACTTCACGACCCATGCCGAGTCGCTGCCCCCGGCGCGCCTGGCCGAGGCGCTGAGCCTTTACCTGGCCGCGGCGACCGCCGCCGTCGAGGCCACGGGTGGCGTGGTCGACAAGTACATCGGCGACGCCCTGATGGTGCTGTGGAACGTCCCCTCGCCCGTGGGCGATCACCCCGCGGCGGCCTGCCGCGCGGCGCTGGCCTGCGCGGCGGCGACGCAGACTCTTGGGGCCTCGGCGGCGTGGCGCCAGGCGGGCCTGCCCCCCTGGCACACCCGCTTCGGGCTGCACGCCGGGACGGTGCTGGTCGGCAACTTCGGCGCGCCCGACCGGTTGAGCTATACGGCGATGGGCGACGGCGTGAACCTGGCCGCCCGCCTGGAGGGCCTGAACAAGGTGTACGGCACGACCATCCTGGTCAGCCAGACCATCCGCGACGCCGCCGGTGACCACTTCCTGTTCCGCGAGGTCGACCGGGTGGCGGTGAAAGGCAAGTCACGCGCCGTCGCCATCTTCGAGCTGATGGACACGGTCGACGCGCCCGCCGCGGTGGCGAAGCGAACACTGATCGACCGCTACACGGCGGCGCTGCGGGCCGCGCGCGAACGCCGGTTTCAGGCGGCGCTGGCCTTGTTGGAAGGACCGCAGCACGCCGGCGACCGACCGAGCCAGGTGCTGGCCGGCCGCTGCCGCGCCTGGCTGGAGGCGCCGCCGCCCCCCACCTGGGACGGGACGTGGGTCGCCACCAGCAAGTGAGTGCGCTCAGCCCGGCGCGATCAGCAGCTCGGCCGTCGTCCACGACCATAGCCACGAGAAGGCCTGGGCCGATGCCTCCTCCGTCGAGCGCCAGCTCGGCAGCGTGTCGCAGATGGCACCGAAGGTCGTGCCGGCGGCCGCCAGCTCGAGGACGTCGCGCTCGGCCTCGTCGAGCACGCGGTGGTAGACCGCGGCCCCCTGACGCCAGACCAGCAGCGATTCGCCGGCGGCGCGCCGGGAGGGCGCGATCGCGACATCGACAGGCGCGGCGTCGTGTTCGCATTCCTCCTCGCCGTCGCCCTCCTGCGACGGCGCGCCGATCCGCTCCCAGCTTTCGCCGATCTCGAAATCGACCGTCACGACCCGCTGCGCCGCCACCAGCTTGACCGGCAGCCGCAGGAAATCCTCCAGCGGCCACGTGCGAAGCGCGTCGACGGTCAGCAGCGGCTCATCCGCGGTGTCGAACACGTCGGCGCGCGCCCACTCGAGCCGGGCCAGGTCGGACAGCGCGGCCCGTCCCTGACCGTCCAGCCACTCGGGCAGCGCCGTCCCCAGGAATCGCAGCGAGGGATTTCGCGACGGGTGCTCCGTCACGTAGGCGAAGGCCAGCTCCGCGAACGCCTCGCCGCCCAGCAGGCGCGCCAGCCGGGGGAACTGCGACTGCAGCGCCTCGGTGATGCGGGCGCGGTACATGTACGCGTACACCTGCACCCGTTCGTCCGCGCTGGCCCGCCCGTCGGACACCACCAGCGTGGACGCCGCGGGCGTGAAGGGGTGGCGGACCGGATCGGTGATCAGGGCCAGCAACGCCGTTTGCGTCGCCGGTAGCGTGCGGCGCGCGCGCGTGCCATGGCCCGCGGCCAGCGGCTCACGCGGCATGGCGGCTCTCGCGCCCCACGAAGGGATGCTGGCGCGTCGCCGGCGCCCGGGCATGCCCCTCGGCGCGCGCCAGCTCATCCTGCAGAACTTCGAAGGCGGGCACGCGCGCGTCCCACTCGATCATCGTCGACCGCATGCCGAACCGGGCCATCGCCTCGGCGTACAGCGCCCACACCTCCGCCCGCACCTTGCCGTCGTGGGTGTCGATCAACAGGCCGTCCTGCGCGGTGTGACCCGCCAGATGGATCTGCCCCACCCGCTCGCCGGGGATCCCGTCCAGGTAGTCGTGCGGATCGAAGCCCTGGTTGTGGGCGCTGACAAAGATGTTGTTCACGTCCAGCAAGATCCCGCAGTCGGCGCGCCTGGCCAGCTCGGCCAGGAACTCCCACTCCGTCATCTCCGCGCCCTTCAGGGCCAGATAGCTCGAGGGGTTCTCCAGCAAGATGCGGCGCCCCAGGTGGTCCTGCACGGCGGACACGCGCGCCGCCACGTGCGCCAGCGCCTCGCTGGTGTACGGGATCGGCAGCAGGTCGTGCGCGTACATGCCGTGGGCCGACCCCCAGCACAGATGATCGGAGATCCAGGCCGGCTGGATGTCGCGCGCCAGCGTGGCCAGCTGATCCAGGTAGTGCCGGTCGAGGGGATCGACCGAGCCGATGGACAGCGACACGCCGTGCAGCACGACGGGGTAGTCGCGGCGAACGGCCTCCAGCACGCGGCGGGGGTTCCCGCCCGGGACCATGAAGTTCTCCGAGATCACCTCGAACCAGCCCACGCGGGGCCGGCTGGTCATCACGTGGCGGTAGTGCTCGCGCCGCAAGCCCAGCCCGAAGCCGAGGTCGGGAAACAGGGCCGGTGTCTTGGTGGGCGTCGTGTTCCGCTTCATGGGCGCGCTCCCGGAAAGTGAGGGCGATGTTTGGATCGACTCGTTGGTGGAACGACGAGGGGCGCGCCAGGGCTCCACGCCGGCGCCCCCTCGTCGTGACCTCGCACGGTGACGGCGTGCTACTTCGAAGGGGGAGCAATCTTTCCGCCCTTGGCGAGGCAGTTCGCTTTCGAGGTCTTGGTGTGTCCCTGGCCCTTGCAGCCGTTCTTGCCGGCGCAGGCGTTCCCCTCGCCCTGACACGACCCCGTCCCCTTGCACGAGTTGATGCCGTCACAGACGACGTCATCGCCCGCCTTCGCGGTGGACATGCCCACCGCGCCCGACGCGAACAGTCCGGCCACCGCGGTCGCAACCATCATTCCCTTGATCGTCATGGTCTCTTCTCCTGGTCTCGCTTGATGTTTTCCGGCCCCTTCGGGCGGCCGGCGAATCGCTTCATCGGCTCTACGCGCCTCCCCTCGACGGGTTACGCGCCTTTTTTTGTCTCGCCTCCACAATCGAACGATCCGTAACCCATCGATCCAGACGGCGTAGGGGGATCATCGACAAGGAGCTCCGACGGCCATGAAACGAATCGTGATAGTGGGGGGCGGCTTCTCGGGCGTGTACGCGGCGCAGGCGCTCGAGCGCAGCCTGCGCGGGCGGGACGACACCGAGATCCTGCTGTTCTCGCGCGACAACTACTTCGTCTTCCAGCCCATGCTGCCCGAGGTCATCTCGGGCGGCATCGGCCTGACCGACGTGGTCAGCCCCCTGCGCCGCATGCTGCGGCGCACGCACGTCCAGATGCGCGAAGTGGAGTCGATCGACGTTTCCAGCCAGACCATCACCGCGGCGCCCGGCTTCCGGCCCCGCGCCCACCGGGTGAAGTACGACCACCTGATCCTGGCGCCCGGCACGGTCACCGACTTCCGCGGACTGCCCGGCCTGCCCGAGCACGCCCTGCCTTTCAAGGATCTCGGCGACGCCCTGAAGGTGCGCAGCCGGGTCATCCAGGCGCTGGAAGAGGCCGACGTCGAGGAGGATGACCCCGACCTGCGGCGCCAGCTTCTGACCTTCGTCATCGCGGGCGGCGGCTTCTCGGGCGTCGAGGTGGCCGCCGAGCTGAACGACTTCGTTCGCCACGTGGCGCGCCACTACCGCCGGATCGATCCGAGGGACATCCGCGTGGTGCTGGTCCACTCGGGCGACGACATCCTGCCCGAGCTGGCGCCCAAGCTGCGCGCCTTCGCGGCGAAGATCCTGCGGCGCCGGGGCGTCGAGCTGGCGCTCGGGCAGCGGCTGAAGGCGGCCACCGGCGAATCGGCCATCCTGAGCGACGGCACCGCCATCCCGACCAAGACGCTGATCTCCACCATCCCCTCGTCACCGCACCCCTTGATCGATGGATTGACGCTGCCGAAGACGAAGAACGGCCGCCTGCAAGTCGACGGCGCGCTGCGGGTCATCGGCCAGCAGAACGTGTGGGCCCTGGGGGACTGCGCGTCCGTTCCCACGAAGGACGGCACGCCCTGCCCGCCCACGGCGCAGCACGCCACCCGCCAGGCCGCCACCGTCGCCGGGAACATCGCCGCGGTGCTGACCGCGCGGCCGCTGAAGCCGTTCGACTTCAGGGGCCTGGGAAAAATGGGCTCGCTGGGCCGGCGCAACGCCGTGGCCGAGATCTTCGGCCTGCGGCTATCGGGGTTCATCGCCTGGTTCCTGTGGCGGACGATCTATCTGGCCAAGCTGCCCGGGTGGGGCCGCCGCATCAAGGTCGCGACGGCCTGGACGCTGGATCTGTTCCTGCAGCCCGAGCTGGTCGAGCTGCGCCTGGCAGGCGGTGGCGGCGCGATCCACGAGCACTTCGAGCCCGGACAGAACGTCTTCACGCAAGGAGAGATCGGCGATCGCGTCTACATCCTGCTGTCGGGCAGCGCCGCGGTGGTGCGAACCCGGGGCCACGGCGCGCCCGGCGAACGCGAAGAGCAGATCCTGGCCACGCTGGGCCCCGGCGAGTGCTTCGGCGAGATGGCGCTGCTCGACAACGCGCCCAGGAACGCGTCTGTCCGCTGCGTGCAGGCGATGACCGTCCTCAGCATCCCCAAGCGAGAGTTCGCGCTGCTGGCGGCCAACGTGCCGGGGCTGCGCGCGAACTTCGAGCAGGTGATGGCGCGGCGAGGGCTGCCCATGCCACCGCCTGTGGCCTGACCCGCCCATGCGCCCAGAAGAACGAATCATGCGCGCGGCACGCCTCGACGACCGGAGCACCCTCATCTGCCCGGCCCTCTCGCGCGCCACGCGGCTCACCCTCGCGTCGCCGTCACGAATGGTGGCGGGATGAACGACGGCGCGCTATCTGCTGCTGCCCGCGACCCGATGGACAATCCAGACAGCGTGCAGGCTATCGAAGGCAGCGTCGCGAAGGCGGGGCGCCGGGAGTGGATCGGGCTGGCGGTGATCGCGCTGCCCTGCCTGCTGTACACGATGGATCTGACCGTGTTGAACCTGGCGCTGCCGCGGCTGAGCGCGGCGCTGCGGCCCAGCAGCGCCCAGTTGCTGTGGATCGTCGACATCTACGGCTTCTTCGTGGCCGGGATGCTGATCACCATGGGCAACCTGGGGGATCGGATCGGCCGCCGACGCTTGCTGCTGGTTGGCGCCGCGGCCTTCGGCGCCGCGTCGGTGCTGGCGGCCTTCTCGACCAGCGCGGGGATGCTGATCTTCGCGCGGGCGGTGCTGGGGATCGCGGGCGCGACGCTGGCGCCCTCCACGCTGTCGTTGATCCGCAACATGTTCCTCGATCCGCGGCAGCGCACCGTCGCCATCGGGGTCTGGATATCCAGCTACTCGCTGGGCAGCGCGATCGGCCCGTTACTGGGCGGCGTGATGCTCCAACGTTTCTCTTGGGGCTCCGTGTTCCTGCTGGCCGTCCCGGTGATGGTGTTGCTGCTGGTGGCGGGCCCGCTGCTGTTGCCCGAATACCGCGAGCCCTCGAGCCGGCGGCTGGATCTGCCCAGCGCCGTCCTGTCGCTGCTGGCCATCCTGCTGATCACGTTCGGGATGAAGCGGTCGGCCCAGGACGGTCCGGACGCGCTGGCCGCGGGCACGATCGCCGCCGGCGTCGCGCTGGGCTACGTCTTCGCGCGGCGGCAACGCCGGCTCGCCGATCCGTTGATCGACCTGCGCCTCTTTCGGTCCCGCGCCTTCAGCGTCTCGCTCGCGGCCTACCTGCTGGGCAGCCTGGTGGCCTTTGGGGCCTACGTGATCATCGGCCAGTACCTGCAGCTGGTGATGGGCCTCTCTCCGCTCGAGGCGGGCCTGTGGCTGTTGCCGTGGTCGGGCGGATTCGTGGCCGGCTCGTTGCTGGCGCCGTCGCTGGCCCGCCGCTTCCGCCCCGCCTCCGTCATGGCCGCCGGCCTGACCGTGGCGGCGCTCGGCTGCGCCCTTCTGGCGCGGCTGGACCAGACCGGTCTGGCCGGCCTGGTGGTGGGCACGCTCCTGTTCTCGGTGGGGCTGGCGCCGGTGGTCGCGCTTGGCACTGATCTGATCGTCGGCGCCGCGCCGCCGGAGGCGGCCGGGGCAGCGGCCGCCATCTCCGAGACCAGCTCGGAGCTGGGCGGCGCGCTCGGGATCGCCCTGCTGGGAAGCCTGGGCACCGTCGCCTACCGCCACGCCATGGGACGGGCCGCCCCGGCCGGTGTTTCCGCCACGGCGTTGAACGCGGCGCGGGACACGCTGGGGGCGGCCACCGCCGTGGCCTCGCAATTGCCTGGCCCGCAGGGCCCGCGGTTGCTGGCGGCAGCCCGGGCCGCCTTCGGGCAGGCGCTGCACGTCACGATCGCCGCCTGTGCCGTGGTGTCGCTCCTGACGGCCGCGCTCGTGCTGCTGGCGCTTCGCCGCGCCGCTGTGGCGAGAGACGAGTCACTTTGACGTCGCACGACCGCTTCCCCGCGATCGAACCCGCACCCGCCGCCGCAGGCCCGGCCGCCGTCGTACCCCCACCTTCACCGGCGCTGCTGGCGGCGCTGGCGAACCTTGCGCCGGTGCCGCCGCGACGGCCGGTGCGTTCCCTGTTCGTGGTGCTGTTCGCCGGCTGCGCCTATCCCGCCTGGACGGTGGCCTCGTCACCGCTGCACCCGCAGCCCGCCACCGGCCCCGTCGTCTGGTTGATGGGACACGCGACGCTCTGGTTCGCCAGCTTCGTCGTTCCCCTGGCGGCGATCCTGGTGCCCGTGCGCGGACAGGTCTTGCCCGATGGCGGGCGAGCGATTCGCTTTGCGCTCCTGACGGCGGCCATGATCTTCGGCATCGGCCTCATGCGCGACAGCGTCCCGCATCCTTGCCTCCCGGCCCCGCTGGCCAGGTCCTGGCTCTCTTGCTTGCTCCATGGCGCGAAGCTGGCTGCGCCGACGATCGCGACGGGCGCGTTTGCCCTTCGTCACGCGGCGCAAGCCGACGGCTGGCGACTGGGCGCGGCGCTCGGGCTGGCGGCGGCATCACTCGCTGGTCTGACGCTGCACCTGGCCTGCGCGCCATGCTTCGCGCCCGCCGGCCTGCCCTGTGGCGGATTCGTCGTCGCCAGCGCCGCGCTGGGCGCGCTGGCCGTTCGTGCGGCCAACCGCCCGCGATACCACCGCCGGGTCGCGGGGCAGGAACGGCGGGCCCAATCGTTCGAGGCCCCCGGGAACGGTCCGGGCGCGCCCCGGCGACGGATGGGCACGGTCGGCTGGCGGCTCTGGCGGAGCCTCGCTACTTGCGTTCGTAGAAGGTGATGCTGACGCCGCCCGAGCCCGCGCCGGGCGACGAGCTGAGATACTTCCCCGTGGTGAGGAACTTGTACGGACCGTCCGTGGCGGTCTCGAAGACGGGCGTCAGGCCGTTGGCGGGGCCGCAGTTGCGCACGATGATGAAAGCTCCGTCGCTCGGCGCCAGCGTGTACCTGGCGTCGAGGACGGTGCCCCCGTTGCTGGCCAGCTGGTAGTCGGCGCCGCCGTTCAGGATCTTCCCCGCCACCATCCCCGTGGTGGTGCCGCCGGTGATGGGAATGATGTTGCGGCTGCCGCGCTTCGCGTTGCTGACGGTCACCGTCGAGCCGAGGGTCACGTTCTCGGTGAAGATGCTGGTGCCGTTCGAGCCGGTCGCCGTGACACAGTCCCAGGAGACGTTGGGGACACCGGCCGGATCCGTCAGGGTGACCTTGGGCTCTCCCGCGGTCACGCCCGTCACATCGTAGACGCTGAGCGTGATCGTCCCGCCGCCGGCGTCCACCGTGCGCGTTCCCACCAGGGGCGTGGTGTTGAGCCACGCGTACGAGCCCGCGGTCGGCGCCTCGATATCGGGAACGATGCGCACCGCCGAGTCACCGGCGGCGGCAACGCCGCAGACGCGCGTGAAGATGGTGACGTTGTCGCTGGTCTTGAGGATCAAGACCTCTTCCAGCTCCATGGCGCCCGTCGACAGCGTCAGCTCGTAGTCCAGGCCGCCGGTCAGGACGGTCCCCTTCAGCTTGTCGCCCGTGATGGTCCCGCCCGACACGTCGAGCTGGCGGCGCTTTCCAAACTGCGTGTTTCCGACGTCGTGAGTGGCGCCCACGTTCATCGACACGGTGAAGGCCAGCTTGCCCGCCGCCGGCGCGGGGATGCCCGTGGGCATCGAGCAGGTCCAGGAGGGATCGGGCACGATCGTCGCCGCGCTGCCACCGCTGGTGCCCGCGCCGCCCGACACGCCGCCGCTGCCCTTCGCGCCGCCGTTCGACACGGCGCCGCCGCTGCCGCTCTGGTGACCGCCGGCCCCGCCGGCGACGCCGCCGCTGCCCGGGGACCCGCTGCCCCCGGTCGCTGCGCCCAGGCCCCCCGAGCCAGGCGCGCCGCCCGAGCCGTTCCGGCCGCCCGACCCCGCCGTTGTCATTCCACCCGAGCCCGTCATCGGCGCGCCGCCCGTGGCGGTGGCGCCGCCGCTGCCCACCGCGCCGCCGGACGCGCTGGTGCCGCCGCTGCCCGTCTTCCCGCCGGACGAGGTGACACCACCCGTTCCCGCTCCGCCCGTGGCGGTGGCGCCGCCGCTACCGGTCGTCGATCCTCCCCCGCCACCACCGCCACAGCCGCCCGCGACGCCCAGGACCAGGGCGACGGAAACGCAAAGGGCCTCTCGCACGGGACGCACCGTCCCCCTTCGAAACGTCGAGAATGGACGCATGTTGCCGGGCAGTCGTCACCGGCGGCAGAAAGTGGTTCACATTTCGCGCTGCCGGCCCTTACGCGCGGCTGCGCTGGTGCAGGCCCGACCGCGACGCCTTCTCCACGCCGCTCTCTCCGAAGCCGCCGCCCAGGTTGTGGACGGCTGCCTTGATCAGCGCGAAGAACGTGGCGCAGTCGGACTTGCCGAAGCCGCGCAACATCTTCTCCTCGAAGTCGGCCAGCGCCGCTTCACAGGCAGCGAGCACCTTGCGGCCCTTCGCCGTCAAGCTGGCCGGCAGCTTCCGCCCATGTTCCGGATGAGGGCTCCGCTCGATCAGCCCATCTTGCTCCAGGCGGTGGATGACCTCGTGCATCGACTGCGCCGTCATGAAAGATCGCCGCGCCAGCTGGGAGCTGGAGAGCGGTACCCCGTTACGGTTCAGGACACTGAGGGTGGTGAACTGCAGCGCGGTCAGTCCTTGTTTGGCCGCCAGTTCAGTGACGCCGGCGAAGACGAGCTGATGCAGGCGGGCGATCGCGTAGGGGATGCGCGGCTCGGTGGAGAGGGCCGCCCGGGGGCGCTTGGACTCGCTCATGATCACGCTATCGTGCCACAGCGGGCCCCCGCCTACAGGCCCAGATAGGCCTGTCGCACCCGGGCGTCGGCCAGCAGCTCTCGACCGGTGCCCTGCATGACGATGCGGCCGTTCTCCATGACGAAGCCGCGCTGGGCCAACTTCAGGGACGCCGCCACGTTCTGCTCGACCAGCAGCACCGTGATCCCCTTCTCCCGGTTCAGGAGCTGAACGATCCGAAAGACCTCCCTGACGACCAGCGGGGCCAGCCCCAGCGACGGCTCGTCCAGCATGATCATCTCGGGCAGCCCCATCAGACAACGTCCGATGGCCAGCATTTGCTGCTCCCCCCCGGACATCGTCCCGGCGGCCTGTCGCCGCCGCTCGGCCAGCCGCGGGAACAGCGCGTAGACGTCGGCCATGGTCTGTCGCCGCTTCGCCCGCGCCCGCGACAGCAGCGCGCCCACCTCCAGGTTCTCTTCCACGCTGAGGCTGGGGAACACCTGTCGGCCCTCCGCCACCTGGCCGATGCCCAGGTTGGCGGTGAAGTTCGAATCTTGGGCGGTGATGTCACGGCCCCGGAAGGTGATCTTGCCGGCCCGGGGCCGCTGCATGCCGGCGACGGAGCGGATGAGGGACGATTTCCCCGCCCCGTTCGCCCCCACCAGCGCGACCAGTTCGCCCTGTTCGATGTCCAGCGACACGCCGGCCAGCGCCGGCGCGTCCCCGTAGTACACGTCGAGATCGCGGATCGACAGCATCAGACGCCGGCACCGTCCAGGGCGTCCTCGCCCAGGTAGGACTCCAGCACCGCCGGCTCGCGCAGCACCGCCGCCGGGGCGCCGCGCGCGATGACCTCCCCGTGGTGCAGCACGACGATCTGGTCCGCCAGCGCCAGGACGGCGCGCATCACGTGCTCCGTCAGCAGGATGGTCATGCCCTCCTCGCGCTGGGCCGTGCGAAGCATCGCCACCAGCTCGTCGACCTCGCCCGGCCGCAGGCCCGCCATCACCTCGTCCAGCAGCAGCAAGGCGGGCCGCGTCGCCACGGCGCGCGCCACCTCGAGCCGCCGGCGATCGGCCAGCGTCAGGTGGGAGGCGATCAGCGACATCTTGTCGCCCAGCCCCAGATGTCCCAGGACGGCGCGGGCGCGCGCCCGCGCCCCCGCCACCGTCCGCTCGGTGTTGAGGGCCCCCACCACCGCATTGTCGAGCACCGACAGATCGTCGAACGGCCTCACCAGCTGGAACGTGCGCGCGATGCCGGCCTTGCACACGCGATGGGCCGGCAGGCCCCCGATGCCCCGCCCGCGAAGGCGAATCTCGCCGGCGTCCGGCCGGTACATCCCCGCGATCAGGTTGAAGAGCGTGGTCTTGCCGGCGCCGTTCGGCCCGATCAGCGCGCTGATGGTGTCCCGCTCGACGGAGAAGGTGGCCTCGGCCACGGCGCGCAGGCCGCGGAAGGACTTGCTGACCGCCTCGACCTCGAGCAGCGGCACTCAGAGCCTCCTCGGCGCGACGCCCAGCGCGCGCGCCAGCGGGGGCCACAGCCCCTCTGGCAGATAGATCGTGACCAGCAACAGCAACAGCCCATGGATGACCTGTTTGCCGCCGGGGATGTCGAGGCCGATCCTGTTCATCAGCTCGGTGGTGCCGTCGCCCAGGACCACGATGGCGCCCGCCCCCACGATGGGTCCAAGCAGGGTGCCCACACCGCCGACCACCGGACCGAGGATGATCTCGATCGAGCGCCCGAAGCTGAAGATCTGCTCGGGGAACAGGTTGTTGTAATAGAACGCGAAGAACACGCCCGCCACGGCCGTCATGGCCGAGCTCAGCGCGACCGCGTACAGCTTCCAGCGAAACACGTCGATGCCCAGCGACTGCGCCGCCGCCTCGTCCTCGCGGATGGCGCGCCAGTAGTACCCGGCCCGGCGGCGGAACAGCCAGGAGCACAGCCCGAGCGCCCCGCCCACCAGCACCAGGATGGTGTAGTAGTACATCGCGGGCGGGCCCCGGAATCCAAGCAGGTCGACGCTGTTCCGCTCGGCCACGCGCAGGAACAGGCCGCCTGGCCCTCCCAGCCAATCCAGGTGATCGAAGCCGATGCGCGCCAGCTCGGCGAAGGCGATCGTCAGCAACGACAGCTGCACGCCGGAGATGCGCAGCCGGAAGGCGAGCGCCCCGATGAAGGCCCCGGCGGCGGTGCAAAGAATGATGGCCAGCCAGACGCCGGCCCACGGTCCAATCTGGAAGTGAGAGAACAGCCCCGCGGACGCGTACGCCCCCAGACCCACGTACAGCGAGTGCCCGAGCGACAGCTGGCCCGCGAACCCCATCATCACGTTCCACGCCTGCCCGGCGTAGGCCAGGTACAGCGCCAGGGTGACCACGGACAGGATGTAGCTGTTGGCCACGAACGGCAGCGCGATGGCGAGGGCCACCACGGCCCCGATCAGCGCCACGCGCCCGCGGCGGCGTACGGCCGTCATCGCCGGACCGGCCCCATCAAGCCCCGGGGACGCACCAGCAGGATCAGCACCAGCAGACCGAAGCTGACCATGCTCTTGGCCGAGGGGGCGATCAGCAGCCCCGCCAGCGCCTCGGACACGCCGATCACCACGCCGCCCAGCAGCGCGCCCACCATGGAGCCCAGCCCGCCCAGGATGACGATCACGAAGGCGAGCAACGTGTAGACCGGACCGAGCCCAGGGGTGACGTCGATCAGCGGCACCATGGCGCAGCCGGCGACGGCGACCGAGGCGGCCCCCACGCCGAACGTCACCGCGTACAGATGTCCGAGGGGAAGGCCGGCCACCCGCGCCCCCAGCGGGTTGTCGGCACAGGCGCGAATCGCCTTGCCCGTCAGCGTCAGGCGGAAGAAGGCCGCCAGCACCCCGGTCGCGACCACGGCGGCACCGGCCGCGTAAACGCGCACCTTGTCCAGCAGCAGGAATCCGAGCTGGAACGAATCGAGCTGGTAGCTGGTCTGCACCCCGCGCGCGTCCGGCCCGAACCCGAGCAGCAGCAGATTGCCGATGATCATGGCCAGCGCGATCATCAACAGCATCTGCGAGTGCTCGGGGCGGCGAACGAACCGGTTGATGAACCCCCGCTGCAACGCGTACCCCAGCGCCGCGAACAGCGCCGCCGCGCCGATCATGGTGACGAACGGATCCAGCGACAGACGCTCCGAGGCCACCACGGCCGCGTACATCGCCAGCGTCATCAATTCGCCGTGGGCGAAGTTCACCAGCTTGATGACGCCGAAGATGGCCGACAGCCCCAGGGCCATGAGGCCATACACGGTTCCCGTCAGCACGCCCGAGACGACGGCGTTGGCCAGGTCGGAAAATGCAGGCATTGGCGCGCGCGGACGCGTCACCCCACCTTCGGCATGGGGAAGACCAGATTCGCTTCCGCGTACTGCTTGGGCAGCACCACGGTCGGCTTGCCGCGCAGGTTCTGGATCACCATGGACCCATTCCCTTCGACCTGGCCCTTGGCGTTGAACTTGATCGGACCGCCGAAGGTGACCCGCTCGGTGGCGGGGATGTTCGTCTGCCGGATCGCCTCCGCCAGCGCCTTGTGATCGTTCGTCTTCGCGCGCCTGAAGGCGTCGGCCGCGGTCAGGATGGCGTCGAACGTGTAGCTGGCGTTGATGCCGTGGAAGGCGAACTCGTCCTTGGGGAAGCGCTTCTTGAACGCCGCCGCGAAGACGCCCGTGATCTCGTTCTTCGGGTTGAACCACACCGTGTTCGTGATGCAGAAGTCGGCGTACTTCCCGAGGCCCTTGCTGAACTGCTCTTCATACAGTCCCGGTGATCCCGGGCTGACCACCCCCATCGGGCTCCAGCGCTGCTTCACGATCTCGCGGCGGAGCACGATGGCGTCGTTCAGCCGGCACACCAGCAACAGCAACTCGGCCCCCGTCGCCTTCGCCTTCGACACCTCGACGCTCAGATCCTTGGCCGCGGCGTCATAGGCGATGGTGTCCAGCAGCTTGAAGGGGAGTGCCAGCTTCGGCAGCAACGCGGCCACGCCCTTGGCCATCGCCTGCCCGAAGGTGTCGTTGACGTGCATGAACACGGCGCTCTTCGGCGCGACCTTCGCCTCGCGGAAGATGTCGCCCAGCAACACCAGCCCGTTGCGTCCAATCTCCGGCGCCGGCGGGAAGTTCCGGAAGACGAACTTGTATCCTTGCTCGGTGATCTGGGGCGCGGCGGCGATGTTGATGACCAGCGGCACGCCCCGTTGCTCGGCCACCTGCGCGATGGCCGAGGTGTGCCCCGAGTCGAACGCGCCCACCAGCACGTGCGCCCCCTCCTGGATCAGACGCTCGGCGCGGCTGCGGCTGGTGTCGACGTTCGACTCGGTGTCGGCGTTCATCAGCTCGATGTCGACGCCCAGCCGCTGGCGCAACAGATCGGGCGCGACGTCCGCCCCCTTCTGACAGGACTGGCCGATCAGCGCTTGCAATCCCGAGCGGGGCAGCAACACCCCGACCTTCAGCTTTCCGCCTTCCGCCTTCAGCGTTCGCGGCAAGGCCGCCCAAGCCAACGCGCCCGCCGCGCCGGCACCAAAGGTTCTTCGCGTCAACGATCCCATGGCGTGCACCCCGCAGTGAGTTCGGACGACGACATCGACTGGCGCCGCCATCCCGTTTTCAGTACATATATAAGGGTGCCTGATATTGCAAGCGGCGGCGTCGCCGGGGTCTCCGGTATCTCGTCGATGGCGATGATGCGGTTGCTGGCCGAGCTGGTGACGCCCTTCGCGATTCGCACCGGCCACCAGATCGCGCTCGAGTCCGCGGGCGGCGTCGACGTCGTGAAGCGGATCCAGGCCGGTGAGACGTTCGACTTCGTGGTGGCGGGATCGGACGCCATCGATAGATTGATCACCGGCTCGCACCTGTCGTCGCACAGCAAGGTGGATCTGGTCCGCTCGGGAGTGGCGATGGCCGTCCGCGCCGGCGCCCCGCGCCCCGACATCGCTGACGAGGACGCGTGCAAGCGAGCCATCGAAGCCGCGCGGACCATCGGGTACTCCACCGGCCCCAGCGGCGTGGCGCTGGCGAACTTGTTCGAGCGATGGGGCATCGCCGGACGCATCCGGGAGCGGATCGTCATCGCCCCGCCGGGAGTGCCCGTCGGGTCGCTCGTCGCCGCGGGCGAGGTGGAGCTGGGCCTGCAGCAGCTCTCCGAGCTGATCCACGTTCCGGGGATCGACGTGATCGGGCCGCTGCCTGCTTCCATCCAGATCATGACCACGTTCTCGGGCGCGATCGGGGCCCGCGCCTCTCGTCCGGACATCGCCGGGGCCCTGCTGGCGTTCGTCGCTTCGCCGGGCACCGACCAGGCGAAGCGACGCCAGGGGATGGAACCGGCGCGGCCAGAAGAGAGGGCCACGCCGTGACGACCCGGACGCAGGTCGCGATCGTGGGCGCGGGACCGGCCGGGCTGCTCCTCGGCCAGCTGCTGTTCAGGGCGGGCATCGACGCGGTGATCGTCGAGCGCCAGGCCGCCGCGCACGTCCTCGGCCGCATCCGCGCCGGCGTCCTCGAGCAGGTGTGTGTCGACCTGCTGGACGAGGTGGGTGTGGGCAGGCGCATGCACCGTGAGGGGCTGGTGCACGAGGGCTTCGCGATGCTGTGGCAGGGCCGGCGCCACCGCGTCGATCTGCGACGGCTGACGGGCGGCAGACAAGTCATGGTCTACGGCCAGACCGAGCTGACCCGCGATCTGATGGAGGCGCGCCTGGCGGCGGGGCTGCCGACGGTGTACCAGGCGGCCAGCGTGGCCCTCCACGGCTTCGAGGGGACAGCGCCCCGGGTCACGTACCAGAAGGACGGCGAGCGCCACGAACTGGCCTGCGACTTCATCGCGGGCTGCGACGGCTTCCACGGGGTCAGCCGGGCCAGTGTGCCCGCCGATGCCATCAGGACCTACGAGAAGGTCTATCCCTTCGGCTGGCTCGGGCTGCTGTCGGACACACCGCCGCTCTCGCACGAGCTGATCTACGTCAACAGCGCGCGCGGCTTCGCGCTGTGCTCGATGCGCAGTCCCACCAGGAGCCGGTACTACGTGCAGGTCCCCCTGTCGGACCGCGTGGAGTCCTGGTCCGATGCGGCGTTCTGGGACGAGCTGCGCCTGCGGCTGGACGATGGGGGGCGGGAGGCGCTGGTGACCGGCCCCGCGCTGGAGAAGAGCATCGCGCCGCTGCGCAGCTTCGTCGCCGAGCCGTTGCGCTTCGGGCGCCTCTTTCTGGCCGGCGACGCGGGACACATCGTCCCCCCCACGGGAGCGAAGGGGCTGAATCTGGCGGCCACCGACGTAAAGCTGCTGGCCAGCGCGCTGATCGACCACTATCACGCCGGCAGCGACGCCGGCCTCGACGGCTACTCGTCGCGCTGCCTGCGCCGGGTGTGGCGGGCCGAACGCTTCTCGTGGTGGTTCACCTCGTTGATGCATCGGTTCCCCGATGACAGCGGCATCACCGGGAAGCTGCAGGACGCCGAGCTGGAGTACCTGTTTCACTCGGAGGCGGCCGCCCGGACGCTGGCGGAGAACTACGTCGGCCTGCCGCTGGACTTCGGCGAAGCCCCCGTCACGGAGGCCGCGCGCGCATGATCATCGACGTCCATGGCCACTACACCACGGCGCCCAGGGCGCTGGAGGTTTGGCGCAACCAGCAGATCGCCGGCATCACGGATCCCTCGGCCGCGCCGCGCGTCGCCGACCTGAAGATCACGGACGACGAGCTCCGCGAGACCATCGAGAGCAACCAACTGGCCCGCATGAGGGAGCGCGGCGCAGATCTGACCGTCTTCAGTCCGCGGGCCAGCTTCATGGCTCACCACATCGGGGACTTCCAGATCTCATCGACCTGGGCGGCCGTGTGCAACGAGCTGTGCTTCCGGGTGAGCCGCCTGTTCCCCGACCACTTCGTCCCGGCGGCCATGCTGCCGCAGAGCCCGGGCGTGGCGCCGGCGACCTGCATTCCGGAGCTGGTGAAGTGCGTCGAGCAGTACGGCTGCGTGGCGATCAATCTGAACCCGGACCCTTCGGGCGGGCACTGGACGTCGCCACCCCTGACGGATCCACACTGGTATCCGATCTACGAGCGGATGGTCGAGTACGACATCCCGGCGATGGTTCACGTCAGCACCAGCTGCAACGCCGCCTTTCATACGACGGGCGCGCATTACATCAACGCCGACACCACCGCGTTCATGCAGCTGATCCAGGGGGACCTGTTTCGCCGGTTTCCGACACTGCGCTTCGTGATCCCGCACGGCGGCGGCGCCGCGCCCTACCACTGGGGCCGGTACCGGGGCCTGGCGCAGGAGCTGAAGAAGCCCCCGCTGGAAGAGCACGTCATGAAGAACGTGTTCTTCGACACCTGCGTGTACCACCAGCCCGGCATCGACCTGCTGCTGGGGGTGGTGGCGCTCGAAAACATCCTGTTCGCGAGCGAGATGATCGGCGCCGTGCGGGGCATCGATCCCCGGACGGGCCATCACTATGACGATACGAAGCGCTACATCGAGGCCGCCGCGCTGACGCCGGCGCAGCGGCGACAGATCTACGAAGGGAACGCGCGCCGCGTGTATCCCCGGCTGGCGGCGGCCCTTTCAAGGACGGGAGGCTGAGCATGTACGAGCTGGGGGTCGTGCACCGAAACGTCATCCGCGCGGAGGCGGGCGTCGCCGATGGGCTGGGCGCGTTCGGCACCGCGACCGTGCACGAGGCCATGGGGCGCACCGGGCTGGCGAAGCCGTACTTGCGGCCCATCTATCCGGGCGCGCGCGTGTCGGGCACGGCGGTGACGGTGCTGCTGCAGCCCGGGGACAACTGGATGCTGCACGTGGCGGCCGAGCAGCTGCAGCCCGGCGACGTCGTGGTGGCCGCGGTGACGTCGGAGAGCACGGACGGATTCTTCGGCGAGCTGCTGGCCACGTCGTTCAAGGCCCGCGGCGCGCGCGCGCTGATCATCGACGCCGGCTGCCGGGACGTCAGGGCGCTGGCGGAGCTGCAGTTCCCCGTGTGGAGCCGCGCCATCAGCGCCCGCGGCACCGTGAAGGCGACGCTGGGGTCGGTCAACGTCCCGGTGGTGTGCGCGGGGGCGCTGGTCAATCCGGGCGACGTCATCGTCGCCGACGACGACGGCGTCGTCTGCGTGCCACGCGCGGCCGCGCCGGCCACGCTGCAGGCGGCGGCCAGGCGCGAGGCGAACGAGACGGAAAAGCGCGCGCGTCTGGCCTCGGGCGTGCTGGGCCTGGACATGTACGACATGCGCGGCGCGCTGGCGGCGGCGGGCCTCAGGTACACCGACTGACGGCCATGGCGGAGGACTGACGTGCACGTCGCGCTCATCGGCTACGGAGAGGTCGGCCGCATCCTGGCGGAGGATCTGCGGTCGGCGGGACACGTCGTGTCCGCCTTCGACGTGAAGCTGCCGGACGGCGACGAGGCGATGCGCGCCCACGCCGGCCGGCACGGCGTGACGCTGGCCCCGTCGCACGGGGAGGCGGTCGCGACCGCGGAGCTGGTGATCTCGGCGGTGACCGCGCGGCGCACGGTCGAGGCCGCGCGCTCCTGCGCGGGCACGCTGTCACCGGGCGCCTTCTTCCTGGACTTCAATTCGGCCTCGCCCGGCGCGAAAAGGGCCGCGGCGCAGCCGATCACCCGCCAGGGCGGCCGCTATGTCGAGGGAGCGGTGATGACGGCCGTGCCCCCGCATCGCCTGAAGGTCCCGCTGCTGCTCGGAGGACCCCACGCCGCGGCGCTGGCGCCGGTGCTGCGCGACCTGGGCTTCGCCCCGCAGGTGGGCAGCAGCGAACTGGGCGTGGCCAGCGCCACGAAGATGTGCCGCAGCGTGATGATCAAGGGCCTGGAGGCCATGGTGATCGAGAGCTTCACGGCCGCCCGGCGCTACGGCGTCGAGGACGCCGTGATCGCGTCGCTGGGCGAGACGTTCCCGGGCGTCGACTGGGAGCGCCAGGCGACCTACTTCTTCCAGCGCGTGATCGAGCACGGCCGCCGCAGGGGCGAGGAGATGCACGAGGCGGCCGGCACGGTTCGCGAGGCGGGCCTGGACCCGTGGAGCGCCGACGCGACGGCCGCGCGTCAGGACTGGATGGCCGACCTGGGCGACGAGGGGCTGTTCGGCGACCGGGATCAGCCTGGCTTCGCGCGCAGCACCGACTGGCGCGTCGAGGCGGACCGGATCCTCGACCACCTCGACGGCGAGCGCGCCCTCGAGGAGGCCCCGTGACGACCTTCGCGAAGACGCCGGGCTGGCTCGACTGGTGCGCCCGCCCCAGCAAACCGCGGTTCGTGTTGCCGCCGGGCGCGGTGGACGCCCACTGCCACGTGTTCGGACCCGGCGATCGGTTTCCCTACGCACCCGAGCGCAAGTACACGCCCTGCGACGCCGGTAGGGGCCAGCTGTTCGCGCTGCGCGACCACCTCGGCTTCGCGCGAAACGTGATCGTGCAGGCCACCTGTCACGGCGCGGACAACCGCGCCCTGGCGGACGCCTGCCGCGCCAGCGGCGGTCGCGCGCGCGGCGTGGCCACCGTCCGGCGCGACGTGACGGACGACGCCTTGCGGGCCCTGCACGACGCCGGCGTCCGCGGGGTGCGGTTCAACTTCGTCCGCCGCCTGGTCGACCTGACACCTCCGGATGAGCTGCGGGAGATCGCCGCGCGTGTGCAGCCGCTGGGCTGGCACGTCGTCGTGTACTTCGAAGCGCAGGACCTGCCCGAGCTGTGGGAGATGCTGACCGCGCTGCCCACCGTGGTGGTGGTGGATCACATGGGCCGGCCCGACGTGAGCCAGCCCATCGACGGTCCGGGATTCGAGCTGTTCCTGCGCCTGATGCGCGAGCACCCGAACGTATGGAGCAAGGTGAGCTGCCCCGAGCGGCTGTCGCTGGCGGGACCGCCGGCGTTGAACGGCGAGCGCGCCCCCTACCGCGACGTCGTGCCGTTCGCGCGCCGGGTGGTGGAGAGCTTCCCCGACCGCGTGCTGTGGGGCACCGACTGGCCCCATCCCAACCTGAAGGACCACATGCCGGACGACGGGCTGCTGGTCGACCTCATCCCGCAGCTCGCCACGACGCCGGGGCTGCAGCAGAAGCTGCTGGTCGAGAATCCGCGCTGGCTCTACTGGCCCGAGGAGGCGTGATGCCGCTCGACAAGCCGTACCTGGACATCCCCGGCACCACCATCTTCGACGCGGACCAGGCCCGCAAAGGCTACTGGCTGAACCAGTTCTGCATGAGCCTGATGAGCGCCGAGAACCGCGCCCGGTTCAAGGCGGACGAACGGGCCTATCTGGCGCGGTGGCCGCTGACCGAGGCGCAGCGGCAGGCGGTGCTGGAGCGCGACCTGAACAAGGCCATCGCCGCCGGGGGAAACATCTATTTCCTCGCCAAGCTGGGCGCGACCGACGGGCGCACGTTCCAGCAGATGGCCGGCGCGATGACCGGCATGAGCGAGAGCGACTACCGCGAGATGATGGTGAAAGGCGGACGGTCGGTCGAGGACGACGGCCTGCTGCCCCGCCCGCCCGGACCGGCCGCGGCAGTCCCCTCCGGCGGCGCCGCCCGCGTGACCGCGTCGGTCTACACCAGCCACGTGCCCGCCATCGGCGTGGCCCTGGATCAGGGCCGCACCGCCGATCCCTACTGGCGGCCGCTGTTCGAAGGCTACCGGCCCTCCCGCGACTGGCTGGAACAGCACACGCCGGACGTGGTCATCCTGATCTACAACGACCACGCCAGCGCGTTCAGCTTGCGCATGATCCCCACGTTCGCCATCGGCACCGGCGCGACGTTCGCCCCCGCCGACGAGGGCTGGGGCGCGCGTCCCGTCCCCCCCGTCGTGGGGCACCCCGAGCTGGCGGCGCACCTGGCCCAGAGCGTGATCCAGGACGACTTCGATCTGACCATCGTCAACGAGATGGACGTCGACCACGGCCTGACCGTGCCGCTCAGCCTGATGTGCGGGCAGCCGCCGGCCTGGCCCTTCCGGGTCATCCCGTTCGCCGTCAACGTCGTTCACTATCCGGTGCCCTCGGGACGGCGCTGCTTTCGCCTGGGACAGGCCCTGCGCCGCGCGGTGGAGACCTTCGATCAGCCGCTGCGCGTGCAGGTCTGGGGCACGGGGGGCATGAGCCATCAACTGCAGGGCCCGCGCGCCGGCCTCATCAACCGCGAGTGGGACGCCCGCTTCGTGGATCGCCTGATCAGCGACCCGGCTGCGCTGGCCGAGGTCCCCCACCTCGACTACGTCCGCCAGGCCGGCAGCGAGGCCATCGAGCTGGTGATGTGGCTGATCGCGCGCGGCGCGATGGCCGACGCCGCCGGAGGCGCTCCGCCGTCGGTGGTCCGCCGCTTCTATCACGTGCCGGCCAGCAACACGGCCGTCGGGCACCTCATCTTGCAAGAGCAACAACCGGAGCAACGAACGGAGCAACGAAAGGAGAACGAACGATGACCCTGAACGTCGCCCTGGCCGGCGCGGGCGCCTTTGGCATCAAGCACCTCGACGCGATCAAGGCGATCCCCGACGTTCGCGTCGTCTCTCTGGTGGGCCGTGATCGCGCCAAGACCGAGGAGGTCGCCCGCCATCACGGTGTGCCCCATGTGACCACCGACCTGGACGAGACGCTGGCGCGCCCGGACGTGGCGGCGGTGATCCTGTGCACCCCCACCCCCCTGCACGCGGCGCAGGCCCTCGCCTGCCTGACCGCCGGCAAGCACGTCCAGGTCGAGATCCCCCTGTGTGACGTGCTGGCCGAGGGGGAAGCTGTGGTCCGGGCGGCGAAGGCCAGCGACAGGATCGCCATGTGCGGCCACACCCGCCGCTTCAACCCCAGCCACCAGTGGGTACGCCAGCGCATCCTGGGCGGCGCGTTCTCGATCCAGCAGATGGACGTGCAGACGTTCTTCTTCCGCCGCACGAACATCAACGCGCTCGGCCAGCCCCGCAGCTGGACCGATCACCTGCTGTGGCATCACGCCGCCCACACCGTCGATCTGTTCGCCTATCAGACGCGCAGCCCCATCGTGAAGGCCAACGCCATCCAGGGGCCCATCCACCCCGCGCTCGGCATCGCGATGGACATGAGCATCCAGCTGAAGACCGCCAGCGGCGCCATCTGCACGCTGAGTCTGTCGTTCAACAACGAGGGGCCGCTGGGGACCTTCTTCCGCTACATCGGTGACAGCGGCACGTACATCGCCCGCTACGACGATCTGTTCACCGGCAAGGACGCCCAGATCGACGTCTCGGGCGTCGCGGTCTCGATGAACGGCATCGAGCTGCAGGACCGAGAATTCTTCGCGGCCATCCGCGAGGGCCGCGAGCCGAACGCCAGCGTGGCCCAGGTGCTGCCCTGCTACCAGGTGCTGGACCAGCTGCAGCGCCAGCTCGAGGGATGACGCTTGATCGACGCGAGGAGCGGGTATATTAAGGCTACCTGATATTCGCGATCGCCCCCTCGAGGACCTGATGAACACAGAAGCGGCAGCGTCTGAATGCGTGACCTCGATCGAGGATGCGCCCCTGGCCCGGGGGCGAAAGCTCGGTCCCACCGCCTGGCAGCGGATGTCCCAGGAGCGCGTCAACCGCTTCGCCGATCTGACCGGTGACCACAACTTCATCCATGTCGATCCCGTGCGGGCGAAGGAGACCCCCTTCCGGGGCACCATCGCGCACGGGTACCTGACCCTGTCGCTGCTGGGGCCGATCTCGCAGGCGCTGCTGGTGGTCAGCGACGCCACCACGTCGATCAACTACGGCCTCAACAAGGTGCGCTTCCCCGCCCCTTTGCCGGTGGGCGCCGAGTTCCGGGGCCACGGCGAGATCACCGAGGTGACGCCGTTCGATCGGGGCATCCAGGTGGCGGCGACATTCACCGTCGAGGTGAAGGACGCCGCGAAGCCGGCCCTGGTCGCCGAGTGCCTGTTCAGGTACTACCGATGAGCGGCATCACCCTGTCCGGCAAGGTCGCCGTGGTCACCGGCGCGGGCCAGGGCCTGGGGCGCGCCTACGCCGTCGCCCTGGCGCGCGCGGGCGCGTCGGTGGTCGTCAACGATCTGGACGTCAGCGCCGCCGAAGAGACCGCGAAGCTGACCGGCGGACAGGCGATCGCGCTGGCCGGTGACGTGGGCGAGCGGAGCGTGGCCGACAGCCTGGTCGCGCGCGCCGTCGAGGCCTTTGGCCGCCTGGACATCATGGTCACGAACGCCGGCGTGCTACGTGACGCGGTCCTGTGGAAGATGACCGACGAGGACTTCGATCTCATCGTGCGAACGCACCTGCGGGGCACGTTCTTGTGCGCGCGGGCGGCGGCCATCCGCCTGCGCGAGCAGGGCCAGGGCGGCCGCATCATCGTGGTGGGCTCGCCCGCGGGTCAGCACGGCAACTTCGGTCAGACCAACTACGCGGCCGCGAAGGCGGGCGTGGTGGCGTTCGCCAGGACGTGGGCGCTGGAGCTGGCCCGGGCAGGGATCACGGTGAACGCCGTCGTCCCCACCGCCTGGACGGCGATGACGGCGAAGATCCCGATCTACAAGCCGCTCGTCGAGCGCGTGGCGGCGGGCGAGCCCCTGCCCGCGGCGGTGCGGCGCGAGCACGCCATCGGCCTGCCGGAAGACTGCGCCGGACTCCTCGTCTTCCTCGCGTCCAGCGCCGCCGCCGAGATCAGCGGGCAGGCCATCGGCATCGGCGGGGATCGCCTGTGCCTGTACAGCCATCCCGCGGAGCTGGTCACCGAATTGCGCGACGGCGGCTGGGACGCCGACGCCATCGCCGAGGCCTGGCGGACGCGGCTCGCCGCCCAGGCCCAGCCCTACGGCATCCAGCTGCCGCCGCTGGACCTTCGATGAAGATCGCCCTCGACGCCATCCGGGCCATCGACGTGCACACGCACGCCCAGGTGCCGCTGCGCGGGCCGGCCGACACGCGCACGACCGCCTATCTGGACGCGGCGGCCAAGCACTTCCGCGCGGAGTTCCCGCGCCCGAACGCGCAGGACGTCGCTGATCATTTTCGCGCGCGCTCCATGGCGGCGGTGATCTTTTGCGTCGACAATCAGCACAACACCGGCGAGGTCCCCGTCTCGAACGACGAGATCCTGGACACCGCGGCGGCGAACGACGACGTGCTGATCCCCTTCGTGTCGATCGATCCCCATCGCGCGAACGCCGTCGAGGAGGCGCAGCGGCTGATCGCGCGCGGCGCGCGCGGCTTCAAGTTCCACCCCAACCTCCAGGGGTTCTTCCCCAACGACCGGCTGGCCTATCCCCTGTACGAAGTGATCGCGGGGGCGCGCCTGCCGGCCGTGTTCCACACCGGCCACTCGGGGATCGGCTCGGGGATGCCGGGCGGCGGGGGCATTCGCCTGAAGTTCTCGAACCCGATGTACGTGGACGATGTCGCGGTCGACTTCCCGAACATGCCCATCGTGCTGGCCCATCCGTCCTTCCCCTGGCAGGACGAGGCGCTCAGCGTCGCCATGCACAAGGCGCAGGTGTACATCGATCTCTCCGGGTGGGCGCCGAAGCTGTTTCCGCCCATCCTGGTCCAGTACGTCAACGGACCGCTGAGGACGAAGGCCCTCTTCGGTTCGGACTACCCCGTGCTGATGCCGGACCGATGGCTGGCCGAGTTCGAGGGTCTGCCCATTCGCGACGAGGTCCGCCCCCTGGTCCTCAAGCAGAACGCGGCGCGCTTGCTGGGCCTGGATTCGCGAGGCCCGTGAACTCGGGCCCCGCCGTTCTTCGAGCTCGATCGCCGCGGTGACGTTCGAAAGATTTCTGGCCCACTCCCCGATTCATCCTGCGACTGCGTTCCGGCACGACTGCGAAGCGAGCGCGCGGTGCGCCTGACGGCGCGCTCGCACCACCACACCACCTCGCGCTTCTCCAAGCAATTTTCTTTGGGAGGAACACATGATTTCCAGGCAGCAATTTCGGCTCGGCATCTTGGTCACGGTTGGACTGGCCGGTTGGGGATTCGCCGGCTGCTCGTCATCGACGGGCGGAAACTCCGGCTCTGGCGGGGACAGCAGCGAGGGAACGGGCGGTAAGACCCAGGGCTCGGGGGGCGCCACCAGCTCCTCCGGCGGCAGCACCGGTTCGGGCGGGGTGGTCGGCACCGGCGGCCACACCTCCAGCGGCGGAACCGTCGGCTCGGGGGGCGCGCAGAGCAGCGGAGGCACGGTCGGCAGCGGAGGAGCGACGTCGTCCGGCGGCACCGTGGGCAGCGGCGGCGTCTCGGCGACGGGCGGCACGGCCGCTCCGGGCTCGGGCGGCACGACGACGGCCGGCGGCGGCGCCGGCGGCACGAGCACCGGTCATGGCGGCGCGGCGAGCGGAGGAACCGGTCACGGCGGGGCGGTCGGGTCCGGCGGCATGGGAACCGCCAGCGGCGGCTCCGGGGGCGGCATGTCCACCGGCATGTGCCAGGTCGGCCAGACGAAGGGCTCGGACGTCGCCATCCTGGGCGAGTCGTTCTACGCCATCTCCCCGCAGTACATCCAGAACCGGATCCAGGACGACGCGCGCAAGGCCGGATCGCTGGGCGCGAGCGACACGTACCACAACGTCGCGGTCAGCGGCCAGAACATGAACTACATCGCGACCACGGAGTGGACCGCCGCCACGCAAGGCGGCGCCGCCCCGAAGTACGTCATCATGGACGGCGGAGGTATCGACTGTCTGACCGGGGGAACTTCCTGCCCCACCTGCGCCAGCACCTTCACCACCCTGCTGGGGAAGATGGGCACCGCCGGCGTGAAGCAGGTCATCTACACGCGGTATCCCGAGCCCGGGAATCCTCCCGGATCGAACACCTCGCTGAAGGCGTGCCTCGACGCCACCATGCCGGGCATGCAGACGGCGTGTCAGGGGTCGACGTCGCCCAAGTGTGATTTCCTGGATCTGCGGCCGGTGTGGGTCAACGGCGATACCAGCGACGGCCTGCACCCCACGCAATCAGGCGGAGATCATGTCGGCGACCTGATCTGGTCCGAGATGATGAAGGACTGCTTCGCGCAGTGAGCGTCTTTCGGGACACGCTTCGGGCAGGTGGTGTGGGAGCCGCCTGCTCGAAGCGTTCTCGAAGCAACCCGACTCGCCGTCAAGGTGCCGAGGAAGGTGCCAAGAAAGCCGCCAAGAGATGAGGACCCGTTATCTGCTGGCAACGATCACCGTTGCGATCACGACAGTCATCGGCTGCGGAGGGAACTCCGCGGCGCCTCCGAAACAGCCGTTCGCGATCGACGGGAAGTGGATCTATCTCGGTCCCTCGGACGTCCCGCACGATCTGACGATCGACGACAGTTCGATGACCTACACGGACGTCGACGGCAAGTGGTCCTCGAAGTGGACCCTCAAGAGCTACGACGACGAACTGCACCAGTTCCAGGTCGTCTTCGACTCGGGCTCCGGGTCGTATCTGCCGGTCGGCCAGAACATGTCCGGCGCGTACGATCTCACCGGCCCCACGCTGACGGTGCAACTGGCGAGCGGCTTTTCTTCGTATCCACCGCTGCAGAACGCGGGGACCTGCACCGGTGGCTCGAACGGCGACCCCACACCCGATTGCCGCCTGTACATCAAGCAGAACTGACCCAGCCCCGCCTCGACGCTTCGCGCGATGATCCGACACCTCCTGTCCGTGAGATGACGCACATTCAGGCGCCCTGACACTAACTGGCCGGCTTAGTCGTCCCATCACGCTTTACCAGGAGGAGATCATGTCCCCATCCTTCCCCCGGCTTCTGGTTGGTTCTTTGGCGATCTTCGGACTGGGCGCTCTTGCGTTCGGTGGTTGCGGCTCCAGTGGGTCGGGGACGCCAGGCAGCGGAGGCGCCGTGGCGAGCGGAGGGGCCTCGGCCAGCGGCGGCAACACCGCTAGCGGGACGGGCGGGACCACGGCGACCGGCAGCGGCGGCTCGGGCGGCGCGCCCAGCACCGGGTCCGGCGGGGGCGTCGCGACCGGTAGCGGCGGCACCACGACCAGCGGGGGCGTGGCCGCCACCGGCGGACGCAACGCCGGGGGAGGCGCGCCGGGCGGCGGTGGACACGGCATGACCGCTTCCGGCGGACGCAACGGCGGCAACGGCGGAGCCCGGCCGGGCAGCGGCGGCAACGGCAGCGGTGGAACGACGGGCGGAGGCGGCAGCCCCGCGGGGACCGGCGGCACGACGACCGGCGCGGGAGGCGCGTCGCCCACCGCCGGCTGCGGCATGGCGGCCCCGGCCAGCATGCGCTACAGCATCGACGTCGCGGGCATGACCCGCGAGTACATCCTGTCGGTGCCCAGCAACTACGACGCGAATCACCCGTACGTGCTGATCTTCGCCTGGCACCCGTGGGGCGGCTCCGCGATGCAGGTCGCCGGCACCGGCAGCAGCGGGTACTACGGCCTGAAAGGGACTTCCAACAACCAGGCCATCCTGGTCGCGCCCGAGGGGCTGGACTTCGGCGGCAATGGGCTGGGATGGGGGAACACCAACGGCGAGGACATCGCCTTCCTGAACGCCATGCTGGCGCTGTTCAAGTCGCAGATGTGCATCGACCAGAGCCGCATCTTCTCGGCGGGCTTCAGCTTTGGCGGCATGATGTCGAACGCGGTCGGGTGCGCGGGGCTGGCGCGCGCCATCGCGCCGATGGCCGGCAACTCGACGGTCAGCGGATGCCTGGCCGGCACGCAGCCGGTCGCGTACATGGGCTTCCACGGCACCCACGACTCGGTGGTCGACATCTCCGGCGGGCGCACCGCGCGCGACGTCTTCGTGAAGCGCAACGGCTGCAGCGGCGACACCACGCCGTCCTCCCCGAGCTGGTGCGACGGGATCGACGCCAAGTACCAGCCCTGCACCTGCGTCGACTACCAGGGTTGCATGCCGGGTTACCCCGTCACCTGGTGCGAGTACAACGCCGACCACCAGGCGGCACCCAACTCGGGCCCCACACTGTGGAAGTTCTTCACGCAGTTCTGACGCGCGGAACGCCGGGCGCCGCGGTCAGCCGCCTGGCGTCCGCGCGGCTTCCCTGGCGCACGCGACCAGCATGAACGAAGGCAACCAGAACTTCGCCGCGCTGGTCGAGGCGACCTGCCAGCGACACGCTTCCCGTCCCGCGCTGTTCTTCGACGATCGCAGCCTCTCCTACGGCGAGCTGGCCGCGCTGGCGGAGGGATGGGCGGCCAGGCTGCGCGCCGCGGGCGTTGCTCCGGGGGACTGCGTGGCGACCTGGCTGCCCAACTGCCCCACGTTCGTGGCGGTGTTCCTGGCGTCATTGCGCACCGGCGCGATCGCCGCGCCGCTGGGCGCGCTGCTCACCGCACGGGAGGTCAGGGCGCGGCTGACCGTCGCGCGCGCGGGCGTGCTGGTCACGACGCCGGCGCTCGCCGCTCAGCTCGGTGACGTCTCGGCGAAGGTGATCGCCGTCGATCCCAGGGCCCCCTCCCTGGAAGTGGCGGAGCGCCGCCCCCCCGTGGCGCGTGACGCCACCGATCTGGCGGTGCTGGTCTCGACATCGGGCACCACCGGCGATGCGAAGGCGGCCGAGCTAACCCATGGCGGAATCACCTGGAACGCCTCCGCGCTGGCGGCGGGCTTTGCAATGGAGCCAGGCGACGTGCAACTGGCGGTGGCGCCGCTGTCACACGTGCTGGGGATGGCGGGCGTCATGAACGCCAGCCTGCTTCGCGGCGGCGCCCTCGCCCTGGTCGAGCGATTCGACGCGCCCACCGTCCTGGCGCTGATGCGCGAGCGCCGCATCACCGGCGTCTTTGGCGCCCCGTCCATGTTCCTGGCCCTGCTTCGGGAAGCCCGGCGATCGGCGATCGCGCCGGCGCTCCGCTTCGCGATGGCTGGCGGCGCCGCGCTGTCGCCCGACCTGACGTCCGCGTTCCAGCAGACCTTCGGCTGTACGCTGCACGACGGTTACGGCATGAGCGAGGTGGGAGGCGGCGTCACCCTGACTCCGCCCGGGACCACCCCGAAGGCGCGCTCCGTCGGCCCTGCCTTTTCCGGCAGCGAATTGCGCGTCGTCGATCTGGTGACGGGCGTGCCGCTGCCCGCCGGCGCTCGGGGCGAGGTGGCGGTGCGCAGCCCCAGCGTCATGCGGGGCTACCGGGATGACGACCAGGCGACCCGCGCGGTGCTCGACCCCGACGGGTGGTTGCTGACCGGCGACATCGGCTACCTGGACGAAGACGGTCACCTGTTCCTCGTGGATCGGAAGAAGGAGCTGATCATTCGCTCGGGATACAACGTCTATCCGAGGGAAGTGGAGGAGGTGCTGCTGTCTCACCCGGCCGTTCGCGAGGCGGCGGTGGTGGGCGTGCCCCACCCGGATCACGGCGAAGAGGTGATCGCGCTGGTGGTGCCATCCCACGAGACGATCGACACCGAGGGGGTCAAGGCCTTTGCGCGTGAACGCCTGGCCGCGTACAAATACCCGCGCCACGTCCTGGTGGTCGCCGAGCTGGCCAAGGGCCCCACGGGCAAGATCGCGAAGCGCGCCATCGACGTGCCGCAGCTGTTAGCCCGCTGCGCAATGGAAGAACGCGACCGCCGCTGAGGTGACCGGGCGATCTTTCTTGATTGCCCCACCCCGAATCGTGTTATCAGGGTACCTGAAATCAGGCCGCGATATCCGGCCAGGGTTCGGCAGAGCAGTTGCGAGCGGTTGGGGTTTCGCAGGCCATGAGCACCCGGCACCTGCCGGCAACCAGGGCGGAGGCAACGAATGCACGAACGAGCACGGACGAGACCAGGCGTGACATCCGAGAAGGTAGCGGCGGTCATCTTCTTCTTGCTGATCAGCGTGCCGGCGGCGGCGCTGGCGCAGACGCCACGGGCCGCGGAGGCGCCGACGGCCGCGGAGGCGCCGCCTTCCGCGGTTCCCGCCACGAACGAAGCGCCGCCGCGAGCGCCCGAGCCCCCTCCGCAGCAGCTCTCGTCCGCACCCGCCGCTCCTCCGGCGCCGCCCGCGCCCGCGACGATCCCGCTCGGCACGGCGCCCAGAGGGCCCGTGCCGCCCGCCTGGCCGCCCGCCATGCCCAACATCGATTACGGCGGCCGCCTGCGCGCGGGCTTGCGATTCCAGAGCGCCACGAACCCGGCGGCGCTGGGTGACGTCGCGCAGTCGATCTACGCCGACATCTACGCGGGCGGGCAGATCACGCCCATGTGGCGGTGGCTGCTCGCGCTGACCACGAACGACTACGGCGCCGGGACGGGCGCCACCAGCGCGACGACGATGTCGCTGCTGGACGGGTTCATCGGCTTCACGCCCCGACCCGAATTTCAGGTGTACATCGGCCGCATGCTCGTGATGGCGGATCGCTTCGCCCCCGGCGGTCCCTGGGGCCTCGACGAGTGGTTCTATCCCGGGTTCTTCCCTGGCACGCCCCCCGCGGTTCCCAAGGCGGGTCCGTCCGGGCGCGACTACGGCGTGGCGGCCTGGGGCGCGCCGCTCGAGGGGCACCTCAAATATTACCTGGGGGCCTATCAGCTGCAGGACCCGACCCTGTCCCCGCTTTACAGCGGTCGCTTGCAGGTCAGCCTGCTCTCGGCCGAGCCAGGCTGGTTCCAGCGCACGACCTACTACGGCGACCGGGATCTGGTGTCGTTCGGCGTGGGGGGCCAGTTCCAGCACGGCGGCTCGGTGATGACCGTGCCGCCGGCCATGACAGGGATGATGGCCCCGGCCCCCCTGCTCGACGATTACAAAGAGGTCAACGCGGACGTCGTCGTGGAGAAGCGGCTCGGCGACCTGGGCGCCCTGTCCTTCGAAGGCGCCTACTACAACTTCCAGGGTATCTACCAGCCGTGGAAGTGGTCCGCGCTGGGCGCCATCGCCTACAACTCACCCGTGCTGGCCGGCATCGGCAAGCTGCGTCCCTCGTTCCGCTTCCAGCAGGCCCAGGCCCGCCAGGTCACCTCGTCCGGCCAAAGCCTGGACCCGACCCGGGTCTACGACGTCCAGCTGACCTACAACGTGATGGCCTGGTTCGCCCACGTGGTGCTGAGCTACCGCCACGCCGACGTCGTCTACGCCTCACTATCCGGCGCCGCGCCGGGCGCCTCGCCGGCGCCGGTCAAGAACAACATGATCGTCCTGGGGCTTCAGCTCTGGGATCCCTGACCAGGCGTCCTGGCCGTCACGGCGCGTCCCTTCCGGATCGGACCGCTGCTTCATGCCCAGGTGCGCGCCGGACATGACGCCCGACTGATGAAGAGGTCTCCGCGGGTGTCGATTCCCTGACAAAGCTTCGCCCCGGCCAACAATTCGGGAGAGCATGAGCCAGGGCCCGCGGTCGTCGGTTCGGCGGACGAGCCGCCGCGCGTCCCAGCCTTGCCGGTATGGACCCGCGAAGCTGGGCCTCGGCGCCCTGCTGCTGATGGCTTCCATCGGCTGCCCGTCGGGACGGCCCGATGCCACGGGCAGTGGCGGCGCGCCCGCGGGGAGCGGCGGCGCGCCCGCGGGGAGCGGCGGTGCCAGCGCCGGTACAGGCGGGTCCGGTGACTCGGGCGGCACCGGCCGAGGCTCCGGCGGCGCGGCGAGCGGAGGCGTGGTTGGAACCGGCGGCCGCCTGGCCAGCGGCAGCGGCGGCCTCGGCACGGGTGGCACAGCAGCCGGTGGTGCGGGAACGGGCGGACGGGGAACGGGAGGTGCGGCGATCGGCGGTGCCGCCGGAACCGGGGCCCGCGGAGGTGCGGGTGGCGCCGCCGGCTCCAAGGGTGACGGCGGCACGGCGGGCAAGCCGGCCGCGACGGGCGGCGCGGGCGGAAGCCTGGCCGGCACGAACAATCCCGTTCTCCCCGGCCTGAACGCCGATCCCCAGATCGTCGCGTTCGACGGCGTCTTCTACATCTATCCGACGACGGACGGCTTCGCGAACTGGGCTTCCCCCTCGTTCCGTGTCTACTCGTCCACGAACCTGGTGCAATGGAGCGATCGCGGCGTGGTCCTGGATCTGGCGAAGGATCTGACATGGGCCACGCAGTACGCCTGGGCGCCCGCGATCACGCGGGTCGACGGCACGTTCTTCTTCTATTTCTGCGCCGCCCAGCAGATTGGCGTCGCCACGGGCACGTCCCCCACCGGACCCTTCACGGACGCGCTGGGACATCCTTTGATCACCACGCGGCAGTACGGGCCGCAGTCGATCGACCCCTATCTGTTCACGGATGACGACGGCACGCACCTGCTGTACTTCGGCAGCGGCACGGGCGGGCTGCGCGTCGTCGCGTTGAACGCGGACATGAAGTCGTTCACCGGGACGCCCAAGGACATTTCACCCGCCGGGGCCAGCGGTGTCCTGGAGGGCAGCGGGATCTTCAAGCGCAACGGCAGCTACTACCTGTACTGGTCGGAGGGGGACACGCGAAACGCCACGTACCAGATGGCCTACGCGCGCGCCTCCGCGCCCACCGGGCCGTTCCAGCGAAGCGCCGTGATCCTGCAGCAAGACCCCAAGCAGGGGATCCTGGGACCGGGCGGCGGCACCGTGCTGGCGATCCCTGCGCGCGACGAATACGACCTGGCGTACCATCGCTTCAAGATCTCCGGCGGCGACGGCACCCATCGCGAGGTGTGCATCGATCGGATGAGCTTCGGCAGCGACGGCACGATCGTCCCCGTCACGCCCACGTTGAACGGGCTGCAAGCCCCCGTCGGCGCCGCTGACGCGACCGGCCCCGCGCCCCAGTAGCCGCGCCATCAACGCTCCGTTGTGGGCAACGGCTGGTACGAGATCCGCTCCGTGATGACCGCCGGCACCGTCCGGCCGCCTGGACCAGCGCCACATTCGAAACTGGCGCACAGCGGCGGCGGTCGTGCCGACATTGCTTGGTCCTCAAACCTTATCGTGCTACGGTGGCGCGATAGAGCGGTACGCCACAGTTCATGACCACCGATCCGAAAGAGCCGTCTGCCCCCATGCTGATCGGCCTGATGCGCGTCAGGGAGCACTGCACGTTCACGTGGCGGCGTCAGCAGGACGCGGATGAGCGCACGGTCCACGTTCTGCCCCATCACTGCGAACCGTGCCTCCGCGAGGCCCGGCGCAGGGGTTTCCGGCTGATTGCCCCGGACGGAACCGAGTACGTCTGACGGCGCCTAAGGGGAGATGGTGTCCGGCACCGACGGCAGCGCGTCCGTCGTCGACCGCTGAATGACCTGCACCAGGGATTCCAGATGGGCGCGCATGATGTCGGACTCACTCAGGAACCCGAGCACTTTTCTGTCGGGGCCCACCACCGTCAACTGTCGTAGCTCGCTCTCCAGCAGCAACTCTGCCGCGCGCCGCGCGGGCTCGCCGGGCTCGATCGTCGTGAGAGGCTGCATGAGATCGGCCGCCACGGCCAGCGCCTGCGCCCCCACCTCGGGGGACAAGGCTTCGATGAACTGTCCCGGAACCACGCCCGCCACGGTTCCGTCCCCGTCAAGGACGGGGAACGATGTCTGCCAGGTGTTCGTTCCCAGCGCCGCCGCCATCTCCGACAAGGGCGTGCGCGGCTCGAAGGTCGCGTAGGAGCCTGGCGTGATCATCAGGTCCTGGACCCGCGCCGCGGTCAGGAAGTCCAGGGTGCTCGGTCGTCGATGCGCCGGCGAGTCGTCGTGGGTCGGCACCTGGGCGTCGTATAGATACCGCTTCCGGAGCGCCACGAACGCGATTCCCTCGGCCAGCATCAGGGGCACCAGCAAGTCGTAGCTGCCTGCCAGCTCGCACACCATGATGAGCGAGCTGACCGGGACGTGGGCGATGCCGCCGTAGAATGTCCCCATTCCCACCAGGGCGAAGGCGCCCGGGTCGATGCTGGGATCATGAAGCAGCACCGCCGCTGCACGGCCGAATGCCCCGCCGATCAGGCCGCCCAGCACCAGCGAGGGGCCGAAGTCACCGGCGCTTCCCCCCGTCCCGATCGTGCACGAGGTGGCGACGAGCTTCGCCAGCGCCAGGAACAGGAGCAGCTCGACGCCGTGCCAGCCACCGGGTAGCCAGGTCGCTCCGGTGATCGCGACCTGAACGACCCCGTAACCGCCTCCGAAGATCCCCAGCGCTCGACCGGGGGTGCCCACGCGCGAGCCGACCAGCAGCAGCAGTGGTAGCGCAAGGGCGCTGAGGCCGAGGCCCCCGATCGCCGGCTTCGCCCAGATCGGCAGCGACAAGCGGGACGACAACCGCTGGGCCGTCCGAAGCGCCGCGAGAAACGTCGACGCGGCGACGGCCACCACGACCGCCAGCAACGCATACAGGGGGAGCTGTTTCAGCGTGAAGACATAATGACTGGCGCGATCGAACAAGCGCGACTCGCCGAAGGTGGCGATCACGACGGAGTACGCCACCACGCTGGCCAGAATCGCGGGCACCAGCGCCTCCGCCTCGAAGTCGTCGCGATACAGCACCTCGACGGCCAGCAGCGCCGCTCCGAGCGGCGTGCGAAAGACCGCCGCCATGCCCGCCGAGACGCCGGCGATCATCAACATGCGCCGCTCCCGCGGGCTGACGCGCAGCAGGGAAGCGACCGTGGAGCCGAGCGCGCCTCCGATGTGCATGGTCGGCCCCTCGCGCCCCCCCGAACCGCCACTGCCCAGCGTGAAGATGGACGCCAGCGCCTTGACCCAGATGACCCGCCGCCGGATCGCGCCGCCCTGATGATGAAAGGCGTGGATCATGGCGTCGCCCCCGCCGCCGCGCGCCTCCGGCGCGAACTGGCACAGCAGACCGCAGAGCAGGCCTCCCAGGGCGGGTAACAGCACCATCAAGACGGGACGGAAGGCCCCGCTACCATCCGGCGCCAGCAACTTCTCACCGTGGGCACGCAGCGGGATGTAGCCGGCCCAGCGCTCCAGCAGCAGCGCCTGCATGTACTCGAGACCGGCGAAGAACGCTGCCCCAACCAACCCTGCCGCGAGGCCCACCAGCGCGGCGTGCAGCAGGGTCCGCCCCAGCAGGCGTAGATCCAGCGGCGGCGCGACCACCCCCAGCGCGGCGGCCAGCGGCGTCGGGCCCTTCGGCGCGCCGGATGGCGGGTGCGCGTCCGTCTCCCGCAGCGAGGCGGAGATGGCCGCGCTCCGGATGCCGCTCAGAGTCCGTCGCAAGCCGGCGCGAAGAGTGGAGGGGCGATCGGGGGATGACGAACCAGGAGACGAAGGATCCATCGAGTGTGCGGGCCGCCGGGTCAGCTGTGTCCAGCCGCGATTTCGCCGTCGAGCAGCTACGCCTGCCTATCACCTGCCCGCTTTATATCCAAGCACACGCGACGGTGACGGCCGTCGCACAACATGGATGGATGTCCAACTATCTTCTGATACCCTGGGCCCATGCACCGGATGAGGCGGTTCGGGGCGGTGTTGCTGGTCAGCCTGGGTATCCTGGCCGGGCTGGGGTACCTCGCGCTCACCCGCGTCACCCGCCGCTGGTTCCAGTCCGATCTCGCGCTTCGCTCACAGCTCGCGGTCGCCTCCGCGCGCGAGAGCCTGGCCAGCCACTGGGCGTCCGATCCCGCGCACCTGACCAAGACCCTGGCGGACATCACGCGTGACGAGCGCATCATGGCGGCGGCGGCCTGCACCATGGGCGGTGAGCTGCGCGCCGCGACGGAGTCGTATCCGGCGGAGTTCTCCTGCCGCTCGGTCCTGCAAAGGATGCGCGAGGGGGGACCGGGGGCGCAGAGCTGGTCCATGGTGGCGGATCTCCCCTCGGGTCCCGTGCATCTCAGCGCCACGCTGCTGCCCGGTGAAGGTGGACCGCTGGGCGCGATCTTGCTTGTCCACGACCTGAGTTACCTGGAGCGGCGCGAGGCCACCACCCGGCGCCTGTTACTGGCCGCGTTCTTCGTGCTGTCGCTGGGCGGCGGCCTGGTGGCGCTGACGGCAGCGCGCTTCGCGTGGAGGGGATGGACGACCGAACTGCGCCGCGCCCTCACCGGCCAGCCGACCCGCGAGTTCCAGCCCCTGCTGCGGGACGTGCGCGCCCTGGCCGAGCGGCTGGCCCAGGAACGCGAACGGGAGAGCGGCGACGGGATCTGGAGCCCCGCCCGCCTGCGATCGACACTGACCCAGCACCTGCAAGGCGAGCGGATCGTCATCCTGGCGAACCGCGAGCCCTACGTTCATCAAAGGACGCCCGAGGGGGTGACGGTGCTGCACCCGGCGAGCGGTCTGGTCAGCGCGCTCGAACCCGTCATGCGCGCCTGCTCCGGGGTGTGGGTGGCCCACGGCAGCGGGTCGGCGGATCGCGAGACCGCCGATGGGCATGACAGGGTCCGCGTCCCACCGGGCGAGGAGTCCTACCTGATTCGACGGGTCTGGCTCTCGGAAGCCGAGGAGAACGGGTACTACTACGGGCTGTCGAACGAGGGCTTGTGGCCGCTCTGCCACGTGGCGCACATGCGGCCGGTCTTCCGGGCCGAGGACTGGGACTGCTATGTCGCCGTCAACCGCAAGTTCGCCCGGGCGGTCTGCGACGAGGTCGACGCCGACGACCCCATCGTCCTGGTGCAGGACTATCACTTCGCGCTCGCTCCTCGCATGATCCGGGAACTGCTGCCGCGCGCCACCATCATCACGTTCTGGCACATCCCCTGGCCCAACGCCGAGCGCATCGGGATCTGTCCCTGGCGTGACGAGATCATCTCCGGCTTGCTCGGCTCCAGCATCCTGGGCTTCCACACCCAGCAGCATTGCAACAACTTCATCGATTCGGTGGACGCGTTCATGGAGAGCCGGATCGACAGGGAGAGCAACGCCGTGGTCCAGGGGCCGCGCCGCACGCTGGTGCGTCCCTACCCCATCTCCATCGAATGGCCGGTGCGATGGCTGGAGCAGGTCCCGGACGTGGCCACCGCGCGAGCCGAAGTGCGGGCCGCGCTGGGGCTGCCCGCCGATGCGCTGCTGGGGCTGGGCGTGGACCGACTGGACTACACGAAAGGGATCGAGGAGCGACTGGCCTCGGTGGACGAGCTGCTGACCCGCTACCCGCGCTTTCGCAGGCGATTCACCTTCGTCCAGCTGGCGGCGCCCAGCCGGACCAAGATCGATCGCTATCAAGAGCTGAACGAGCGCATCGAGGCCCAAGCCGCACGCATAAACGCCAAATGGTCGGACGGCAGCTATCGGCCCATCGTGCTGCTGCGCTCGCACCACCAGCCGCTGACCGTGTTCCGATACTATCGCGCCGCCGATCTCTGCTACGTGAGCAGCCTGCACGACGGCATGAACCTGGTCGCGAAGGAGTTCGTAGCCGCCCGGGACGACGAGCGGGGGGTGCTGGTGCTCAGCCAGTTCACGGGCGCCGCGCGCGATCTGACAGAGGCGCTGATCGTCAACCCGTACGATCTGCGTCAGACGAGCGATGCCCTGGCCGCGGCGCTGGAGATGTCCCCCTCGGAACAAGGTGAGCGGATGAAGTCGATGAGGAGGCTGGTGTCGGAGTTCAACGTCTATCATTGGGCCGGACGGATGCTGGTGGACGCGGCCGAGCTGCGCCGCAAGGAACGCATGCTGGGACGATTCGGCGCCGGGGCGGCCGCCCCGCGGTGGGCGGCGACGTGAGACACCTCCTCGCCCGACAGAACCACAGCGTCCTGGCTCTGCTCGCCCGGTCGAGCAGCCTGATAGCTTTCGACTTCGATGGGACCCTGGCGTCCATCGTCGCCGCCCGCCATCACGCCACCCTGCGCCCCGCCACCGAACGCCTGCTGACGAGACTGTGCGCGCTTTACCCCTGCGCGGTCATCACGGGACGCAGCCGGGTGGACATCCGGGGCCGCCTGGGCGCCGCGCCGATCAAATACACGGTAGGCAACCACGGGCTCGAGCCTGCCGAGGGCCCGGCGCCCGCCGAAGAACTGATGGCCGCGGTCCGTCCCCTGCTGGAAGCCGCGCTGGCCGGGTACGCCGGCCTGGACGTAGAGGACAAGCGATACTCGCTCGCGGTGCACTACCGCGACTGCCCCGTGAAACCCCGCGCGCGGGCCCTGATCCACCGCGCGCTGGCCGGCCTGCCGTTCACCCTGCGGATCGTTCCGGGGAAGCTGGTCTTCAACGTCTTGCCGGCCAGCGCGCCGCACAAGGGCGACGCCCTGCTCAGCCTGTGCAGGCAGGAAGGTGTCCAGATGGCGCTCTACGTGGGTGACGACGTGACCGACGAGGACGTCTTCGCCCTCGACCAGGACGGGCGCCTGGTGGGGGCTCGCGTGGGTCGTTCGAACAGCTCCGCCGCTCGATATTTCTTGCGCGACCAACGGGAGATCGACGCGCTGCTGACGCGTCTCATCGCGCTGCGCGGGGAAGCGAACCCGTCGTGAGTCGTGTTCAGGACGCTCCGCCGTTTCCGCTGGGGCCTGCGCTCGACTTCCTTCGCCGGCTGTGGCGGCTCGACCAGGCGCTGGAGAGGCTTTCCAGCCACATGGAACAGCGGCTGGGGATCACCGCCCAGCAGCGCCTCATCGTCCGCTGCGTGGGGCAGTTCCCTGGCATGACGGCCGGCCAACTGGCCGGTCTCCTGCACGTGGATCCGGGCACGATCTCGGCGGCCTTGCGGCGTCTCGAGGCAAAGGATCTCGTCGCGCGCCGCAAAGATCCGCGCGACAGCCGGCGCGTGGCGCTGGGCTTGACCGCCAGGGGCCGGGCCCTCGATGTCCCCACCCCGGAGACGGTCGAAGACGCAGCGGAGGAGTTGCTGGCCACCACTCAGACGCGTGACCTCGAGAACGCCATCTCCCTCATCGAGCGTTTCACCGCGCTGCTACAGAGTCGCAGCGGTCGCGCGACGCTTCGGCAGCCGCACTCGGGCAGTCCAGGCTCGGCGGTGGCGCAGCGGCGCCGCCGTCCAACGGCGAACCGACCGCGCGACAGGACGAGCGGTCATCGCTCACCCGACGGCGCCGTCAATCGACGCGGAACGGGATCTTGAGGGTCGTGGTCTGACCCTCGGGCTCGCCTCCTGTCTCCAGCTCGGCTTCGAAGGTCGCGCGGCCCTCCTGTCGCGTCGGGTCCTCGAAATACAGAAAACCCGTCACCGAACCTCCCGCGTCCACCATCCCTTCCGGCAGCCCCTCGCGCCGGACATGCCGGTCGGGGCCCGAAGGGCCCCACTTGGCGTACTCTCGATCGTACAGCGCCTCGTCACGCGGAAGCGCGTTCGCCCAGACGGGCAGGTCCGGGTAGACATCGTGAAGCAACGGCGCCACGAAGAACTTGCTGGCGGCGTAGATCGGCCGGATCGCCGAGGTGCCGCCGTGTTGCAACGGGACGAGCGGCAACGACCGGTATCGCCGGCCGTTCGCTCCCAGCAGCGCGAAGTCTTCGTAGCGGACGCGCACGGGCTTGTCGCTGTCGTTCCGTATCCGGACCTTGATGGGCATGACGGAGGGGGGCAACTCGCCGGGGCGCCCCTCCCAGGCCGTGCTCTCGGCCGTGCACCGGAGCCCGTCCGCCACCACGAACGCTGCCGCGTTGGTGCCGTACACCAGCTTCGCGGCATCCGACGGCACCAGCCGGCCATGCCCACATCCGATGACGGCGGCCAGACCGGCGACCAAGAGCGCAAGGGTTGTTCGAGACATCGCAGGATCCTTCCTGAGTCGTTGGCAGGTCACGTCCGCTGATACCCGGAATGTCTGCATCGTTCATGCCTCCTGACCGCGTCTTTCGCCCAACAAACGAGCCCGTCTGCGGCGGCGGCCTGGCCGCCGGGGGGAAACAAAATTGCCCTGCCCTGCTCCGCCGTCCGAAATTCGACCGGCAGCCACCATGCTGAGCGGCGGGGAGAGCGCCGGGGACGGCAGGTGGGAGAAACGAGGATCCTCGCTCGCCCGCGTCGCTGACCACCACCCTTTCTCCCCGGTTCACGCTCCCCGACAGCACGCCGGCTGGCGAAGCGGCGCCGGCCAGGCGGCGGGTTGCGTTCGCTGGCTACCGACCCAACTTGCGACCAGGAGGGCGATCACATGCTGATGAACCTGAACAGACTGGCAATCACTGGGGCGATGGCCTTGACCTTCGCGGCGTCGACAGGCCCCGCGTGGGCGACGCAGGTTTCCGGGAAAGAGCAGACCAAGATGCAGAAGGAGATCCAGGGAAAGCTGACGAAGGACAACGATCTCAAGAACAACCGCA
>Ga0070679_100000170_pt1 | contig 52368 bp, 32 predicted proteins | sample KBSC63BmetaG_FD_65652 | JGI IMG/M metagenome (GOLD analysis project Ga0070679, IMG submission 65652) | Corn rhizosphere microbial communities from Kellogg Biological Station, Michigan, USA - KBS C6-3B metaG | ecosystem: Host-associated > Plants > Roots > Rhizosphere | place: USA: Michigan... | reverse complement strand
CGACACCCTGATCGCTGCCAGCGAAGAAGAACTCACGCGCGTCAATGACATAGGACCGAAAGTCGCGGCCACCGTCCGGGAGTTCTTCGACAACCCACGCAATCTCGCGCTTGTCGAACGGCTGCGCGCTTTTGGCCTGACGTTCACCGCGGAAAAGCGTGTGCGCGGCACCGCCCTCTCCGGCCTTACCTTCGTCCTCACCGGAACGCTACCCACGCTTACACGCGATGAAGCCAAGGCGCGCATCGAAGCGGCAGGCGGCAAGGTCTCTGGTTCGGTCTCGAAGAAAACCAGCTTTGTCGTCGCGGGGGAAGAAGCCGGATCGAAGCTCGACAAGGCCGTGCAGCTTGGCGTCAAGACACTCGATGAGGCCGGCTTGCTCAACCTGCTCGAAAACGGCGTGCCCGACCTTGCCGATGCTGCAAACGAGTGAGATACTGTCGCCACACGACAATCAATCCACAACAAGTACGGGTCCCCATGGATTTTCGCAGAGCAGCATTCGTCTCCTTTCTTCTGATGGGCGCGGTCTCCAGCGCGCTCGCGCAAAGCCCAGCCGCAAAGCCACAGTCGCCGCAGTTACAGCAGCACGCACCGAGCCCTGAGCGCCTTCCGACTCCCCCTCCACTCAAAGCGCCTGCCTCGCCTGAGGCCGCCAAAACTCCGAATGCGAATGTCGTCTATCAGGCCCTGCGCAATCGCCAGCCCGGCGGCGCAAGCTTCAAGGTCAAAGACCTCACGCTGACGCGCGACGCCGGCGAGCTCCGCCTCACGGACGGCACAGTCACTCTCTATGGAGAGGTCAACGGCCACGTCACCGGCGCTGTGTTCCAAGGCCAGGGGACGTTGCACGTCGTCCCTCCATCGGCGATGGAGCGGCACCAGCTCAAGATCGTCATGAAGACCGAGGTCCTCGACCAGCCGTTCACAACGGCCGTTCTCGCGTTCACTGATGACACAGCAAAAGAATTGAAGGCGGCCTCCACCGGCGACGCTCCCGGCACAAACGCTTCGGGCCTCGCGGGAGAAATGCAGTCGCTCTGCCGCAAGGACTTGCATTATGACCTCGAGGAGCGTTTGCTTGCGGACGTCATGCAACCAAAGCCCGGCGGCTTCTTCATGGCGAACCTCAAAGGCCCTATGTTCTCCAAACGCCTGCTGTATTTTGTCGATCCCAACGGGGCATTCGCCGTCTCTCCTGAAGAGGTTGGCCTCCTCACCAGCGCCGACGGCGACTACGACGTCACTCTCGGCTTTCCCAGCGCAGCGCAACGCGCCGCAACTCGCGCGGTTGAGAACACAACGTTCGGTATATCGCAGCAAACCATCGACATCCAGATCGAAAAGAACGGCAAGATCACCGCGACCGCAACTGCCCTTGTCACCGCCAACCAGGACGGCGTGCAGGTGCTGCCGCTGGAGCTTTACCCAACGCTTCGCGCCACCGGTGCATGGAACGCCAAAGGCGAAGCACTCGACTACATACAGGAAGACAAGGAGCGAGACCCAGACTTCGCCGTCGTGTTGAAAACACCGCTGTCCAAAGGCGCCTCCGTCGAGGTGACAACGGCATACAGCGGCAAAGACGTTCTGGCAGACCTGGGCAGTTGGAACTATGAGATGAACGGCGGCGCCCGCGAAAGCTGGTATCCGAACGTGCGCAACTCATTCGGAAATTACGCCCACTACCACATGACATTTCATACGCCGAAAGAAATGCAGATCGTCGCGACGGCCGACAAATTACGCGATGCGCCGGACGGCAAAGGACGCGTCAGCGAATGGCAAACCGTCTCGCCACTGCCTGTTGCCGGTTTTAACCTTGGACAATTCAAGAGCGACCAGGGCGAGGGTAATGCCAACCTGCAGATCCAAAGCTACGCCAACATGAATACGTCCGACATGGTGTCGCAGATCGCCGGCTCGGGCGCCATCATGGCCGGCTCCATGGACACTTCCGGCATGCTGAAACGTGCCACCTCCGAGGGCGAAGCCGCAATCCACATTTACACCGACGCCTTCGGCCCCCTGCAGTTCAACCACGTCGCACTCACGCAACAGAATTATTGCGGCTACGGCCAGAGCTGGCCGATGCTCGTGTACCTTCCAATCTGCTACTTCTGGGACAGCACGATCCAACACCAGCTTGGTGTGCTGGATGGCGATCCCTCGTTTTGGAAAATCGTCACAGCCCACGAAGTCGCCCATCAGTGGTGGGGACAGACCGTCGGCTTCAGTAGCTATCGCGACCAATGGATGAGTGAAGGCTTCGCCCACTATTCGGCTTCGGTGTTCCTGTTGCGAACAAATAAAGATAACAAGCCTTATCTTGAGTTCTGGACAGAGCAACGTAGACGCCTTCTCGAAAAAAACAGGAATGGAATGCGGCCCATCGATGTCGGGCCTGTTGTGATGGGCGCGCGCGTAAGTTCCTCGCGTGCCGGAGGCAATGTGTACCAGGCGCTGATCTATTCCAAAGGCGCATTCATTCTCCATTCGCTCGACAGGCTTTTCTGGACGACAAAATACCAGGACGCGCCGTTCAAGCACGCGATGCACGACTTCGTTGATACCTACCGCAATCGCTCTCCGACTACCGAAGACTTCAAGGCCTGCATGGAAAAGAACATGCCGCCGTGGATGGACATCGAACACAACCACAAGCTCGACTGGTTCTTCAACGCCTACGTCTACGGCACCGAGCTTCCCAGCTACACCGTCACGTCCACCTTCGAAAAAAACGGCGATAACACCACCGTCCACTTCAAGCTCACCCAGTCCGGCGTCAGCGAAGACTTCACCATGATGGTCCCCCTGTATATCGAGTTCGAAAACAAAGGCGTTTTCCCCCTGGGCTCCGCAACAATGAAGGGATCCCACGACATCGAACAAACCGTGAATCTCAGCAAACTTCCCGGTACACCAAAACGCATCATCGCAAACTACAACTACGACTTGCTCAGCGCCAATTAGGCTGGAAACTACCAACGGACAGCACGTAGCTCGTAGCTGAAAAATAAGACCCGGATCACCCACGGAGGAAGATGACCTACGAACTCCGTCCAGCATTATGGGAAGACAACCCCTTCCTCGAAGCGTTGTACGCCGACGTGCATGGTTCAGAATTCGCCTCGCTCAACCTGTCAGCGGACGACCACGCGCGACTCGTCGCGCTTCGCTTCAAGGCGGAGCGAATGGCCCTCGCCACGCGGTTTCCCGACGCCGACCATAGCGTTATCTGGGTCGGCGATCATCGCATTGGGCATGTGCGGTTGAACGAAACTCCATCCGAAGTGCAATTGGTCGATCTCGCCCTTTTGGCCCCACTCCGGGGTGCGGGCGTTGGCTCCAGCATCATCGGCCAGTTGCAGGCCTACGCAGCAGAGCGTGACCTTCCACTACGGCTCTCCGTCCCTCCGCAAAATGCAGCGACACGGTTGTTCGAGCGCCTCGGCTTTGTCATCATCGGCACAGAAACAAACCGCATCGACATGGAATGGAAAGCAGGCCCAGCTATTCCCAATGAGGAATAGTTTCAATTTTCTTCTGCGCCATGTATAACGCTGCCGTGGCCGAAATGCACAATCACCAGCAACCGAAGCCCTCCTCCCGAATGCCTATGCGCCTGTGCGTGGCCGTGGTGACCGGTATCTTCTCTCTTATCGCCGGCGCTCAACAGCCGTGGCAAAAGCTCCAACTACCAACCGCCGCTGAAGTCCAGCAAACATGGCAGTCCCCTCCACCCGAGTATGGTCCCGAGCCTTACTACGGCCTCAACGGCCCCGTCGACCAGGCCGTCATCGAGCGCGACCTCGATGCCATGAAGGCCCTCGGCTATACAGCCGTCACCGCCCAGGCCGGCTACGGCATGAACGAGCCGTATCTCTCCGAGGCCTACTTCAAGCTCTTTCGCACCCTCGTGGAGCAGGCAAAGAAACGCGCCATGCGTGTCTGGATCGTCGACGACGCAGGCTACCCCAGCGGTTTCGCCGGCGGCAAATTCTCCTCCGAGCATCCTGGGCTGCGCATGCAGGCCCTCGTCATCGCGGAGCGTATTCCAGCCGCCGCGGGCGACCTCATCACCCACGCGGTCAAGCCCGAAACCGTCGCCGTTACAGCGCTCAATCAGGCCGACGGCAGCATCGTGCAAATCCCCATCACAAACGGCGCAATCGCCTGGAAAGCTCCATCCGGCAAGTGGACCGTCGTCATCGTCGAGCACCAGTTCAGCACTTCGCCCACGCGCTCCGACACCAACCCCAGGCGTGTCAAAGACGGTACTCAGTCTCTCGAAGATTACCTCGACCCCGCAGCCACACAGCAGTATCTCGCCTTCACCCACGAACAATATAAGAGGTATCTCGGCGACGAGTTCGGCAAGACCATCATGGGCTTTCGCGGCGACGAACCCGACTACTCCATCCGCGGCCTGCCTTGGACACCGAAGTTCTTTGACCGCTTCCAGCAACTCAAGGGCTACGACATCCGCCGGTTCGTCGCGACGTTCACCGCCGCTGCCGGTCAGCCTGCAACGCCATTGACCGAGCGACAGAGACGCGCCAAGGCCGACTACTACGACGTCTTCTCGCAGATGTTCCGCGATGGCTTCTTCAAGATCCAGGGCGACTGGTGCGCCGCCAATCACCTCGAGTACCAGGTCCACCTCAACCACGAGGAAGCCGAACTTCAACTCGTGCGCAGCGAAGGCGATTTCTTCCGCGCCATGCGCCCTGTCCAGATCCCCGGCATCGACTCCATCTGGCACCAGATCTTTCCCGACACCATCTCTGATTTCCCGCGCTTGGCTTCCTCAGCCTCACACCTGTACGGCAAGCCGCGGGCCTTCACCGAAAGCTTCGCCGCCTATCGGCCAGAGCCCAGCATCACCGACGCACGTTATGTACTCAACGAGCAATTCGTGCGCGGCATCAACCTCGTCGAAACCATGTACTACCCCGGCAGCGCGACGCCCGGCGGCCACGGCCGCTCGCCGTACATGAACGACCCGGCGTATCCGCAACTACTCACCTATACACGCCGTATGAGCTATCTGCTCTCCATGGGCCACCCCACGGCGGAAGTCGCGCTCTATCTTCCCACCAGTTCCCTCTGGCTGAACGACGAAGCCTCCGACACCGCCTTCGTCGCGACCGAGCAACTCCTCTCCGAACATCAGATCGACTTCGACATCGTCAGCGAAGACGCTCTCGCAACCGACCTTAAGCTTGCACACGGCACCTTCGAAACCTTCAGCGGCAATCGCTACAAGACCGTCATCCTGCCCAGCGCAGCCGTCATCTCCCAGACCGCCCTCGACCGCCTGCGCACCTTTGCAAACAGCGGCGGCCATGTACTCTTCCTGGGACGCACACCGTCGTTGATCTCGACCGAAACCATTCTCAAGGCCAGAGCAGCCACACCAAAAGACTTCGCCTGGGCCAGCGTCGAAACCTCCGCGCAACTGCCACCAACACCCACACCACCAGCACAACCGCCTCTGACTCCACCCTCCCCACAGGTTGTTCCACCCGCAATCCTCAAGGCAGTAACGACCGCAGTTGGAGCGCAAGACATCACCCTCGACGGCCCCGACCCAACTCTGAAGATCATGAAGCGCCGCCTCAAGGATTCCAGCGTTTACCTTCTCTTCAACGAAGGCGCCACGCCCGAGACTCACGCCATAACATTCCACACCGACGCGCAGATGATCGAAACATGGGACCCCGAAACGGGCGCCGTCTCATCTACCGTCTCTATGCGCGACGAAGGCACAATGACCGTCCAACTCGCCATGAAGCCCTATGCGACCACCATTTTGATGGTCCGGTAAGCTTCGCCGCTATTTTCTTTTGCGAAAACCTTATTTCATTCTTGACAAAGATATTGCCTAGTCGATAAAAATCCTCGTGGCGTAGGATTGACCCGCCTGAGGAGTGAACAAGCATGGATTCGCTGAACGTAAGCCGCCGCAAGATGCTTCTTGGAACGGGCGCCTCGATCGCCGCCCTGGCCGCCACCAAAGGCACTCTGCCCGCCTTCGCGCAGGAGAACGCGAAGCCCGTCCCCGCGACTCCCGAGCAGATTCGCCGCATGGAGTGGTGGCACGCCGCGAAGTTCGGTATGTTCATTCACTTCGGCCTCTATAGCCAGCACGCGCGCCATGAGTGGGCGATGGAGGATGAAGCCATCCCCATCGGCGAGTACACACCGCTCGCGCAACAGTTCAACCCGAAGCCAGGCTCGCAGCGCGCCTGGGCGAAGCTTGCCAAGGCTGCCGGCATGAAGTACATGGTGATGACCACCAAGCACCACGAAGGCTTTTGTAATTTCGATACCAAGCTCACCGACTACTGCGCCACCAAGCAGGGCCCTAAGCGTGACCTCGTCCGCGAGTACGTCGAAGCGGCCCGCGCCGAGGGCCTGCGCGTCGGCTTCTACTACTCCCTGATGGACTGGCACCACCCCGACGGCGCCCGCTGCGCCACCGATCCCGAGGCCCGCAAGCGGTTTGTCGCCTACACCCACGGCCTCATCCGCGAGCTGATGACCAACTACGGCAAGATCGATGTCCTCTGGTACGACGTTTCCTGGCCGCTCAACCGCGAGGGCTGGGAGTCGGACAAGATGGACGCGATGGTCCGCCAACTGCAGCCCGATATCATCGTCAACAACCGCAACCAGATGCCCGGCGACTTCTCGACTCCGGAGCAGAAAATCGTCGCCGAAACCAATGGCCGCGCGTGGGAAAGCTGCATGACCCTCAACGACAGCTGGGGCTATCAACGCGCAGACGACAACTGGAAGTCCTCAAAGACCATTGTCCGCAATCTCATCAGCTGCGCCCGCGACGGCGGAAACTACCTGCTCAACATCGGTCCGCGCGGCGACGGCTCCATCCCCGAAGAATCCGTGCAGGTGCTTACCGAGGTTGGTCACTGGATGGCCACCAGCGGCGACACCATCTACAAGTCGGATCTCTGCCAGCCGCGCCGCTCCAACTACGCCTCCTACACGCGTACCGGCAACACGCTCTATATGCATGTCCACTTCTGGCCGGGCACCGACGTTGCGATCTCCGGCCTGCAAACCAAGGTCAAGTCCGCGCGGCTCCTGAAAACTGGCGAAGCGGTCACCGTCAACCAGGATCCCTACCGCGTGCACCTGACAGGCCTCCCCGCCAAAGCACCCGACTCTCCCGTCACGACCATCGCTCTCGAATGCGAAAGCGAACCCAGGCAGGACACCGACTTCGTTCGCAAGAACAAGCCCCGCGCCGGGGTTTAGGACGGTTCTCCTTCAGGTGTAGCTGTAGCGCAGATGCAGATTCTCTTCAGGGATGACGACAAAGAAGAAGCGCCCAGGATCGGCCTTACTCGAGGCCCACGAGTTTCATCGCCCGAGCTGCTTCGGGGTTCTTCATGAATGTCGACCAGACGAACCCGGTGCGCAGGTTCTCCGCCATCAATGCGGAGATGCCGAGATCGATGCCCAGCACATCTTCGTCGTACCAATTGGCCGCCGGATGCACGGCATCGCGAAACCCATAACGCCCATAGACGCGGTCACCCATCGTTCGCAGCTCTCGCAGCACGCGCATGCACTCCACCGGTAGAAACGGCAAAGAACCCGCAACCGCACACGGCACCACCGTGCCATCGATATGGCCGAGCGCCGGAGGCCCGCCCCACACGGCGTATCCGCGCACCGAGTCCGAAGCCGTCACGCCCCAATAGTCATCCGAATAGCCGATCTTCAGCGACAGACAGAACGCCTTGTTTGCCCGCGTCGCGATGACCGAGTTCGCAAAATAGTCCGCATAAAAATCGCGCTTGTTGCGAAAGTCGAACCACGCATGCGAGAACTGATGCACAAACAGTGGATCGGGCGCGCCGATGTAATCGAACCCCTGGAACACAATCCGCGGCCGCGTGAACTTGTCCCAGCACCCGGGAGGAATCGGATGCGTGGGCGACCCAATCGCCAGCAGATACAGCATCATCAACTCGCTGTAGTGGTCCCACCGGCTCTTGATAAACGCGCCGTCAAGAACACCCATCGAAAACGTATCGCCGCCGTTAAGCATCCATGGCCAATCCACGCGCTCGTACAATTTGGTCGCAAGGTCGGTGATCTTCGCATCGTTGAAGTGTGCGCGCGCCGTCAGCACGCCGCATAGAAAAATTGACGTGTCGATCGAAGAAATCTCGCTGTGGTCCGCAGGCTTGCCGCTGTGCACATCATTGAAGTGCGAAAAGAAGCCGTGATTATGCGGCAGTTTGTTCAGGTGGTAGTCCAGCGTTGTCTGTACGCGCTCCACAATCAAATCATGCGGAAAGTGATTGCGGTGATCCGCGATACACAACGTGGACAGCCCAAACCCTGTCGCCGCAACACTCGACAACGGACGCCGCGAACGCGGTTGCCCATCCGTGTTGTTCGCATACGCGCGGTCCAGCACCTGGCCATTCGCCGGATCGACCTGCTCCCAGAAATACAGCGCAGCGCGGCGCTCCATATCGTCCAACAGCGTATCGTCCGCCGTCGCGAGCCCTCGCTTCGCCTGTCCCCACGCGTGATGCGGAAGTATTGCCGCAGCCGTAGCCCCCGCCAGCAATTGCAGGGCGGATCGGCGAGTCATTCCACGGTGCGGCCAAGTCGTTTGCATATTGCTGGTTCCATGTTGGGGTTGCCCACGCTGTTAGCGCTACTTGCGCCCCTGTTCCAGCTTTACGAGCATAAGCCCATGCGCAGGAATCGTCACAGTCAGTGTGCCATGGACCAGCCGTGCATGCTCCGGCGGCGCAGCGGCCCCGGCCTTCCGCAGCTCGACAATCTGTTCACGCGTCGGCGTCGCCGGGCGCCCCATCGCATCGAAGGCCCGCACCACGTTACCATGCGTGCTGTCGACCCGATACAGCGTAACCGTCCCCGTATCCACGCCCGCGAACGTGATCTCCATCGTCTTATCCGGGCCCACCTTTTCCGGCTCAGGCGTATACGCCGCCCCCGTACCCACGGGCGGAGCATAGTTCCACAATGCGACCACAACCCCACCATCGCTGGTCTTCGTCGCCAGCGCAGAGTCCGAATCCACCTTCAACCGCCGGTCTCCAAGCTGATGCAGCAGAGCAAAAACGTTGAACGCCGGCTTCGGAATCGAGTCCTCTGCCAGCAGCCCGAACCCGCCGTAGAACGGAGTGCGTACCACACCCTGCTCTTCAAACACGTCCGAAAAACTCCAGTAACTCATGCTCTGCACCAGGCCGTCACATTGGCTGATCGTCGTCGCCAGCCATGGCCCCATGTACACCGAGTCGGTCACGTCCGGTTCATTCGCGTAACTCGCGTTGTACTCGGAAAAATACAGCGGCACTGCCGGAAATGGCGAAGCCGCAATCTCATCGTGCACCTTCCGGACCGCACGGCACACCATCTTGTCCCGCGGAATCACCTCCTGTGTGTGGAACACATCAGGAGCGGTGTCGTTGGCATAGACATGCGTCGATGCGAAGTCGACGGGCACGCCGTTCTTCTTGCAATGCGCCAGAAATTCACCGACCCACCCAGCCTGCGCCGTCGACGGCCCGCCCACCCTGATCCGCGGATTCGCCGCCTTCAGGGCCCGCGCCGTGTGGTCGTAGAGCTCAAAATAAGTCGGCTGTTTCGGGTTCCCTGCCCAGAAGTCGAGGTTCGGCTCGTTCCACACCTCAAAGCTCCAGCGTGAAACTTCTTCGATGCCATATCGCTCGACCAGATGCTGCCCGAACGCGGTAATCATCGCGTCCCACAGCTTGTAGTCCTTTGGCGGCGACACGTTCTGCTTATACCAGAACGCGTGCAGCGCGTTCGGATCGGACGCCATCTTCTTCGGCATGAAACTCAGTTCGACAAACGGCCGCACACCATTCGCGAGAAGCCCATCGTAGATCTGATCGATGTACGAAAAGTTATAGACCGAAGCGTCGTTCGCAGCCTGCGCAGCCAGTCCCGGGTTCTGTGTCTTGCGATCAGGATCGTACAGCCCAACTTCATCCATCAAAATCCCGTGGAACCGCACCGAGTCGAAGTTGGTAATCTGCTTCACGCTCCGCAAGTCGTTGCGATAGCTTTCGCGCAGCGACAAGATAGCCCGTCCCGACCCGAACGTCTCCTCCCAGAAGTGTGGAAACGGAGTGGAAGGCCCGCGCGCATCCACAGCAATCCGTTCAACAGCCGGAGTCTGCGCAGAGGCGGCAAGCATCGTGCATGCCAGCAGTGAAGCTGGGAAGATCGCTCGAAAGACGTTCATACGACCACCTTCATGGGCAAAATGGACCAGTACAACAAAGAGCAGGACGGCAGACTTACCACTGCCGTCCCCTCGAACGATCGGTCCCCGGGGCTGGAGGAGCAGCCACCGGGACGAGCCGTTAGAGTTGCGTTAAAACTGTATCCGCGCCTGGAAGTCAATGACGCGGCCTTCATCAGCGCCCGGAGCAAGACCGAAGAAGGGATTGTTGATGGTGGCCTCAGCGCTGCCGTTCACGATGGGCTGCAACTGCAGTTGGTTGAACGCGTTGTACATATTTGCTTGTATACGGAACAGGGTGTGATGCTCCCACACGTCGTGCGCGAACTCTTTGGCAAAAGTCAGATCCGTGTCGTTATAGCAAGCACTGCGGAAGCTGTTGCGTCCGATACCAGGCTTATACACCGTGGTCGGAGGTAAAGGCAGAACGTTGAAATACGCCGCTCCGCCCTTGGGGAAGTTCGACCCAGCAGCGCTGGTGAATGCCGAGTTTGAACAACTGGAACCGGCGCCCCCCAGGTACGCAATCGGACGGACGACGTTTTGCACGGCGGCGCCATTCTGGATTGGCACGGTCGTGTACGTGTTGGTCACCGGCGTCCAGGGGTAACCGGTATGCCACGTAAACGTGCCGCCGATCTGGAAGCCACTGGCCAGCATATTCACGATGGAATTGCCGGTATGCAGGGTCGGCGTCTGATAAAGGCCCGTTGCTGTGACGCGGTGTTTTGCATCATAGTCCGCCGGACCGTATTCGCTCGCGTTGTTGCCCGGGTTGGTCTGGTTGGCCGAGCCGTCAGCACCGTCGCCGCTCGACACCTGATCGAGCGTTTTCGCGTAGGTGTAGACCAAGCTGAAGCTGACCCCCTTCCTCGGTGCCCGGCGCAACTGGAGGTTCAATGCGTTGTAATTGAGCACGGAGTCCGTCTGCGCGAAATAAGCGGCAAAGACCGGCGTGTTGTTCTGGTTGTAAAGGAAATTCTGATTGACGAGACGCGCAAAGTGACGGCCGGTGCTGCCTCCGTAACCGATTGTCGTGGTCATGCCGGACCAGAGCTGACGTTCAATCTCAAGGGAGTACAAATCCGTCGAGGGATATTTAAGATTTGGCAGCGCACCGTACACCTCAATCGTCTGAGATCCGCCACCGACCGCATTGGGAAATCCCCGGCTGTTGACACCGGTGGCCAGCGCCTTATTCGCCGGATAGCTGCTCGGCGAATTGCTGGTGCCTAACTTGTACTGAATGCCTGCATTATTCGTGTTATTGCCGCAGCATAGACCGAAACTGGCGATGCCAGGACCATCCTCGAGAGCGGGGTTGAAGAGGGATACGTCAAGCCGGTTGTAAGCCAGCGAATAGCCTCCGCGGATGACCACCTTCTGATTGAACATAGGCGGCGTGTAAGCGAAACCGACCTTGGGTCCAAAGTTGTTGTGTTGGAAATTCCAGAGGTGATCGTGCGGTACGAGACTCATACCGGACAGCTCGCTGCCCGTAGGACCGAGGACCGGGTAGTTGACCTTGGAGCCCTTATTGGCCAGCGGAGTGAACTCTTCCCACCGCAAACCGGCATTGAAGGTGAGATAGGGAGTCAGCTTCCAGTCGTGTTGGACAAATGCTGCGTAGTCTTGCGAGCGGAAGTAGCGTTGTGAGTTGGCCGGTCCACCGGTTGTGGGGTCGGCTGCGACAGCTTCATATACGGAAGCGTCGTTGGCAAACGAAAACAGCCCGTCAAAGGCGTACGTGGGACGCTCGTAACCATAGAGGTTATCGTTGTCCTGCTCGAAGCGCGCTTCATAGCCGATCTTGATGGTGTGCGCGCCCCAGGTGTGCGTCACCATATCGCGGACTTCGTACGTGTTCTCCGCAAAATTGGCTGGCGTGGTGTTCGCGGCGGTAACGCCAAACTGCACGGGGAACGGATAATTCTGCACGTTGACATACGGGATGCCGTAGTTAACGGTGTTGCCGGCATCCTGAAGAGCGTTGTCGGTGAAGCGGGTCACGTTGCCGCGCAGTTCGTTGACCCAGCTCGGCGAGAAGGTGTGGATATAAATCAGCGTTCCGGCGGAATTGAGCGGCTTGAATGGCACATCAGCGAAGGGACGAGAACCGGCGGCGCCGCTGGCGTTCAGATTATCGAGCTTGGTGAAGTACACCGAGCCTGCAACGAGGTCCTTCTGGCTCGCCTGCCAGTCAACGCGGGCGTTGTACTGGTTGCCGCGGCTCTGTGCCGGGACGCGCACCAATACATTTTGTAGATCGGGAACACCGTCCAGGCCACCGCCGACTTGCTGTCCCGTCGGTCCATAAGCGACACCTCCAATTACCGGAGAACCAGCAATAGGCGAAGTGGTGGGAAAAACCCCAAGCTGCCCTGCTCCGCCCGCCGTGAGCGATCCGAGATCCAAGCCGCCGTTCACCACCTGGCAAGCAGGAGCTGTCGGCGTCACACCTCCGACTGCGGGACCTGTCGCGTACCTCGCAAAATTCGAGCAGGAGGGTGTGAGCACAGCAACCACGCGCGGCTGAGATCCCGGATTAGCCAGGATCGCCGCCGAAACGCCGCCGGGACGCATAGCAGCGACAGCCGAGCGGTACTGCGACGTCTCAACATAGGCTGTCGTGAAGGTCGGATCTTTTTGCTTGAACTCCTGGAACGAAGCGAAGCCAAAGAGCTTGTCTTTTACGAGCGGGCCGCCAAGCGATGCAATCCAGGTGCGCGCCTTGTTCTCATTGATGAGAAATGGGGAATTGGGAACCGGGCCGCCATATTTGTTCGCGGAGTTGAAGCCCGGCTCGTCGTAGATGAACACTGCGGAACCGTGCAGGTCATTGGTGCCGTTCTTGGTAACCACCTGGATTTGCGCGCCGGTATTGCGGCCCAGGCTCGCATCATAGGACGACGACACGATCGTGATGGCTCCTACCGCTTCCTGGTTTGGCGTTACGACAGCCGCGCCGCCGTGGGTCAGCGAGTTAGCGCTCACGCCATCGATGATGTAATCGTTGTCGGCTACGCGCTGGCCGTTGGCCGAGATCTGCGGCTGATTTTCTGTCTGGAAGATGCCGGAGTTCGATCCGCCCGGTCCGAAACCGCCGGGCAGAAGGACCGCCTGGCCGCTGCCCGAGCGCGACCCGTCACCGGAAATACCCGGAGCCGTCCGCAGCAACTCATACGGGTCGGAGCCAAACAATGGCAGCCGCTGAATCTCTTCACTGGTCACCGTCGATCCGATGCTCGCATCCCCAGTCTGCAGCGTCGGCACCGTATCTGCATTTACCTCCACGGTCTGGCTGGTTTGTCCCAACTGCAGTGTCACGTTCACATTGCGCGGCGTCTCTGCCACCACCGCCACGTTGCTCAGCGTCGAGGTCGAAAAATTCGCCGCTGACGTCGACAACGTGTACGACCCCGGCGCCAGTTCACTGAACCGGTACGAGCCCGAGCCGTCGGTCGTCACGCTTCTCACCTGCTGCGTTCCGGAGTTCGTGAGCGTTACCTTCGCTCCGGGAATCACCGCGCCGGTGCTGTCGGCAACCGTACCGCTGAGCGATGCATTGAACTGGGCCTGAGAAGGGGTAGCGACAAAGGCCATAACCATCGCCACGACAAAAAACAGCACGCGCGAACGCAGGGTGCGGAAGATAGAAACGGTGTTCATACTGCCTCCAAAAAGAAAAACACAGGGTGCCGGGCGGTTTTTCGCCCGAGGTCGGAAATTTCGCCCCGGGCGTTATGCAAACGTTTGCCCAAAGGGATACTGCTCTCCTTAAGGAAATGCTGTCAAGTACATCGGCAAAATATCTGATGCGGAATCCACAAATATGGGAGACTTCCGCATGGCGAAATCCGCAAAAAAAATTGCTCGCAGCCTACCTAATCCTTCCGAACCGCATCCCCGCTCGGTCGGCCTCAAGACGATCGCCACCCATCTCGGCCTCTCGGTCGCCACCGTCTCGCGCGTGCTGACATCGGCCCCTGCGGCCCGCTCCATCCCCAAGGTCACCCAGGACCGCGTCTTCGCCGCTGCTGCCGAGATGAAGTACCGCCCCAACGTCGTCGCCCGCTCCCTGCGCAAACAGCAGACCCTCACCATCGGCGTCATGGTGCCCGAAGTCTCAGAGGGTTATGCCACCCTCGTGCTCAGCGGCGTCGAGGAGCGCCTTATGGAAGCCCAGTACTTCTACTTCGTCGTCAGCCATCATCACCGGCCGGAGATGATCGAGCAGTGCCAGCACATGCTTCTCGACCGCGCTGTAGAAGGCCTCATCGCCATCGACACGCCACTCACCCGCCGCGCCGGCATCCCCACCGTCACCGTCTCCGGACACCACGAGCCCGAGGGCGTCACCAACATCATCCTCGACCACAACCGCGCCGCCGCCCTCGCCATCGACCATCTCTACCAGCTCGGCCACCGCCAGATCGCGTTCATCAAGGGCCAGGAGTTCAGCTCCGACACGGACGCGCGCTGGGAAGGCATTCGCCTCGCGATGTCGGCACGCGGCCTGCGCATTGTTCCGCAACTGGTCGTCCGCCTCGAAGGCGACGCCCCTTCGCACGACCCCGGCTATGCGGCAACCCGCCGCCTGCTCGCTGCAGGCAAACCCTTCAGCGCGCTGTTCGCGTTCAACGATGTATCCGCCATCGGGGCCATCCGCGCCTTCCGCGAGTCCGGCCTTCGCATCCCCGAAGATGTCTCCGTGGTCGGCTTCGACGACGTACAGTCCGCGGCCTATCAGAACCCCGCACTCACCACGGTCCGTCAGCCTCTCCATCAGATGGGGGCGCTGGCCGCCGCCCAGGTCCTCGAACAGATCGGCTCACCGCGTTTGGCAGCGGTGCAGCAAATCGTCGTCTCCCCCGAACTCATCATCCGCGAATCAACCCGAACGCTTCGCAAATAGCTCCACAGCCTGACTGGCGCCCGGAACTGGTAGCTCGTGGCTGGTAGCTCGCAGCTCGAAACTGAAACCATTTCTCCTTCTCCCTGCCTCTGCAACTATTCTTTTCGAGCGTTTTGCATTTCATTTTCTATGCTAATATTTCCTTCTGCGAGCTAAATGATGAGCCCTTTTGATATCACAATAGCCGGTGAGATCAATCTCGACCTCATCCTGTACGGTCTCGAGGAGCAGATGCCGCTTGACCGCGAACTCCTCGCAACCGACTTTCGCCTCACCCTCGGCAGTTCATCCGCCATCCTCGCCCACAACCTGGCGCGGCTGGGCGTGAGCGTCGGTTTCATCACGCAGGTCGGCAAAGATCCACTCGGTGAAATCGCCCTCGACCGACTGCGCGAAGCAGGTGTAGACATATCCCGCACCTCGGTTTCCTCGACGGGCACGCAGACAGGCGTCACGATCCTCCTGCATCACGGCGCGACACGCCACATCCTCACTTATCCCGGAACGATGGCGGAGATGACCATCGCCAACCTCGACCGCGAATTTCTTTCCCGCGGCAAGCACTTCCACATCTCGTCGCTGTTTCTGCAAAAGGGCCTCCAGCCTGACCTTCCCGCACTTTGCCGTGAGCTGAAGCAGAAAGGCCTGACTCTCTCGCTCGATACCAACGACGACCCCGGCGATACCTGGGGCCCTCCGCTGGCGGAGCTTCTGGAAATAGTCGATGTTCTGTTGCCCAACGAAGACGAAGCCAAACGCATGAGCGGCACCAATGATGTCGAAACCGCCCTCACCTGGCTCGCGGCGCGCGTCCCGGTCGTCGCCGTCAAATGCGGCCGCCGCGGCTCTATCGTGCGATCCGGCAGCGACCGCTGGGTCGTCCCGCCGCTGACCGTCGAGCCCATCGATACCATTGGCGCGGGCGATAGCTTCAACGCCGGCTTCCTCAAGGGCTACATCCGGAAATTGCCTCTGCCAGACTGCGCTACCCTCGGCAACACCGCAGCCGCGCTCTCTACCCTTAGTCCCGGAGGAACAGAGTCCTTCCGCGATCCCGACCGCATACGCAGCTTCTTTGCCAACGCATCTCCAGATGCTGCGGCGTTATGATTATTCGACATGCCTGCAAAGAAAACAGCAACAAAAGATGCAAACCCGATGCTGATCGAGGAGCGGCGCCAGCACGTCCTCGCTCTCATCCAGCGCGACGGCCGCGTTCTTGTTTCCGACCTGTCCGATGAACTGGGCATCTCCCGCATCACCGTCCGCAAAGACCTCGATTACCTTGAAGCGCGCGGGCAGGTACAGCGCACCCACGGCGGAGCTCTTACTCCACAACGCGGCGCTTTGCTTGACCCTTCGCTTGCCGAAAAAGAGCACCATCAGTTCAAGGAAAAGCAGCGCATCGCGCAGGCTGCGGTGAAGATGATCAAGGAAGGCCAGTGCGTCATCCTGGACTCCGGCAGCACCACCACCGCCATCGCCCGCGAGTTGCGCACCTTCTCCAACCTGACGGTCGTTACCAACGCCGTCAACATTGCCGGCGAGCTTGCCAGCACCTCTCTGGACGTCATCCTCACCGGCGGCATGTTGCGCCGCAACTCATTCTCGCTCGTTGGCCCCCTGGCCGAAGACGTCCTGCGGGAAATTCATGCGGACATTCTTTTTCTTGGTGTCGACGGCTTCGATCCGGCGATCGGAGTCACGACGCCGAACGTGCTGGAATCACGCGTCAACCGCCTGATGGTGCAGGCCGCGCAGAAAGTCGTCGCAGTGTGCGACTCCACAAAGTTCAGCAGCCGCAGCCTGGCCCTGATCGTTCCCCCGACATCCATCGACGTCGTCATCACCGACACGGAAATTTCCGAAGCCGAGGCCGAAGCCCTGCGCAACGCCGGCATCGAGCTTGTCCTCGTATAAGCCGACCTACTTCGGGAAACAGGCCGCCGCATACGGCGCCAGTGTCTGCCGGATCCGATGCAGAATAATCGGCAACGGCGCATTCTCCAGCGTGCCTTCACGCACCGCCTGATATTGCTCCGGCAGGTACGCACTCAGCAATGGCTCAGGCACACTCAGGGCTTTAAGGTTGTCGATCAGGTGATCGGTAGCTTCCTGTACCGAAGGCTCATTCCAGTAGTAGCGAATGCGGTCGCTGTAGCTATACTTCCGCAGAAACCGCTGCTGGCTCGCATCGCCGTGATAGTACGGCTTCCAATACTTTGGCGCCTCCAGCATGGCGGAGTTGACCACCACCCACAAACGAGACTGCCTGCTCGGCTCGACCAGTTCCGCTTCAATCGCCGCCAGCGCGAACAATGCCTCACGCATGGCAAACGTCAGGGCCGGACCCACCTTCAGAATCGCGAACCCATCGTCCACCAGTGCGCGATAAGCTGCGGGCTTTTGGTAGTCCGTAGAATGCGCCTCGAAGACGAAACCATCCTTGCCCTTCAATACCTTCTTCAGATCCGCCGCTTTGGCGCGGACATAATCGACCACACTATCGTGATTGAACTCCACGCCGGGCTGCACCACCATACCGACCACACGCGGCCACGCGTCTGACAATCCATGTTCGGCGAATACTTCCTTATGCAGCCGCAGCGTCTCTTCCGCTGCGCTTCGTTTGGTCACTTCCAGCCCTTGCAGACTCTCCACCGCACCGCCCGGCACAGGGACCTCCGTCCCAATGATGTACAGCGCTTTTTCCTCCGCTTCAGTCGCCTCGCCCACTTCGCATAGCTGCGCGGCGCGCTCTGCAATCACCGCATCGCTCAGCGGCCCCTCATCGTTGCTGCAGGCCATGCTGGTATCAAGATGCAGCTTCGTAAAACCGGCATTCCTGTAGTCGGCAATCATCGTCCTCGCGGACGCCATCGCCTCACCAGACTTCAGCCGCTGCCACGGATTCGGCCCCAAATGGTCGCCACCCAGAATGATGCGCTTTGTCGGGAGTCCTTCTTCCTCGGCGAGCCCGTGCACCAGCCGCCGAAAATCCACCGGCCGCATCCCGGTATAACCGCCATCCTGGTTCACCTGGTTCGACGTAGCTTCCAGCAGCAGCGGGCTTTTATCCGCGATAGCCTGTTGCATGGCGGCACGAATCACCCATGGATGCGCCGAGCATACCGAATAAATACCCTTGGCTGTCTTGCTTTCCTTGCGGCCCGCCAGAATCTTCTGCAACAAACTAGACATATTTCTCCTTCGCTAGCCCAGAATAAGTAGCGCTCATCATACCCTCGCCCGCCCTGGCTTGACGCTCCCACAAGGGCGGTATAGTGTAAAACGTAATATAACGAAAGCAAACGATACACTCGTTGTAGCACAATCTGGAGCCTCTCGATGAACTCAGGCGAAATCCCCGGCAGCAGCGACAAATTCGTCGACATGGTGAGCGCAACCGCGAAAGTGAACCTCCCACTCAGCGATTTCCATCCTCATTCTTCCCTGTCGACTCCCATCAGCAATATCCAGCGCGCCCGATTTCCAGTCATCGACTATCACAATCACCTCGACTCCACGGACCCACGCGAAGTCCTCGCCATCATGGATCAGTGCGGTGTGGAGCACGTTGTCAACATCACTATGCAGGTCGGCCAAACGGCGCTGGACATCATGGATCGCTTCCACAATGCCGCGCCGGACCGCTTCTCTTCTATCGGCTGGATGGACTGGAGCGGCGTCGACCGTCCCGACTTCGCGCAAGTCACCATCGATCGTCTGTACCGCATGATCGACCACGGCGCCGTCGGCATCAAGTTCTGGAAAGACCTCGGCCTCACCTTGCGCGATACGGACGGCACTCTGCTGCGGATTGACGACGAACGCTTTGCACCGATTTTCCAGGCCTGCGGCGACCTCAACTTTCCGGTCATGTTCCACACCGCCGACCCCACGGCATTCTTCTCTCCCATCGACGCCAACAACGAGCGCTACGAAGAACTCGCCGCTCATCCTGACTGGGGTTTCCACGATGTCCCCGTCACCAAGCGTGAACTTCTCGAACAACGCAACCGGGTCATCGCCCGTCATCCGCAAACGACCTTTGTCGGCGCGCATTGTGCTGAGAGCAGCGAAGACCTCGCTTACCTCGGGCAGCAGCTCGACGCACTCCCCAATCTCCACGTCGACATCAGCGCGCGCACGCCCGAGCTGGGCCGCCAGCCCTACGCCGCCCGCGCATTTTTCCTCAAGTACGCCGACCGCATCATTTTCGGCACCGATCTTCTGCCCGAAGTAGAAATGTATCGCCTCTATTTCCGCTTTCTCGAAACCGCGGACGAGTATTTCGAATACCCTTCCCACGCCTCCCGCCAGGGACGCTGGAATATTTATGGAATCTTCCTGCCCGACGAAATACTGCGCAAAGTCTACCGCGAGAACGCCCTGAAACTACTGCCGCGACTTCGCTAAACTTGTCTCTCAATGAGCAACGGAATGGAGAACATTTTGGCAAGAAGCATTTCGTACCGCAGTTCGCAGATTTCGAAATTTATCCTCTACATCGCCGCTCTGCTCCTTGTCTCCTACACTCAGGCAATGCGTTCGCAACAACTGGAATTCCGCAACACCCTTATGCCGCAACCGGCCGAGCTGCGCACTTCGCCGGGAGCGCTCCCCATTTCCACGTCGCTCACCGTCTCACTCAACGGATCGACAAACCCTCTCCTCAAAGACGCCGCACTCCGTCTGCTGGCGCGTCTCGAATCGCAAACCGGCGTGCAGCTCAGCCACGACTTCCTTCCCGCTGGAACCGCCCAGCTTGAAATTTCAGTCAAAGACTCCACCGCCGACCGCCCAAAGCTCGGCGTCGATGAAAGCTATGCCCTGGACGTACAGGACGCGAAAATCGCGCTCCACGCTGCAACCATCTTCGGAGCGATGCACGGCCTCGAAACCCTGCTCCAACTCGTCCAGCCAAACGGCGACGGCTTCGCCATTCCCCGCGTCCACATCGCTGATGCTCCCCGTTTCCACTGGCGTGGCCTGCTCGTCGATGCGGGCCGTCACTTTATCTCCGTGCCCGTGATCCTCCGCACGCTCGACGGCATGGCCGCGGTCAAGATGAACGTCCTCCACTGGCACCTCACGGAGGACCAGGGTTTTCGCATCGAGAGCCGCACCTACCCACTCCTCACACAACTCGGCTCCGACGGCCTCTTCTACACCCAGCAGCAGATTCGCGATATCGTCCATTACGCCGCCGCACGCGGCATCCGCGTCGTGCCCGAGTTCGATATGCCCGGCCACTCCACCTCGTGGATGGTCGGCTATCCGAATCTCGGCAGCAAGCCCGGCCCGTACCAGATCGCCCGCGTCCCCGGAATCCTGGACGCGGCCATGGACCCCACCCGTGAGTCCACCTACACATTCCTCGACGCATTTTTCGCGGAGATGGCAACGCTGTTTCCCGACGAATATTTCCATATCGGCGGCGACGAGAGCAACGGCAAAGACTGGAACTCCAACCCCGCCATCGTCGCCTTCATGCAGCAGCATGGGATGAAGTCCACCGCCGACCTGCAGACCTACTTCAACAGCCGCATTCAGCCACTCCTGACGAAGCACGGCAAACAAATGGTGGGCTGGGATGAAATATTGCACGCCGACCTTTCACCCAACGTCGTTATCCAAAGCTGGCGCGGCACGAAATCCCTCATCGATGCGGCACACCAGGGCCATCGCGGAGTTCTCTCGCAGCCTTACTATCTCGATCACATGGCGTCCGCGGCCACGATGTACGCCGCCGATCCGGTGCCCGCGGACAGTGGCCTGTCACCCGCAGAGGCAAAACTCGTACTGGGCGGAGAAGTCTGCATGTGGGCCGAGCAGGTGAACTCGCTGACCATCGATTCCCGCATCTGGCCGCGTACCGCTGCTGTCGCCGAACGCTTCTGGTCGCCGGCCACAATCACCGACACCAGCGACATGTATCGCCGGCTCGCAGCCTCATCGCTTCGTCTGGAGGCACTGGGCCTCACCCACGTCTCGACCCCCCAAGTGGGCATGAGGCAGTTGGCCGGGAGTGAAGCCGGCGGGCAACAACTCTCCGTGCTCGCGTCTGTCCTTCAACCGGTGACATTCGGTGAACGCTACAAGGAACAGCGCACCTCGCCGCTCACTCCCATTGGCCTGTTCGTAGACTTCACCCGCCCTGACCCACCGGCCGGACATCAGCTTCAGACACTCGTTGCCGCTTATCTGCACGAAACCGATCCCACCGCCCGCGCCGCCGACAAGCGCCAACTGGAGCAGATCTTTCATAGCTGGATCGATGCGGCGCCCGCTCTTACCGAACTCGCAACAACCCGCCCGCTTGTTCGCCAGATGAGCGTGAGAATCGAACAGCTCCCGCGCCTTGGTTCGCTGGGACTGGAAGCGCTGGGTTACATCGAATCGCAACAGAAGCCGCCAACGACATGGACTGCGACCCAGCGGTCGCTCCTCGCAACCTCAGCAAAGCACGTCGAACTCACCGACTTTGTGGTGCTGTCGCCGTTGAGCGATCTGCTTGATCGAGCGACACGCTAGAGGCCGTAAGCATGAGCCACCAGCGCCATCATAGAAACCATCCACATGACCAACCGATACAGCAAAGCACGAAAAGTTCGGACAGCGCGCATCATCGAAGGACTTCTCACATTCTTAGGCGTGCGTCTCTTGAAAACTCGCGCGCTCCGCTACTCCCGGCCGATGGATCGACCAGGGCCTTTAGGTAGATAAGCGGAGAAGCTGCCCGCTTTTTGCATCGTGAAAAGATTATTTTTATGAATCTGAAACGCTGTAAACGGCGTACTCGTATCACTATCACCAATGTAGGCGCTGTCGCAGAGCCCAAAGCCGCGCCGCTTCTCTGTTATCTTTATCGCAACGCAGCAACTAATATCAGAGTGACAACTGTCTTCTAACTCAGAATGATGACTGTCTTCTAATATCCAAATGACGACTGTCCTCGAATCCGCTATGCAGGTTTCGCAGCCAATCTCCGTCGCTTTGCAGGATCTGGCTAAAGGCGACAAAACTGCCCTCAACCGCCTCCTGCCAGAGGTTTACGCGGAACTACGCAAACTCGCTGGATATTACCTCCGCCAGGAACGCCCCGGACACACTCTTCAGCCCACCGCCCTCGTCCACGAAGCCTACTTCCGCCTGGTCGATCCCAGCCAGCCGGACTTTCAGGGCCGCTCGCACTTTCTCGGCGTCGCCTCGCACGTCATGCGCCAGATTTTGACTGACCACGCCCGCACCCGCAACGCCGCCAAACGTGGCTCCGGACAAGTTGTTTTCTCCCTCGACGAGTTCATGGATGCCCCTCTCCAGGGCGATTCCATGGTGGTCCGCGTCGACGACGCGCTGCAGGCGCTTGAAGCTCATGACGCCCTCAAGGCCCAGCTTATTGAAATGCGCTTCTTCGGCGGGATGACGGCGGAAGAGTCGGCTAACGTCCTCGGCCTTCCTCTGCCGAAAATCCGATCCGAGCTCAGGATCGCCCAAGCCTGGCTTCGCCGCGAGCTCGATAACCGGGCCGCGCCGCAAAAATAATTTCCAAAATTTGCCTCCAGTTTCCGCTGTTCTCTGTACCGGCACTCCAGCACAATAAGGTACAGACTCAAAAGTTCACGGATAGCCCCATCTCTCATGAGCGATTGGCAGCGCATTCAAAGCATTTTCCTTGCCGCAGCGGATCTCCCGGCCGAGGAGCGGGACTATGCCGTCGGCGTCCTTTGCGAAGGCGACATCGAGCTTTTTGAAGAGGTCCATTCCCTTCTCGCCGCCGATAACGACAGCTCCGTCACTATCGACTCCGCGATCCAGGGTGTCGCCGCCACCATCCTCGACACACCTGTCCTCATCGGCGAGCGTCTCGGCGCCTATCGCGTGGTCCGTGAAATCGGCCGTGGCGGCATGGGCTCCGTCTATCTCGCCCTGCGCGACGACGAAGAATACACCAAGGAAGTCGCCCTCAAAGTCGTCAAGCGCGGCATGAACACCGAGGAGGTCCTGCGCCGCTTCCGCGACGAACGGCAGATCCTCGCCAATCTCGACCACCCCTACATCGCCCGGCTCTTCGACGGCGGCACCACCGCCGACGGCGTCCCCTTCTTCGCCATGGAGTACGTCGAAGGCCGCCCGGTCGACGTCTTCTGCCGCGAGAATGCTCTCGACGTCAAAGCCCGTTGCCAGCTCTTCCTGCACATCCTCGAAGCCGTCGCCTACGCGCACCGCAACCTCGTCGTCCACGGCGACCTGAAGCCGGCAAACATCTTCGTCACGCCCGACGGCACCCCCAAGCTCCTCGACTTCGGCGTTGCAAAGCTAGTCGGCCAGGACCCCAACGAGGACGGTCCTTCTCCGCGCTCCAGCCGCGCTTTCACCCCCGGCTACGCCAGCCCCGAGCAGGTCCGTGGCCTCGCCGTCACCACTTCCACCGACATCTATTCGCTCGGCGCGGTGCTCTACGAACTGCTCTCCGGACAGCGCGTCCAGCCCGTCGACTTCGACACGCCCACCCGCATCGAGCATGCCGTCTGCGACGTCGAAGTCAGCCGCGAACAGCTCGCCAAACTCGATCTTCCCTCGGACCTCGACCACGTCGTGCTGATGGCCCTGTGCAAGGAGCCGGAGCAACGCTATCAATCCGCCGCCGAGTTTGCCGACGACATCCGCCGCTGCCTCGAAAACCGGCCCGTGCACGCCTGCCCCAACACCCTCCGGTATCGCGTCCGCAAGTTTGTTTCCCGGAACCTCCTCGAAGTCGCCATGGGCTCCCTTGTTGCGTTGACCCTGATTGCGGGCCTGATTGTCTCGCTGGCCCAGACGCGCCGTGCCGAAGCCGCACGCGCCGTCGCCGATTCCCAGCGCCAGATCGCCGACCGCGAGCGTGCCGAGGCCGAAACCGCACGCACTTCCGAAGCCCAGCAACGCGCATTCGCCGACCAGCAGAGAGCGCTTGCCGACCAGCAGCGGGCGCTCGCCCTCACCGAGCGTGACGAGGCCAATACCGAAAAGGCACTCGCCGACCAGCGCCTCGACGACATCTTCCAACTCGCCGACCGAACGCTTTTCAGCGTCCACGAAGCCATCGCCCCGTTGCCCGGCTCATTGCCCGCCCGCCGCAAGATCGTGGAATCCACCCTTGAATATCTCCAGACCATGGAGAAAAACATCGGGGACAACAAGGACCTGCGCGAGTCCCTTACCGCCGCGTATTACCGTGTCTCGCAGATTCAGGGAGACCCCCACGGCGCCAGTCTGCAGGACTCCGCCAGCGCCGAAAAAAGTCTTCTCAAGGCCCAGGAAATCCTCCTTCCGGCCTACCGCCGCTATCCTAACGACACCGGCCTGATGCTGCGCTGGATCGAAGTCGAGTCCAGCCTCGCCGACCTCATGTCCCGGGGCGACCGGGGAAACGAAGCCATCAGGATTTACACCGACCTGTTGCCCATCGCGCACCGCGTATCGCTCACCCCCGACGTCCCGCTTTCGGTCGAGATGCAGGAGGAGGCCATCGAGAATGCTCTGGTCTATCAACTGCTGCCCACCAACGCCCCGCTGGCGCTGGAGCACGCGGCCCACGGCATCGCTCTCGGCCACGCCCTCCTTGCCCGTCATCCCGGAGACAAGACCCTCACGCATGGTCTCGGGGCCATTACAGCAGCCGCAGGCGGCGCCTACAAGAACCTTGGAGAGCTCGACAAAGCGGCCGATTGCTATCGCCAATCCATCGAGATGCGCGAGCAGCTTCGCCACGACGACCCCAACAATGTCGATGTCCGCCGCGGCCTTGTCGTCACCTATGGAAGCTACGCCACGCTGCTCGACGTTCCGTGGTCGCCCAACCTCGGCCGTGCCGACGAAGCCCGCATCGCCGCCGCTAAAGCCGTTGCCATCGCCCGTGATGAGGTTGCCGCAGACGCCAAAAACGCCACCGCCCGCCTCGATCTCGCCATGAGCCTAGGCCGTCTGGGCATGATCGACCCAGCGCCAGGACAGAGCACCGCATCCGTCGCCGCGCTGGAGGAGTCGCACGAGCTGATGGAACCGATCGTCGCGTCTAACCCTAAATCATCCTCACTCGCACTCAACCTCAGCCAGGTCATGGAGTTCGAGGCGATCCGCCTCGAAGAATCGTCGCACCCAACTGAAGCCGCGGAGATGTATCGCAAAGCAATTGCCCTTCTGGAGCCTTTCGCCACATCACTGGAAAGCCCGGTTATGTCGGAATATCTTGCCCTTCACGAAGACCTGGCGCTGCTGGCCGCATCGACCGGCGACGGGGAGACCGCATCCCGCCTCGCGCACAAAGCCCTCGACGCGTTTGAAAAAATCAACGCTGTGCAGCCCCCATCCGAGTACCATGTCACCCTGGTGGCGAACGCCTGGGCGACCCTCGCGCTGACGCAAGCCAAAGCCGGTTCCAAAGACCTCGCTCGCCAGTCAGCCGAAAAGGCCATGCAGCTTTGGAACTCGATCCACAAGACCGGGCTCTTGACCATCTATCGCAAGCCTATGGCGGACACCCGCACCCTGCTCGCCGGCGTCTCCGCAAAATAATCTTTCCCGCTCCGCAAAATCCTTCTTCATTCTTCGCTTATCTGTGTAGAGTTCCGGGCCAACAATTCAGCGAAACTCTCCACGGTTGCGCGCGATCCTTTCGTAAAGAGGACACCATCGCCTTCCGTTGGCTTCACCTGCCGCATGAGAAAGGCTTCCCCGATGCGCTTTACACGCCAGCACTTTATGTCTGTCGTAGGATTTCCTGTTGCAGTGTTTGTAGCCCTGCTCTTTTCGCCTCTCCTGCTTGACGCGCAAACTGTCAGCATAAGTCCCGGTTACATCAACATCGGTGTAAACGGGACAGTTCAATACTCAGCCACAGTTACCGGCCTCGCCGACACCAGCATTACGTGGACAGTCTCCGGCACCCCCGCCAAGAGCGGCACTATTACGCCCGCCGGCCTCTACACCGCTCCGGCAACGGTGCCCACGGCCGGTGTCATCATCCGCGCTCTGGCCTCCGACAAAAATTTCTCGTCCGCTCCTCCACTTACTTTCCTCGGGTAGGAGCACGAGTTCCTCGCGCACGGTCCGAGCGTTTCCGCGGTGCTCGGTGCAGTAACGATCGGCCGTGTGCGACTTTTTAACCTGCAATTCATATCCGCCTCTATCCCTGCCGTTTCCTCAGCTTTGCACTTGCTTCTCTTGTTGATACTGCCCCAGGGAACCCGCTGCTCGCTCGCCCGGCACAACTTTCTCCGTTCGCCAGCGCACACTCCATCCTTGCCCTGTTTCCCATTCTGGTTATACTGATCTCGCCCAATCCTGCTATCGTTCGCGCCCATCTGTGGAGAAGACTGCGCGACTCTGGAATCCTTCCAGAAGTCGGCTTCTTGATCGCTTACAGCAAGCATCTGGCGGAGCAAGCCCCATCCTGAGCCGTTCGGGTCATGACTAAAGTCAGGTTTCTAAAGTTAGGTTTTTGGGAGGGCATCTTCACATGCCTCGCTCAAATCCTTGCATCTAGTTCGCTATGCTCGGTTATATCGCCGATCGATTCACCCGATCGAATTCGTTGGAAACGGCCCCGTTGAGCACGCGACATCGTCAGGTCTTTCCAGTGGATGTATTCACAATGAGAAAGGCTTCTTACATGCGATTGACTTCCCTGCACCTATTGTCTGTCGCCGGATTTGCATTCCTGCTTTTTTCGCCGTTCACCCTTGGCGCTCAAACAGTTTCCATTACCCCCGGATACATAGACGTCGGGGTAAAAGGAACCGTGCAATATTCAGCAACCGTCACGGGCCTCGCTAAAACCAGCGTTACATGGTCGGTCTCGGGCACGCCCGCCAAAAGCGGCACCATCACCGCCAGCGGCCTTTATACCGCGCCCGCAACGGTCCCTACCGAAGGCGTTACCATCACCGCCGTGGCCTCGGACAAGAAGACTTCCAACATCGTATATGTCAATGTCGCACCGGCCGGGCCTTCGATTACCGCTATCTCTCCTAATCCGCTCCCCGTCGGAAGTTACGCGGTCACCATCACCGGCTCTGGCTTCAAGTCCGGCGCGGTAGTCCGTGTCGCAGGCGTCAACTTCACCCCCACCTTCGTCAACTCAACGACGCTCAAATTGAACGGATACCAGAGCACCACCGGCTCTGTCGCCTTCCAGGTCTCCAATCCCGGGACGTTTCCTGGAGCGCCTTTCAACGCGACCTTCATTGCGCCGCAAACGGTCTCTCCCGCCGTTAGCACTGTCAATCTTCGCGCCACCCAGCAGCTCACATCCGCGGGCGCCACGAAATGGACGACCACCGTCGGCACCATCAGCGCGACCGGTCTTTACACTGCCCCTGCAGCAATGCCTACAGGCGGCATTGCCACCATCACCGCCACCGGCCCGGGCGGGTCCGCGACGGCAACTGTTGTCCTGGCTAACCCGGTCCCGCAGCTGGTCGCTCCCAACTCTGCCAAGGTGGCCCTTGGCGCGACCCAGCAATTTAGCTCCACTGGCGCAACCGCATGGACCGCGACCGCCGGCACCATCACCAGCACCGGTCTCTACACCGCTCCGGCAACCATGCCGGCAACAAGCGCCGTCACGATCACGGCCTCAGGCCCCAACGGCTTTGGCTCGGCAAACGTCAGCCTGCTTCCGCCGCCGCCAACGGTCTCCCCCAGCACCACCACCGTCGCTCTCGGAGCGCACCAGCAATTTACATCGGCTGGCGCAACCACATGGACCGCAACCGCCGGCACCATCACCAGCACTGGTCTGTACACCGCGCCCTCGGGCAACCCTTCTTCCTACACCGCCACCATCACCGCCACCGGCCCCAACGGCTCTGCTTCCGCCACCGTCAACCTCCTCGGACCGGCACCCGTTATCAAAGCAGTCGGAAACGGCTCCGTTCCGCTCGGCATCTTTACGACGACCATCACCGGCACCGGCTTCAACAACCTGTCTGTCGCACTGCTCAATGGAACGCCCCTTTCCACGACCTACGCCAACGGTTCGCTCACCGCCTCCGGCTTCTACCGTCAGACTGGTACCGTCAACTTCACCGTCGCGAACGGCCAGGCTTCCTCCGCTGCATTCCCGGTGCAGGTTGGCCTTAAGAACCCGCTCGCTTCGGCAGCGGCCGCGCGCCGCTTCCTCGAGCAGGCCGCATTCGGCCCCACACCCAACGACGCAAACCATGTCCAGGCTCTCGGCATGTCTGCGTGGCTGACCGAGCAGTTCAACCTTCCGCAGATTTCCAACTACAACACCATCACCGGATCGCAGGGAGGCATGCCGCAGCACTTCCTCACCAACGCGGTCACCAACCAGGACCAACTGCGCCAACGCGTTGCCCTGGCCCTCAATGAGCTCTTCGTCACCTCCATCGACAAGATCATCTGGAACTACAACATGGTCGACTACCAAAACATGCTGCTCGCCGATTCCTTCACCAACTACCGGCAGATCATGGAAGATGTCACCCTCAGCCCCGCCATGGGTCTGTATCTCGACATGGCGAACAACGCCAAAGCCGACCCCACAACCGGCAGTCTCGCTAACGAGAACTACGCTCGCGAGCTCCTGCAGCTTTTCACCACCGGCACCAACCTTCTCAACCAGGACGGCACGCTGCAGCTCGACAAGAACGGCCTGCCGATCCCGGTTTACTCCCAGTTCACCATCACTGAATTCGCCCGCGTCTATACCGGCTGGACCTTTGCCCCCACCGCGGGCCAACCGGCCAACTGGGGCGCGTACATGACCACCGGCCGGATGGTCCCCTACCCCGCCCAGCACGACATGGGCTCCAAGCAACTCCTCAACGGCTACGTTGCACCCGTCGGCACAACACCGCAGCAGGACCTCGATAACGCCCTCGACAACATCTTCAACCACGCTAACCTCGGCCCGTTCGTTGGCAAACAGCTCATTCAGCACCTGGTCAAGAGCAACCCCAGCCCCGCCTACATTTCCCGCGTAGCCGCTGCCTTCAATGACAACGGAAAACACGTCCGCGGAGACATGAAGGCCGTCATCACCGCGGTGCTGCTCGACCCCGAAGCCCGCGCCAACGATGAAGGCGGAAAAGACGTCGCCACCGATGGCCACCTTCAGGAGCCGGCCCTCTTCATCCCCGCGATGGTGCGCGCCTTCGGCGGCCAGATGAACGACCAGAACTATTACTCCGACACGCTGACCAACCTAAGCGAGCCCCTCTTCGATTCGCCCAGCGTATTCAACTTTTACTCGCCCAACTACAGAGTCCCCGGCACCACGGTCACGGGCGCCGAATTTCAGATCGACTCGCCGAACAACGCTATCGTCCGCGCCAATACAGTTGCCGCGCTGATGTTCAGCCAGTATCAGAACCCGGTCCAAAGCGTCGGCCCTGGAACGACCGTCGATCTCACGCCCTTCGTCGCGCTCGCCTCCACACCATCGACACTGGTCGACGCCCTGGATCTTACGCTCACCCACGGCGTAATGCCCGCTGCGATGAAGTCGCAAGTCGTCGCTGCTGTCTCTGCCGACAGCGGAAACGGCGCTATTCATCAGGTCCAAACCGCCTGCTACCTCATTCTCAGTTCGAGCTACTACAACGTCTGGCATTAAACAGTTCGGGAAGGGTGTAGATCGGAGAGAGGGTTCTAACGCCGTTTCTCTCAACGAAACGGTCTTCACTCCGCCCAAGAGATCACAGTATTACCGAAACTGACCTAGAAAGACGCCGTTCGCATCATCGCACCGCCGCACTACTGGAGACTTTCACAATGCTTATCCGTTCACGACGCGCTTTCCTCAAAGATTCCCTTAAATCCGTAACCGCCCTCGGCGCCATGGGCGCCCTCGCCAAGTTCGGCGAAATCAATGCCTTCGCCAGCACTGCACCCGGCTACGAAGCCCTGGTCTGCATCTTCCTTTCCGGCGGCAACGATGGCCACAACACCGTCATTCCCATCAGCACGGCCCAGCAGGGTTACAACCTCTACGCCCGAAACCGCGGCGGCCTTGCGCTCTCGCAGGCCTCACTGCTCCCCATCTCCAACGGCAATGACACGTATGGCCTGCACCCCAGCCTTCCCGAGCTGCAAGGGCTCTATAAACAGGGCAAAGCCGCTGTGCTGGCCAACGTTGGGATGCTGGTCCAGCCCACCAACCGCACCCTCTTCAATAGCAATAACAGCGCCGTTCTTCCCTCCTCACTTTTTTCCCACTCCGACCAGAGCAGCCAATGGCAAAGCGCCATCCCCAACGGCATCGCCAGTTCCGGCTGGGGCGGCCGCGTCGCCGACACGCTGCAATCGCAGAACTCCGGGGCCATCTTCCCCCCGATTATCACCACCGCAAGCTGCGGTCTCTTTTGCACCGGCCAGCAGACATTTCCCGCTACCGTTCCGCCGCCGCCATCGGGCTCCAACTTCGGCAGCGGCATGGCGACCCTCCGCATCAACAGCGTTCCAGCCGGGCTGACGGGCACGCAGCAACTGCTTATGTTCGATAACGGATTGCAGCTCGTGCAGGCTTCCAACTCCATCATCACGCGCGGCAATACCTACGCCAACACCATGACGGGGCTGCTCGCGAACGTCAATCTCACCACCCAGTTTCCCGCCAATAACCCTCTTGCGGCACAGTTGCAGACCGTCGCGAGGATCATGTCGGTCCGCAGCCAGCTTGGCCTGACCCGCCAGATATTCTTCTGCCAGCTCGGAGGCTTCGACACCCACGGAGCGCAGCTCGATACCCATCAGGCCCTTCTGGCCCAGCTCAGCCAGGCCGTCGCAGCCTTTTACCAGGCCACACAGGAGCTCTCCATCGACCGGAACGTCACCACGTTCACCGCTTCGGAGTTCGGCCGCACCCTTTCCCCCAGCGGGACGAACGGCTCCGACCACGCCTGGGGCAACCATCATTTCGTTATCGGCGGCGCGGTACAAGGCGGCAAGTTCTACGGAACGTTCCCTTCCCTCGCCTTCGGCAACGACCACGACGCCAACAACCGGGGCACGATGATCCCCACCACGGCGGTCGCGCAATACGGTGCAGCCCTTGCACAGTGGTTCGGCGTCAGCGCCGCCAGCCTGCCGACCATTTTCCCCAATATAGGAAATTTCTCGTCCGCTCCACCACTCAACTTCCTTGGGTAGAAAGGCAAGACCGCTCGCAGACTGTGCGAGCGGTCTTGTTGTCAGTCCCTCAGGAATCCTGTTTGCACTTGCTTTTCTTGTTGTCATCCTCGCAGAGGATCTGCTGCTCGCCACCCCGGCAACAACTGCCTCAATACGCCAGCGCGACCCCATCCGCTCGCATCTCACTCGCCGACGCATACACACGGTCCTCGCCCTGCTTGCGGTTCTCGATACACTCATACCGCCCGAACCCGCCATCGCTCGCTCCCATTGGCCATCCCATCGCGATCAGCGCCTTCCGTGTCTCCACCGGAATACCCGCCTCCAGCCGCAGTACGCCCTTCGGCCCATACCCTGGCCCATCTTCGCCCATGCTCTGCGACGAGCCCTCATGATGCCACCGCGGACTGTCTCCCGCCGCCTGCACATCCAGCCCATACTCCACGCGGTTCAAAATGATCTGCGTCTGCCCCTGCGGCTGCATGTCGCCGCCCATCACACCAAACGACATCCAGGGCACGCCATCCTTACACGCGAAGCCTGGAATGATCGTCTGAAACGGCCGCTTGCCCGGCGCGTAAATATTCGGGTGCCCGTCCTTCAGCGAGAACAGCTCCCCCCGGTCCTGGAACATGAACCCCAACCCATCCGCTACCAGCCCTGACCCCATCCCCCGGAAATTCGACTGGATCATCGACACCATCATCCCGTCCTTATCCGACGTGGTGAAGTAAGTCGTATCTCCGTGGCTCGGCGCCTGCCCCGGATATACCGGGTCCATGATCGAGTCCATCTTGATCAGCTTCGCGCGCTCCTTCGCGTACTCCTTCGAGTTCAGCCACTCAATCGGAATCTTCGCAAAGTGCGGATCGGCGTAATACCGCGCGCGGTCCTCGTACGCCAGCCTCTTCGCCTCGGCCTGCACATGGATCGACTGCGGCGACTGGAACCCCATCCCCTTCACATCGAAGTTCTCGATGATATTCAACATCTGCAGCGTGGCCAGGCCCTGCGTATTCGCGGCCATGCCATACACATCCACGCCGCGATACTTCGTCACCAGCGGATCGATCCACTCCGCCCGATGCGCCCGCATGTCCTCCGCCGACAACCAGCCACCAATGCGCTTGAAATACGCATCGATCGTCTTCGCAATCGGCCCATCATAAAACGCCTCGCGCCCACCTTCGGCGATCATGCGATACGTCCGCGCCAGGTCAGGATTGCGGCGCACGTCATACTCATTCGGAGCTTTGCCGCCCGGAGCATACGTGTCGATCGCATTCTTGGTCTCTTCCACACCCGACCCCGGATGCGTAAATGCCGCCAGGTTGCGCTTGATGTACCACCCGATAATCTGCGGCGTAGGCGACCCCGCCTCGCAGTAATGGATCGCCGGCTCAAACAGCTCCGACCACTTCAGCTTGCCGTATTTCTGGTGGATCGCCCACCATCCATCCAGCGCCCCGGGGGTCGAAACCGAAATCGCCCCGTACTTCGGAATCACGCCATTGACGGCCCGCTTCCGCACCATTTCCAGCGTCAGCGACTTCGGCGAATTCCCCGAACTCGCCATGCTCACAACCTTGCCCAGTTTGGGGTCCCAGATCATCGCAAAACAATCGCCACCCAGCCCGGAACTCACTGGCTCCATCAGCCCCAGCACGGCATTCGCCGCGACCGCCGCATCGACAGCCGACCCGCCACGCTTCAGCATGTCGATCGCCACTTGCGTTGCAATCGGATGCGCTGTCCCCGCCGCACCAGAACACCCCAGCGCCGGGGACCGCGTGGAAAAACTCGCCCCGGAAGGCCGGTCCCCTGCATGAACATCCGGACGTATAAACCGCTCTTCTCCCGGAGCCTGAAACTTCGGCAACGCCGTCGTCTGCTCTGGAAGGTTCTGCCTTTCGCTAAAATCTTTCGCCGACGCCATAGACCCCACCGCAGCCAACGGAACAGTTGCCAGAAACGTACGACGACGCATACTCATTCTCCTTGAAGTTGAAAATCTAAACGAAGTCAGGAAGGCATCCCGGTTTCAGAGGTGAGCCGTACATTGCGCCGTATTTCAATGATTGAAGGCCCGACCTGTAACTTCGCCAACGAATCCAACCGGACGACAAACTGCTAAAAATTTCCACCCACCGAAACTGCTTCAATCTCCGCAGCCGACGCCGCATCCGCAGCCTCCAGCGACGCCAGCAGCGATTCCCTCACAAACGCGATATGCTCGCTCATCGCCAAACGCGCCGCCTGTTTGTCGCCAGACTTCAGCGCTCGATAAATCTTCTGGTGACTGGTCGGGGCCGTAGTGGCTGACAAATAGTATGTCTTCGCCCTCGACAGCAAACTCTTGTGCTGCACGTTATCCAGCATCCGCGAAAGCTCTTCGTTTCCGGTCGCCGTCGCGATAATCCCGTGGAAACGAACATCCTCTTCTACGTGCGCCGACTTATCGCCGATCTCAAGAAAGTGCCGTGTCCGCTCGATGCTCTCCGCCATTCGCTGCAGCATATCCGGCGTCACCTTCGCGATCCCAACAGCATGTACTTCCAGCAACTCGCGCACCTCGTAGAGGTCGCGGGTCTCCTGCGTCGAAAACTTGCGGACATGGGCTCCTCGCCGCGCTTCGATCACGATCAGACCTTCGCTTTCGAGACGCGTCAGCGCCTCGCGCACCGGCGACTTGCTGATGCCAAGCTGCGTCGACAGCGCCTCTTCTGTAAGCCGGGCGCCTTCGACAAGCTTGCCGTGCAGCAGATGCTGCTTGATGCTCAGATAAGCCAGGTCCGTAAGTGTAGGGGCCCTGAGGACCTTAGGAAGATTCACCATAAGTTATCAATCACGCCGAATTCTACATGATGGCGTCGATGCTGATATTAAAACGCATCAACCTGAAAAACGAAGCAAAGCGAAAAGCCTGCGGCATGAAAAACTGCGTCCGCCGAGCTTTCTCAGCGGACGCATTCTGGAACAGATTGGCGACTAGAAAATAAACTTGCCGCTGAGTTGGAGTTGCCGCGACGAGCCGCCATCGCTCGTCGCAAAACGTGTCGCCGAAATCTGACCGAATGTCGCCGACTGTATGTTGCCCGACGGCTGTGCGAAGTTCGGATGGTTCAGAATATCGAACGCATCGACCCGAAGCTTGAACAACAGACTCTCAAAGATGTGCGTGTCCTTCTCTGCCGAAAGATCGAAGTCCGCAAATCCCGGCCCGGTACCCGCGTTACGCTGTGCGTTACCGATCGTTGCCGGCACCGCAAGAGCGCATCCAGTGGTTACGCCAGCGGCGCATACGTTGCTTGCAGGCAGGTAGGTGACGTTAGCGATTGCACCCTGTGACTTAGCAATGCGGACCGGGCCAAGCTGATTGGGACGAATGACACCGGTAAGGCCGTTATAGCCATCGCTGCCGGCCGTGAAGTTGACGGGATTGCCAGTCTGGTATTGCACGATCGATGAAACCTGGAAGCCCGAAACCAACCGATTGCGCTTCCACGGAAAGGCGTAGATCGCGGTCCCGGAGTAGTGGTTACGCGTATCGTAGTCCGAGAGCCCATAGTTCCCCGCTGGGTTATTGCTGTCCTGGAACGTAAGCCCACCCTGCGAGCCGAGCGAGTTGAGGTCCATCGACTTCGACCAGTTGTAGTTCATGTTCAGGGACAGGCCATGGGCCATGTTCTTGGTCAACACCAGCCACATCGCGTTGTAATTCGACGTCCCGCTGCTGCTCACCTGGTTGATGTTTGAGTTGATCGACAAACCGGGAAGGACCGGGCTGTTGGCAGCAAGTTTTGTGAAAGGACGGGCTGAGCCCGCCGGTCCGCTGGCCTGGTTGATGTTGATCTGGTCGCGCAAATGACGCCCTACCGAGCCGTAGTATCCAGCCGATGCAACGAAGCCTGCCGGAAGCGCCTGCTGCACGTTCATGTTGAAGCTCTCGATGTAGCCATTCCTGTAGTTCGGGTCGACCGCGGAGACCGTGAAGCCGGAAGCGGCAGCGGAAGCATACAAGCTACCCACCGGAATCGCGACGCCGTTATACGACACCGCCTTGCTGTTGGGAGGGTTGCCGGCCAACCCTGAAGCCGAGCCTGAAACCGGTTGATCGACCAGGATGCCGTAGCCGCCGCGCACTACTGTCTTGCCGCTGCCGAAGACGTCATACGCAAATCCGATGCGAGGCTCCACGTTGTAGTTCTGGGCGTAAGCCGCGGTGCGACCGACTCCGTTGGTGCCAACCTGCGTCAACGTTAACGCCGTCTTGTTGAAGATGATGTAGCGGTTCGCACCTTCTACCGGCGTACCGTTCCATTCGAAACGGCCGCCGAGTTCCAGCACCAGCTTGGGAGTCATCTTGAAGTTGTCCTGAACAAATACACCAAGCGCATTGTCATAGTTGCGGCTGGAAATACTCGTCGGCGTAACTCCGAAGACGGTGGCATTGTCCTGCATGAAGTTGGCGGTAGTGCTGGAGAAGGTGATATTGCCGATACTCAACCCGAAGTTGGCCACCAGGTAACGGCGGAACTCGCCACCAATTTTGAGAGTGTGCCGTCCGCGCAGCAGTGTCGCCGTATCCGACAAAACGCCCAGCGTGTCATTACGCCCTTGCGGGAAGCCCGAAGGTCCGCCAAAGCTCAGACTGATGTCCGAAATGACAATCTGCGGGATGCCTACCGGCCCGCTAAGGCCATCGCCGATATGCACACTGGTCGGGTCGATCAAATTGGCCGGGTTGAAGACGATCGAGATGCGGTTCATCCCAAACCGTGCCTCATTGACGAAGGTGGGGCTAAAAACGTGGGTTTCGTTGAAAGTCAATACCTGTCGATGAGCGTTGCGATGGTCACCGAATCCGGGGATGGAAGGAGTGCCGTACTGAAGAGTCGGTTCCGTACGGACGTCCTTCTGGAAGGCATAGAAACCATGCAATGAATCCTTCGTGCCGATTTGATCCAGTACGTCGCCGGTGAACTGATCGATCTGGACAGGCCCCGGTGTAAATGCGACGTAGTTGGGTCCACTATTCGGTAGCGGGATGAGTTTTGCCAGGGCGGCCGCGGCCGGGAACTGAGCGGCATTCGCAGCGATTTGCGTCTGCTGTGCTGGTGTCAACACGGTGGCGTTCTGCAAAATGCCCTGATGCTGCCGCAGACCTTCATAGCTACCGAAGAAGAACGTATGGTCCTTCCAGATCGGTCCGCCCGCCGCCGCGCCGAAGTTATTTCTCTTCAGCGGCGCCTTCGCTCCCGGAAGGCCTACCAGTGCGGCTCCTGTGGCCGGATTGAAGTTGCGGTTGAAGTAGTTGCGGGCATCCAGAGCTTCATTGCGGAAGTAGTCGAACACCTCGCCGTGCAGCTTGTTCGTGCCGGAGCGCGTGGAGACGTTGACTATCGACCCTGAGCTGCGGCCGTACTCCGCGCTGAACGTCGAGTTGTCGATCTTGAACTCCGATGTCGTGTTGATCGACGGCTGGAACGTGATCTGGTTCTGGCTGATGTCGTTGAGGTTGATGCCGTTGATCTGGAAGTTCACCGAGTCTTCCCGGTTGCCGGCGGTAATGAACGAATTCGCACCCAGGCCGCGGCTGGTTCCCGTCAGGCTGCCCGACGTCGGCGCCACAACGCCACCCGGCGTTAGTACCGTCAAATCCAGAAAGTGCCGACCGTTCAACGGAAGCTCCTGCACCGTATTGCGGTCGATCACCTGTCCAACCGTGCTTGTCTGGGTCTCAATCTGCGAGGTAGAGGAGCTTTCCACCTGCACCGTCTCACCCGCCGACGCCAGAGCAAGCTTCATGTTCAGACCGGCATGTTGGTCCACCTGGAGCGACAGCTTCGGGACCTTATACGCACTGAAACCCGTAGCCGTCGCCACGACGCTGTAGTCGCCCGGTATCAGCGACGGCGCGGAGTACAAACCCGCCGAGTCCGTTACCACGTCGCGATCCGTCCCGGTGGCCAGCGAATGGATCTTCACCTGCGCACCCGCAACCACCGCTCCAGTCGGATCGGTCACTGTTCCGGACAGCGTCGCGGTGGACTGCGCCCATGCACCAACCGCGCTAAAGGCTAGAAATAAGACGAAAACAATAGACCTGTGACGTTTCATGACAACCTCCTAAAGTTAAGCGGTCCCGCAAACAACGAAAATCATTGCTTTGGGAACGGGTAAACCGTTAAAACCTGAATAAATATCGATGAAAAGAAATATACGACATATCAGATATCAGGAAGGTGTTTTGTGACAGAAACGACAATCAAGTGACAAATCACCCCACGGAGTGGTCGCCACGCTTCCTCTAAGCGCTGCGCTTTACGCTCGTTCCAGGGCCCAACAATGGTGATGCCACCGCCCCATATCCGAATGGATAGTCAATCCGCGTTTTCCACCCTGGACGGCCGCCCCAGCGTCGCATAGCTCAACGCCCCCAGCAGGGTGACAATGCTGCAAGCCTCCAGCGACAGCGTGAACGACTGGGTCCGGTCCAGCAGCCATCCAGTCAGCACCGGGGCCACCGACGCGACCATGAAGCTGGCAAAGTTCTGCAACGCCCCCAGCGATGCCGAATGCCTGACCCCGCCGATCGCCTGGGCATACCCCCACCCGGATGTCCCGGCGAAATGAATGAAAAACAGCGCCGCGCTGATCCCGCCAACCGCTATCACCGTCGACGAGCTACGAACCACCACGAATGTTCCCGCTGCGGAAAGCACCATCCCCACAACCAGGTTCACCCGATGCACTTTCACCGGCTGGGAACCCTTTCGCACCAGCAGGTCGGTGAACACGCCACTGGCGGCCATCCCCGCAGCACCAAACAGGAACGGCACCGCCGCCACCCATCCGCTCCGCGCCAGCGACAGATGCCGCGCGGTCTGCAGATACCCGGGAATCCAGGCCGTATACAACCACACCGTGTAGTTGATGCCTCCGAACCCCAGCATCATCCCCCACACCGTCCGCTGCCGTAGCAGCACCCTCCAGGCACTCTCACCCGAAGCAGCCACCACACCCTCTCTCGAGCGATACAGCCAGCACCACGCCGCCGCGACCGCCAACCCAATCGCGCCGAGCGCTTCAAACATCCCCCGCCAGCCGATCCGCAACATCACCAGCGTCAGCACCGGGGGAGCGGCCGCCAGCGCCAGTGTCTGGGACATATTCATCACCGCTGTCGCCCGCGCCCGGCTCTCGGCTGGAAACCACTCCCGCAGGCTCTGCACTCCTGCCGGATAGAACGGCGACTCCCCCACCCCTAGAAGAACCCGAAATACCAGGAACGCAGGCAGCCCTCGCACTAGCCCGGTCAGGAATTGAGCAGTAGACCAAAGCCCCAGGCCACCACCGAGGGCCCAGCGGCCGCCTGCGCGGCGCATGAGGCCGATCAAGGGCAGCTGCGAAAAACCGTACGCCAGTGAGAACGCCGAAAGCAGCCACCCCATCTCGGTGGCGTTCAGGTGCAGCTCCGCGCGGACGGTATTGTTAGCTACGGATAACGATGCTCGATCGAAGAAATTGACTACGCCCGCAACAAACAACAACGACAGCGTGATCGTCTGTTGCCTGCGCAGACTGGCCGGTTCGTCCAACGACACTCAGACCGTCGCTTTCGTCGCGCCGGTAGAAATCCCGCCATCGACCAGCAGCGTCTGCCCCGTAACGTAGCGGCTGCATTCCGCCGCCAGAAAGACCACCGCCCCATCCAGATCGTCCGGCAGCCCCGGCCGCTTCACCGGGATACGGTCGCTAAGGTATTCCACCCAGGCTTCATTCTCATAGAGCACCTTATTCTGCTCCGTCCGAAACCACCCCGGCGCCAGCGAGTTCACCGTAATCCCATGCCGTCCCCAGTCATCCGCCAAACTCATCGTCAACTGTCGAATGCCGCCGCGACTGGCCCCATACGGTCCCAGCCCCGCATACCCGGCGACACTCGTCACCGAGCCGATGTTGATGATTCGCCCATATCCGCGATCGATCATCCCGCGCGCCACGGCCTGCGCCACGAAAAATGAACCGCGCAGGTTCGTATCGAGAATCGTATTCCAGTCGTCCCATGTCACATCCAGCGCGGGTTTACGTCTATTGCATCCGGCGTTGTTGACCAGGATGTCGATATGCCCAAAGTGTTCTTCGACCGCAGCAACAGCACTCTGAATGCTCGCATGATCGCGAACATCGAGGTCCACGGAAACTGTCTTCCGGCCGAGCGCCTCGATCTCATCCGCGAAGCCTTTCAGCGAGTGTTTATCGCGGCTGGTCATCGCAATGTCGGCCCCGGCCCTTGCCAGCGCACGCGCGAAATACTGTCCCAGCCCGCGACTCGTTCCAGTCACCAGCGCCACTCTTCCGGAGAGGTCGAACAACCCATCGTTCATAGCGCGCTCCCCGGCTGCAACACGATCTTCAACAACCCCGGCTCGTGCGCATACAACCGCTCAAACCACGCTGGCCCATCCTCCAGAGGCGCGACAGCCGTCAGGAGCGGCTCGACGCGGATCGCACCGCGCGACATCAGCGCAATGCACGCCGGATATTCTCCGCAAGAAGCGCAGGAACCCTGCACCCGAATCTGCCGCGTCACCACACTCTGCAAACCCAGCTCGATTGTCGGGGCGATATTGCCGACCAGCGTCACCGTACCGCCCTTGCGCGTCAGGTCGACGGCATATTTGACCGTCGCCGTAGTCCCTACGCATTCAAGCGCCGCATCCACACCGCGCCCGGCCGTCAATTCCATTACCTCTGCAAGCGCGCCCGCTCCTCGAGAGTTGAAAGTCCGCGTCGCACCCATCTCGCGCGCCAGTTGCAGCCGGGTTTCATCGACGTCGATCACAAATACCCGGCCCGCGCCGGCGAGCAGCGCCGCCTGCAACGTCAGCAGCCCAATCATCCCCGCGCCGACCACCAGCACCGTATCGTCCAACACAATCGGTGTCAGCGATACGGCGTGAACCGCAACCGACACAGCCTCGATCAGCGCAGCGTGTGCGAACGGCATCTCGTCCGGCAGGTGATAGGCGATCCGCGCGGGTACTGCAACGTATTCGGCAAACGCGCCCATCCGCCGGAACAACGGTGTCGAGACACCAATCACTTCGCGCTCGTCGCACAGATTCACCTGGCCGCGACGGCAAAAGAAACACTGTCCGCAAAACACAGTCGAATCGAATGTGACCCGATCGCCCACCTGAAAGCCAGTCACCGCACTGCCAACGGCTTCCACCACACCGGCGGCTTCGTGGCCCATCACGAGGGGCGGTATCCTTCGGCCTGTGCTGCCGTCATAACCGTGGACGTCGCTTCCGCAAATGCCGCACGCTTCCACACGGATCAGCAGCTCGTCGTCCGCGGCCCGGGGCTTGGCGACCTCCGCTAAATCAAGTTGTTTGTACTCCGATAAAACAAGCGCTTTCATCGATTCCCTTATGCCAACGCATCCAGCATATCGGAGATTCGCAGCCTACCGCGCTTCCCGTCCGCCTCTGCCCGTAAGCTCACGAATCAGGTCCACCTCATGCTGCCTATACGGCGTTCCATCATGACGAAACACTTCGTGGAACCACACCGTTGGCTGGGACAACACGTAAGGATGCTGCCACGAATCCCACGGAAAATACGTCTGCGTCTTGCCTGCAACCAGCCCCCAGTTGATCGCGCCGACGTTGTACTTCTTCGCCAGCGGCAGCGAGTTGTCGAACGTGCTGCCGGCGCCGCGCGCCATGTATTCCGTGCAAATGATCGGACGATGGAGCGGCTGCAATTCCTTGATGCGCGCCTCGAACTCCTCCGGCCAGCCGTAGTTGTGGAACGTAATGATGTCCGATTGTGCAAGCTGTATCTTCGTCATCGGGGCCATCTTCGCGGGGTCGCTCCAGTTGTCGTGCCACACACCGCTGGTGAGGGGCTGCGAGGGCTTCTCTTCGCGCGCCCATGCGAACACCTGCGGCAATAGCGCTGCAACCAGTTGCGGCTTGTTCGCCGGCTCGTTGAAGCGGGCATCGTTGGTATTGTCAGGCTCGTTCCAGAGATCCCATGCAAGGACGCGATCGTCTTTGCCGAAGCGTCCTACAACGCCCTTCACGTAGGCACGCAATTTGGGATAAGAACTCTTGTCCGCCAGCTCGTCGACGCCCGGGCTCTGCACCCAGCCCGAGTTATGCACGCCGGGGATAGGTGGATGCTGCGGGCCAAGTTTCGGGTGCGCTTCCCAACATGAGTCGAACAACACCAGGATGGGCCGGATGTGATGTTTGGCCGCGATGTCCAGAAAGGCATCCAGCCGCTTTGAGAACCCTTCGGGGTCCTGTGACCAGAGCTGGTCCTGAAGAAAGACACGCATGGTATTCATGCCGATGCCTTCCGCCAGTCCCAGCTCGCGATCGTTGATCGCCGGATCGAACGTCTCCGCCTGGAACATCTCCAGCTCATTGATCGCGTTGGAAGGAATGTAGTTTGCGCCCACCAGCCACGGCTGTTTGGCGTACCAGTCGTTGGCCTGCTTCTCCGTCCAGCGTTGCGGGCCTTGCGCACATAAAACGGACCCGCACAACAACAGGCAGACGGTGATACTGAGACATAAACGGCGCATGAGCTGACTCCCGAAGTGGCGATAGGTTCGCAGCGACGAAGTGTACCACCCGTGCCCGATGCGTCACCCGCCTTAATGCTTCGTCTAGCGTCTGAAGGGAGTCCGCCGCTGTCCCGGATTGTCCGAAGTCATACGATACGCCGCGCGCATACCCACGAAAAGGATGAGGAGACCGATCAGGCCATACTTCGGAGAAAGCATGAAGCTGAGGAAAGGAAACATCAGTCCCACCTTCGCTAACCCCAGCAAAGCGCCCAGATCGAGCGAGACGGGGTGGCTCCGGCTGGCCCACAGCCAGATCAATCCTGCCTTTGCCGCAGCAACGGACAGGTAAGTCAGCGTGACCGCCGCCACCTGATACTCCGACCCTCCACGGTCCTCGGACCCCATCATCATGCCCTTGCCGACGAGCCAGCCGACCAGGATTGCCAGATAACCCAGCGTCCATCCGGTAAGGTCGACGAACGTCGCATAGCAGAGTGCTCCGATCGCAGCACCAACCAGCCCTCCGGCGATCGACCGCAGCAGGTAGTTCGGGTTCGACTCGGCCACCACGCCATGTTCGTCCACGACGATACCGCCCAGGAGCATAGCGTCGCGCTTCCGAGCGGATGCGCTCGGGACGAATGGAATTTCCGTGTACTCAGCCTGCTCAAAATTAGAAGTGTCGGATGCCATGAAGTGCGGTCAGCATAGCAGGGACGCACTTGGTTTCCGCTACAACTCGCGGCTACGCCGCTACAACTAATGTCACTGCTTTTGAGCAGCAGCGGCGCGGTTTTTGCTACCGCAGCGACGGAGTATGCTCGAACGGGCCATCCACCTCGGAGGCAACGCGCTGCGTCAGCTTCCAGGCAGTCTGAATACCAATAAAGAGAAACAGCAAACCGAACAGTCCACTTCCAATGCCATAGAGCACGAACTTCAGGATTGGCGAAACCAGGCCGAGCCCGAAGACAACGAGCATCGATAGAAGGAACCCTCCGAAACTCACTGTTCGAGGCTTGGCAGAGGTCGAAGGCGCAGTGCCGGCAGCGGTTTCAGCCGGCGTAGTGCCGGATCGAGCCCGCGTGGTGTGCTGGGCCCGGTACTCCTTTATGTCTTTGTAGAGCACAGGGATGAAGGCCATCGAGATCGCAACATACGTAAGCAAAACGGCTGTGATTTGATAGCGGCGGCCTCCGAGCCCACGCGAACCCTTCTTCATCGCGGTGCCGACCAGCCAGCCGACGCCAATCGCGATGAAGCCAATCATGAAGCCCATCATCTGTACGAGTGAATAGCCGATACATGCGGCAATCGCCGCGCCGATACCGAATAACACTGCCCGCGAATAGGCCTTGTGCGAGTCCGGTGGGATAAGGCTCTGCGCCTGTTGCGCGCAGGACGGGCAAGCCAGGTTGCCATCCACTCGGTAGTACTCGCTGCCGATGCCGCGATGGCAGTAGGCACACTGATCCGGGGCAGGCGCAGCGCCTTCATAGTCGGCTCTGTCGAAGTTGGGAAGAGGCGGGGAAAGTGACATGGGATTTGCGTGAGAATATCACCCTCCCAACAATCTTTCCGTAACTTCGACCGTCTCATTTCTATCTCGTTGCAAACAGGAGACCGACCATGACCACCAAGCCTTTCCTCCGCGACCTCTCGCTACTCGCCGCTGCTGCCGCCATTGGCTGGTGGGCGCATGGGGCGAACACCGCCGTCAAGGCCGATACGCACAATGCCACCGACCCAAACCTCAGCTTCCAGTTCGGCGGCCTCGGTCCCGACGGTCAGGTGAGCCTCTACAACCCAGGCACTCGCACGCTGTATGTTTATCCGTCGATTTCCCGCAGCAGCAGTTCGGACGTGCCTTGCCTTTATATGGTGCAGATCGATCGCGCAGGGGCGCCGCTGACTCGTCAGAATTGCAAACCGGCGCCGTTTGCGCGCTAAGAGGTGGCGCACCGGCCAGGGCTATTCACGCTTTTGTCGCGAAAACCCTGTAAAATAGCTGGATATCATGATTTCCGTATCCAATGTCACCATGCGCTACGGCGCAAAGCTGCTCTTCGAAGATGTGTCGGTCACCTTCACGTCTGGCCGGCGCTATGGCCTTACCGGCCCTAACGGCGCGGGCAAATCCACGTTTATGAAAATCCTTACCGGCGAGCTCGATGCCCAGAAGGGCACGGTCGTTCGTCCCAAGAAAATCGGAGTCCTGAAGCAGGACCAGTACGAGTTCGACGCCTACCGCGTCGTCGACACCGTCATCATGGGCAACAAGGCCCTGTGGGCGGCCATGGAAGAACGCGAGATCATCTACAACAAGCCCGATATGACCGACGAAGACGGGTCCCGGCTCGGCGAACTCGAAGGCATCGTGGGCGATGAAGACGGTTACGAAGCCGAAGCCAATGCGGCCATCCTGCTGCAGGGCCTCGACATTCCCGACGAAGTCCACGAACGCAAAATGTCCGAGCTGCAAGGCGGCCAGAAGGTACGCGTTCTCCTCGCCCAGGCGCTCTTTGGTAATCCGCAGGCCCTGCTGCTGGACGAGCCTACCAACTATCTCGATCTTGAGTCGATTCACTGGCTCGAGGACTTTTTGGTGCGCTATGACGGCACAGTCATCACCATCTCTCACGACCGGCACTTCCTGAACAACGTCTGCACGCACATTGCCGATATCGATTACGAGACGATCATCACCTACACCGGCGGCTATGACGACATGGTCTTGCAGAAGACCTCGGTGCGCACCCGCATCGAGAGCCAGAACGAGCAACGCGAGAAAAAGATTGCTCAACTCAACGACTTCATCGCGCGCTTTTCCGCCGGTACACGGTCTTCGCAGGTGAACTCGCGTAAGAAGGAAGTCGAGCGCCTGGCGACCAGCGAACTCGCGCGGTCCAACATTGCGCGGCCGTACATTGCCTTCAAGATGCTGCGGCCCTCGGGCAAGCATGTTCTCGAATTTGAGAACGTCAACAAGACCTACACTCAGCCCGACGGCAAGACCGAGCACGTGATCAACAACTTCTCCGCCAGCGTGATGCGCGGCGATAAGGTCGTGCTGATCGGCCGCAACGGGCAAGGCAAGACGACCCTGCTCAAGGCGCTGCTGGCCAATGGCCCGGGCGTCGACGAGAAGGACGTTTCCATCGACTCCGGCGAAGTAAAGTGGGGCCACGAAGCGCAGATCGGTTACTTTGCGCAGGACCACAAGGGCTCCATCCAGCTCGGCATGACGGCGCAGGACTGGCTGCATCAGTTCGACCCGGAAGCGACCAAGGAAGACATCCGCGGCATTCTTGGGCAGATGCTGTTCAAGGGCGAAGAAGGACTGAAGAAGACCGATGCGCTCTCGGGCGGCGAGGCCGCGCGGCTGCTGTTCTGCAAGATCATGTTGCAGAAGCCCAACGTGCTGGTCCTCGACGAACCGACCAACCATCTCGATCTCGAAGCGATCAATGCGTTGAACCAGGCAATCCAGAAGTATGAAGGCACCGTCTTCCTCGTAACGCATGACCAGGACCTGATTGAAGAGGCTGGTACGCGCGTCTGGCACTTCGAAGGCGGCCCCACGAACTTCCACATTACCGACCACAAGGGACCGTACGAGGAGTATCAGGAGCAGCTCAAGATGGCCGCGAAGTAAGCGTTACGGTTTAGCAGAAACTGAAAAGCCCACGCGCGATGAGTGGGCTTTTCTATTGCCGTGCCGTTTATCGAGAGAGCAGTTTGCTCCGCGAATGTTCTACTGCTTGAAGCTGCTGACGACTCCTCCGGGACCGCCGCCGCCGGGGCCGGAGCCTAGTGTGCCGTTCTTTATCGCCAGCGCCAGCGGTGTTGCCACCGGAGCGCCTACACCCACAAATGCTGTCACATTCGTAGAACCGCTATTGCGCAGCCAGACGCTTCCCGATCCATCGACAGCCACGCTCTGCGGTGAGGTCAGGCTATCGCTGACATATCCTGTGCTGGTCGTTACCGGAGTGCCGGCGTTCGTGAACTCGCTCAGGCCACCCTGCTCCGGTTGACCGCTCTGTTGCAGGACGCTGCTCTGGGTATTCGTCACCCACGCATTCCCCGCGCCGTCGATCGAAACAGCCGATGGACTGAACAAGCCACCCACCCCGTCGATGTTCGTAGCCACACCCGCGCCGGTCATGCGCGTCAGGTTGCGGCCGACGATCCAGGCATTGCCGCCATTATCGTTCGCGACATAACCAGAGTCACCGCAGCTTCCGCAGCTGAACGGAGAGTTGGTCACCGGCGTTCCGGCATTGGTAAACACCGACACCTCCGCATTCACATCGAAAGCCCCCAGCCACACCTGCTCGCTGGGATCGAGCGATATGCTGCTGGCCTGCGAAACTCCGGTTGCCACATAGCCGGTATTGGCCGTTGTCGATGGGTTGTATTTGTACACCGAACCGCAGGTCGAACACGAGTACCAGGCATTGCCATTGCCATCGAGCGCCAGGCTCTGGATGTTGCTTCCTCCGTCCAGCGTGACGGTATGGCTCGCGGGCGCTCCCAGCGTTGGGGGCATTTCGAGCAGTGTCTTACCCGAGGCCCCCACCCAGATGTTGCCCGAAGCGTCGATAGCCACAGTATTTCCCGCCATCGAGTCAAAACTGTTCAGTACGGCCCCCGTCGGGCTGAGTTCATACAGCGCATCCGTCGCCACGACCCACAGGTTGCCGGTCGCGTCGAACGCCATCCCGCCGGTTTGCCGTGCGGCGCTGCCCAAACCGAAGGTCGCCGCTACGGTCCAGTCGTTCGGGGCCTGCGACAACCCCGTCTGGAACGGTGCCACTGTCGACCCCAGGTCATAGATCGTTCCCACGTTATTGGAGGGGTGGTGTGCGATAGACAATGCAGCGTCGATCGTATTGGCCGGGACGTTCGTCCCGACTGTCGTCGCGTCGTACAGGTTTCCGCAGGGGGTGCCGTCTTTCGCAACTCCACCGGCGGTATTCACGCAGCTTGCCAACACATTCGCCAGCGTATACAGCTCGGTCGTAGGAATCGTGGCCCCCGCCGGCGCCGCCCCCGGAGAGAGTCCTGAAACGAAGCTCGCCAGATTGTTCGCCATGCCAAAGGCATTCACCAATCCGATTGCGTTGCCGGAGCTCGTGCCTACATGGTCGTACGACGCCATAAATGGAGCCAGCGCCCAAACCGCCGCTACCGTGGTCACCTCATTGACGATGATGTTCGGCACGCTCGGAAGCGTTCCACATGGCCCCAGCGCAGCCATCAATGCCAGGCCGGTATTGTTCGGATTGCCATCGAGTCCCGGATTGCCACCCTTAGCCACCAGGTACACCTGGTCGGAGTCGAAATCGCAGTGGTACAAACCGGTGATATCGAAACGTCCCCCGTCGAGGGACATTACAGCCGGAGACAGCAACGGCTTGGCCGCAGACCCGTAGCCGGCAGCGCTGGCTTCGTAAAGCTGGATCGTCGATCCTGTAACCGGCTGCTGGCCGCCGATAATGTGGCCAGAGATCGCCGCGCCCGACACGCCGACATTGGTAGGGTTCGTGCCCATTCCGCAACCGCTTAAGAGCGTGGCGGCAGCTAGCAAAGACAATGTGAGTGCGGGAAATGCTCTAGACATGGTTCCTCCGCGAAAGGGTCCGCTAATTCAGGCTATGGCAGCCGGGATAAACTTGAGAGAACGACCGCGCCCGATCTGCTAACGAAGGTAACGTGCCCTATGGGGCGGCGCATCCCCCATCAGAAGCACATTAGAATGACTCTATGTCGTCAGATAGCACATACCTTATCCAGAAGAACGTCCTTGGTCAGCCGATCGAAACCTGCGGCAATGACCCCGTCACCGGCTTCTTCCGCGACGGCTGCTGCCATACTTCGCCCGAAGACCTCGGCATCCATACTGTCTGCTGCATCGTGACGGAGAAATTTCTGGCGATGTCCGCAAAACTTGGCAACGACCTTTCCACACCGATGCCGCACTACGGCTTCCCTGGCCTTCGTCCCGGAGATCGCTGGTGCGTGTGTGCGCCGCGCTGGCTTCAGGTGCAGAAAGCGGGGGCTGCCTGCCCGGTTGTCCTCGAAGCCACCCACGAAGGAACACTCGAAATCGTTCCCTTCGAAATCCTGCTGCAGTACGCCGTCATCCCCCAGACGCTCCAGTAATTTCAGATACTGGAATTAATAAAGCGTTCACACAACCTGTTTATTCTGGAGATATCCGCGTTTTCAGCACAAATACGTCACAATCCCCTTCCTCGTCCTTGACAACCGTTCATCCATCAGCGACTGTTAAGTTGAATTCCAAAATTGAAGTTTCCCCGTTTGTGAAGCCAGCCCGGCGCTCCCTTAACCAGAGCGCCGCCCTTGTTTTCCCACCCGGCAGCGGTCCCTCTGCCCGTACCCCCGATGGAGTAGAGCCCGCATGAAGCCTCTCGCGAACCGATTCCAGATCGTACTCGCCGTTTTTCTTTTCGCCCTTTGTACCACCCTCACCGCCGCCGCACAGACCTCCGGCAAGGGCACAATTTCCGGCACGTTGACCGACTCCACCGGCGCGATCGTTCCTAAAGCCCCGGTCGTCATCCTCAACACCGACACGGGCGTTTCCCGCACAATTTCCAGCAACGACGCCGGTCAATATACCGCGCCGTTCCTTGAACCCGGACACTACGAAGTCATCGCGGGCGGCGGCACGTATAGCAAGGCCGACCATAAGAACCTGCTCTTGACTGTCGGTGAGACCCTTACCGTCGACGCCACGCTGGCCGCCGGTGGAGTCACCACCCAGGTTGACGTCAATGGCAGCGACAACACGATCCTCGATTCTCAGAAGACCGAAGTTTCGCAGACCATTGGCGAGACGCTAATCACAAACCTGCCCATCGCCTCCCGCAACTGGAGCGCCTTCGTTCTGAACACGCCGAACGTCACGCAGGACGGCGGCTCCGGCCTCGTCAGCTTCCACGGCATCAGTGGCCTCTATAACCAGAATTACGTCGACGGTTCGAACAACAACCAGATGCTGTTCTCGGAAGCTCGCGGCCGCGCTTCCGGCGCGCCATATGTCTACTCCATCGACTCCATCAAGGAGTTCCAGGCCGAGACATCCAACTACTCTGTGGAATTCGGTCAGGCGGCTGGTGGTCAGGTCAACGCCATCACCAAGAGCGGCACCAACCATATCCACGGCGACGCCTTCTACTACCTGCGGTACCCTGACCTCAACGCGCTCGATCCTTACAGCAAGTTCCAGGCGCTGCACAACAACGGAAACCCTTTCCTGCTGACGCAGCCCGTGCATCAGCAACATCAGTTTGGAGGCTCGATTGGCGGCCCGATCATCAAAGACCGCCTCTTCGGCTTCTTCACATATGACGGCTTCCGCAAGGTCGGCCGCGTGCTTTACTCCGACACCAATAACATCTCCACAACCGGTACCGGCGCGTACAACGCGACAACCACGGTCACCCCAAACCAGTGCCCGGTTGTCGGCACAGCGGGATACACCGGAACGACAGGTATTACGGCGGCACAATGTCTCGCCGGCATTCAGTTCCTGCAAACGGTTGCGAACATCGGCCCCGGCCAGTCGCCACCGACTCGCTTCTCCAAGCAGAACCTTTTCTTCCCCCGCATCGACTATCACCTCAGTGCTCGCAACGACGTTTTCGTAGACTACAACTTCGTGAACTTCGACAGCACCAATGGTTACAGCTCGGCGCCGACGTTCACCAACAGCTCCCCAACCACCAACGGTCCCACCAGCTACCACGAGCGTTTCCTGGTGGCCGGCCTCACAACCCAGATCGGTTCGTCCTCGGTCAACCAGGTCCACTTCCAGTACGGTCGTGACCTCGAAACTGCCGGCGCCAATGCCGCCGGTCCGAGCGTCGCTTCGGGACCCGTTACCTTCGGCATGCCGAATGCTCTGCCCCGCGTCGCTGAACCCGACGAGCACCGCACCCAGTTCACCGATGTCTTCTCTACTACCAGGGGCCGCCACACGTTCAAGTTCGGGGGCGACGTCAACCTCGTCCACGAAGTCATGATCAATCTTTTCCAAGGCGGCGGTATCTATAGCTACGGCGACGCGAACACCACCCTCAACTTCCAGGACTGGATCCAGGACGCCTTCCAGGGCCAGCCCGGTGACACCGATCCCTACGCCGGCTATCACTACAACACTTTTGTGCAGACGGTCGACATAGTCAACACCGCTGCCGGTACGCAGGGCAAAGACGACTTCTGGATGAAGATGTACGACGCCTTCGGTGAAGACACGTGGAAGCTAACACCGACACTCACCCTCACCGCCGGCGTTCGTTATGACATCCAGCTCACCCCTCCTCCGGGACTTATCAACAACAACTTCCCGCCGATCTCCACACAGTACAGTGGCACGATCAAGAACGTAACCGATCGCGTTCAGCCGCGTGTCGGACTGAGCTGGCAGCCCTGGAACGGCACCGTCGTTCGCGGTGGCTACGGTATGTTCTCCGCACTCAACCAGGGCAGCACCTACTACGCGATGCGTGTAGAGAATGGTGTTGTTCAGGTCAACTACAACTACTCCGGCTGCCAGAGCTCCGTCGGACCAACCCCCGTTGGCCAGACGACTCCAAATCGCTGTACTACTGTTCCCAGCACGGCGAACAGCCTGCAATACCCATTCGTTCCATTCCCAGTGACTGGCCCCTCACTCTCCACGTCGCTGCATCCCGTAGGTGGAACGGCGCCGGCTGTCAACGGGCCCAAGAACCTTGGTTCGCAGAGCTTCCACGGGTTGGATCCCAACTTCGTTCCGCCATTGGCACACGAATTTGATTTGAGTGTCGAGCAGTCCTTGCCCGGCAAGATGTCTCTCTCGGTCGGCTATGTCGGCACACGCGCTCTGCGCCTGCCGGTCTTCATCGACTCCAACCTGGTTGGCCAGACGCCCCACGGCCAGCGTACGTACAACGTAATCGACGCCAGCGGCAACGTAACAAAACAGTTGACCGTTCCCGTGTATCTCCAGTCGGATCGCCGCAACTCTGCCATCACCTCCATCAACACCGGGTTCAGCGTTGCCAACACCTGGTACAACTCGATGGCGGTCACAGCCCGCCGGCCCTTCGCCAACGGTCTCGAAGTCCTGGCGAACTACACCTGGGCGAAAGCCACCGACACCGGCCAAGTCGGTGGAGCGAACGGCACCTTCTACGGTGGCGATACCCCGCTTGATCCCAACAACGTTCGTGGCGATAACGGACCGTCGGACACTGACGTCCGCAACCGCTTTACGATGAGCTTCGTCTACACGCCGCACATTTTGATGGGTAACAAGATTGTCAAGCACGCTATCGACGACTTCACGTTCTCTGGCGGTGAAATCGCCTCTAGCGGACAACCTATCTTCGCCAGCATGAGCGGCACCGTATTCTCGGGCACTGGAACCAGCTATGGAGCCGACGGCAACATTTACGGCGGCGCTATGAGCTCGAGCTCGGGTGCTGCCACCACTGGCCGGCCCCCACAGATCGGTCGCGGCAGCCTCTACGCACCGGGGTTCAACAACTTTGATCTCCGCGTAGCCCGCAACATCCCCATCCACGAGAAAATCTACATGCAGGTCACAGCAGATGCCTTCAACGTGCTCAACCATAAGATCGTTACCAGCGTAAACGGCACCTACTCGCAGTTCCTTGCGGTTGGCGCAACGGGCTCAGGCATCAAATGCAACTCCACCGCCGCACCGGCGACGCTGCAGGGTTGCATCGCACCTTCCAACCTGACGGGGCTGTCGACCTTCGGTGCAACTTCGGGAACCAACAACGGTCTGTACGGCCCGCGTCAAATGCAGTTCGCCGCGAAGCTGTTCTTCTAAACCGCCCCAAACAAAAAGCCCGGATTGCGCTGATCGCGCAATTCGGGCTTTTTGTCTTACGCTGGATCTTTCAACACTCCTACAAGCCTTCCTCAGCAAGCTACCCTTGTCCGCCTATGACTTGCTTTGCGTCCGACAGCGTCACCTTGAACGTCATCCGCTGCCTCCCACGGAAGACCATGATCGGGATCATATCGCCGGCGTGGTGGGTGTTCATCACGCGCGAAAGGTCCTGCGGGTTTGTGATCTCCTGGCCGTCAGCTGCAACAATCAGGTCGCCGCCGAGCATGACCTGCTCGTTGCCGTTGTAGGCCAGTTGCGAGCCGCCCCGCAGGCCAGCGCGTTCAGCGGCGCCACCGGGAAGGACGCGCTCGATCAGGATGCCGTAGTCCGCGGGCAGCCCGATCTGCTCGGCGATGTCCGGGCCGATGGGGAAAGACACAATGTCGAGTGACGGCCTGCGTGCGCGGCCGTAGCGCGCAAAATCGTCGATGGTCGCCTTGGCGGTCTGGATCGGGATGGCGAAACCGATGCCGGCCGACTGGTCCGCGCCGCCATTGGGG
>Ga0070679_100000168_pt1 | contig 52996 bp, 56 predicted proteins | sample KBSC63BmetaG_FD_65652 | JGI IMG/M metagenome (GOLD analysis project Ga0070679, IMG submission 65652) | Corn rhizosphere microbial communities from Kellogg Biological Station, Michigan, USA - KBS C6-3B metaG | ecosystem: Host-associated > Plants > Roots > Rhizosphere | place: USA: Michigan... | reverse complement strand
CCAACGTCTCCTCCATCTCGAGGATGATCATCCGGATCATCTTCGCCGGATCCTCCGCCTTGTCCAAAAGATCGGCGAAATTGGCCGCGACGATGTCGCGAGTCCGTGAGAAAATGCCCATGCGTTACTCCTACTCTGGCAAATAGCGGCGGCGGGCCGGAGGGTCGCCGCCCGCCGGATCAGGCGTAAACCTGTCCGGAAACGTGGCTGACGGCAAGGCTCACCGGAGCCGTCTCGATGGCCCGCGCCGGTCCGACCGCCGCGCCCACTGCTGTCACCGTCAGAACCGCCGCAGCGACGACCGCGATCATGCTCTGGCCGATTTTCCCCATGACGATCATATCTTCCTCCCTGGACTTCGAACTCATCCGCCCTGCGGCGGTATGGCCAATCCTCTTCAAGGGACGTGCCAAGTGCAGGAAGTGGCTGAAATCCGCCATTTTCGTCTCTTCTGAGCTTGCCTAGAGCCGCTTTTCTCTTGCCAAGCACTGGGGATATGTCCCAACATTTGGCAATGGATCGCAATACCCAGCTCGTCGGTCAGTCCTCCTCCTTCCTCGACGCGGTGGAGCGGGCGAGCCGCGCCGCGCCCCTCGACCGCCCCGTTCTCGTCATCGGCGAGCGCGGCACCGGCAAGGAGCTGATCGCCGAGCGTCTCCACCATCTTTCCAGCCGCTGGGACGGCCCGCTGGTGGTGATGAACTGCGCCGCGCTTCCCGAAACTCTGATCGAGGCGGAACTGTTCGGCCACGAGGCGGGATCGTTCACCGGCGCGACCAAGTCGAGGGTCGGACGCTTCGAGGAAGCCGACGGCGGAACCCTGTTCCTCGACGAGCTCGCCACGCTTAGCCAGGGCGGCCAGGAGCGGCTGCTGCGCGCGGTCGAATATGGCGAGGTGACCCGCATCGGCGCTTCCAAGCCGGTTCAGGTCGATGTCCGGATCGTCGCCGCCACCAACGAAAACCTGCCGCGCATGGCTCAAGAGGGGCGGTTTCGGGCCGACCTGCTCGACCGGCTATGCTTCGAGGTGGTCACCTTGCCGCCGCTTCGCCACCGCTCATCCGACATCCCCGTCCTCGCCGACCATTTCGCCCGTCGGATGGCGCTCGAGCTCGATTGGCCTTCCTGGCCCGGCTTCAGCTCGGCCGCCTTGAACCGGCTGCTCGAATATCATTGGCCGGGAAATGTCCGCGAGCTTCGCAACGTGGTCGAGCGCGCGGTCTATCGCTGGGGCGACCATGAGCGGCCGGTCGACCTCATCCAGTTCGATCCGTTCGAATCGCCGTGGCTGCCGATTCCGGCGCCGCGGGCCGACCGAAGCGGGGAAGGCGCCGCGCCTGCACCGCCCGACTCGGCGGCGGCGGCGCCCGGCCACGATCCGGTCAGCTGCGCCGACTTCCGGCTTGCCGTCGCAGAATATGAAAAGGCGATCCTCGCCGCGGCCCTGGAAAAATGCCGCTGGAATCAGCGCGCTGCGGCGACCGCCTTGGCGCTAAGCTACGATCAGCTCCGCCACGCGATGAAACGCCACCAGTTGTTGGCCTGATACGACGAAATGATGTATGGTTCCGATCCCCAGGAGGGACCGGACCATGCAGACAGGAAGACTCCTTCTCATCGCCGCGCTCGCCGGATCGGCCGCACCGGCCGCCGCGGCGGTCAGCGTCATCGGCAATTCCAGCGCAAGAATGTGCTACGAGGCTGCGGAATCGAGGGTAGCCGATAGTCTCGCCGCGCTTGACCGTTGCAACGAAGCCCTCTCGGACGAAGGGCTGTCCAGCTACGACCAGACGGCGACCTTCGTGAACCGCGGGATCCTCAAGCTTAGGCTGGACCGTGTCGACGAGGCTCTGTCGGATTTCGATGCGGCCATCGCCCACGATCCCAATCAGGCGGAAGCCTATATCAACAAGGGCATTGCGATGCTCCGCCGCGACAACGGCTGGAGCGACGCGCTGGCGCTGTTCGACACCGGCATTCAGAAGCGGACCAGCCGGCCCGCGGTCGCCTATTACGGACGCGGCGTCGCCAACGAGATGGGCGGCCGGATCAAGCAGGCTTATCTCGATTACCGGCAGGCGAGCTTGCTCGAGCCGAAATGGCGGGAGCCTAAGACCGAGCTCACCCGCTTCACGGTAAGGCAGCCCTAGCAGAGCGTCTCGTCCTCCCCGTCTGCGAAGCGGAGGGGGAGGCGGCCCTCGATAAGGCAAGGATGGTCACTTCCGTCGTTGCGAGCGAAACGAAGCCATCCAGCGGCTCGGCGGGAGAGGCCGGATTGCCGCGTCGCTCCGCTCCTCGCAATGGCGAGCGAGGCCAAGGTCGAACCGTCCTAGCTCTTGAGCCGGTAGCCCGTCTTGAAGATCCACGTTACCGCCGCGAGACAGACGAGGAGGAAGGCGAGGGTCGCTCCAAGGCTCACGCCCGGAGACACGTCGGCCGATCCGTAGAAGGTCCAGCGAAAGCCGCTGATCAGGTAGACGACGGGGTTGAACAAGGTGATCGTCCGCCACGGCTCGGGCAGCATGTGGATCGAGTAGAAGGCGCCGCCCAGGAAGGTGAGGGGGGTGACGACCAGCATCGGGATGATCTGGAGCTGCTCGAAGCCCTTGGCCCAAATTCCGACGATGAAGCCGAACAGGCAAAAGGTCGCCGCGACGAGGAGCAGGAACGCGGCCATCCACACCGGATGCAGGATCGTCACCGGCACGAACAGATTGGCGGTGGCGAGGATCACGAGCGATACGCAAATCGCCTTGGTCATCGCCGCGCCGACATAGCCCAACACTATCTCGAAAGCCGAAAGCGGCGCTGAAAGCGGCTCGTAGATGGTTCCGGTGAAGCGCGGCATGTGGATCCCGAACGAGGCGTTGAACAGGCTCTCGTTGAACAGGGACAGCATCATCAGCCCGGGCACGATGAAGCTTCCGTAGGGGACTCCGCCGATCTCGCTCATCCGCGAACCGATCGCCGATCCGAACACCACGAAGTAGAGCGAGGTCGTGATCACCGGAGTCGCCAGGCCCGTCCAGATCGTCCGCAGGAAGCGGTGCATCTCGAACTTGTAGATCGCCCACACTCCGTGGCGGTTGAACGCGCCGACGCTCATCGCGAGCCTTCCTTCCGCTCGCTGACGAGGCCGACGAAGATATCCTCCAGCGAGCTCTGGCGGGTGGCGAGATCCTTGAAGGCGATTCCGAGCTCGCCCATCCGGCGCAGAAGCGAGGGGATGCCGGTCCGCTCCGCCTTCCCGTCGAACGTGTAGACCAGCTCCGTCCCCTCGGCCCGAAGCTCCAGCGCCCATTCGGAAAGCGCCTCCGGCACCGCCGCCATCCGCTCCGTAAGGTTCAGGGTCAGCTGCTTCTTGCCGAGCATGTCCATCAGGGCGTGCTTTTCCTCGACCAGGATCAGCTCGCCCTTCGAGATCACGCCGACCCGGTCGGCCATCTCCTCGGCTTCCTCGATATAGTGGGTGGTGAGGATGATCGTCACTCCGCTCTCGCGCAGCCGGCGGACCAGCTGCCACATGTCGCGGCGAAGCTCGACGTCGACTCCCGCCGTCGGCTCGTCGAGGAACAGGATGTCCGGCTCGTGGGCCAGCGCCTTGGCGATCATCACCCGGCGCTTCATTCCCCCGGACAGCTCCTTGATCTTCGCCTTGCGCTTGTCCCACAGCGACAGGTCTCGAAGCACCTTCTCGATATGCGCCGGATCGGTCGCCTTTCCGAAGAGGCCGCGGCTGAAGCTCACCGTCGACCACACCGGCTCGAAGGCGTCGGTATGGAGCTCCTGGGGAACGAGGCCGATCCGGCTTCGCGCGATCCGGTAGTCGCGGACGATATCGTGGCCGTCGGCGAACACCTGGCCCTGCGTCGGCGTGACGATTCCGCAGATGATCGAGATCAGCGTCGTCTTGCCCGCGCCGTTCGGCCCGAGCAGCGCGAATATCTCGCCGCGGCTGATGTCCAGGCTGACGTCCTTGAGCGCCTCATGCCCGCCGGCATAACGCTTCGAGACACCACGGACGGAGACGATTGCGTCGGTCATTGCGAGGGGGGTACCGGCGTCTCGTCGCCCTTGTCGAGCTTCATTCCGTGCCGCACCAGCATCGGAATATTCGCGAGGGCGAAGAGGAAGGTGGCGGGGAGGGCGCCCCACAATTTGTAGCCGATCCAGAAGGACGTCGCACGCTCCGGCGGCCAAATCGAACCTGCCGTGCGCCAGACGACCTCATTCGCTATCGCCATGGCGATAAAGAAGAGGATCCAGTTGCGCGTCAGCAGCTGCCAGCCCCGCTCCGAAAGGCCGGGATAGGCGGTGCCGAGCGCCGCCTTCAGAAGGTTGCGGCCGGTGGCCAGCCCGAAGCCGAGGATAGCCGCGATCATCGTATAATAGATGGTCGGCTTGATCTTGATGAACCAATCCTTGTGGAACCACAAAGTCAGCCCGCCGAGCACGATCACCATGACGGCCGAGAACCAGAGCATCGGTGAGACCCGCCTGTACTTGAGCAGCGAAGCGAGCATCGCGGCGACGATGGCGACCATGAAGGACGCCGTCGCCACGAAGATCCCCTTGAACGCGTTGGCGCCGAAGAAGACGACCAACGGGCCGAGATCGATCATCAGCCGGGCAAGCGCGCCCGGTTCGTCGTTCTTTTCAGTTTCGCTCATTCCGCTCCCAATCCCGCGATCGCCCGGGCCGCCTGGCGCGCGTCGAAGGGGCGCAGATCCTCCAGCCCCTCGCCGACTCCGATGGCGTGGATCGGAAGCCCGAACCGCTCCGCCGCCGCGACGAGGACTCCGCCGCGCGCCGTCCCGTCGAGCTTGGTCATGACCAGACCCGTCACTCCTGCGACCTCCTTGAAAACCTCGATCTGATTGAGCGCATTCTGGCCCGTGGTGGCGTCGAGCACCAGCACCACGTCGTGCGGCGCCGCCGGGTTGAGCCGGCCGAGCACCCGCCGGATCTTGGCGAGCTCGTCCATCAGCCCCTTCTTGTTCTGGAGCCGGCCGGCGGTGTCGACGATGAGGGTGTCTATGCCCTCGGCCGTCGCCTTCTTGACGCCGTCGAACACGATGGCGGAGCTGTCGCCGCCCTCCGGGCCGGCGATCACCGGCACTCCGATCCGGTCCGCCCAGATGCGCAGCTGCTCGATCGCGGCGGCCCGGAACGTGTCTCCGGCGGCGAGCAGGACCCCGTAATCCTGCTCGAGGAAAAGATGCGCGATCTTGGCGATCGTCGTCGTCTTGCCCGATCCGTTGACCCCGACGATCAGGATCACCTGCGGGCGGGGAAAGGCGATGATCTCCAGCGGCTTGGCCACCGGGGCGAGAATCTTCTCGACCTCGTCGGCCATGATCTCGCGGACGGCATATTCGCTAAGGCCGCGGTCGAACCGCTCGCGCGACAGCCTTTCGCGGATCCTCGCCGCGGTCGCAGGGCCAAGGTCGGACGCGATCAGCGCCTCCTCGATCTCGTCGAGGGTCTGCGTGTCGAGCGCCGCCTTCGTGAAAAGCCCGGTGAGATTGTCGCCGAGCCGTTCCGAGGTCTTGCGGAATCCGGCGTTGAGCCGGTCGAGCCACGTGCTCTCGCTCATCGGGGAGCTCCGATCAGGTGGTCGCCCTCGACAGCGGCGATCACAACTTCCACTACCTCGTTCGTCCCGAGCGAAGTCGAGGGGCGCTGCTCCGGCTCCGTGCCCGGGCCCCTCGACTTCGCTCGGGACGAACGGGTGTGGATTAGCTGCACGAACGCGAAATTCTCTGCATGGCCGTTGCCACCCTTCTCAACCAACACTCGCTGGGTCGTCCCAACCATCCCTTCCAGCCACTTCGCGCATTGCCGAGCGCAAGCCTCGCGAAGCCGGCGCGCCCGTTCCTTCACCGCCGCCGCCGGCACCTGCGGCATCCGCGCCGCCGGAGTGCCCCGCTTCGGCGAGTAGGGGAAGACGTGGCCCATGACGATGTCGCACTCGTCGATCAGGCGGATGCTGTTCTCGTGCATCTCGTCCGTCTCCGTGGGGAAGCCGGCAATGAGGTCGGCGCCGATCGCAAGCTCGGGGCGACGCGCCTTCAGCCGCCCCACCGTCTCTATCGCCTGCGTCCGGCTGTGGCGGCGCTTCATGCGCTTGAGCACCATGTCGTCGCCCGCCTGGAAGCTCATGTGGAGGTGGGGCATGAAGCGCGGCTCGCCGACGACGATCTCCTCGAGCCGGGGGTCGATCTCGACGCAGTCGAGCGAGGAGAGGCGGAGGCGCGGCAGGTCGGGGACGTAGCGGAGGACTCGCTCGACCAGCAGCCCGAGCGAGGGCGCGCCGGGAAGGTCCGGCCCATAGCTGGTGACGTCCACTCCGGTCAGCACGACCTCCGCAAATCCTTGGTCGACCAGCGCCTTGATCCGCTCGACGACCGCGCCGGCCGGGACCGAGCGGCTGTTTCCGCGGCCGAAGGGAATGATGCAGAAGGTGCAGCGATGGTCGCATCCGTTCTGCACCTCGATGAACGCGCGGGAGCGCTCGGCGAATGCGTCGACGAGCTGCGGCGCGGTTTCGCGAACGGCGAAGATGTCGGATACCTTTACCCGCTCCCGCATCCCGGCGAAGGCCGCGAACTCGTCGAGACTGCCCGCGGCGCCTGTATCTGCGCGAGGTTCCAAGCTTCGCTGGAAGGACGAAGGCTCCAGCTTCTCCCGATTTCCCACCACCCGGCTCACCTCGGGCATGGCGGCGAAGGTCTCCGGCTCGACTTGCGCGGCGCAGCCGGTGACGACGATCCGGGCCTCGGGCCGCGCGCGTTTCGCGCGGCGGATCGTCTGGCGGGCCTGGCGGACCGCCTCGTTGGTGACGGCGCAGGAGTTGACGATGATGAGGTCGTCCTCCGCCGCCGCGAGGGCGCGCATCGCTGCGCTCTCGGCAAGGTTGAGACGGCAGCCCAGCGTGATCACTTCGGGGCCGCTCACAGGTCCAGCTCTCCGGTGAAGACGAGCCCTGCTCCGCCCTCCATCCCGATCGTGCCCCCCGGGCGCCAGTCGATGGTGAGGGTGCCGCCCGGAAGGTTCACCTCGACCGGGCTCTCGACCAGCTTGCGCGCGATCGCCGCGACGGCGGCGGCGCAGGCGCCGGTTCCGCAGGCCCGGGTGAGGCCGGCGCCCCGTTCCCAGACCCGAAGGGTGAGCGCCCGGTCCGCGACCGAGGCGACGTTGACGTTCACCCGCTGCGGAAAAAGCGCGTCCCGTTCGATGAGCGGGCCGAGGCGGTCCAGCGGAACAGCGTCCGCGTCGTCGACGAAGAAGACGACGTGCGGATTGCCGACATTGACGGCGAATGGATTGGCGAGCGGTTCCCAGGCGACCGGGATCGACGCGGTATCGAGGGGATAGGCAAGCGGGATCTCGTCCCAGGCGAAACGCGGCACGCCCATCTCGACGCGCGCCGAGCCCGATGCGGCGGTGCCGGAAAGCAGCCCGCCGCGCGTTTCGATCCGGACTTCGCCGCCCAGGTACAGCGAGACGCAACGCGCGGCGTTGCCGCAGGCCTCCACCTCGCCGCCGTCCGAGTTCCAGATGCGCATGCGGACGTCCGCCTTGTCGCTCGGCTCAAGCACGATCAGCTGGTCGCAGCCCACTCCGGTCCGGCGGTCCGCGACGGCACGGGCTCGGGCGCCGTCCATCTCGAGCGGCGCTCTGCGCGCGTCGAAGACGACGAAATCGTTGCCGAGGCCCTGCATCTTGAGGAACTGCCGTTTCATTGTCTGCGGCATCTAGGCAGCGCGTCCCGGCAAGTCCACCGGGCGGCGGCCGCTAACCTCTCGGGCCCCCCTCGTCCCGGATTCGAACAGCGGCAGAAACGCCTTTTCGGGCCGTAGCTTAGTCCGATTCTCGAGCGTATCTGCAGCCTCGAAGCCCGGGACGATCCCCCATCCCAGGCATAACAGGAGGCGGTTTCATGGTCGGTTTCAAGCACATCCTCGCCATCGGCGGCGTCGCCCTCGCGATCGCGGCTCTTCCCGCTCCGGCGTCGGCCTGCAACAGCGGCTGCACCGGCTCCACCGGCGGCTCCACCGGTTCTACGGGCGGCACCGAAGTCCCCGCTCCCGCCGGTCTCGGCCTCTTCGCCGCGGCCGCCATGGGTCTGGTCGCGAAGCGCCGCCGCAACGCCTGATCGAATGATCCGGAGGCCGTGAAGCCCGCCGTCCGCGGCGGGCTTTCGTGCGTCCGGGCCCCTTGCTCCCGCCGCCGCGGCGCTTAGAGAGCGCCTACGGCATCAGCGGGAGAGATCATGGAGTTGCACGATCCGGCCGGCCTTGGCTTCGATCCCGGACGCCTCGCCCGGATCGACGCCTTTCTGGCCGAGACCTATCTGAAGCCGGGGCTTCTTCCCCACGCCCAGCTGCTCGTCTCGCGCGACGGCTGCCCGGTTCACTTCTCGACTCAAAGCGGGGGCGGGGGCGGGGGCGGAGCCGGCAGCGCTCCGCTCGGCGAGGACGCGATCTTCCGGATCGCGTCGATGACCAAGCCGATCGCGTCGATCGCCTTCATGATGCTGCTCGAGGAAGGGCGCGTGTCGCTCGACCAGAGCGTCGAGACCGTCATCCCGGAATTTGCCGGCCTCGGCGTCTACGAAGGCGGGGGCGGGGGAGCGGCGTTCGTCACCCGCCCGCCCGACCGGCCGATGATGATGGTCGACCTGCTTCGCCACACCTCGGGCCTCACCTACGATTTCCAGTACCGGACGAAGGTCGACGCGGCCTATCGCGAACGCCGCCTGGGCGCCCTTCGGGCCGAGCTCGGCCTCGAGGAATTCGTCGCCCGCCTGGGCGCCCTGCCGCTCGAATTCTCGCCCGGCGCCGCGTGGAACTACTCGGTCTCGACCGACGTGCTCGGGCTCGTCGTCCAGCGCCTTTCCGGAATGACGTTCGAAGCTTTCCTGGAAAGCCGGATCTTCGCTCCGCTCGGGATGGTCGACACGGCGTTCGAAATTCCCCCGGAAAAGGCCCATCGGCTGCCCGAGGCCTGGTGGGTTCATCCCGAGAAGGGCATCGTGCCGTTCGACCCGGCCGGCGCGGCAAGCCGCTGGGCGAAGCCGCCGGTCCTCGTCTCGGGCGGCGGCGGCCTCGTCTCGACGACCGCCGATTACCACCGCTTCGTACGAATGCTGCTCGGCGGCGGGGAGCTCGACGGCGCGCGAATCGTCGGCCGCAAGACGCTCGAGCTGATGACCCGCAACCACTTGCCGGGCGGCGGCGACCTTACCGAGCTTAGCCGCTCGATGTTCAGCGAGGCCATCTATGCTGGCCAGGGCTTCGGCCTCGGCTTCGGGATCAATCTCGATCCCGCGAAGTCGATGGCGCCGGGAAGCGTTGGGGAATATTATTGGGGCGGCATCTTCTCCACCTACTTCTCGGTCGATCCGGTCGAGCGGGTGGCGATGATCTTCATGACCCAGCTGATGCCCTCCTCCACCTATCCGGTGCGCCGGCAGCTCAAGGCGATGGTCTATTCGGCGCTGACCGGCTGACGAAGGCCGGGCCGGCCGATCGCTCGCAGCGTTGCGCCAGCGCATTCTTCCTTTCGGCGCAACCGCTTGAGCGGAAGGGGGTTGTGCAACCTCCAACCCACAGGAGCATGTAAAATGGCCGTACCGCCCCCTCGCAAACCGACCGGCGGGACCGCCATCCTCCTCATCTTGGTTCTTCTGGTCGTGATCGGCGGCCTGGCAGCCTGGGGCTGGTCCTCGGCACCGCCGGCAACGCCCACCCCCTCCGCGACCGCCAGTCCCGCGGTCCTTCCGCCGGCGGGCGCTCCCGCTCAGCCGCACCGCTAGGTCTCTTCTGTCGAGGCTGAAGCCTTGTTCCAGTGCCGTCATGCTGAACGCGTTTCAGCGTCCGGCGACGAACCGCTTGGCGGGTGGAGGACTGGACCCTGAAACAAGTTCAGGGTGACGGCAGGGTCCGAGTTCGACGCTCGTGCGAAGGCGAGAGCCTTCCAACCACGAAAAAGGCCCGCGGCGCGGGTGCGCCACGGGCCTCGGTCGCGGCCGGTTGTCCGGCCGGTTCGCTTAGCGAGCGCCCTTGGGGCCCGCGTTCCAGCTGGTCAGCTGCGGGTTGTGGTCGCCCGAATTGCCCGGGGGCGGGCCGGACTCGGCGCCGTTGCCGTAGCCGTTGTTGTTCTTGGTCTTGGTCTCGGTCGGGCAGTCGCAGCCGCAGGTCGGCGGGGGCGGCGGGGGGGTGTAGCAGCAGCCGCCGCTGACAAAGGTGAGTTCGGTCTGGTTGAGCTGACGCATGATATTCTCCATCGATCTGTTCGCCGCCGGGGGTGGGGAAGCAGGCGGTGAACAGGCGATGACCTAGTTCGAAAACGGCGGCAATCCGCCAAAAACGGCTGTCCCAGATCGGGATCGCCAGCGCCAATTCGTCAACGCGGCGGCATTGTCCGCTTCAGCCTGACCAGCGCTTCGTCCAGCGCCTGGAGGAAGCGGGACCGGTCGTTTTTCGAGAAGGGTGGGGGGCCTCCGCCGCCGTCGGCCATTCCGGCGCGAAGATCGGCCATGATCGCCCGGGTGGCGATGGCGCCGCCGATCGAACTGGCGGTGAAGGGCTTGCCGGTCGGCCCAAGCACCGTCGCCCCCGCCTTGAGGCAACGGTCGGCGAGGAGGATATCGGCGGTCACCACCACCGTATCCGGCCCCGCCCGCTCGGCGATCCAGTCGTCGGCCGCGTCGAATCCGGCGCCGACCGTGACCCGCTCGATCAGCGGATGCGGCGGCACCCGCAGGTGCGCGTTGCTGACGATCTTCACGGGCACCTCGTGCCGCCAGGCGACCTTGTAGATTTCGTCCTTCACCGGGCAGGCATCGGCGTCGACGAGGATGAGTCCCCCGGGACCCGCGGCGGCGTCCAAAGCCTCGGTCACGGTCGCGTCGCCTGCCGCCGGTAGCTCAGTACGCCCCCGCCTCGGTGGACGAGCAGCCGGTCGCCCTTGAGCTCGACCGCGACCGTGGAGAAGTCGAGCACGCCCAGGTCGTTCGGCGTCAGGATGAAGGTCAGCGCATTGGCTTTCGCGGCATCGACCGGGAAACGCGACGAGGCGAGGCCGTACATCGTCACGGCAAGCTCGATCCAGCGCGGCACCCGCTTTTCCTCGGAGGGCAGGGTCCAGCCGTCCTCCTGCGTATAATCCTCGATCGGCGGACCGTCGGCGAAGCCTATTCGCAGGTCGACTCCGGCAATGCCCTCGCCGCCCGGAGAGACGACCTTTACCGTCAGCGGCGCCCCGGCGGCGCGTCCCGCCGAGCGAAGGCCGAACTGTGCCGGCACCGGCTTGGGCTCGGTGGTCAGCCGAAGCCTGTCGCCCGCCTGGGTCCAGCGGCCCTGCGCCCGCTCGTCGAGCGCTCCGGCGGCCATGAAATAGTCGAACCGGCCGTCGGGCCGAAGGCGGATCTCCGACGCCTCGTCCGGCTGCCCCTCGAACCGGTAACTGCCGGCTGGCCCGCGCGCCTCCCCTGCGCTCGTCAACAGTAAAAGCGCGGCGGCGGCGGCGATCGAGCTGACCTTCATCGATTCCTGATGCCCGATCTCCCCCGCCGCGGCCAGCGTGCGCTTGAACCGCGAAGGCGCGCCCCATAAGGCGGTTCGACTGTCTCCAGGGGAGCGCGCGCATGGACCATCTCACCCGCCCCGAAGGCTGCGAGCCGGAGGATTTCCACCTTACCCGGCGGACCGCCGCCGGTATGTTCTTCGCCGGCTATGCCCTCGCGGCCGTCTCCGCCAAGGCGACTCCGGTGACCACGTCGTCCGAAGGCCTGAAGGTCGAGCGCGCCGAGATCCGCAACGGCGCCGCGACTCCGCTGCCGGCCTATGTCGCCCGCCCGGAGAAAGGCGGCCGCCACGCCGCGATCGTCGTGGTCAACGAGATTTTCGGGATCCACGACTATATCAAGGACGTCTGCCGGCGCCTTGCCCGCCTCGGCTATGTCGCGGTCGCACCGGACTTCTTCTACCGCTCCGGAGTCGACCTGCCCGCGCTTTCCGACATTGCGCAGATCCGGCCGATCGTGGCTCAGGCGAGTCCCGAGCAGGTCGATTCCGACGTGAGGGCGACGACGGCCTGGCTCAAGGCGCAGCCCTTCGCCAAGCCCGGCCATATCGGCATCACCGGCTTCTGCTGGGGCGGGTCGGTCGCCTGGCGTTCGGCGATGGTCAATCCGGACATCCGCGCCGGGGTCGCCTGGTACGGCCAGCTCAAGGCGCTGATCCCGCGCGCGGCGGAGCTCCATGCGCCGGTCCTCGGCCTCTACGGCGCCCTCGACAAGGGGATCCCGCAGACCGACGTCGAGGCGATGCGCGCCGCGCTCGCCGCCGCCGGCAGGAAGGGGTCGGAGATCGTCGTCTATCCGGACGCCGAGCACGGCTTCCACGCCGACTACCGCGCCAGCTACAACGAGAAGGACGCGAAGGACGCCTGGGCGCGGATGCTCGCTCACTTCCGCAAGAACGGGGTGGATTAGGCGCGGGCGCGCCTGCCGCCGCCTTTGGTTTTCCCGGCCTCGGCCGCCGGCGCCTCGCCTCTAAGCGCCGCGAGCCGCTCGGCGATCGCCGCCTCCTTGCGAAGCGCCTCGATCTCGGCGACCGCGTCCTTGTCGCCGGATGTAACGGGGGAGGGAATTCCGCCGGCCGCTGTCATCGCTCGGCGGAAGGCTTCCTCAGCGCGCTCCGCGTTGCGCGCGGCCCGGCTTGCGCCGGCGGGATCGGCCGAGGCGGCGGCGCGCCGGGCGGACTCGAAGGCGGCGAGCTCCTTCTCCATCTGCGCCTTGCGGTGCTTAAGGCCGGCAAGGGTCTCGTCGAGGCGCGACTCCTCGGCCACCGCTTCCGCCCTCGATTTCTCGAGCCGCGCGACCATCGCCTCCACGTCGATCTGCCGGGCGATCGCCGCCTGGGCGAGATCCTCGCGCCGCTGACCCATGGCGAAGCGCGCCTGCTCCTTCAGCGTATCCGCCTCGGCGGCCGCGCAGAGGAGCTGGTGCTCGGTCTGGATCCGACGCGCGCGCGCCGCTTGCGCTTCCTGCTTCGCCCGCGCCAGCGCTTCGTCCATGTCGCGCAGGGCTTGGCGCATCAGCGCCGTCCCGCTCATCTGCTCGGCGGTGCACACGACCGAATCGAGGCCGCTCGAGACGACCCGCTGGACGCGCACGAAAATGGAATCGGTCATCGACTTCCCCCTGCAGGCGCGGCTCATCCGGCCGCCCTTCGCGTCCTGGTGGACGAGCAGCGCTTAAAAGGCAGTAAAGCGATCGGACCCGCCGCCTTGCCTTCCCTTCCCTTGGCGGCTATGCGCCCCCACATCCCGTGAGGGTGACTGTCCCGCGCCTCCCGAAGGCGCACGCTGGCCGGCGAGTTTCGCCCGCCGGCGTTTTGTGCATTTGCGGCGCGGGCAATGATGGAGTGAGCGCATGTTCGACAGTCTGAGCGACCGCCTTGCCGGCGTGTTCGACCGCCTGCGCGGTCGCGGCGCTCTGAACGAGGCCGACGTTCGCGGCGCGATGCGCGAGGTCCGGATCGCGTTGCTCGAGGCCGACGTGGCGCTTCCCGTCGTGCGCGATTTCGTCGACAAGGTCACCGAGCAGGCCGTCGGCCAGCAGGTCCTGAAGTCGGTCACGCCGGGCCAGCAGGTCGTCAAGATCGTCCACGATGCCCTCGTCGACATGCTGGGCGCGGACGAATCGGCGCTCGATGTCGACGTCACTCCGCCCGCGGTGGTGATGCTCGTCGGCCTCCAGGGCTCGGGCAAGACCACGAGCACCGCCAAGATCGCCCGCCGCCTTCGGGAAAAGAGCGGCAAGAAGGTGATGATGGCCTCGCTCGACGTCGCCCGCCCGGCGGCGCAGGAGCAGCTGCGCGTGCTCGGCGAGAAGGCGTCCGTGGCCACGCTTCCAATCGTCCAGGGCCAGCAGCCGGTCGACATCGCCCGCCGCGCGCTCCAGGCCGCCCGCCTCCAGGGCTTCGACGTCCTCCTCCTCGACACCGCCGGCCGGCTCCACGTCGATCAGGCGCTGATGGAGGAGATGAAGGCGGTCGCCGAAGTGTCGTCGCCGAACGAGATACTGCTCGTCGTCGACGCACTGACCGGCCAGGACGCCGTCAACGTCGCCAAGAGCTTCACCGAGCAGGTGCCGCTTACCGGGATCGTCCTCACCCGCCTCGACGGCGATGCGCGGGGCGGCGCGGCGCTGTCGATGCGCGCCGTCACCGGAAAGCCGATCAAGTTCGCCGGCGTGGGCGAGGCGAACGATGCGCTCGAGGCCTTTCACCCGGACCGGATCGCCGGCCGGATCCTCGGCATGGGCGACGTCGTCAGCCTGGTCGAGCGGGCGCAGGAGACGATCAAGGTCGAGGAAGCCGAGGCGATGGCCCGGCGGATGGCCAAGGGCCAGTTCGACCTGAACGACCTTCGCGGCCAGCTCGCCCAGATGCAGCGTATGGGCGGTATCAGCGGCCTCGCCGCGATGCTGCCGGGAATGAAGAAGGCCGCCGGAGCGATGGCGGCCTCGGGAGTCGACAACAAGGTGCTGATCCACCTCGACGCGATCATCGGCTCGATGACTCCCAAGGAGCGCAGCCGGCCGGAGCTGATGAACGCCAAGCGCAAGATCCGGGTCGCCAAGGGTTCCGGAACGACGGTGCAGGAAGTCAACAAGCTCCTCAAGATGCATCAGGAGATGGCCGCGGCGATGAAGAAGATCCGCAAGATGGGCGGTCTTGGCAAGCTCGGCGCGCTCTTCGGCGGCGGCGGCGGCGGCATGGGCGGCATGGGCGGCATGGGCGGAATGGGCGGCCTCGGCGGCGCGGGCGGCCCCGGCGGCCTTGGCGGCGGGGGAATGCCGGGCCTTCCGGGTGGCGGCTCGGCCGGCCTTCCCGGCCTCGGCGGGCTCCCGCCCGGCTTCGAGAAATTCATGAAGAAGTAGAATCCCGTCGCCCCAGCGCAGGCTGTGGCCCCGGCGGGTGAAAGGCACCGAGCCCTTCACCCCCTGGGGTCCCGGCCTCCGCCGGGACGACGATCAACACCAGAAAGGATTACACAATGGCAGTTTCAATCCGGCTTTCCCGCGGCGGCGCGAAGAAGCGTCCCTATTACAAGATCGTCGTCGCCGACGCGCGCACCGGCCGCGACGGCAAGGTGCTCGAGCGGATCGGAAGCTACAATCCGATGCTTCCCAAGGACAGTGAAGAGCGGGTGAAGCTCGACGCCGACCGCGCCCGCCACTGGCTTTCCGTCGGCGCCCAGCCGACCGACCGGGTCGCCCGCTTCCTCGACGCCGCCGGCGTGAAGGAGCGCACCCAGCGCTCCAACCCGAAGAAGGGCGAGCCGGGCGAAAAGGCCAAGGAGCGCGCCGAGGAGCGTGCCACGCGCGACGCCGAGGCGGCCGAGGCCGCCGCTGCGGCTGCCGCCGAAGCCGAGGCGGCTCCGGCGGTGGAGGAGACTCCCGCCGCCGAGCCTGAAGCCGAGGCCGCCCCGGCCGCCGAAGAGGCTCCCGCCGCCGAGGCTCCCGCCGCCGAGGGCGGCGAAGGCGCCGGCGAGGCCACTCCGGCCGACGAGGCCTCGAACGAGGGCCAGTCGACCAGCGCGCCCGCGGAAGGCGCCGAGGAAGCGGCCCCCGCCGAGGGCGCCGAAAAGGCCGAATAAACCTTGTCGGATGACCAGGTCGCCCTCGCCGCCGTTGCCGGAGCGCATGGCATAGGCGGCGAGGTGCGCCTCAAGCTCTTCGCCGAAGGGCTCGACAGCCTGAAGCGACACAAGCAGGTGAGGGTAGGGGAGCGCTCCCTTACCCTCGCCGCGCTTCGCCCCGGCAAGATGCCGATCGCCCGGTTCACCGAAATCGCCGACCGCAACGCCGCCGAGGCGCTTCGCGGCCAGCTGGTCACGATCGCGCGCGCGCTCCTCCCGCCGCTGGAGGAAGGCGAATATTATCACGCCGACCTGATCGGCCTGCCTTGCGAGAGCGAGGCGGGGGAGCCGCTCGGATCGGTCGTCGCGGTCGAGAATTTCGGCGCCGGGGACCTGATCGAGGTCGAGGCGCCGGGCGGTCGCCGTTCGATGCTTCCGTTCCGGGCCGGAGTCGCGGAGCTTCGCGACGGCCGGATAGTCGCCGATCCGGAGTTCCTGGCCTAGCCCGCCTTCGCCGCGATCGAACCCGACAGCGCCTCGCGGACGATCGGCCGTTCCCGGGCGAGATCGTTGCGGATGGTCGTCGCGGCGACTCCGCCTTCTCCCATGGCGTGGCTGATCTGGTCGAGGCCGAGCACCACGTCGCCGGCGGCATAGAGACCCGGCACCGAAGTGCGCTGGTGGCTGTCGACGACGAGCACGTCGTCCTTCAGCGCCGCGTCCAGCTGAAGCGCGAGCTCGATATGGGTGTCGGATCCGAGCGCCGGGTAGACGCTGTCGAACGTATAATGACCCTCCGCCGTGTCGACGACGATGCACCCCTCGTGCGCGGCGACGGCGTGGCACGGGCCGTCCACCGCCTTGATCCCGAATTGCGCGAGCCGCGCCTGGTCCTCCTCGGACAGCGAATGGGCGGCATCGGGCGCGATCAGGGTAACGTCCTCGGTGAAGCCGCGCAGGAACACGGCCTCTGCAACGCCGTGCGAATCGTCGCCGATCACGCCTATGCACTTGTCGGTGACTTCGTAGCCGTCGCAGATCGGGCAATAGCGGATCAGGCCGCGCTGAAGCGCCTCGTCGTGTAGCTCCTCGTCCATCGGCGGGCGCCGGTTGGTCACTCCGGTGGCGAGCAGAACCGTGCGTGCCAATACAGAGCCTTCGCCCCACTCCGCACGGAAGCCGCCCTCGATCTTGTCGAGCCGGGTTACTCGGCCCGTGACGATCGAGGCGCCGTACATCTGCGCCTGCTCGGTCATCCGGGCGATCAGCTCGGGGCCCGATATGCCGCCGGGATAGCCGGCATGGTTGTGGGTGCAGGGAATGAGGCTGGCGCGGCTCTTGCCCGCATCCACGACCTTGATCGAGAGGTGGAAGCGGGTGAGGTAGATGGCCGCGGTGAGCCCGGCGGGGCCGCCGCCGATCACCAGGCAGTCGAAGCAGGGTTCGGTCATGAAGTGGGAAGCGCGCGCGGGGGTGCCGAGTTCCGCTTGAACAATGTATATACGCAAGGTATATACCGCGGAATGAAGAAGACGAAAACCTTCAAATCTGGAAACTCGGTGGCGGTTCGGCTGCCCAAGTCGCTCGGCGTGGAGCCGGGCGTGGAAATGATCGTGCGGGAAGACCGTGGCCGTTATATTGTTGAACCGGTAGACCAGAAGTCAAAGCGTATCGACCTGACTGGCATCTATGGCTGTTGCCTCGGCCTGAAGCCGCTGACCGACGAAGAGCGCGAAATTGACTCGGATCTGGATTGGACCGGCAAGCTGCTGGCCGGTGACTGAAGCGCGCTTTCTCCTCGATGCCAATATTTGCATCTACCTGCTGGGAGCCCTGTCGGAACCGGCCCGCCGCAGGGTGGAGAGCCATGCGCCCGGCGAGGTCGTGACTTCAGCCGTCGCATACGCAGAGGTCATGTACGCCCTGGAGAAAATGGGTGCGCGCGCTGCCGAAGCGGAAATATTCTTCGACAGAATTCCAGTGCTGCCGTTCGACGCGGGAGCGGCGCTTTGCTATCGACATCTCCCGTTCGAGCGCCATCGCTTTGATCACCTGATCGCCGCGCACACGCTGTCGCTTGGATTGGTTCTGGTGACGAACAACGTTCGGCACTTCCGCAGGGTGCCAGCCTTGCGCATCGACGATTGGACGCTGCCGTGACTTGGCCCGCCACCGTTCTCACCCTCTATCCCGACATGTTCCCGGGTCCGCTCGGCGCGAGCCTCGCGGGCCGGGCGCTGGGGGAGGCGATATGGTCGCTCGACGCCGTCCAGATCCGCGACTTCGCGACCGACAAGCACCGGTCCGTGGACGACACGCCGGCCGGGGGCGGGGCGGGGATGGTGATGCGGGCGGACATCCTCGCTCGAGCGGTCGACGACGTCCTGGAGCGGCGGCCGGAGGCGCCGATGCTGGCGATGACGCCGCGCGGTCGGCCCCTAACACAGGCGCTGGTCCGCGAGCTTGCCGCAGGCCCCGGCGTCTCCGTCCTGTGCGGCCGCTTCGAGGGGATTGACGAGCGCCTGTTCGAGGCCCGGCCGATCGTCCCCGTCTCGATCGGCGACTATGTCCTCTCCGGAGGAGAAGTGGCCGCCATCACCCTCCTCGATGCTTGCGTTCGCCTCCTTCCCGGGGTAATGGGCGCGGCCTCCAGCGGTGAGGAAGAGAGCTTCGAAACGGGGCTGCTCGAATATCCGCATTATACCCGACCTTTCGAATGGGAAGGGCGCACGATCCCCGAAGTGCTGCGATCGGGGGATCATGCGAGAATTGCCGCGTGGCGCCAGGAACGGGCGCTCGCGGACACACGGTCAAGGCGGCCGGACCTGATCGCGCGTCACGGGGACGCGCGAAGGCCACCGCCCTCTGGCGCGCAGCGCGAAGATTGAAGAGAGCTTGAGACCATGAACCTCATCCAGCAGCTCGAGGCCGAGCAGATCGATACCCTGACCCAGGGCCGCGCCATTCCCGAATTCCGTCCCGGCGATACGCTCCGGGTCGGCGTCAAGGTGGTCGAGGGCGATCGCACCCGGATTCAGAATTTCGAAGGCGTCTGCATCGCCCGCGCCAATCGCGGCATGGGCAGCTCCTTCACCGTTCGCAAGATCAGCTTCGGCGAGGGTGTCGAGCGCGTCTTCCCGCTCTATTCGCCGAACGTCGATTCGATCGAGGTCGTCCGCCGCGGCGCCGTCCGCCGCGCGAAGCTCTATTACCTGCGCGGCCGCACCGGCAAGGCAGCCCGCATCGCCGAGCGCCGCGACACCCGCGGCGACGTCAAGCCGACGGCCGCCGCCGCCGCCGCTCCGGCGACCGAGCCCGCCGAAGGCTGAGCCTTTCTCGTCGTCCCAGCGAAGGCTGGGACCCCAGGGGGTGAAAAGCACCGTGCCTTTCACCCCCTGGGGCCCCGGCCTCCGCCGGGGCGACGAAGCTTTTCTTTTGCGCCGCCGCCTCTAGAGGTGCGGCCCATGCGCACGATCCTCCTCCCACTGCTCCTCCTCGCCGCCGCCGGTCCCGCCGCGGCGGGCGACCTTCCGCTCGAGCGGGTCTTCCAGAGCCCGGCGCTTTCCGGGCCGACGCCGCGCCAGCCCAGGCTGTCCCCCGATGGGAAGCTCGTCACCCTGCTTCGCAACCGGCCGGACGAGAAGGACCGCTACGACCTTTGGGCGATAGACGCCGCCACCGGACAGGCGCGGATGCTGGTCGATTCCAGGAAGATCGGCACGGGCGGGGACATCTCCGAAGAGGAGAAGATGCGCCGCGAGCGGGCGCGGATCGCCGGCACCAAGGGCATCACCGCTTATGAATGGGCGCCCGACGGCCGCTCGATCCTGGTGCCGATCGACGGAGATCTCTACCTCGCCACCCTGGACGGCCAGGTCCGCCGGCTGACCGAGACCCAGGCGACCGAGATCGATGCGAAGGTGTCGCAGACCGGCCGCTACCTGTCGTTCCTGCGCGACCGCAACCTTTACGTGATGGACCAGGCCAGCGGCCGGGAGCGGGCGCTGACGCGCGACGGCGGCGGAACGCTGAGCTGGGGCGCCGCGGAGTTCGTCGCGCAGGAGGAGATGGGCCGGAACACCGGCTATTGGTGGTCTCCGGACGACCGCTGGATCGCCGTCGCCCGCGTCGACGAGAGCCCGGTCGCGGTGGTCACCCGTGCGGCGATCGGAGCGGAAGGCACGAAGCTTGTCGAGCAGCGCTACCCCGCCGCGGGGACGAGCAACGCGGTCGTCGACCTCTACCTGATGAGCCCCGACGGGACCGCCCGGGTCAAGTCGGACCTCGGATCCGATCCCGACGTCTATCTCACTCGGGTCGACTGGGCGCAGGATGGCGCAAGCCTGCTCGTCCAGCGGATGAGCCGCGACCAGAAGCGCCTGGACGTGCTCAAGGTGGATCCGGCGACGGGCAAGTCGGCTTTGCTGTTCAGCGAGGCGTCGCCGACCTGGGTCAACCTCACCGACAATCTTCGGCCGCTGAAGGACGGCAGCCTGATCTGGTCGTCGGAGCGCTCCGGCTACTCCCATCTCTATCGCTGGAAGGCAGGGAAGTGGACTCAGCTCACCCGCGGCGCCTGGGCGGTTCAGGACGTCGCCGGAGTCGACGAGAAGACCCACCGTATCTACTTCACCGCGACCGCGGCCACCCCCATCGAGCAGCAGCTCTACTGGGTCCGCTACGACCGGCCGGGCAAGCCCGTCCAGGTCACCGAGACCGGCTGGTCCAACGCGGCCAAGATGGACTCCTCCGCAAGCCACGTCCTCGTCACCCGCTCCAGCCCGAGCCAGCCGAGCCAGACCTACCTCGCCGATACCGCCGGCCGCCGCCTCGCCTGGGTGGAGGAGAACCGCCTCGGGCCCGACCACCCCTACGGCCCCTATCTCGACAGCCACGTCGTCCCGACGTTCGGCACGATCAAAGGCCCCGACGGCACCGACCTCCACTACCGGATGCTTTCGCCGCCGCATGTCCCCGGCAAGCGCTACCCGGTCTTCGTCTACGTCTATGGCGGCCCGCACGGGCAGCAGGTGACCGACGGCTGGTACAGCGCGCTTCCGCTCCACGAGGCGCTGGTCGACCAGGGCTGGGTCGTCTTCACGATCGACAATCGCGGCACCAACCGGCGCGGCACCAAGTTCGAGAACGCCATCTACCGCGCAATGGGATCCGCGGAGGTGGAGGACCAGCTGGCCGGAGTCGACTGGCTGAAGAAGCAGGACTTCGTCGATCCGGCCAAGGTTGCGGTGATGGGCTGGTCCTACGGCGGCTACATGACCCTAAAGCTTCTGGAGAAGGCGCCGCCCCACACGTTCGCGGCGGGGGTGGCCGTCGCTCCGGTCACCCGGTGGGAGCTTTACGACACCTTCTACACCGAGCGTTACCTGGGCGACCCGCGCAAGGACCCGAAGGCCTACGCCTCGTCCGACGCCTTGGAAGATGCCGTGAACATCTCCGATCCTCTGCTCCTCGTCCACGGCATGTCCGACGACAATGTCGTGTTCGAGAATTCCACCGCCCTCATCGCCCGGCTCCAGAAGGAGAAGAAGCCGTTCGAGATGATGGTCTATCCGGGCGCCACCCACGCCATTGCGGGGGAGGGGCCGCAGACCCACGTCTGGACGACGATCACCAACTTCCTGACCCGGACTGTGAAGGACCGGCGCTAAGCAATTCCCTCTCCCCAGGGGGGAGAGGGTAGGGTGAGGGGGCTCGGCCTCGTCAGTAAAACTTGGAGCCCCGAACCCCCTCACCCCAGCCCTCTCCCCCTGGGGAGAGGGGGGATTCTCCCTAAAGGCGCAGCTTCGTAACCGCGTAGGTCGCGTCCGCGCTGTACTGCGGCCTCGCGGTGGTCGGGCGGCCGGCCAGCGCCGCCGCCGCCTCGGCGGGAAGACCGCTTCGCATTCCGATGATCGTCGCCTCCACCGGCCGGAGCGGCAGAGCGAGGCGAAGGACGAGGCCGTCGCAGCTTCGGCCGTGGCAGCGGATCACGTAAGCGTCCTTTCCGGGTCCGAAGTGTCGCAGGGACCCGCCCGCTTCCACGCCTTCGAGGCCGGATTCCGCCGGGAAGCGCAGCCTGATCACCTCGGATCCCCGCGCCTGGAGGCGAAGCGCGAGCACGCGATAGCCGCCGCGGCCGTTCGTCTCGGCGACCTTCTCGACCCGAGGCGGATCGACGGCGGGACCTTGCGCGGGCGTCGCCCACCTTTTGTAGGGCGACCAGGGCGGGACGACCCCGTGCTCGAAGCGGCCCAGAGCGGCGATCGGCGGCGGAAGCGGCCCGCCCTCGTGATAGACCAGCCACCGCGCCTTGGCCGTGTCCGCGTCCCAGGCATATTCGAGGCTTAGGCGCTGCGGGCGCTCGACGCTGTAGGCGGGGGTTAGCGCGGCGGCGCCCCAGGCGAGCGCCGCGAGCGCCGCCGCGCCGGCCAGTCGGAGACGCGGAGCGATCCGCGCCAGCGGCCGCTGCAGCTCGATCAGGGGCGGCAGGACGAGGAGCGCCGAGACGGGCGCGAAGATCCACGCGGCGTCGAGGTCGAGCAGGACCTCGCTTAGGTAGAGGAGCGGCGCCCAGCTTAGCAACAGGATCGCCCAGGCGAGGAGAGCGGCGAGGCGTCCTCCCCGGTGCAGGGCGAGGCCGAGCCCCGCGACGAGCGGCGGTGCCAGGAAATAGACCATCGCTCCGGGCACGACGAACCCGATCGCCGCTCCGAGGGCCAGGAAGCAGAGCCAGAAGGCCAGCCTAAGCTCCGCCCGCGGAGTTCCGCCGGCGATCCGCCCGAGGACCGCCACCGACACCGCCAGCGCGGTCACGTCGACCGCGAGCGAAAGCATCGCCGGATGCGCGCGCCAGAACTCGCCCGGCCGGAAGGCGCCGACCAGCGCCTGAAGCAGGAAGGCCGCCAGCGTCGAGCCGACCAGCGCCAGGCCCACGGCGGCCGCGCCCCGGCCGACGGCCCCGCGCTTCCGCCACGCCATTGCGCCGTAGCCGAGCAGCAGCGCGGCGAGCAGCACGATCCCGGCCCATTGCGGTATCGCGACGAACCCGCGCTGAAGCAGGTCCGCGTAGAGCCGCGGACCCGGCCGAGCCGCGGGTCCGTCGCTCTCCGCCAGGGATCGGCCGAGGGCCAGCGCTTGGCGTCCCATATGGCCGAGGCTTCGGAGGTCGAGGGCGTCCAGCGTGTCGCCGGGGCTGTGATAGCGGGTCTCGTTGCCGATGATTGCGAAGTTGAGGATGGTCCAAGGCCGCTCGTCGAGCACCGCGACGTCGGTCGAGTTCGGAATGAGATGGTAGAAGCCGGTGGTCAGCGAGTTCGCCACCGGATGGTCGAGCGCCCGGGCGAAGGCGGCGACGGCGGAACCGTTGGGAAGGCTGGTCTCGAACATGATCGCCGGACCGTTCACGCCGCGCGATTCAAGGTTGATCGCGGTGTCGACCCGCGCCGCCAGCGGGTCGCGGTCGAGGAAGGCTCGGGCGCCGAGCAGGCCGGTTTCCTCGCCCTCGTCGAACAGGAAGGTCACCGGACGCTTGAGCGGGCGGTCCTTCAGCAGGGCGGCGATCTCGAGCATCGAGGCGACTCCGATCCCGTCGTCCGAGGCGCCGGGGCCGACGGGGGTCGAATCGTAATGCGACACGAATAGCAGGTGCTTGCCCTGCGCAGGCCCGATCGTCACGACGACGTTGCGGATCCGCGCGCAGGAGATGGTGCGATCCCGCCCGGAGCTGTTGCAGGTCGTGGCGTCGCTCACCACCGGCCGCAGCCCAAGCCCGCTAAGCTCCGCGACCAGCCTGGCCCTGACCCCATCCTGGACTTCGCTGTCCACCGGGTGCGGGCGCTGGTCTCCAAGAATGCGGGCGAGCCTCGAACGGGCTCGTGCGGCGTCGAACTCGCCGGGCGCGACGGAGGCGGGAAGCTCCGGGATCGAGACGAGACTGCCCTTGAAGGCCATTGCCGCGATCAGCAGCAGAAGCAGGGCTGAAAGCCGCGCCGCAAGCATTAGGGCCGGTCGCTTCATCTTGTCCCCCCGTCGCGGCACGCCATATCGCCTAGTGCGGCGGCTTGCGATAGGGCGCGCGCGACGCATTCACGGAGAGATGTCATGGGTTACCGGATGGTCGTGGTCGGCGCGACCGGCAATGTCGGGCGCGAGATGCTGAACATTCTCGCCGAGCGCGAATTCCCGGCCGACGAGGTGGCCGCGGTCGCCTCGCCGCGCTCCACCGGCAACGTGATCGATTTCGGGGATTCGGGTCGCGAGCTCAAGGTCAGGAATATCGACCATTTCGATTTCGCGGGCTGGGACATGGCGCTGTTCGCCGCGGGCTCCGAAGTGTCGAAGCTTCACGCGCCGCGCGCCGCCGCCGCCGGCTGCACCGTGATCGACAACAGCTCCTTCTACCGGATGGACCCGGACGTGCCGCTGATCGTGCCGGAGGTGAACGCGCACGCCATCGACGGCTATCGCCGCAAGAACATCATCGCCAACCCGAACTGCTCGACCGCACAGATGGTCGTGGCGTTGAAGCCGCTTCACGACGCCGCCGGGATCCGGCGCGTGGTCGTCTCCACCTATCAGTCCGTGTCCGGCGCCGGGAAGGCGGGTATGGACGAACTGTTCGAGCAGAGCCGCAACATCTTCGTCGGCGACCCGAACGCTCCGTCGCACTTCACCAAGCAGATCGCCTTCAACGTCATTCCCCACATCGACGCCTTCCTCGACGACGGATCGACCAAGGAGGAGTGGAAGATGGTGGTCGAAACCAAGAAGATCCTCGACCCGAAGATCAAGGTGACCGCGACCTGCGTCCGGGTCCCCGTCTTCGTCGGCCATTCGGAATCGATCAACATCGAGTTCGAGCGCGAGATTTCCGCCGAGGAGGCGCAGAACATCCTTCGCGAGGCGCCGGGCGTCATGCTGGTCGATAAGCGCGAGGACGGCGGCTACGTCACGCCGGTCGAGGCGGTCGGCGAATATGCCACTTACATCAGCCGGGTGCGCGAGGACTCGACGGTCGACAACGGCCTCAACCTGTGGTGCGTCTCCGACAATCTGCGCAAGGGCGCGGCGCTCAACGCCGTCCAGATCGCCGAGCTGCTCGGCCGCAAGCACCTCAAGAAGGCGGCTTGAGAGGGTGATAGCATAATGCTATCATTTTTATGATGGCGCAGGCTCTGATCCGCAACATCGACGACGATCTGCTCGCCGATTATCGCGAGGCGGCCGAAGCGAATCACAGATCCCTAGAGGCTGAGTTGCGCGAGGCTCTTCGGATTGCCCGGCCTCTGAGCCGTAAGAGGCGCACCGAACTTATCGCCGCGGCCGATAGAATTAGAGCGATGACTCCCGACATCCCGCAGACGCCTAGCGAGCAGTTGGTCCGCGAGGATCGTGACGGGTACCGCGACGCTTGATCGCTGTTGTCGATACAAGCGTGGCTCTCAAATGGTATGTGCAGGAGAGCGACAGCGCGATTGCGAGGCCGCTGCTCGAGCTTGAGCTTGCCGCCCCCGACTTCATTCTCGTCGAGTTGGCGAACGCTCTTTGGAAGAAGTTGCGAAAGGGGGAGATTGCGCGCCCTCAAGCAGACTCGGCGATCTCGCACCTTGCGGAATCGGTCAAGCTTGTGCCGTCTGCTCTTTTGGTCGACGAGGCACTGAACCTCGGGCTGGAGCTGCTGCACCCGGTCTATGACTGCCTCTATCTCGTACTTGCGAGTGAGTTGCGCGTACCCCTGGTTACGGCCGACGAGCGATTTTCCCGTCGGTTGCGCGGGTCCAGATGGGCGACGGGAGTAGTACCGCTAAAGGAATGGGATGAGCGAAATGACTGATACTATGACCGGCGGCTGCGCCTGCGGCCGGATCCGCTACACCGCTCAAGTGTCGGACGACGAGGCTTATCTGTGCCACTGCCGGATGTGCCAGCGCTCGACCGGTTCGGTCTCGATCGCGTTCAAGAACGTCAAGAAGGCCGACGTGGCATGGGAGCACGAGCCGGACTGGTACGCCTCCTCGCCGATCGCGAGCCGGCCATATTGCCGCGAATGCGGCACCTCGCTCGGCTTCGCTTTCCCGGACAGCGAGAATATGGACGTGACCGTCGCATCGTTCGACGATCCCTCGCGTTTCGTTCCGAACCAGCATTTCGGCGCGGAGAGCATGCACCGCGCCTGGCTGAACACCGAAGGCCTGCCGGAGAAGCGGACGGATGAATATCAGCCCCTCATCGACAAGTGGATCCAGGGCACCGGCAGCTTCCCCGGCTGAGCATATCTTTACCGCCTCCGACGGCGCGCAACTCGTCTGGTACGAACTGGGGGAGGGGAGGCCGGTGCTGCTCCTCCACGGCCTCTTCTCCAACGCGCGGACGAACTGGCTGAAGTTCGGCCACGCCGCCGCGATCGCCGCGGCCGGCTTCAGGGCGATCATGCCGGACCTGCGCGCGCACGGTGCGAGCGCCGCGCCCCACGATCCGGAATCCTACCCGCCCGACGTCCTCGCCCGCGACGGGCTTGAGCTGATCGCGCATCTCGGCCTCACCGACTACGATCTCGGCGGCTACTCGCTGGGCGCGCGAACCGCCGTCCGGATGACGATACTCGGCGCGCGGCCGAGGCGTCTGGTGATCGGTGGGATGGGCCTTCGCGGGCTGCTCGAAACCGGCCGCCGCTCGGGCCATTTTCGCCAGGTTCTGGAAGGAATGGGAACGCACCCGCGCGGCTCGCCCGAATGGCTCGCCGAAGCCTTCCTCAAGACGACTGGCGGCGATCCGAAGGCGATGCTTCCGCTGCTCGGCAGCTTCGTCGACTCCACCGAGGAAGAGCTGCGGGCGATAGCGGCCGAAACGCTCGTCGTTTCCGGCGCCGAAGATCATGACAACGGTTCCGCGCAGGATGTCGCGGCATTGCTTCCCAACGCCCGTTACGCCGAGGTGCCGGGCAACCACATGAGCGCCGTCACCAAGCCGGAATTCGGCCGCGCGATCGCCGACTTCCTCGCCGCTTGACGCTTCCCGGGAGGCGGGCGCAAGGGGCCTTCCATACGAGAACATAAGCCGAGGATGACCCGCTCATGAAATCCACCGTCTCCGCGCTCGCGCTCGCCTTCAGCCTGGCCGCCTGCACCACCGCGGCCGCCGATAACGGGCCGGCTGTCTCCATGGGCACCGCGCCGATGGCCGAGGCTCCCGCCGGGGCCACCGCCGCGCCCACCGCGGCCGAAGCGGTCGCCTTCGTCGCCCAGGCGGAGAAGGAGCTCGGCGACTATTCGCTGATCAACAACCGCGCGCAGTGGGTGAACAACACCCACATCACCGACGATACCGACGCGCTCGCCGCCTATTTCGGCACCATCGGGACCGAGATGGGCGTCCGCTACGCCAAGGGCGCGGCGCGCTTCAACGACGTTGCCGGGCTCGACTTCGACACCCGCCGCAAGCTCGACATCCTGCGCAACGGCCTCGTCCTTCCGGCGCCCGGAACGCCCGGCGCGGCGGCCGAGCTCAACGAGATCGCAACCCGCCTCAACTCGACCTACGGCAAGGGCAAGGGCACCTATCGCGGCCAGCCGATGAACGGCAACGACCTCGAGGAGAAGATGGGCACCTCCCGCAATCCGGAGGAATTGAAGGAGATGTGGACGAGCTGGCACCAGAATGTCGGCCGTCCGATGCGCGCCGACTACGTCCGGATGGTCGAAATCGCGAACCAGGGCGCCAAGGAGTTGGGCTATGCCGACACCGGCGCGATGTGGCGCTCGGGCTACGACATGCCGGCGGACGAGTTCGCGGCGCTCACCGACAAATTGTGGGGGCAGGTCAAGCCGCTCTACGACCAGCTTCACTGCTACACCCGGGCCAAGCTCAACGATAAATATGGCGATGCCGTTCAGCCCAAAACGGGCCCGATCCGCGCCGACCTGCTCGGCAACATGTGGGCTCAGGAATGGGGCAATATCTACGACGTCGTCGCGCCCAAGGGCGCCGGCGACATCGGCTACGACCTCACCGACCTGCTCGCCGCCAAGAAATATGATCCGGTGAAGATGGTGAAGACCGGCGAGGGCTTCTACACCTCATTGGGCTTCCCGGCGCTTCCGGCGACTTTTTGGGACCGCTCGCAGATCACCCGCCCGCGCGACCGCGAGGTCGTCTGCCACGCCTCGGCTTGGGACGTCGACAACAAGGACGATCTGCGCATCAAGATGTGCACCAAGGTGAATGCCGACGACTTCGTCACCATTCACCACGAGCTCGGCCACAATTTCTACCAGCGGGCCTACAACCGGCAGCCCTATCTCTACGAGAACGGCGCCAACGACGGCTTCCATGAGGCGATCGGCGATTTCATCGCCCTGTCGGTGACTCCGGATTATCTCGTCCAGCTCGACCTGCTTGCGCAGTCGAAGGTGCCGACGCCGAGCAAGGACATCGGCCTGCTCCTGCGCCAGGCGATGGACAAGGTCGCGTTCCTGCCGTTCGGGCTGCTCGTCGACAAGTGGCGCTGGGGCGTGTTCAGCGGCGAGATCGCGCCGACCGCCTACAACAAGGGCTGGACCGACCTTCGTCTCCAATATCAGGGGATCGTCCCGCCGGTCTCGCGCAGCGAGGCGGATTTCGACCCGGGCGCGAAGTATCACATCCCCGGCAACACGCCTTATGCCCGCTATTTCCTGGCGCGGATCCTCCAGTTCCAATTCTACCAAGCGGCGTGCAAGCAGGCCGGCTGGACGGGGCCGCTGCATCGCTGCAACTTCCGCGGCAACAAGGAAGTCGGCCAGCGCCTCAACGCCATGCTGGCGATGGGCGCATCGAAGCCCTGGCCGGATGCTCTCGAAGCCTTCACCGGCACCCGCGAGATGTCGGGCGAGGCGCTGCTCGAATATTTCCGGCCGCTGATGTCCTGGCTGCAGGAGCAGAACCGGGGCCGGAAGTGCGGCTGGTAGGAGTCGGCGCCGCCGCGGCGGCGGCGGCGTTGAGCCTTAGTGCGGGAACGGCGTGCGCGCAGCCGATCCCGGTGAGCCTCGCGCCCGGAGAAGTCCTCCTCGCCGTGGACGAGGAAGGGGTATACAAGGTTCGGCCCGACCTCATGGACCTTTCGGCCGGCGTCGTCACGACCGGGCGGACGGCCAGGGCGGCACTGGCCGAGAACAACATGCTCGCTCGGCGCCTGCTGGACGCGATCAGGGGTCAGGGCGTCGCGCCCGCGGACGTCCGCACCCAGGAGCTCGAGGTGCGGCCGGAGCTGGACCGGTCCCGCTCGCAAGCCTCCGACGATAGTGGGCCGCCTCCGCGGATCACCGGCTATGTGGCCACGAACCGCCTGACCGTGCGCCTTCGCGACCTCTCCCGCGCGCCGGACATCGTCAGCGCGCCGTTCGAGGCCGGGGCGAACTCGGTCGACGGCCCGCATTTCGGAATAGCGGATGATACGCCTGCGCTTCGCGCGGCAAGAGCGGCGGCGATCGCCGCCGCTCGGCGGGAGGCGGAGGATTATGCGGCCGCGCTCAACATGCGGATCGCGCGGGTGTTGCGCGTCAGCGAGCGCGGCAATCTCGATTTGGAAAACAGTGACGTCATCATCATCACCGGAAGCCGCGTCTTGCCGACCCCGCTTGTCCCGGGCGAAATCTCGGCCAAGATCCAGGTGTGGGTCGATTACGCCTTGGTGCCCCGGTAGCGCCGCGTTCGATTCTCCGCGCGCGAGAGGAGGGGATCAGCTGCCGTCCATGCCGATCTCCGGATCCGGCTCCGCCGTGTCCGTCGCCACAGGGGCCGAATTGCACTCGCGGGCTGTGATCGCCGACTTCAGCACCTGGTTGAGCGGCTTGCCGTCCTCCGCGCCGTTTCGGCGGGCGAGGGCGCGGGCGCCCATATAGCCCGCCGCGGCGGCCGCCGCCGCGCCTCCGGCGATCGCCGCTGCGGTGAACGGGCGCCGCTGCATTTCCTCCGCGAGTCGAAGCGCGGCGGATTTGCGCGTGCCGTCCTGCGCCCTGGTTTCGTCAGCCATACAACGCTCTCTCCGAGACCCTGCCAGCGACGACAACGCCCCAGGTGCGGACCCGTTGCCTGCCGCGCGCCTCCTAAAGGTGCTCGATCAAATAGTCGGCGCTGGAGACGTGGAAGGCTCCGGGCTCCTCGACGTTGAGCTGCTCGACGACGCCGTCGTTCACCACCGCCGACCAGCGCTGTCCGCGCTGGCCCAGTCCGAATTTCGAGCCGTCCATGGTGAGCCCGATGGCCTTGGCGAAATCGCCGTTGCCGTCGGCCAGCATGGTGACCTTTCCGCTCGCTCCGGACTGCTCGCCCCACGCCTGCATGACGAAGGCGTCGTTGACCGCCACGCAGGCGACTTCGTCTATGCCCTTCGCCTTGAGGTCGCCCGCTTTCTCGACGAAGCCGGGAAGGTGGCGCGCCGAGCAGGTCGGCGTGAAGGCCCCCGGCACGGAGAAGAGCGCGACCCGCCGGCCGCCGAAATATTCCTCGCTGTCGAGCGGCTGCGGCCCGTCGGGCGTAGCCTTGACGAGGACGGACTTGGGCAGGCGGTCGCCGACGTTGATGGTCATGATCTGCTCCTCTTGTTCGAGCGCCCTCTAGCAACTGCGGCCCACTCGGGCAAAGCGTAACCCCGCCGCCCCGGGCCGTCCCATCCTGCGACTGCTCGGCCGAGGGCTGTCCCCGACGGCATGAGGTGCTTCCAAGCCGCCCAACCTGTGGTAAAAGGCCTGCTAACCAAGGGTGAAGCCGGTGCGTGGGGCGCTCGGTCTTCAGAGACGGGAATGGGGCGCGACATGCTCGCAATGACTTTGAAGGAAGAACGTCAGGTCGCAGAGGCGCTGTCGCCGAAGATCGCGTGGCCGACGCTTCGCTTGGCGATTCTGCTTCCATCGGCGCAGGCGGCGCTGATCGCCGCGGCGATCACGGGCTACGCACCGCTGTGGCTGGTCGTCCTTCCGCTCGGCTATATCCACTTCGCTTACTACACGCTGGTGCACGAGAGCATCCACGGCAACGTCGTGCGCGCCACCCGCCACGCCTGGGTCCACCAGCTGCTCGGCTGGTGGGGCGCCTTGAACATGATGACGAGCTACCCCGCGCTTCGCCGTATCCATCTCCTGCACCACCAGCACACCAACACCGATTCCGATCCCGACTACAATCTGTGCCACGGGCCGCTATGGAAAAGCGTCGGGCGGGTCGTCGCTCTCCGGACGCTCCTCCTGCTTCCGCTGCCGATCGTCCGGCTGGTGCCTGCGGCCGCCTATACGATCAAGCAGGCGCGGCTGAAGCCCGAGGAGATGCGGCTTCACGCCGTCACCGTCACCGCCCTCCAGCTGGCTTTCTGGGTGGCGATCGCGCTCGGCTTCGGGAAGATCGCCTTCTTCCTCTACTGGGTCCCGATGATGATCGGCCTCGTGCTGCTCAACGTCTTCTTCCAGTGGCTGCCCCACGTCCCGTTCGACAAGAGCGACCGCTACGGCAAGGCGCGGGTCTACCTGCCGCTCGCCCATCGTGTGCTGCTCGGCCAGAACCTCCACCTCGGCCATCACCTCTGGCCGTCCGTGCCGTGGTTCCACTACCGCCGTCTGAACGATCGCCTCCGGCCCCAGTTCGAAAGCGCGGGCGCCCGGCTGGACACCTACCTTCCGGCGACCACCTGACCCGCCGGGACGGCGGCCATACTGGCGGCGGCGGCGGCGCTCACCTATAGGCGGGGGCATGGAAGAACCCCGATTTCTAAGCGGCCAGCTCCTGCTCGCCATGCCCGGCATCGGCGATCCGCGGTTTGAGAAAGCCGTCATCGCAATGTGCGTTCACGACGAGAATGGCGCCCTCGGCATCGGTCTCGGGCGGATCGTGCCGCGGATCAGTTTCCACGACCTCCTGAAGCAGCTCGACATCGATCCCGGCGTTGCGCCGGACGTCGCCATCCACGTCGGCGGCCCGGTCGAGCCGCAACGCGGCTTCCTCCTCCACTCGCCGGACTGGGGCGGGCAGGAGAGCGTCCATGTCGGGAAGCGCTGGGTGTTGAGCGCGACCCTCGATATCCTGCGCGCCATCGCCGAGGGGCGCGGGCCGACCCGGTGGATCGCCGCCTTGGGCTATGCCGGATGGGGGGCGGGCCAGCTCGAGCAGGAGCTTTGCGGCAACGGCTGGTTTTCGACCCCTGGAAGCGACGCCTTGCTCTACGACTGCGACGTCAATTCGCGCTGGGCAACCGCGTTCAGGAGCGCGGGGATAGACCCGAGGCTGCTGACGGCGGACTTCGGCACGGCTTGATTCACCGTCGTCCCAGCGAAGGCTGGGACCCCAGGGGGTGAAGAACACGGCGCTTTTCACCCTCTGGGGCCCCAGCCTTCACTGGGCGGCGGATTAGACTTTGAGCCGCGCCCTGATCCCATCGTCCACCTTGCCCGTAAGCCCCGGCACTTCGTCGAGCTGCCGCAGGTCCTGGAAGCCGCCGCGTTCCTCGCGATAGCGGACGATCTCGTGGCCGTGGCCCTTGAGGCCCTCGACGGCGTCGATCTCCTCCTGAGTCGCTTTGTTGATGTCGATCGATCCCTCCATCACAGGTCCGGAAGCGCCTGGTTCGCCTCACCCCATCCCTGGAGCGCGCGCGACGCGGCGCGCTCGACCAGCTCGTCGCCGTCGCGAACGGTGAAGCGGCCTCCGCTCTCGAAGTCGTCGAGCTCGTCCCAGGCGATCGGAGCGGCGACCGTGGCGCCGTCCCGGGCCCGTGCCGAGAAGGGCATGATCGCGGTCGCTCCGCGCTGGTTGCGCAGATAGTCGAGGAAGATCCGGCCCTTGCGGTGCACCTTGGCGAGATTGGCGGTGAAGCGGTCCGGCTCGGCGGTGGCGAGGGCCACCGCGAAGCGCTGGGCGAAATCCTTGACCTCCGGCCACTCGGCCTCGGGCAGGAGCGGGACGACGACGTGGAGCCCCTTGCCGCCGGTGACCATCGGAAAGCTCTGAAGGCCCATGTCCGCGAGATATTTGTGAAGGTCGCGCGCCGTCCGCTTGACCTGGTCGAAGCCGAGACCCTCGTCCGGGTCGATGTCGAACACCAGCCGGTCGGGCTTTTCGATGTCGGCGACCGGCGAGCCCCAGCCGTGAAACTCGATCGTCCCCATCTGGACGCAGGCGATCAGCCCGGCGACGTCCTCGACATAGACATAGTCGACGACCTCGCCCTTCTTCTCCTCGATCTCCACCTGAAGCACCTGCGCGCCGAAGGTCGCTGTGTTGTGCTTCTGGAAGAAGCACTTCTTCGCCCGTCCCTGCGGACAGCGCACCAGGCTGAGCGGCCGCCGCGCCGCCCAGGGCAGCATCAGCGGTCCGACGGCGCGATAATAGTCGACCAGCTCCTGCTTGGTGATCCCGCTTTCCGGCCAAAGCACCCGGTCCGGATTGCTGATCTTGATCCCATCCTCGGCCGGCGGCGGCGCCGCCCGCTCGACCCGCTGCGGAAGCTCGCGCACCACCTCGCGCGCCGGCTTGTCGCCGCGCAGGCCGAGGAAGCTGGGGTGGCGAACTACGCCCTCGGACGTGAATTCGGTGAACGCCACCTCGCAGACCAGCTTCGGCTTCACCCAATGGGCGCCGCGCGCGTCCGGCCGGGGAACCGAGGTCGGCGCCTTGTCGGCCTCGATCTTCTCCATCCTGGCGAGCAGATCGTGCATCACCGTCATCGAGAATCCGGTGCCCACCTTTCCCACATAGCGAAGCCCATCCTTCTCGTTGACCGCGAGAAGAAGCGAGCGGAAGCCGCGTCCCGTCTTGTCGCTGGGAGTCCATCCGATAATGACGAACTCCTGCCTCTGGATGCACTTCACCTTCAGCCAGCATTTGGTCCGGGTGCCGCGATAGGGCGAGTCCGCCTTCTTCGAGATGATCCCTTCCTGGCCGGCGTCGCACATCGCCTGCAGGAGCGCGTCGCCATTGCCGACGATGTGGTCCGCGTAGAGCAGGGCAGGGGGCTTGCCCGGTCCGAGCAACGTCGCAAGCCGCGCCTTGCGCTCGATATTGGGAAGCTTCGCGACTTCGTCGCCGTTTATCTCCAGCGCGTCGAACACGAACAGGGTAAGGCCCCGCCCGCCCTCGCTGATCGCCTGCTGGAGCGCCGAGAAGCTCGACCGGCCGGACTCGTCGAGCTTGACGATCTCGCCGTCGAGGAGCGCCGAGCCGACTTCCAGCTCCTGCGCTGCGGCGATGATCTCCGGAAACTTGTCGGACCAGTCGAGTCCGGAGCGGGTGTAGACCTTGGCCTCGCCGCCGCCGATCGCGAGCAGGCAGCGATAGCCGTCATATTTCATCTCGTGGATCCAGCCCGATCCGGGCGGCACGTAGTCGACGAGGGTTGCCTTCTGAGGCTCGCGGAAGGCGGGCATTTTCAATCCTCCCCGGGACGGGGAGGGGGACCGCGCGCCCTTGGCGCGTGGTGGAGGGGCTGCTCCGGCCTTCGTGCCGGCCGCTCCACCAGACTTCGTCTGGTCCCCCTCCCCGTTTCGGGGAGGAGCTTTGAGCCCCGCCGTCCACGTCTTCAGCTCCTTCGCCTTCTTCCCCGCTTCGATCTCCTGCATCGTGCGCCCGGTCTTGATGCTCGTCAGATAGGTTTCGGTGAGGCCCATCGAGCCACCCGCCTGCTCGTCGGTGACCTTCTTGAGCATCCAATTCTCGTTCCGCTCGCCGGGCCGCCCTTTCAGGCGGAACATCACCCATTCGCCCTTCATCCGCTCGCCTTCGAGGGTGAAGTGGAGATGCCCTTCCTCGATCGTCTTCCTGGGATCCTTGCCCGGCGCCGGAATCCAGGTGCCGCGGTCCCACAGCATCACCGTTCCGCCGCCATATTCGCCCTTGGGGATCGTCCCTTCGAACGTCGCGTAGGAAAGCGGATGGTCCTCGGTCCGGACCGCCAGGCGCTTGTCGGCAGGATTGAGGCTCGGCCCGTTCGGAACCGCCCAGCTCTTCAACGTTCCGTCCAGCTCCAGCCGGAAGTCATAATGCAGTCGCCGGGCGTCGTGCTTCTGCACCATGAAGCCGTTGCCCTCGCCCCAGCTTAGCTTGTCGTAGGTGCCGGCAGGCTCCGCCGTCTTCGAGAAGTCGCGCTTCTCGTTGTAGCGGGCGAGAGGGTCGGGGGCCTTACGCGCCATGCACAAACCTCGTTCGGCCCGAGCGAACTCGAGGGGCGCTCGTGATGAGTCCGTGCCAGCGCCCCTCGACTTCGCTCGGGACGAACGGGACCTGTTTCACCTCGATCAGGCCCGCTTCCTCGCCGGCGCGGCCTTGGCCGGCGCCTTCTTTGCCGGAGCCTTCTTCGCGGCCGCCGGCTTCTTCGCCGTTCCGCCGCCCGCCGAATCCTTGCCGGTCTTCTCGCCCGGCCGCTCGATCGAGCGCTTCAGCGCCGCCATCAGGTCGATGACGTTGCCGCCCCGTGCCGGAGCCTCTTCCGTTTCGGGCTGGATGGTGGCGCCCTTCTTCTTGCGCTCGATTAGGTCGTGGAGCGCCTCGATATAACGGTCGTGGAACTTGGAAGCGTCGAACTCGGCGGTCTTCTTGTCGATCAGCGTCTCGGCGAGGTCGAGCAGCTCCGTGTCGGGCTTGCCTTCCGAGATATCGCGGAAATAGTCGCGCGCCTTGTTGACCTCGTCGGCGTAGCGCAGCGTCTCCAGCACGATGCCCCGGCCGCACGGCTTGATGCTGACCAGATATTCCCGGCCGCGAAGGGCGAGCTGGCCGATGCCCATCTTGCGGGTGCGGCGAAGCGCCTCGCGAAGCACGATGAACGCCTCCTCGGCGAGGTCGTCGGCCGGAACGACGAAATAGGGCTTCTCGAAATAGAGGACGTCGACCTCGTCGTAATCGACGAACTGGGTGAGCTCGAGCGTCTTCTTCGATTCGAGCTTCACCGCGTCGAGCTCCTCGTCGTCGACGACGACGTAGGAGCCTTTCTCATATTGATAGCCGCGGACGATGTCCTCGGGATCGACTGCGCCGATCCCGGGCACCACCTTCTCATACTTGATCCGCTTCCCGGTCGGCTCGTGGATCTGGTTGAAGGCGATCTGGGCGCCGCTCTTGGTGGCGGAGAAGATCTCGACCGGGATCGAGACGAGGGCAAGCCTGATCTGTCCCTTCCAATAGGCGCGCGCGGCCATCTGCATTTGCTCCGAAATCGATTCGTTTCCGGTTCAAACCGTGGAGGGGGCGAGGGGGTTCCGAGTCCTGAAAAGGGAGCCACGTCGCCCCAGCGAAGGCTGGGGCCCCATGGGGTGAAGAACGCCGGCGCTTTTCACCCCCCGGGGTCCCAGCCTTCGCTGGGACGACGAGTGTCACACCGGGATCTCCGTCGTATACTTCACCTGCCTAAGCGCGAAGTTGCTTGCCGCGCTCGCGACGCTCGGATGGGCCAGCACGCCGCGCATGATGAAACGATCGTAATCGGCGACGTCGCGAACCGCGATGCGCAGCAGATAGTCCCACTCGCCGGACATGGCGTAGCATTCGACGATCTCCTCGCGCGAGCGGATGAATTCCTCGAAATCGGAGCGTGCCTCCATCGTCTGCTTGGTCATTCGGACTTGGCACAGGACGTTGACCGCGCGGCCCAGAGCCTCGGCGTCGGCGAGGCGTACCGACTTGCCGAGCACTCCGTCCTTCTCGAGCGCGCGCACCCGCCGCCACACCGAGGCGGCCGAAGCGCCGACCCGTTCCGCGAGTGCGGCGTGGCTGAGCCCGGCGTCGCGCTGAAGCTCGCGGACTATTCTCCGGTCAATGGCGTCAAGGCGGTCGTTCTGATCCACTTTTCGTAGGATAGTGAAGCGGGCGTTGCACTTCCAGCGCGAAAGGGGCCCTTTTAGATACATCTCTTGAAGAATGGCGCGGTAGAGTGACAATCCGCGTTATAGCTTTGTGCGCGCGACAGGAGGGACGATGGCGAGCGGTGCCCGTGCAAGCAACGAGCCGAGGCTGTTCGACCGGCTCGAGGAGCAGAAGTCGGATTCCCTCCTCCAGCTGATCGCGCTGTGCGACGCCGATCCGCGCGAGGACAAGATCGACGTCGGAGTCGGCGTCTATCGCGATGCGGCGGGCGGGACCCCGATCCTTCGCGCCGTCAAGGCGGCCGAGAAGATCCTCTGGGAGACGCAGGAAACCAAGGCCTATCTCGGCTCGGCCGGAGATGCCCGGTTCACCGCGCTGATCCGCCCGATCGTGTTCGGCGAGGCGCTCGCCAAGGACGAACGGATCGTCGGGCTCCAGACTCCGGGCGGCTGCGGCGCGTTGCGGCTCGGCGCCGATCTCGTCTCGCGCGCCAATTCGAAGGCGCGGATCCACGTCGGCCAGCCGACCTGGCCCAATCACGGGCCGCTGATCGAATGTTCCGGCGTCGAGATGGTGCCCTATCCCTATTACGATCCCGAGGCGCGGGTCGTCCTGTTCGACCGGATGATGGACGCCCTCGGACGGGCCGACGCCGGCGACCTCCTCCTCCTTCACGGCTGCTGCCACAATCCGACCGGCGCCGACCTCTCGCCCGATCAGTGGCGCGAGGTCGCCGATCTCGTCGCGGCACGCGGGCTCATCCCCTATGTCGACTTGGCCTATCAGGGCCTTGGCAACGGCCTCGAGGCCGACGCCGCGGGAACCCGACTCGTCGTCGAGGCGGCGGAGCAGGCTTTGGTCGCGCAGAGCTGCGACAAGAATTTCGGCGTGTACCGCGAGCGGACCGGCAACCTCTTCGTCAAGGCGCCGAGCGCCCGCTCCGCCGAAATCGTCTACGGCAACCTCCTGGGGCTTTCGCGCACCATGTGGTCGATGCCGCCCGATCATGGCGCGGCCATCGCCCGGATCGTCCTCGACACGGCCGAGCTTCGCGCCGACTGGGACGCCGAGCTCAAGGAGATGTGCGGCCGCATTCGCACCCTTCGCGCCCGCCTCTCCGCCTATGACGAGCGGCTTGCCTACATAAACGGCCAGAACGGCATGTTCTCGATCCTTCCGCTCAAGGAGAAGCAGGTGCTCGAGCTTCGCGAGGAGAAAGGCATCTATCTGGCGAACAGCGGCCGCTTCAACGTCGTCGGCCTCTCCGACGACAATGTCGATCTGTTCGCTGCCGCGGTGGTGGAGAAGATGGATGGCTGAGCAGGCCTTTGCGGAAGCCGCTGCGCCGGCCGCGACGCCCGATCCCGACTTCGACTGGCGCAGGATCGCCTACCTCGTCCAGGTCAGCCGCGCGCTCGACAAGTTGGAGGAGGAGCGGCTCGTTCCCGAGCGCAAGGTGCTCTACCAGTTCAGCGCGCGCGGCCACGACATGGCGCAGGTCCTGCTCGGCAGCCGGCTGACCCATCGCCGCGACGCGACCTGCGGCTATTACCGCTCGCGGCCCTTGCTCCTCTCGCTCGGAGTTCCGGTCGAGGACGCGCTCGCCTCCGGGATGGGCCGGGCAGGGGGCTATTCGGACGGCCGAGATATCGGCGTGGTGTTCAACTACCCCAATTCCAGCGGCGCACCGGCCCTGCCGATGTCGGGCGGGGTAGGGGCGCAATATACGCCGACGGCCGGCTGGGCGCAGGCGATCGGTTATTATCGCGACGTGCTCGGCGACCGCTCCTACGACGGGGCGATCGCGGTGGTGCTCGGCGGCGACGCTTCCTGCGCCACGGGCGGCTTTTGGGCCTCGCTGACCATCGCCACCACCCAGAAGCTGCCGATGCTCTTCTACGTCGAGGACAATCAGTTCGGCATCTCGGTGCCCTCGACCTTCCAGACTCCGGGCGCGGACATTTCGAAGAACCTCGCAAGCTTCACCGGCCTCGCCATCTTCGCCGGCGACGGCACCGATCCCGCGGAGGCGGCGGCGCTCGTCGCCCGCGCGGTCGCGCACGTCCGCTCCGGCAAGGGGCCGGCGCTCCTCCACTTGAAGGTCCCGCGCCTTCAGGGCCACAGCTTCCAGGACACCCAAACCTACAAGAGCGAGGAAGTGGTGCGCGAGGAGTGGAGTCGCGATCCGCTGCCCAAGCTCAAGGCGCACCTCGTCGGCACCGTCATGGACGAGGCGGAATGGGAAGCGATCGAAGCCGAGGCGGAGGCCGCGGTCGACGAGGCCCGCGCCGCCGCGGAAGCGCGCGGCGTGTCGCAGCCCGAGCGGGTGATGGACAACGTCTTCTACGAAGGCGAGATGCAGAGGTTCGGGGGCCAGTGGACCCACGGCTACCGGGTGCCGCGCGGCCACGAGGAGCCCAAGCCGCAGGGCCAGCGGATCAACATGGTGACGGCGATCCGCCGGACGCTCGACCACGAGCTGTCGATCAATCCGCGCGTGCTCCTGTTCGGCGAGGATATCGGCCCCAAAGGCGGAGTCCACGCCGTAACCCTCGGCCTTCAGGACAAATATGGCGAGGGCCGGGTGTTCGACACCAGCTTGAACGAGGAGGGGATCATCGGCCGGGCGGTGGGGATGGCGCTGGCCGGGCTGGTGCCGGTGCCGGAAATCCAGTTCCGCAAATATGCCGAGCCCGCGACCGAGCAGATCAACGATTGCGGCACGATGCGCTGGCGTACCGCCAACCGGTTCGCCGCGCCGATGGTGCTGCGCATTCCCGGCGGCTTCTTCAAGTGCGGCGATCCCTGGCACAGCCAGACCAACGAGGTCCAGTTCGTCCACAATCCCGGCTGGCTGGTCGCCGTCCCGTCCAACGCCGAGGACGCGGTCGGACTGCTCCGCTCGGGCCTCCGCGGCAACGATCCGGTCATCTTCTTCGAGCATCGCGCGATGCTCGACGACAGCTGGGCGCGCCGACCCTATCCGGGCGACGACTACGTCCTGCCGTTCGGCCGGGCGAAGAAGGTGCGCCAGGGGGACGACATCACCATCGTCACCTGGGGCGCGATGGTGCCGCGCTGCGAGGAGGCGGCGCGGGAGGTGTCTGCGGACGTCGTCGACCTTCGCACCCTGGTCCCGTGGGACCGGGAGATGGTGCTCGACAGCGTCCGCCGGACCCGCCGCTGCCTGATCGTCCACGAGGATCTGAAGACCGGCGGCTTCGGCGCCGAGATCGCCGCCGTGGTCGCCGACGAGACCTTCCTCGACCTCGACGCGCCCGTCGCCCGGGTGACGATGCCGGACATCCCCAGTCCTCATAATCCGGTGCTTCTCAACTGGGCGGTGCCGAGCGTCGAGCGGATCCGCTCGAAGATCGAAGAATTGGTGGGGTTCTGATGGTGGCGAACATCTCGTCGCCCCAGCGCAGGCTGGGGCCCCAGGGGGTGAAAAGCTCCGCGTTCTTCACCCGCCGGGGTCCCAGCCTTCGCTGGGACGACGGTCCGCTGGCCGGAACGACGGTGACGTCATGATCGACGTCGTCGTTCCGCTCGAGCAGGAGGGCACCCAGGCCGTCGTCCGGACTTGGCTGAAGCAGGTCGGCGACCGGGTCGAGGTCAACGATCCGCTCGTCGAGCTGGAAACCGACAAGGTCGCGATGGAGGTGCCCGCGCCGCATGCCGGAGTGCTTCGCGAAATCCTGCTCGATACCGGAGCGGATGCGGTGCCCGGTGCGGTTCTCGGCCGAATCGCGGCGGTGGCGGAAGTGGCGGGTCACGAAACACCCGTCGTCCCAGCGAAGGCTGGGACCCCAGCGGGTGAAGAACGCCGAGGTGTTTCACCCCCTGGGGCCCCAGCCTTCGCTGGGGCGACGGAAATGCGCCTGTCTCCGTCGGTCAAGCGCGCGCTCCTGCAGCACGACATCGACCCAGCCATGATCCAGGGCACCGGCCGCGACGGGCGCATCACCCGCGCCGATGTGGACCGGGCCGTGCAAGCCGCCACGACCGTCCAGCAAGGCCCCCGCACGACCGCCCAACCTAGGACCGCGGAACCCGCCGCCGCCGCTCCTCCGTCGGACTCCTCGATCCGCTCGCACGCCATCCCGCACGACCGGATGCGCCTCAAGATCGCCGAGAACATGCTCAATTCGGTGACTCAGGCGCCCCACGTCACCGCGATGTTCGAAGCGGATTTCTCCGCCATCATGCGTCACCGCGAGCGCCACAAGGAGGGTTTCGCGAAGAAAGGCGTCAAGCTAACCTACACCGCCTATCTGGTCGCTGCGGCGGCCGAGGCGATGAAGGCGGCTCCGGCGATCAACAGCCGCTGGCACGACGACCGGCTGGAGCTGTTCGACGACGTCAATATCGGGGTCGGCACCGCGCTCGGCGAGAAGGGGCTGATCGTCCCGGTGCTTCGCAAGGTTCAGACCCTGAACCTCAAGGGCATCGCCGCGGGCCTCGACGAGCTGATCGAGAAGGCGAGGGCCGAGCGGCTCACCGGCCGGGACGTCTCGGGCGGGACCTTCACCATCTCCAACCACGGAGTCTCCGGCTCGCTCTTCGCCAGCCCGATCATCATCAGCCAGCCCCAGTCGGCGATCCTCGGAATTGGCAAGCTGGAGAAAAGGGTCGTCGTGCGCGAGGTCGACGGCATCGACACGATCCAGATCCGCCCGATGGCCTACGTCTCGCTCACCATCGACCATCGGGTCGTCGACGGCCACCAGACCAACGCCTGGCTGACGCGGTTCGTCGAAGTGCTGGAGGGGTGGAGCGCGGAGTAATCCCGTCGCCCAGCGAAGGCTGGGGCCCCAGGGGGTGAAGGACACCGGCGCTTTTCACCCCCTGGGGCCCCAGCCTCCGCTGGGGCGACGGTTACTCGAACAAAGCCTTCAACTCGCCCTTCAAAATCTTGCCGTTGGCGTTCCTCGGCAGCGGCTCGGGCAGAAAGGCGATCCTCACCGGAGTCTTGAACAGCGCGAGCCGCGCCCGCACCCAGGCCTTCAGCTCCTCCTCGCTGGCCTGTGCCCCCGACGCCAGCTGAACCACCGCCGCCGGCTCCTCGCCAAGCGTCTTGTGAGGAAGGCCGATCAGGGCCGCGTCGACGACGGCGGGATGCTCGAAAAGCGCGTTCTCCACCTTGATGGAATAGATGTTCTCGCCGCCGCGTATGACCATGTCCTTGGCCCGGTCGACGATGTAGAGGAAGCCCTCCGCGTCGAGCCGCGCCAGGTCGCCGGTGCGGACCCAGCCGTCGACGAACGTCTCCGCCGTCGCCTCGGGCTTGTTCCAATAGCCTTGCACGATCTGCGGACCCTTCGCCCACAGCTCGCCGACCTCGCCGACGGCAAGCTCCCGAGCGCCGTCCGGGCTCATGATCTTGAGCTCGGCGACCGGAACCGGCGGACCGGCGCTGTCGGGGCGGGCAAGATAATCCTCGCCGGCATGGCTGGTGACCGTCGCCATCGTCTCGGTCATTCCCCAGCCGTTGCCGGGCAGCGCCCCGAACTCGGCGTGGATCCGGCGGACCAGCTCGGGCGCGGACGGGGCGCCGCCGTAGCTGATCATCTCCAGGCTCGAAAGGTCGAAGCGGGCGCGCTCGGGATGCTCGAGTATCTGCCACGCGATCGTCGGCACCCCGCCGGTGACGTTGACCCGCTCCCGCTCGATAATTTGCAGGGCCTCGAGCGGATCCCATTTCCTGACGTAGATGGTGGCGTTGCCGACCGCCATCGACCCCATCAGACTGGCGCTGCAGGCGGTGACGTGGAACAGCGGGATCACCATCAGCCCCACCTTCGGCGTCGACGCCGCCGGCTCCTCGCCGCGGCGGAGCGCCGCCCGGGCGAGGGCGAAGCCGACCGAGAGGATGTTGGTCATCAGATTGCGGTGCGTGCCGAGCGCGCCCTTGGGCCGGCCGGTCGTTCCGCTCGTGTAGAAGATGGTTGCCGGATCGTCGGGCGCGATCGCGACGTCGGGAAGATCGGAGTCGGGGAGGCCGTCATACGCACCCGCCTCGCCGATGACGTCCTCCAGCCGCTGCGCGTCCTTCGGCGCCTCGCCGCTCCGCGAGACGAGGACCTGTTCGAGGTCCGGCAGGTTCGCCCGGAGCGGCGCGATCCGAGCCCAGCGCGCGGCATCGGCGATGAGCAGCTTCGCCCCTGAGTCGGCGAGCCCGTATTCGAGCTCGGTGCCGGTCCACCAGGCGTTGAGCGGCACCACGATCGCTCCGGTCGCCGCCGCCGCGAAGAAGGCGACCGGCCATTCCGGAAGGTTCGCCATGGCGATCGCCACCCGGTCCCCCTTTGCGACGCCAAGGCGGCGAAGCTCGGCGGCGAGGGCGGCAATCGCCCGAAACTGCCCTTCATAGCCGACCCGCTCATCCTCGAAGACGCTGGCGATGCGGGCGCCATGGCTCCGCGACAGCCGGGTCAGGAAGCCGAGGTCGGGCGGCGCATTCTTCCACACCCGGGTCGCAATGCCGCGGATCGAGACCTCCTCCATCTCGAAGCGCGCACCGGGCGCAGTGAGGCGGGCGTTCGCCTCCTCCAGAGTCGTTCGCGGCCAGCCAGGCGGTAGCTCGAAGCCGTCGATCACCGGTCTCTCCCGTTTGCCGGAAGACCCTATGGTCAAGGCGCCGTCGGCTCAAGGTCCGGAACCTCGCGCCTCGGCGGCGATTGGCCTTTCATCCGCCCAGGAGACGCAAATGGCCGACGACCCGCCGCCGCTCAGCGAGGCCCAGGAGAAGGAGGTCGAGGAGCGGAGCGCTCCGGAGGCCAAGATCGTCCATGCCGCCGTGTCGCGGCAGGGCGAGGACGAGCTTTCCCGTCCGCTCGGCTCGCTGTTCTGGTCCGGCCTCGCCGCGGGAATCGCGATGATGGCCTCGGTGGCGGCGCAGGGCGCCTTCCACCAACGTCTTCCCGACGCCCCCTGGCGCGAGCTGATCGGCGGCCTCGGCTACTCGCTCGGCTTCATGATCGTCATCCTCGGCCGAATGCAGCTCTTCACCGAGCAGACGATGGTCGCGGTCCTTCCGCTCGCCCGAGAGACGACGGCGCGCAATTTCGGCCGGGTCGGGCGGCTCTGGTCCTTGGTCTTCGTCGGCAACCTCGTCGGCGCCGCCGCGATTTCCGCCGCGGGCTTCTACCTCCACCTTCAGTCGCCCGAATTGACCGGAGCGATGGTGGAAGTTTCGTCCAAGCTGCTCGACAAGACCCCCCTGGAGCTGTTTGCCCAGGCGATACCCGCCGGCTTCCTGATCGCCTCGGTCGCCTGGATACGCACGGCCACCGACGATTCGGGCTTCTGGATCGTCCTCGTCATCACCTACGCCATCGCGATCGGCGGCTTCACCCACGTCATCGCCGGAGCGGTCGAAGCCTTCCTCCTGCTCTGGGCCGGAAAGGCGGGGATCGGCTGGGTGTTCGCGGGATTTCTTCTGCCCGCTTTGGCCGGCAACATCGCCGGCGGCACCGGTCTGTTCGCGATGCTCGCCCACGCCCAGGTGAAGCAGGAGATCTGAAAACCGTGCGCGGCGCTTCCAACCGCCGCCGCCGGGCGCCATAAGCGCCGGATGGAATCGCGATCCATTCCGCTGACCCCGGGGGAGCCGGTTCCGTGGTTCCGCGGCCGCGTCGTCGGCGGCCGCCCCAATTACGTCTTCGACACGGTCGCCGGCCGCTACCTCCTGCTGCTCTTCATGCCGAGCGCGGCCGATCCCTCGGCGGCCGGGGCCCTGTCCCTCGTCCAGCGTTCGCGCCACCTGTTCGACGACCTGCGCGCCTGCTTCTTTGGAGTTACCGCGGACGCGGCGGACGAAACCGAAGGGCGGGTCGCCCAGAGCCTTCCGGGCATCCGCTTCTTCGTCGACCCGGACCGCGACATCACCCGCGGGCTTGGCGCGGAGGGGCGGCCGCACTGGCTGCTCGTCGATCCGATGCTTCGAACCGTCGGCGCCTTCGCGATCGAGGACGGCGAACGCGCCCTGCAGGTGCTGCGCGCGCTGATCGCCGCGCCGGTGATCCCGGACTGGGCGCCGGTGCTGATGGCGCCCAACATCCTCGAGCCCGCTCTCTGCAAGCGCCTGATCGCGCTTTACGAGACGCAGGGCGGCGAGGCGTCGGGCTTCATGCGCGAGGTCGAAGGCAAGACGACGCTGCTGATGGATCCCGAGCACAAGATGCGGCGCGACTGCATGGTCGAAGAACCTCAGTTGGTCGAGATGCTGAAGGCGCGGGTCATGCTCAAGCTGCTTCCGATGGTGAAGCGCGCCTTCCAGTTCGAGGCGACCCGGATGGAGCGCTATCTGGTCGGCTGCTACGAGGCCGGCGCCGGGCACTTCCGCCCGCACCGCGACAACACCACCAAGGGCACCGCCCACCGCCGCTTCGCCGTCACCGTGAACCTCAATCCCGGCGACTATGAGGGCGGCGACCTGCGCTTTCCGGAATATGGCCCGCGAACCTACCGCGCGCCGCTTGGAGGCGCGGTGGTCTTCTCCTGCTCGCTGCTCCACGAGGCGACCCCGGTCACGCAGGGCAAGCGCTACGCCTTCCTACCCTTCCTCTACGACGACGCGGCCGCTCGGCAGAGGGAGGAGAACAACGCCCACCTCGCCGAGGGGCTGGGAGTGTACCGGGGCGGGCTCGCCGAAGAAAAGAAGGCGTAGCGCCCCCTTTGCCTCCCCAAGCTTCGCTCGGGGAGGCAAGGGGCCTCACGGCTACTTCGCCGGGGGCACCAGCTTGATCTCGTACAGCTTCGACCAATTCTTGCCGGTGACGAAGAGCCGGTCCTTCGCCGCGTCGTAGGCGATCCCGTTCAAGACCGCGTCGGCGTCGCCGTTCATGTTCTCGGCCACCAGGTCGCCAAGGTCGATCCAGCCCTTCACCCGGCCCGTCTTCGGATCGATCCGGGCGATCCGGGTCGACATCCAGACGTTGGCGAGAATCTCGCCCTTCACCCATTCGAGCTCGTTGAGGCGCTCGACCGGCTGCCCGTCGCTGGTCACGTCGATCCGCTTCGTCTCCGTGAGCGTCGCGGGATCGAGCGTGCGAAGCTGCGCCGTGCCGTCGCTCATCCAGATCTGCTTCGAATCGCGGGTGAGTCCCCAGCCCTCGCCGGAATAGCGCCATTGGCCTTTCGGCCGGAAATCCGCCCGGTTCCAGCGAAAGCCGGTTCCGCCCTGCCAGGTCAGGCTGACGATGTCCGCGCCCCAGTCGACGATCCCCTCGCCGAAATATTCCGGTGCGATGCTGACCGAGCGGAGCACTTTGCCGTCCTCCAGCCGGACCTCGCGGATCGTCGACTGTCGGTTGAGGCCGGTGCTCTCATAGAGCTTGCCGTCCAGGAAGAAGAGGCCCTCGGTGAAGGCGGTCGGATCGTGCGGATAGGCCTTCACCACCCGATAGGTGTAGACCGGAGTCTCGCGCGGCTCCGAGGCGGCGCAGGCGGGGAGGGCGAGAAGCGCCGCAATCAGGGTCGCGCGGATCACGGCCGGTTCATCGTGAGGAGGTCGTAGGTCGCGACCACCTCGTCCTTCTGGTTGAAGATGTAGACCGCCCAGCGCACTTCGCCTTTCTCCTCGTCTCTCACGCTCTTCGTCTTCACCGTCAGCTCCACCCGCATCGAATCGCCCGGGTAGAGCGGAGTCTGGAAGCGCAAATTCTCCAGTCCCGTATTCGCCAGCACCGGCCCCGGCGACGGTTCGACGAACAGGCCGGCCGCGAAGGAGAGGATCAGGTAGCCGTGCGCCACCCGGCCCTCGAAGATCGGGCTCGCCTTGGCCGCCTCGTCGTCCATATGGGCATAGAAAGTGTCGCCGGTGAAGTGGGCGAAATGCTCCACGTCCTCGAGCGTCACCGTCCGGCTCGCCGTCTTGAACGTCTCGCCGATCTCGAGCTCGCCGATTCGCTTCCGGAACGGGTGGACCGCGCCCTCGGGCTTGGGAGCGCCGGGGAGCCATTGTTTGACGATGGTGGAGAGGATTGCCGGCGACCCCTGCAGGGCCGTGCGCTGCATGTAATGGGCGACTCCGCGCACTCCCCCCATTTCCTCGCCGCCGCCTGCCCGGCCAGGTCCGCCGTGGACGAGGACGGGAAGGGGAGAGCCGTGGCCGGTCGATTCCTTCGCGCTGGTGCGGTCGAGGATCAGCATCCGCCCGTGATAGGCGCCCGCGCCGAGCACGAAATCCTCGGCCACGTCCGCATCGTAGGTGAAGAGCGAAAGAGCGAGGCTTCCCATGCCGCGATTGGCAAGCGCGATCGCGTCGTCCAGGTCCCTGTACGGCATGATCGTGGAGACGGGCCCGAAGGCTTCGATGTCGTGGACGGCATCCGTGTTCCACGGGTCGTCGGTGCGAAGCAGGATCGGCGTCATGAACGATCCGTTCCCGGCCACGGGAGAGGCTTCGGGATCGCCTGAGACGATCCGCGCCGACTTGGCCAGCTCCGCCACCGCGGCGCGAACGCCGGTGAGCTGCGCCCGGCTGGCGAGCGCCCCCATCGTCACGCCTTCCTCGCGCGGGTCGCCGATCCGGGCCTTGCCGAGCCGCTCGGTCAGGGCGGCCTGGACCGCGTCGAGATGCTCGGCCGGTGCCATGGCACGGCGGATGGCGGTGCATTTCTGCCCCGCCTTGACGGTCATCTCGCGCGCCACCTCCTTCACGAACAGGTCGAACTCGGGCGTTCCGGGCGCCGCGTCGGGCCCGAGGACGGAGGCGTTCAGGCTGTCCCGCTCCGCGATGAAGCGAACGCTCTCGCGCGCGATCACCGGGTGGGACTGGAGCTTCATCGCGGTCTTCGCCGAGCCGGTGAAGCTGACTACGTCCTGCAAGGTAAGATGGTCGAAAAGGTCGCCGACCCCGCCCATCACCAGCTGGAGCGCGCCGGGCGGAAGAACGTTCGCCTCGATCATGATCCGGAACGCCGCCTCGGCGAGATAGCCCGTGGCCGAGGCCGGCTTGACGATCGCCGGAACCCCGGCGAGCAGGGTCGGGCCGAGCTTCTCGAGCATTCCCCAGACCGGGAAGTTGAACGCGTTGATGTGCACCGCGACGCCCTGCAGCGGCGTGTAGACGTGCTGGCCGACGAAGGTCCCGCCCTTCGACAGCGGCTCCATCGCGCCGTCGACGAGGACCCGCCCGTTGGGAAGCTCGCGCCGCCCCTTGGACGAGAAGGAGAAGAGCGTCCCGGCGCCGCCCTCGATGTCGATCCACCCGTCGGTCCGCGTCGCGCCCGTCTCGTAGTTGAGTTCGTAAAGTTCTTCCTTGCGCGCCATGACGGCGTTGGCGAGCTCCTTGAGCATCCACGCCCGCTCGTGAAAGGTGAGCTTTCGAAGCGCCGGGCCGCCGACCGTGCGGGCGTGGCGAAGCATGGCCGCGAAATCGAGCCCCTCGCTCCCGGTGACGGCGATCGTCTCCCCGCTGACCGCGCTTTCGACGGGCGCCAGCGAGCCGGAAGGCGCCTCGTACCAGCGGTCCTGCGCGTAATTGAGTAGCGTGGCGGTCTTCATAGGCGCTCCTAAGCCCCTCCCGTGCAGGGGAGGGGTCGGGGTTGTTCGCGTGATGGCTCCGGGAGCTTAGCCGCTGACATGCCCCGCCCCAACCCCTCCCCTGAAGGAGAGGAGCTATTTGCCCGGTAGATTCAAGCGGCGTTTTCCATGAAGGCCGGGACGCCTCCGCGGCCGTCCCGCGAATAGCCGAGCTCGCGCATCGCGTCCGGCTGCCCGGCGAGCTCCTCGTCGTCGAGGCCGTGCGCCCGGCGCTCGCCTATCCTCTTGTTGCGCCGCCGCGGCGACGCGCGTGGCGGAGCGCCCTTCCAGCGCTCCGCCCGCTACCGACTTAATCGAGCGGCCGCGGACCTCCCACGTCGCAGATGAAGGCCGCTTCCTGATCCTCATACTGGGTCTGGGTGCCGACGATGGTGTAGCTGACGCTGCCGTCGTCGTAGCAGTGCGCCACCGAGTGGCCGACGACCGTCGAGTGCGACGCGTCGCTATACCAGGTGTAGGCGTAGACGATCGTCTGCGCCTGCGCCGAGCCGGCGGCAAAGCCGGCGAAGGCGAGCGCTGCCGCAAGCATGAGCTTCGATTTGAACATGGCGGATCCACTCCGTTCATAGTTGTTGACCACGATGGACCCGCTCTCTTGGGGGAGGCGAGTCGGCTCACCATATCAGGAGCTGGCGGGGAAACCGGCGTGAAACGGTCCGTTACGAACCGTTATTCGGAGCGACTCGATCTTGCCCCGATCGGGGGCGTGGCCGGGGAGAGCGAAAGCGGAGCGCCTTTCGGCGCCCCGCCCCGATCGATCCTATTCCAGCGGCTCGGGGCCGTTGGGTCCGCAAATATAAGCGGCTTCCTGCACCTCGTAGCTGGTCCTCGTCCCGGTGACACGGTAGGTGATGTTGCCGTTGAAGCAGCGGGGATACGCCTCGCCGACTTGGGTCGTCAGCGAAGCATCGCTATACCAATAGTAGGTATAAGCGATTGTTCCGCTCTGCGCGCCTGCCGGCCCGGCTCCCACGACCAGACTAAACATGGCGGCGGAAAGAATTCCGATCCGTTTCAGCATTTCGATTTCCTCTTTTCATTGACCACGTACGACTCGTCTTCGGTCGGAAGACGAGTCGTGCATGACAATAGCACGTTCTTGAAACGTTCTACGTAGAAATCGAAGTCGTTCCAACCCGCCGCTGCGGCTTCTCGTCGGTTATTTTCTAGCGCCCCGTGAAATTCGGCGGACGCTTGGCCATGAAAGCGGCGACTCCCTCGCGATAATCGTCGCTGAAGCCGAGCTCGCGCATGGCGTCGCGTTGCCGGTCGAGCTCCTCGTCCAGGCCGTGCCCCCAGCTTTCGCGGATCATCGCCTTGATCCTGGCAAGCCCGCGGGTCGGCGCCTCTGCGAAGCGGGCGGCGAGGGAGCCGACCTCGAGGTCCAGCGACTCGTCGTCGACCGCCTTCCAGATCAGCCCCCATTCGGCCGCTTTCTCGGCCGGCAGCGGCTCCGCCGTCAGCGCAAGGCCCAGGGCCCGGGCCTGCCCGACGAGCCGGGGAAGCACCCAGGTCCCGCCGCTGTCCGGAATGAGGCCGATCGCGGCGAAGGACTGGATGAACCTGGCGGACTTCGCCGCAATGACGATGTCGCAGGCGAGAGCGATGTTCGCGCCGGCTCCGGCGGCGACTCCGTTGACCCGCGCGATCACCGGAAAGGGCAGGGAAGTCAGCCGCCGGATCAGCGGATTGTAATAGCTCTCGACCGAGTGGCCGAGGTCCACCGATTCTCCCGGCGCGACGGCCCGGTCGCCCAGATCCTGCCCGGCGCAGAAGCCGCGCCCAGCGCCGGTGATCACCAGCACGCGGGCCTCGTCGAGGCGGGAGAGCGCGTCCGCTACCTCCTCGTGCATCCTGACGGTGAAGCTGTTCAGCCTGTCGGGGCGGTTGAGGGTGAGGCGGGCGATGCCGGCCTGGAGCGAGAAAAGGATCGTCTCGTAGCTCATGGGAATATCCCTAGCCTGCGGCGGGGGTGAAGGAAAACACCGTTCGTGCCGAGCGAAGTCGAGACACCTTGCCGGGCGAAGCCGAGGCCTGCCGGGCTTGGAAAGGTTCTCGGCTTCGCTCGAAGGGGTCCCTCGACTTCGCTCGGGACGAACGGGTATCAAGCCCTGTGCCTGACTCTCCAGACTCCCTCGCCTCGAAAGTCGCCGGCGCAATGCTCGCCGCCGAAGGAACCGGTCCGGCCTGGAACCTGGAGATCGAGGAGGCTGGGGAAGGCTATGCGCGAGTCCGGATGGTGGTTCGCGCCGACATGCTGAACGGCCACGGCTCGGGTCATGGCGGGATGATCTTCGCGCTCGCCGACAGCGCCTTCGCTTATGCCTGCAACAGCCGCAACCTGCGCACCGTCGCAGCCCAGGCCTCGATCGTCTTCCTGGACCCGGCGGGGGAGGGAGACGTCCTCGTCGCCGAAGCGCGCGAGCAGGCGCTTGTCGGCCGCTCCGGGGCCTACCATGTGTCGGTGCGAAGCGAGGACGGCCGCGCGATCGCCGAGTTCACCGGGCTTTCCCGAAGCGTCGGCGGCGCCATCATCGGAGACAATGAATGACCCAAGCCTTCATCTGCGACGCGGTTCGGACGCCGATCGGCCGCTACGGCGGGAGTCTCGCCCACGTCCGCGCCGACGATCTGGCGGCGATCCCGATCCGGGCTCTGATGGCGCGCAACGCCAGCGTCGATTGGGAGCAGCTGGACGACGTCATCCTCGGCTGCGCCAACCAGGCCGGCGAGGACAATCGCAACCTCGCTAGGATGGCCGGCCTGCTCGCCGGTCTTCCCCACCAGTCGGGGGGAGTGACCTTGAACCGGCTGTGCGGTTCGGGGATGGACGCCGTGACGATGGCGGCGCGGGTCATCCGCGGCAGCGAGGCGGACATGGTGATCGCGGGTGGCTCGGAAAGCATGAGCCGGGCGCCGTTCGTCATGGCCAAGGCGACCAGCGCCTTCGACCGCAACGCCGAAATGTACGACACCACCATCGGCTGGCGCTTCGTCAATCCGAAGATGAAGGAGGCCTATGGCGACGACACCATGCCGTCGACGGCTGAGAACGTCGCTCAGGAATTTCAGGTAAGCCGCGAGGATCAGGACCTTTTCGCCGTCCGCAGCCAGGATAAGGCTTGGCAAGCGCAGGACAATGGCCGCCTTGCCGCCGAGATCGTTCCGGTGTCCATCCCGCAGCGCAAAGGCGATCCGCTGATCGTCGATCGCGACGAGCATCCCCGAAAGACCAGCGTCGAGGCGCTCGCCAGGTTGCGCCCGATCGTCCGCGGCGACGGGACGGTGACGGCCGGCAATGCCTCAGGAGTGAATGACGGCGCCGCCGCCATGGTGGTGGCCTCCGAAGAAGCCGCCCGGCGCAACGGCCTCACGCCCCGCGCCCGGATCGTCGGCGGCGCGGTCGCCGGAGTCCCGCCACGGATCATGGGCATCGGCCCCGCGCCGGCCTCCGAGAAACTGTTGAAGAGGCTTGGCCTAAGTATCTCGGATATGGACGTTATCGAAATCAACGAGGCCTTCGCCGCCCAGGCGCTTCCGGTCCTTCGCCAGCTCGGCCTCCCCGACGATGCGGAGCATGTGAACCCCAATGGCGGTGCCATCGCGCTCGGTCATCCGCTCGGGATGTCGGGCGCCCGCCTGATGATGACCGCGACCGAGGAGCTTCACCGCCGCGGCGGCCGCTACGCCCTGTGCGCCATGTGCATCGGCGTCGGCCAGGGCATCGCGACCGTCATCGAGCGGGTGTGATTGCTTGACGAAACCGCCCCTGTTCGCCATGCGTTCCTGGGACTCTTCGGCGGTGGCCGATCCGGTCCCGATCCGCCGCGGCGCGGCCTTCCGATTCTAGCGCATCAGTGCGAACATTCGGAACTTAGCCTCTCGGCCCCCGTCGGCTCTTCGTGCGTTGGTTGCCGCAAAAGGCGCCCTTTGCTAGGGCGCGCGCAGGAGAAACAGGATGTACACGACCGAGCTCAGCAAGACGAAGCAGGTCCAGACTCTCGAGGATCCCGACAAGCTCGCCGCCTTCGAGGCCCGGGTCGCCGCCGACGAGTTCATCGAGCCCAAGGACTGGATGCCCGAGGCTTACCGGCGGACCCTGACGCGCCAGATCTCGCAGCACGCCCATAGCGAGATCGTCGGGATGCTTCCCGAGGGCAATTGGATCGGCCGGGCGCCGTCGCTCCGCCGAAAGGCGATCCTGCTCGCCAAGGTGCAGGACGAGGCGGGGCACGGCCTCTACCTCTATAGCGCCGCCGAGACGCTCGGGACGAGCCGCGAGGCGATGATCGAGGCGCTCCACTCCGGCAAGGCGAAATATTCGACGATCTTCAACTACCCGACCCTCACCTGGGCCGATATCGGAGCGATCGGCTGGCTGGTCGACGGCGCGGCGATCATGAACCAGGTGCCGCTCCAGCGCACCTCCTACGGCCCCTATGCCCGCGCGATGGTCCGGGTCTGCAAGGAGGAGAGCTTCCACCAGCGCCAGGGCTACGAGATCTGCATGGCGATGATGGCCGGGACGCCGGACCAGCAGCGGATGATGCAGGACGCGTTCAATCGCTGGTGGTGGCCGTCGCTGATGATGTTCGGCCCGCCCGATGCGGACAGCCCCAACACCGCCCAGTCGATGCGCTGGCGGATCAAGCGCGACACGAATGACGAGCTTCGCCAGAAGTTCGTCGACATCACCGTTCCCCAGGCGGAAGCGATCGGCCTCGAGGTTCCCGATCCGGCGCTCAGATGGGACGAGGAAAGCGGCCACTACGATTTCGGGACGGTCGACTGGGAGGAATTCTACGCCGTCGTCCGGGGCGAAGGGCCGGTCGCGAAGGAGCGCATCACCGCCCGCCGCAAGGCCTGGGAGGACGGCGCCTGGGTCCGCGAGGCGGCGGCGGCCTATGCCGAGAAGCACAGCCGGAAGGCGGCAGCGTGAAATCCTCCCCTGAAAGGGGAGGGGGACCGGCCG